>Ga0116226_10004073_pt1 | contig 12907 bp, 8 predicted proteins | sample S1TSphfallax_FD_89692 | JGI IMG/M metagenome (GOLD analysis project Ga0116226, IMG submission 89692) | Host-associated microbial communities from peat moss isolated from Minnesota, USA - S1T2_Fa - Sphagnum fallax MG | ecosystem: Host-associated > Plants > Peat moss > Unclassified | place: USA... | reverse complement strand
TTGTTCCTGGAGGGAAAATCACATTAGTTGTCATCCTGTTGCTCGGAGTCAGTTTAGTGATCAGACAAATTCTCTCTTTTAAATGGCTATTAACTTAAAGTGGTACACCATAGGCTGGAAATAATACTAAGAATCATCTGTTTAAAGCGTAGGAGCGCAAGGACTTGCGCCCCTACTAGGGGGTGAGGGCGATTCCTGTACTGCTTATTTCTGGTTATTCATTTCTTGGACGAAATTAGTATAAACATTACCTTGGAGAAATTGGGGTGTTTCCATAATTTTTTGGTGAAATCCTATTGTAGTGGGTAGTCCGGTAATAGCACATTCGCGTAATGCTCGCTTCATGCGGATAATTGCTGTAGTCCGGTCTGGACCCCAAACAATTAATTTGCCAATCAGAGAATCGTAATAGGGAGGAATTTGATAATCCGTGTAAACGTGGGAATCAATTCTCACCCCAGGTCCTCCGGGAGGTAAATAACCGCTGATCTTTCCAGGGGAAGGACGAAAATCATGATCTGGATCTTCAGCATTAATCCGACATTCAATCGCATGTCCTTGGAGAACAACTTGATCTTGAGTCAGGCGCAATTTTTCTCCTTGGGCAATACGGATCTGTTCAGCAACTAAGTCTACTCCAGTGATCATCTCAGTTACAGGATGCTCAACTTGAATTCTAGTATTCATTTCCATGAAGTAGAATTGACCAAATCTATCCAAGAGAAATTCAATAGTACCGGCTCCAGAATAATTGATAAATTTGGCGGCTTTGATCGCAGCCACACCCATTTTTTCCCGTAACTCTGGGTCTAAAGCCGGACTAGGTGCTTCTTCCAGCAGTTTTTGGTTGCGCCTTTGAATGGAACAGTCTCTTTCTCCTAGATGGATCACATTACCATAATTATCCGCCAAAATTTGAAACTCTATGTGGCGCGGACGTTCGATAAATTTCTCCATATAGATACCAGCATTACCAAAAGCTGCGCCTGCTTCTCCTTGAGCTGCTAGGAAAAGTTTGACAAATTCATCTTCCGATTTTACCAGTCGCATCCCTCTACCACCACCACCGGCGGTAGCCTTCAGCATTACAGGATAGCCAATTTCTTTAGCTAGGGCTAATCCCTCTTGTTCAGATTCTAGCAAACCACCGCTACCAGGTATAGTTGGTACACCTGCTTGGAGCATGGTTTTTTTCGCTGTAGATTTATCTCCCATTAAGCGGATTGCTTCTGGTGATGGTCCAATAAATGCTATATGATGGTCAGCGCAAATTTCGGCAAAACGGGCATTTTCCGACAGAAATCCATACCCAGGATGGATAGCGCTAGCGTTACGTGTCAAAGCGGCAGCAATAATATTGGGAATATTCAAATAACTTTTACTACTAGCAGCTTCGCCAATACAAACCGCCTCATCAGCTAGTTGAACATGTAGAGCACTTCGATCCACAGTAGAGTGAATAGCAACTGTCGCAATTCCCATTTCTTCACAAGCCCGGAGAACGCGTAATGCTATTTCTCCTCGATTAGCAATTAATATTTTGTCAAACTTCATTTTCTAGCTTTGAATTTAGTACCTGTAGATTGACATTTTCTCCCATCCCATTCACACAAAGCTGCTACATTCAGGCAAATTCTGAGCGGTGGCTGCAGAAAAGAGGCAGGAGGTAGGGGGGAGGTGAGCAGATGTTGGTTAAAGATTTGCCAAAAAATTGGGCAAAAATTTTGTTGGTGCTGAATTTCTATGCTATATTATTTTCTAGACGGCTTATGCGGATGTGGCGGAATTGGTATACGCGCACGCTTGAGGTGCGTGTGGCTTTGCCTTGCGAGTTCGAGTCTCGCCATCCGCATTGTTAGTCATTGCTCCGAACTGATCTATGAGTTTGAGGCAAATGGCTTTGGATAATCTGGTTTATCAAAACTGCAAAGGAGGTGGATATTATCTGCCTCCCCTTTCAACTGATAACTTAAGTCAGGGTTAGCTTCATCGATTAGAATACTATAAATTTAGCCGAAATTTTGTAAAGAAACTTGACTACAAATATTATACCAGTAGATAATCCAGCTTTCCCAAGTAGTTGGTACAAATTGAATCCAGTATGGCAAGGTGGCAAAGAGTTAGTTCAACAGGGCTTAACTCATGGACAATTAGCACCTGCTTGGCAGATGTTGATTTTGGGTGATGGCTCTCCTACAAGACATTTACAACTATTAACTGGTGAGCCGACAAAAGTTGATGTCATAGACATGTCTTTGATTGGCATGGATTCTGACCAGGCTCCGGAAATCATTACTTCCATCCCTGGACCAAGAATCAGACGACAAGTGTGGTTGCGTACTGCTTCTGGACAAAGATTGGCTTATGCTGTATCTTGGTGGGAAGCGAATCATGTAGATGAATATCTCCAAAACCGATCTTTGACTATTTGGGAGAGCCTAGCAAGTAGACGTACCGAATTATATCGAGATATCCAAAGCATCTACTATGGTTACTCTGAATCATTGGATTTAGAGTTTAATCAAGTTGGACCTTTTTGGGGACGGCATTATTTATTTTGGCATCATGGTAAACCTTTAACTGTTATTTATGAAATTTTCTCGCCCTACCTAACTAAATATTTGGGTTCAACCTATGCAAATGCTAGTGTAGAGGTCTAATTTGGTACTAAATAACCGGATAACTAGAAAAAATAACAAGCGCCAGTCTTCTCTGATACTAACTCTCTCGACTACTGGACTATTGCTGCTTGGTGGTCTATTATCGTACTTGTTATTTACTCAAGGCGGTCTATTAACCAGAGATTTGCCTGTGGGAGCAAATGTAATTCCTCAAGATGCTTTATTAGCTGTTTCTTTCACCACAGATAGGTCACAATGGCAGAATTTACAAGCATTTGGTACACCAGAAACACAACAAGACCTGACCAAGAAGTTGGAATATTTTCGAGACCATTTACTGAATAATAGTGGTTATGACTGGGAACATAATATGCAACCTTGGGTAGGTAATGCTGTTACCCTGGCTGTTTTACCTCCACCAGTTACAGGTTCTATTCCTGAGATTGATCCTCACAATTCGGACCAATCCCTAGTTATGGTTTTACCAGTCAAAAATCCAGAAATGGCTAAAAATAGCTTGACCAATGTGAAACCTCAGCAACTACATAAATGGGTTTACCGTGTTTATCAAGGAATTACGATTAAGCAAACTGAGACACGCACTAAAGAAAATTTGCCAGAAAATTTGGTAATTGCTTTATTAGATAGTCATTTTTTAGCGATCGCCAATAGTCCTACTGCGATGGAAAAAACTATTGATGCTTATAAAAATGGAGTATCACTGGCTACATTAGCAGGATTTAGCGAAAATATGCCTAAAATTGCTAATTTCCAACCATTTGCCCAATTTTATGTGAATGTACCCTTAGCAGCACGCATAGCGCTGACTGATCCTAATCATCGGTTACCGGCTCAAGTCTTGAGTCAATTGCAAAATAATCAAGGTTTAGCTGGAACAATGACTTTGGAATCTACAGGGATCAAAATCAAGGGCGTTTCCTGGTTAAATCCCCAAAGTCAACACACGCTGTTGATGGAAAACAAAGCAGGAACTATGCAAAATCGCTTACCCAGCGAAACCACGATGTTACTATCGGGTAGTAATTTACTCAATTGGTGGCACGATTATGCTTCCACATCGGAGGGAAATCCACTCGCACCAATGGCTCCAGATGAACTGCGCCGAGGGATAAAATCCTTATTGCATTTGGACTTAGAAAAGGATTTACTCAATTGGATGCAGGGGGAATTCGCTGTGTCCTTAATTCCAAATCATCCCCAAACGGCTGCTGCTGAGAATTTCCGGGCTGGTTTAGTCTGGATGGTTCATGTGAGCGATCGCCAAGCTGCGGAAAATTCCTGGAAGCAAATAGATACTCTCATGCAAAACCAATACCATTTTAGTATACAATCAGAGAAAATCGGAGATCAACAAATAGTCAACTGGATCACAGCTTTTGGGACTTTAACTGCTACTCATGGTTGGTTAGATGGAGATGTAGCTTTTCTGATTTTAGGTGCCCCAGTCAGCCACAAAATAATTCCCCCACCAGAAAACACACTAGCTAACTATTCCCCATTTGAGCAAACAGTCTCTCCAGAACTGCATCCCCCTAGTGCTGAATTTTTCTTAGATGTGGAACAGATGCAACAGAACTTTAATATTAACGCTTTATTCCCGCAGCAACAAGCATTGCTGGACTCCAGTAAATTCATTGGAGTCACAACTGCTGTGAATGATAGTCATAGTAGCCGTTATGATGTTTTTATTACCCTGAAGAAATCTGGTAAATTGGTTCAGCATTAATTTCTTTTGATTTATCATTTGCTTTGCATTCATCACAGGGAGAAAATTCTATGAATCTGGTCACAATCCAGAACACACTAGCTAACGCCTCTTTTGCCGTTTTATTTGGCACTATGTTGGTGTATTGGGTGGGGTTAGCTTTTCCCAACTTTATGGCTACTGCTGCTCTAGGGACTGCTGGAATGGCGATCGCCAATTTAAGCATTGCTACCCTCTTAGGGGCGCGATGGATAGAAGCCGGTTATTTTCCCCTCAGCAATCTCTATGAATCTCTGTTTTTCCTCACTTGGGGAATTACCGCTATACATCTGATTGCCGAATATACTAGTCGCAGTCAATTAGTAGGAGTAGCAACAGCACCTGTAGCTATGGGAATAACTGCTTTTGCTACTCTTACCTTACCATCAGAAATGCAAATCGCCGAACCATTGGTCCCAGCACTTAAATCAAATTGGCTGATGATGCATGTCAGCGTCATGATGTTGAGTTATGCTGCTTTAATGGTAGGTGCATTATTAGCGATCGCTTTTTTAATTGTCACCTGGGGACAAAGTATTCAACTCCAAGGTAGTTCTTTGGGGATCGGTGGATATCGGAATAATGGATATAAACTGCATAAAGCGGAAGAAATTCTGATGCAAAGTGCGACTACAGGATTAGAGAATAATGGCTTTGGCACTTTTAAAAACAGTAATGACGGAAATGGAATTGCTGTTTTAGATTTAGTCAAAACGGAGCCAATCTCAAGAGCAGAAATTCTCTCTCCTCAACGGCTAAATCTAGCAGAAACTCTGGATAACATTAGCTATCGCACCATCGGCTTGGGATTTCCTTTGTTGACCATTGGGATCATTGCTGGTGCTGTTTGGGCGAATGAAGCCTGGGGTTCCTATTGGAGTTGGGACCCAAAGGAAACTTGGGCTCTCATCACTTGGTTAGTTTTTGCTGCTTATCTACACGCTAGAATTACCCGCGGATGGCAAGGACGCAAGCCAGCTATTCTTGCTGCTAGCGGCTTTGTCGTTGTGTGGATTTGTTATCTTGGTGTAAATCTCTTAGGTAAGGGTTTGCATTCTTACGGGTGGTTCTTGTAATAAAAAGAGAAGCAGGAGGCAGAAGGAAAGAGTTTTTTATTTATTTGGTGTTGAGTTAAAAGTTCAAATCTTTGATTTACCTCCTGCTTCCTGTCTTCGTCCTCCTACCTTCTTAAACGAGATAATTTCTATCTTCATCTAATGTTGAATTTTCTACAGGAATTGTTTTTATCGAGAGATTACATTCCTCATGGACATTGCTACCTATGGGAAACTCCTCTCGTAGGATTACATGTTACCAGTGATGCACTCATTGCGATCGCCTATTTTTCGATTCCCGCGATGCTGGTTTACTTTCTGCATCAGCGAAAGGATACTCCTTTTTCCCAAGTTTTTGCATTGTTTGGCGCATTTATTGTTCTTTGTGGCATAAGTCATTTAATAGATATTTGGACACTCTGGTATCCATTTTACTGGATATCAGGAATTGAAAGAGCATTAACAGCTTTAGTTTCTTGCTATACAGCATTACAACTAGTGGAATTACTACCACAGTTTCTAGCTCTTAAGAGTCCTCAAGAGCTAGAAATCTTAAATCAAAAATTAGAGCTAGAAATTCTGGAAAGAAAACGTGCTGAAGCAATGCTAGAAGTCCGCGTACAAGAGCGGACAGCAGAACTGATCCAAGCCAACCTGGCTTTGTCAGCAGAAATTGCAGAACGCCAAGCAATACAGGTGCAACTCCAAGAAATCACAGCCAGAGAAAAAGCCACTCTCCTGGAAAAAGCCCATTTAGCAAGTTTTCACCTCGAAGTAAATACTGCTGTCACTGCTAGCCAATCACTAAAATCAATTCTCAAATGTTGTACTGATATCGTAGTAAACTATCTTGATACAGCGCTTGCCCGTATTTGGATACTGAATATAAAAGAAAATGTTTTAGAACTACAAGCTAGCTCTGGTATGTACACCCACCTTGATGGACCCCATGGACGCATAGCAGTAGGACAGTACAAAATAGGTTTAATCGCCCAAAACCAGCAATCCCATCTAACTAATAATGTACTAGAAGATCCCTGTATTAGTGATAAAGAATGGGCAAAAAGAGAAGGTATGGTTGCTTTTGCTGGATATCCTCTGATACTTGATAATTGCCTGATTGGTGTAATTGCCGTATTTGCCCGGAGAACTCTTACAGAATCAGATGTGGAAGGACTACAGTTAGCTACAAATCAAATTGCCTTAGGGATTAAACGTATAGAAGCCGAACAAAAATTAAAGGAGAGTGAGGAAAAATATCGTTATTTGATTGAAACATCCCACAATATAATTTGGTCTGTGGACGCGAATAGATGCTGGAGCTTTGTCAATCAAGCTGTGAAAGATATCTATGGCTATGAACCAGAAGAAATGATTGGTCACTACATAGATAATTTTTCGCCCACGGAAAGAGGAAATGCAGGTTTCAGCTTGTTACCTGCGGAGGTAAATCAAGATTCACTTATACAATATGAAACCATTATCTTATCTAAAGATGGTAGAGAGTTAAATTTACTGTCCAACGCGATTATTTTGCAGGATGAAGAAGGCAATTTTAAAGGAGCAACTGGTACTTCTACTAACATTACTGAACTTAAGCAAGCTTATAAAAAACTTGAAGATACCATAGAAGAATTGGAAGTAACTGAAGAACAATTACGTTTCCAAAACGAAGAACTAGAACTAGCCCATGAGAATTTAGCAACGGCGATAGATGACCTGCGGCGCACCCAAACTCAGTTAATTCAACAAGAAAAAATGTCCAGCTTAGGTCAATTAGTCGCAGGAATAGCACACGAAATTAACAATCCAGTTAATTTTATCTATGGTAACCTGAGTCATGCTGTCGAATATACAAATAATTTACTCATGTCAGTAGAACTTTGTCAGCAACGTTGTGCTGTCAATGAACCAGAAATCGTAGAGTTACTAGAAGAAATCGAGTTTGATTATTTGAAAGAAGACTTACCAAAACTATTAAATTCAATGAAGATTGGTGCAGAACGTATTCGTGAAATTGTGCTTTCCTTGAGAATTTTCTCGCGTTTGGATGAAGCTGAAGTCAAAAAAGTGAATATCCATGAAGGCATTAATAGCACACTTTTGCTTCTCCAAAGCCAATTAAATGCAGCTAAGAAACGTCCCAGAATTGAGGTAATTAAGGAATACGGTGAATTACCTTTAGTGGAATGCTATGCTGGGCAATTAAATCAGGTGTTTATGAATATTTTGGCTAATGCTATCGATGCTATCGATGAAGCATTTATTGGTGATAAAATATCAAATAAAAAACCACAGATTCGCATTTGTACACAAGTAATAATAGAGTTAAACCAAGTGATCATTAGATTTATTGATAATGGAGGCGGAATTCCAGAAGTGATTAAGGCACAACTATTTGACCCCTTCTTTACAACTAAGCCCATTGGTAAAGGTACAGGGATGGGGTTAGCTATTAGTTATCAGATTATCACTGAAAGACATGGAGGTTCTTTGCAATGTTTTTCAGAATTAGGTCAAGGTAGTGAATTTGTAATTACTATTCCCCTGTATATTGATATCGGAGACTAGATGATCACGACATCTTTTGAGCTTCAGATTAAATTCAGATTAAATGTTGATTTTTCATTTTCACCCGTTGATACAATTCTGTCATTGTTTCAATAAAGGAATGATCTTTGTGCCAAAAAGCGGGAAAATCTCCTTGTTTCTTGACTAGAATTGCTGAAACGCCACTAGAACCTAGTTGTTCTATAGTTTGAGGTAATCGCTTTGTTCCTAACCAAAACTCCCGCGCACTTGGTTTTTCACGAATAGTTTGTTTTTCTAACTTGGGATAAAACGATGTAGAAGATGCTAAACTAGTTGTCTGAGTATGCAATTCTTGCGCCAGTGCTTTACCTAAATTAGAATTAGCTAGTTGAGCCTGAAGTTCCTCTTGGGATAACCCCCGCAGTTCAAATAGGAGAAATGGGTTACTATCCAATTGGGATGCGACTAAATAATAAACTCCAGCTATATGCTTACAAGGATTAGCATCATCTGGACAGGAACAGCGAGTTTTAAAATCTTTGCTACTATGAGGTAGTAAATGTAAGCCAAGTTGATTAAAGGTATCTTCTATATTCTCAGGTACTTCATTTAGCAGTAACCTAGAAACAATACTAGCTTTAGCTGTCAGCTTTTCAATAACTTTAGACCAATTGCTTTTAGCGATCGCTTTGATTTCAATGGAAATATCATAAGTTGGTTCTTTATACACTTCAAAGTAGGGATTAATTGAACCTTTGACCTTAGCGGTAATCTGGTTTTGCTCGATTTCAAATTTGAGGACTTTACCATTATTTGCATAGGAACGTCCCCGTTGTAACCGGTTATTGTCAGTAAAATCTTCTAATGCTCGAATAAAGCGATCGCCCCACCATGTCCGACTGAATTTAGTCATATTATATTACTCCAAATTACTCCCAACTTACTCCAGAATAGCAGTTTTATTTAAAGCAATTAATTGTTTAAATGCTTCATTATCCAATTCGGTTAACCAAGATTCATCGTTCCCCACAACAGTAGCAGAGAGTTTTTTCTTATCTTCTATCATTTGGTCAATCTTTTCCTCTAAAGTGCCAATCGCTACAAACTTATGCACAAATACATTCTTTTGCTGTCCGATCCGAAAAGCTCTATCAGTTGCTTGATTTTCCACTGCTGGATTCCACCATCGATCAAAATGAAAAACGTGGTTAGCTTTGGTCAAAGTAATACCGACACCACCTGCTTTCAGGGATAAAATAAAGACGGAAGCTTCTGTATCCGGATCTTGAAATTCCATAATCATCTTTTCTCGACGTTGCTGAGTTGTCCCACCATGCAAATAGTACGTGTTACAATGCAAATTATGCTTGATGTGTTTCTCGATTTGTTCGCAAATTTCGGTAAATTGGCTAAATATCAGTAAACTTTCACCGATCCTCACTGCTTCATCCACCATTTCGACTAAGCGACTCAGTTTGTGCGATCGCTCTGGAGAGAATTCACTATTATCTTGTAAAAATTGAGCAGGATGATTACAAATCTGCTTCAATTTCAGCAAAGTGGAGAGAATCAAGCCTTTTCGTTTAATTCCCTCGACTTTTTGCAATTTTTCCTCTACATCTCTCACCACAACTTCATATAACGATGATTGTTCTTTCGTCAAATTGGTGTAAAGTTTCTGCTCTACTTTATCTGGTAAGTCATTAATAATGGACTTGTCTGTTTTTACCCGACGTAAAATTAAGGGTTCAACCAATTTTTTCAGGGTAGTTGATTTTTGGCGATCGTTCTCTTTTTGAATCGGGATTTCAAAGGATTTGCGAAATTGTGCTTCCTTACCCAAATAACCAGGATTCAGGAAGTTAAAAATTGACCATAAATCTAGCAAACGGTTTTCTACAGGAGTTCCGGTTAAAGCCAAGCGGTGTTTAGCTGAAAGTTTCAGAATAGCTTTAGTTTGCGCAGCTTTGGGATTTTTAATATTTTGAGCTTCGTCTAACACGATCCGCTGCCAATTGACGCTATGGAGCAGTTTTTCGTCTTTGCGGGCTAAAGTAAAAGAAGTAATGACTACATCATGTTGTTTAGAAATAGCTTTGAAATCAATAATAGCTTGGATGCGATCGCTCCCATGGTGAATCATACTTTTAAGATGAGGAGCGAACTTAGCAATTTCCCGTTGCCAATTTCCCACTACAGAAGTAGGCGCAATTAAAAGAGTTGGTGAGAGATTATCTTCCAACAACTCCCTCTCCTGTACCAGTCTAGCAATCACCTGTACAGACTTACCCAAACCCATATCATCCGCCAAACAACCATTCAAACCCAAACGTTCCAAATACTGTAACCAAGCCACACCGCGTTTTTGATATTCTCGCAAATTACCTTGGAGATTTAATTGGTCAGAAATCGGCTCCAATCTACTTTGATCTTGTAGTTTAGCCATCATATCCGACAAAACATGGTCATATTCAACATCCCAATCATCTCCAGCTTCCGCCTGACGTTGGAGAAATTCCAAAACAGACATTTCTGGCTTCTCATCCCCATGAGATTGCCAAAATTCCAGCAATTGTTGCATTTTATCTCGGTCTAATTCCATCCATTGACCGCGGAAATGGACTAAAGGAGCTTTCGCATTGACTAATTGTTCCCATTCTTCCCTAGTTACAATTTCATCACCCAGCGCTAATTCATATTGATATTGGACTAAAGAAGAGAAACCGAAATAGCTTTTGCTTTTTTCCTGAGTTATAGACCGACTGGAACCTGAAGCCTTGAGACGTAACTTAGCCCGACGGCGACCATTAGGAGTATACCAAGCAGGGACAGCAACTTTAAATCCTGCATCTTCCAATACCCAAGCACTTTCTTGCAAAAATGCAAAAGCCTCTTCTAATGAAAGTTGCATACCCACAGGAGTATCAGTTTCCAATCCTCGCCACAATTCAGGATACATCCGGGCTGCGTATCCTAAATTTAGCAGGAGATTTGTTTCAAAGTTTTCACCAAACATATCCTCAATTGAGAATTGGCGATTTTTTCGAGATGATTTACCCCCTTGCTTCATCAGCCAATAATCAGCCAAAGTTAATTTAAAAGAAGGATCTTGTTTTGGAGAGACTAAAAACAGTATTTGCCAATCATCTATTTTTTCAGCAGGTGGAGAATTGAGTTGGAAACACAAATGAAAAGGCAATTCTGCATGAGAGCGAGAAATTTTACTTTGCCATTTCTGCCATTGTTGATATTCCTCTAAAGTTATCGCCCCACATGGATCATGCTGTTGGGAATACAAACAATGGTAAATTAAGGAATCTGCAATTTGCTTGTCAAAAGCATCTGTCGATCTTGTATGAGTAACGATATTATGTAAAAGAGATGCAGAAAAGTGGCGTAATAGAGTTTCCCTCTGATAAAACTCGACATTCTGAGATTTTGTCGCCGAACCCGCCACACAAATTAATGGCATATATTCAACATATTTTTGCATATTGGCTTCATGCTCATCTGAGATGATCTCCCAACCAGGATAAATTTCAAATGCGGGTGTAATTGATTTTTTATTTTTACCAGAACTTTTACCAGAACTTTTACTTTTAGATTGAGTAGCTTCTAGTTGGCGATATTGGAGAGAAGGGATATATTGGTCTTTGAAAATTATTTGTTTAAACGCCTGGGTATAGTGATACCAAAAAAATAGATCTGAACCGAGTTGAATTTCGTTTGGATGATTAAGCGCTAAAAAATGGATATATTTGAGTAGCCGGATCACATTAATTGCTGGCGTATCGGTTTTTACGTCAGTCAAGGCTGCATAACAATCTATCTGCCAATACTGAAATTCCGTGTAATCTTCTGAGACTTCTATTTCTAGATATTTAATTAGTTCTGGTGAAGGTAGTGGTTGATGATTGATTGAAGGTAAAGCAAAGTACTTGGGAGATATGCGTTTGGTTAATTGAGGTACTGGTTCTTTGATCCCTAACTCCTCGACCAAGAAATTGACTAATTCATTTTTGGTGAGATGTCCGGGATGAGTTTCTGGCTGAGAATTACGTTGATTTTTGAGTATATGCGTTTCTATCCACAGATAAAAAGACCCTGACTGAATAAAGCCAGTTTCTAAGTTAGGTATCCAAGTTCCGTGAACAACTTTCATCATAAAAACATGTGAGATGCGCTTCTGGTCTAGATTATAGCTTTTTCCAGACCCAGCTTTTGGGCGTAGGGTTTGGAGACGATGACAATTTATTTGAATCGTTTGGCTATTATAGCACTATTCTTAACTGAACAATATTGTTTTATCAACTCTCTCTCAAAGACCCTAACTCAATGTAATTGATACAGATATACTATATAATGTTTCCTGGAATCGCAAATCAATGAGTTAGGAAAATTTTGGTCAAAACTTATGTCTCAAGTAATTCAGCAGATCGCAGAAAGATATAAAATAGATGTAAAGTGCAAAGGCGTAAAATATGGTATTTGGAGATTGAGTGATACTGAGTATACAAAGCTGCGGGAAACTAGTTTGCCAATTCAAGACTATAATTTTGCAGTTAATTATCATTTGGGATTATATAGCGATCGCGGATTGAAAACGTGCAGAAATAATGACCATATTAGAGTGGTTATTAGGAGAAAGTAGTGATTTTTACGATGATTGGAAATGTGGTTTTTGCTTTCCTACCTTGCTGACAATCACCCTTGTAAATTGAGACAAATCATTCTCTCCCGTTCAGTAACTCCGAAAATCTGATCAGTGAATAGATGAGCGGTGCTTAATAGCAAACTTACACTAATGAAAACAACCGCTCTCTAGTCTTGAGTAATTTATTTTAACTCTTGTTATACTGATTTTGTTCTAATTTGTAGCCATCTTTCCAATTCAGTAATGTTAGCAAGAGTTAACCACACATTAGTTAACTCTT
>Ga0116226_10004072_pt1 | contig 12908 bp, 8 predicted proteins | sample S1TSphfallax_FD_89692 | JGI IMG/M metagenome (GOLD analysis project Ga0116226, IMG submission 89692) | Host-associated microbial communities from peat moss isolated from Minnesota, USA - S1T2_Fa - Sphagnum fallax MG | ecosystem: Host-associated > Plants > Peat moss > Unclassified | place: USA... | reverse complement strand
TTTTATAAATTTGATATTGAAAATTTGGCGAATTCTCCCCCAAAATTTGGCAAAATTAGTCAAATTTGCACTAGAAAAAAAAAATCCAAAAATCCCCAATTTTTTGCCCAAAGTTCTCTTCTTCTCACCTATATAACTAGTAGTTATTTTTTTCTTTTGGATAGAACAATTAGAAAGGCTCATTGCAACAACCAAAAAAACTTGGGAAGCACCCCGTCTATTTAATAAAACTAACAAAGTTTAGGGTTTAGTTCATACTTGCATTAATTATTTTTTTACATAGCCTTGCATATGTGTTTCATTAAGGTTTTTTGATTTCCAAAAATTAAGTAAATGTCAATAATATACCTTATTTGTACCTAACAGGTATATCCAAGTAAAAAGCATATTCACACATAAACACACATAACATGGCTATTTTGGGAATTATGGGAGGCATTGCACAAGGTGGACTTGCACAAGAGTTGTCTCGAGTGTTGGACCAAATCCCTCAAATAGTCCCATTTGAGGTCCTTCCCCATCATTAAAAAAATGGGAGACCTTTGTTTCAAATTGAACAATTGTGATTCATTTGGGTGTTGTAGGATTATATTTTTTGATGCAATATTATAACTTTGGTTGAAAACGGATTAGAAAGATAACTTTGGGCTTCCTTTACACTAAAGCCTAAAAGCCCATGACCATCAAAATAGGAAATCTATGATTGGAGGAAAAGCCATTTCATGGTTTAAGTTCACTTTGCACAAAGGTGGAAGGACCAAAGGACTAAGGAAATGTAACTGGATGAAAAATCAGCATTAAATGCACCATGGATAATGTTTCATAGTCTCACAGACTTGGTGCCAAGCTCACCTATTTGCTCAAAAAACCATGATTGGTTAAATTCAATAGTCAAAATTCAATTTTTTCTCATTTAAAAAAAAAAGGTGGTTTTCGTTTGATCATGAGCCCAAAAAGCCATGATTGGTTTTTTAAAAACTGTCATATATATTTTTTAATTTTAATTTTTAATTAATTAATTTTTAAAAGTGGGCACAACGTTCATTAGGCCATTGGCCAAAAACACTATGATTGGTTTGATTTTTTTACATATTTTATCTCCAAAAAAATTATAATTATTTTTAAAAAGTTTGTGCAAAGTCTGTTAACCCATGGTCCAAAAAAGTTGTGATTGGTCGAATTCTTTACATCTTTTTTTCTCAATGTTTTAAATTATTTAAAGAAAGGTAGACATGAAGTTCACTAGCTCATGGAGAAAAAAAAATCCATAATTGATCGGATTTAATTTATATGTCCTTTTTCTCTTCTACAATCCATGGTGATCCTACTTGTTGAAATGAAGAAAGTGAAAAAAGTGGAGAAAGAAAAAACATTAAAAAATGGAAGGAAAGTGATAGATAGAAACAAAAAAGGAGAAACCCTAAACCAATAGTAAAAAAAAAGTTACATTAAAATATCAAGTTAAAAATCATTATTTTAAATAAGATAATTTTTATTTTATTTTTTGTTATAATATGTTAGTATCTCAAATAAAAGTCTATTTTCACTTTATATTACACTTGACAACCCGGACCCATATAAAATAAATGATTTCTGAATTTCCATGGGATGGCCTTTGCAAAAAAGTACATTAGCATTCAACAGGGGATGAAACTCAGAAAACCATCAATTTCATCCTGTCTTTCATTTTTCCTGAGCGCCTCCATAGTACCTTGGCAGCTTGGACATATGTTCGTTGAGTAATTAATTAATTTTGGAATATTTATTTTGACAGATAAAATATTCTTGAAAATTCAATATTTTTCTTTCATAATTTTTTTATTTGTAATTTGTGAAATTTTCGAATTTTTCTAAAATAGTATAATCAATATCTAAGGTGTCTTAAAAAAAAAAATTCCCCTATTTGTCACTTTTGTCAAGGTAATTCTCAATATTTGACACTTTTTATAGAAATTGAATATAACATCAACTAATCTCTTTATAATAAAGTTACAACCTAAATGTTTTTATTACTTTGTATTAATTGTTCATATTTTGTATATTTCATCAATATGATCTCAAATATAAGTGAAAAGTAAAATTCCCACTTCATGTTATTGAGGTTTACAAACAAAATGATAAGTATTTGATTTGATATAAGGTTTTTCTATAATGTTTGAAACTTGTATAGATCCTTCCATTTTCTAAGACTTGCACATTTAAATTATCTTTTTTAAAAATAATGATGGAACCTCTTGAACAAACTAGTTTTTTTTCTCAAAGATATTTGAAATAAGAAGTCTCATTACAACTTTTATTTCAGGATCTTTAGGTGGAGTTGACTCGCTCTTTTGTAAGTTTTGTGTTGATTTTCTCATATAAGTTTCTTGCTAACTGGTCAAAATGAGATATTTCTCCAATGGGAATTCTCACATTGTGTCTACATGAAATTGTTCACATGTAATTAATGTAATAGTGTACACTAACTTTGGATGTTAGGTAGTCTAAGTGAGACATTAAATATCCTTCATTGAGTTTTATATGACACATGTTTCGGGTCATGATGCCCCACCATTGGGCCTTCCATGTCACACATGTAGACCCCTCTCATCGCCATCCATAAAACATCTCAATCACCATCAACCACCTATCGTTGATGAAAATTTTACATGTTCTACCATCGACAAAGAGTTTCCTTATTTTGTTGTCAACAAAGAACTTTCATGTTCTATTACAATGAGAAATTACTTGTTCTACTACGAGCACGAATAGAAAAAGCTGCCAACGAGGAGGGAAATGCAAAGAGATGCCTTTCAAATATTTTCCAAAAATAGACGAATGGGAGTTTTGAGAACATTGTTGGTTTTTGCAAGCATTGCACTACAAAGGAAGTAGGTTTAGGGTTTGAGGATTACAATTTTCATGTTCTTTTGTACTATCACTGATTGTTTTCAACACTAATTGTTTGGGTACACATGTGAACTAAGGTTTTGCTCACAAAGAAGTTGTGTTGCATTAAGTGGTGAAGTGACATTCATTAATTTTCTTTGCATTATTGAGGTATGTGATTAAGGTTTTTTTGCAATAATGGATCCGGCACTTGTGCGAGAAAACACAAAAAGGATGTCTTCAACTCCAATTGAACAATTGAATCCAACACCCAATGCCATTATGACAAATTTGGCAAAGGTGCAACCTAGCAACACTCTTGTTGTGAGCCTCTTTCAGTCCAACGCAATAGAATCAAAACGCTGGCAATGCAAATTGACGTCATGATGAATGAAGAAGAGGAGGGGGAGCGGAAACATTTGTTACAAAAAGTGTTGCCCATAATTGCATAAGAAGACCCATACATTATTTAATTGTTTAATCGACAAAAATACATCAAGATTATTAAAACAACAATAGCAAGATGGGTAGAAGGCGTAAGTCTTCCTTTCTTTTTGTTCTCCATGATTGTGTTGGTGAGCATGGTGAGCAACAAAAGAACTATCTAGGGTTTAAAATTGCCTTGGTTACTTTTCATGTTTGTTATTATTGTCTTTATGTAAAGTCAATTTTTTTTGGGTTTAAGTTAGAAGAACTATAAAGCAAAAGGAGAATAAGAAAATAGAAAACATACATAAAATAATTAATGTAATTAGAGGTGTGGAAAATGTAATGGTGTTTGGTTTTTGTGATGTTGTGGTGTTATGATGCAAAGCTCCAACTTGAATTATGTGCAAAATTATTTTAGTAGTTACATCCATCTACTATTACAACTTCACAACATTTGTAGATATGGTTGTTTCAATTTAGGGTTTGGGTAGCAACTTATTTGTTTTTGCAGATTTTTAACCATTTGAAAGGCAAAAGCAGAATCTACAAATTCACAATGCAACAAAGTAAACACCACTGTGTTGCATTGTACCTAGAGGAGGAGTATGAAATGTTGGCATTGGAGGCACACTTTGATGCGAAACAACTAGACCTACCAACATTTGGCAACATGCCTTCATTCCAATGCAAGTTTTACAGGATTATGTCCAAAGACAAAAATACATTGTTTTACCACAGGATGATGAACTTGTGCCCTAAATACATCGGGAAGGAATTGTTGAAAATGTACCCCACCATCACAAAGTTAGAAGCTAAAGAGCTTACCAAATTAGGGGAAAAGCATGGGAAAATTCTACCAAACCACTTGAAGCGTCCAAATGAAGATGCATCATAACATTCCCCCAAAAGGATAGCACCACCAAAGAACCAGAATCAACCCATGGGGATGCCCCCTACAAGGCAAGGCTCATACCTCTTAAGGAGAAAGAGGATTTTTCATTTGTTAGAATTGTAAAAATACGTAAATTGGCTATGTACTTTCATTTTTTATTTATTTTGGTTATGTAATGTGGGAGGTCACCTTTAAAATGTTGTTATTAATTCTACAATTTGTAGGTTTGGCCACAAACCATGTGGTTTTCAATAAGCCACCTTTACAAAAGGGTACATTGGATAATGGAAAAGGCCCCAACAAGAAGAACAAATCAAATGCAAATATGTCTTTGTTTTCTGTTGCAATTTTATCGCAAAGAGGCATACCACTTATCAATTAGATCACAAATTAAGGCGAAGGCGAGGTCAATTCCTCAAACTTTCATTGCGGAAAGTACTTGTGAGCTACCTCCTCTTCCTTTGGAAGACAAGATTGCTATGTTTTACATTTTGATCTCGGAGATAGATATTGTCATGGATAGAAAAATATTGGAAAAACCAGAAAACACTCTAGCACTTTTAATAAAACTAGAAATAGATGGCACTTTAGGCAACCTGTTTGTTTCAACATTTGATCCGTGGTATCTTTATCCACTAATGAGTACTTTACAACTTTTGAACCTTTTTTGGTTTATCATTTGCTCTAGTTTTGTTTATTTCTTACTTGTTGCACATCCCACAAGTTGGTGGAAGGATTGAAAGGACAACCCAATTTTAGATTTTGTCAAACAATCCCCAAATGTGTGGACATCTGGAGGGAGTGGAAAGAACACCATGCAAAGGTTCATTGAAATGAAATGCCTCTAAGAGTACCTACAATATTTACAACAAAAAAAGGAATATGATTCAAATAACATGGATGTCGCAAAATCTTTCAAGGAAAAATGTATATATATTTATAGGAATTGAAAAAAATAAAATTGACCAACAATTGAAAGTTAATGAAAAGAGGTCAAAATGGGGTTAGTCACCATTGTACCACTTGTTGAAGTGATATCCTTTGGACTTTGGTCTTGAATGCCCATGGGGGTACACAAAAGCAAAACTACAAAACATCATCATTGAAGTGGAAAAGGATTCATAGCAGTTAGCATTGGATATAGAGTGCCCGCACATAGTTCGAGCATTCAAATTATTTTGCAAATCTACATTTGGGAGACTACATCCACTTGCTCATGCAAACAAGGGATTAACTCTACACAACATCCTACATTATTGTCATGAACAAGGACATTATGTTAGGTTAACCATTGTAGTTCAAGATGTTATTAAATTTTGGTTTCTTATGTTTCTTTAAATCGTGCTAATGTCATGAAGATATTACTTGATGTCAGCAAGATTTATTAGGGCTACATGGATTTGATCTGTAACTATGGAATCCACTTGTTAGAAGATCCAACGATTTATGTCCAAGATTGTTCATAGAGTAATTTCAGACTTATTATGTATAGGAATGGGAAAGGAGTTGGAAGACATGTGGTGCAACGTTGATGTTAGGTGTGATTGTAGGCCAATCTTGGACCAAATATTTGTTTCACTGCCTTTCCACTTGTTGTATTTCTTGTAGACAATTGTTTTAATAGAAATTTCACATAGAATGTTGCTTCCAATATAATTACCAAAATTATCTTTGATATGTTGAATCCAACATATGTTTGTCATAATGTGGAAATGTTCCACCTTGAACTAATGTTTGGCCTAATTTGCAAATGTTCCACCTTTGAACAAAACTTTTATGAATAAGTGGTCAATGAAACTTTGTTTGTGAGGGGGGACATCGATGTTGGCTGGATTTTTCCAAGAATTCCAAACCTTCAAGATGACAATGCCTTGTTTAATAGGCATAACAAATGTAGAATTGTCGTGGTAGATGTTATGGATTATCAGGTTCAAACATTGTGTGTGAAGCTTGGCTAAATAAAAGAAGCCATTTAGTTAACTCTAGAGGTCCCCATTGCCAATGTCCTAATTGATAATGACACAACTACATGTGCATCAAAATTTCTTACATTTTTTTAATGTTTTGAAATGCCAAAATATTGTGTACTAGGAGTTTGGATTTAAACATGCAAGTTCTTTATTTTCCACAATTACATTTCTAACCCTTCATACTTGCTCCATCTTATGCAAATGGTACCAAAACATCAATAGAACTTCAGAATGCAAAAGTTGTTGTGCAACAACTTGTCCGTTCTAACAAGTCCCCCCATGGTCAACCCACATGCAAAAACGAAATTGCACTAGCTTATGGGTTGAATTTATTTGTTAGGGCAACCTTTGGTGCTAGCCTTAAATGAGATCATAAACCTGATGATCATGTTGACTTATAATCATATGTCAATAATATAAGTTCTGCAACACCCATTTTAGCAAGTTCCTTATCAGTAGTCCATGCTGGTTTTAGGAGGACATCATCCTTGTCTCTTGGGTTGCAGCTTTTAGGGCAATCCTCGCACAACCATGTTAAACCAATCCCGAATTTGAATGACACATCCTCCCAAGATAAGCACTTATTTGAGCCAACAAATTCCTATCATGCCCCAACTCATGATAACAATCCTAATGTAGTCACTTCATTTCTTGCCATTGTGATAGATTATGGGAAAAAATAGGCAAATGATGGACTTCAAATGAACAATTCATCAATTCTTGAAAAACAAATGTAAGTGTTATCACAACTTTAAAAAGTAGTACTTCATGCTTATAAATTTGGTTGTCACTAGTTGTAAGTTCACTACAGAAAACATGTTCAGTTCAAATCAACATCTATTAATTCAATTGTGTCAAAACAACAAATTGTCGGAGTTTATGATTCAAATACAACTCCATTTGAGTTTCATATTCCAAATGTGAAGTATTTGTGTTGTCTGATGTCCTTATTGCAAATATTTTACATGGGCAAAACATGTTAAAGGTTATACATCTGAAAGAAAAAAATCTAATAGCTAGATGTTCTATTCAATATCATTGGTTGTTATTGCAAGTTAACAACAATAATAGCATATTTCAATACCAATAGAAGTGGGACCAACAAGTTTCTAGAGGAGTTTGTCATATCAAGTGATTATTTGAAACTAAGAAATGATGTTAATATATCCTTGTTGGACAACGCCACCGGGTACTTGTCTACAGATGCATTGGATTTCTTTAGATTATGATATACACACAACCATATGTCATAGATGGACTCCTATATCACCCATCCTCATATGTGGGATATGGTGAAAAATTGGGCAAAAGAAAAAGGGGAGTCATAAGATAGTGTGTTGAATTTCATGAGGAAGAAGTTCAAAGTGCCTTCCAAAGTCTAAGAGCTCTTAGTACCTTTTCAATATGTTAACCACTAGAGTGTAATTGTAGTGAATGCTTCCCATTTTATGCACTACGACCTTCTCAAGATTACCAACATTTATTAATCTACAAGTGTACATCCTTTTTTTGCAAAAAATTGGGTTGTTGCACAAGGTAAATTGTCAAGGACATTTGAATGGAAGTGACCAATATCAAAGAATAGTTGGGTGTGGCTTGATGGACCACAACAACTATCTGATTGGGAGTGTGGGTGTTTATGTCATAAAATTCATGACCAAATATGTTGATTACATGTATCCAAACAATGCACATGACGTTAAGGTGCAGTTACCTTTACCCAACCCAAAGAAGTTTTTGTTGTAATTAAATATAAGATTAGTTACATCTTGAATCTTATAATTTTTTGCTTATTGTAGGTGACACCAACTTGGTTTTCAAGGGATGATGCGATTGTAATGTGTTCGATTCCAATGAATGCAATATTACATACATTGCGTATGTCTGATTTTACAAACATAGGTTGGGTTATTGACTTGGGAGATGTAACCAGTGGTGGGGGATCAACATCAACATAGTTTGTCAATGTATCAACATTTCGTAGAAGCGGAGTAATCAAGAAGTTGATGTCTTATGCTAGCTAATGTTCAACAAAAAACATTAAGTTTGAAATGGGTTTGTAGTAATAATAACATAATCTAACCAAGTAGACTACAGTGGGATAATGTATTCTGTGGTAGTGGTATAATGTGTCTATGTGTTTGGAAAAAAATTCCAATAGCTAGATGTGCTTTAGGTTTGATGTCAAAGATTATGAAAGTTGATGGGTTTGAAAAGGTTTAGCACATGTTAATAGATACTAAATCCATGCATTTTTATAGTTGGACAGAATGCAATATGTACTATGCTACAATTTAACAAGTGTTTATATTTATACATTTGCAAAATATTGTGCGATAACAATGTGGTTATAGTCAAGGGGAAAGTGGGATTTTAAGTAGTGCATCCCATCTTGATAGTTTGGGTTGATGTGGAAATGCCAACAAGTGTTTAAGTGCTAGTTTTTTTTGGCATTGTTGCTCATACATGTTGTAATGAATTTGTTTTACATGCAATTCTAATTATTGCCATAGGTTGTATTGCAACAACATGCAGAATGTCACTTGATCATTTACTGGTCATGAACACAAAGGTTCACAGACCAGCATGTCTGCAATGGTGTCTTGGAGCAATCATTGCAAGTTGTAAATACAATTGTCATAAAACATATGTTCTGTAACATGCATATGACTAAAAGACTATGGCAACGGTATGGAGTCCCACAAAACAATATATAAACAATAACAAAAAATACAGCTTAAATGGAAATTGTAGTGTAGGTACACAAAGTATTAGTAACTTGCAATTCCAAATCCATATCCACATTTGGTAAATTGGATTCCCTTGGCATCTAAATGTGCATGTGCTTAATTGTTATGTCCTTTAAGTGATTTTGTTTTTGAACATGGGGTTTTAGGATTTGTCTATGTTGTCTAAATGTGTTATCACCAAGAGCAAATGGAAACATAGAGTCTAGTCTAGGTGTTCAAAACCAACAATCCCCTTAGCTATCATGTCTTATTGTTTGCCCCTCAACACCTTCAATCCTAAGAGTGAATGTGGTTGTAACACTGGATTTTCAATGGCAATGGTTTTTGTGTCATGAAATATGTAGTCAATGAGTTCCCCTAAGTCGACATATTTGACCTGGGCAATAATGGTTATCATCTCCAAGATACCAACGTTTTCATTTTTTGGGTCAACGTCAAGTTGTTGATTAAGTAAGTCATCACAAACCATGTGTCAAGCTGCAAGAGGACACTTGTTTACTCCATGGAATGTGCCCATACCCCTAAAATGGCACCATCAGAAATGTTAAGGTGTAACATTTTGAATACCTTCATGACATTTTGCATGCAATCCCCTGTTTTGCAAGTGGGCAATCGCATTGTGGCCACTCATATGACAGAGCATGAATGGTCCATAATTTGGGTGTGTGGTTGATGGATGCAACATATGCAATGTTCTCCCCATAACGACATAACAAGACATTGGAATTTGGAATATCTCACACCCTTAACACTCCTAAGGCAATAATGCCTTTTTGTTTCTTATTTCTCACATACCCAAAAAAATTGCACTACACACCATACCAGTAGTGAATAAAAACATCTCCAAAAAGATGAAAAATTAGCCAATCCAATTTATGTCAAATAAACCATTTTTTGGAGGACATGAAGATTCATTTCATGTTGATATGGAATGATTCCATAACCGCATTGGTGTCTTGCCCTACATGTGGAATGTTGCGATTGCCAACACACCACATTGCCACCTTATGCGTCAAGTGGTCTTTAAGATATTGAATGAATTGAAATGCATTAGGGTATTTGGTTGCCATGATGTCTATTTGTAGTTGCGCCCACAAAATAGGATCATGATCCAATGGACAAGCTCATGAATACATTATTTGGCCCAAAATAGATAATATTTTTGTTCGGTCTTCTGCTGTTGGAATTTTCTTTAAAGCATTTTTTGCCCATGTTTTGCACACATGCCACAAACATAAAAAAACTTTGGCCCCTGGCCAAACATTGTTGCATGGGAAAACATCATCTATAGAAATTAGTTCTTTTAGTAGTCCAATAATGTGTCGGTCGATGTCAAACAGGCATGAAATAGAACATGCTTTGATGAAAACATAGTTTATGCCAAAATATGATGTGCAACAAAGAATGATCTACTAGATTATTTGGTTTTGCAACAAAGTATGCATTACAATACACAAGTAATAAACACGAAATTGTATGTAGATTTACGAAAGTTAAACCTCAACACATTGATTTCAACTTAAACATTGTCAACAAGGATAACATTAGGCATCCAATTGCTTGGCATACGTTTTGATAGTGCTTGGAGAACTGGTCAAGGTCACTTTCTTGACTATTTCCAATGATAATGAATGCAACCAGTATCCAATTTTTCCATTCATCAAACACCATTGGGGTTTACAAATGGTATTGCAAAGAACATAACACCAACATTAGTGACAATGTTGTGGAACATATTAATTATGTGGCATTTCATACAATAGCAAAAAGGGCGTACCTTGCTTTGATTAGTGCCAAATGTTGCATCCCAAAGATAGCATTACCATGCCCAAATTTTTGCATAATTTCCAATTGCCATGGAGTTTGGATTCCCAATGTGAACAGAGTGTCATCTTGGGTTTGTGAATTGAGGTCCATAGGGGCATGTTGAACATAAAAGAAAATTGAATTTGGATTTTCTAGAACCCACATTCTAACACTGATGGGGTCCTTGTGGTGTTTTTGCCATAGTTCATCAGCTTACTTTTTTGCCAAGTTTCTCACATTGGACGGGAGAACAAAGGTGTCTTGGGTCACATGTTCATTTTTCAATGTCATCTCTCTAACATGCGCTTTGCGATGAGCCATTACTTGAGTAAGGGATAAGCCTTGCCTTAGCAACCCCATTAAATGAACCTTCATACCATCTGATAGTTGGGAACCTAGAGCATCCAACATCTTTCCCATGGCATACTTCACCCTCCTTGTTTTTATGTTTTGCACTCAAGACAAAGGCTTTGGTCCAAATATGATTGCTTTGCAATGAAAGCTCTTTGACAACCACGTTTAATGGACATATCAAACATCGTCTTTGAAATATGAGTCTTCTGTTGTGCTTGATGGCTGGATTCCAGGAACTCCAACAAAGCCTTTTCCCCATTCTTCTTGCTGGTTGTTCCGTTCACTTGGTGATGCTTCTGTTTTTGTTGTGTAGACAATAATAGCTTCCGGATGGCCTCTGGGAGTACATTGGTGTAGTCTTGGGGTCCAAAATTACAAGAGAACATGTAGCACAATGAGTTTGGAGGTGGCTTTTTTTTAATATAGGCAGCTTGCACCTACTTTGCAAGCACAGGAGGCACCTTATGCCTGTTATGTAGGTGTAAGCTGCTGCCTCTTTTCAAGAAGGCTATATTCCTGGATATATGGTGTTCTCAATTTACATTAAACAAATCTAGCTGAGCGCTTTATGAGCATAAGAACCTTACCCCTCTTACACCTTGTGCTCTACTTATGTTTAACTTCATGATAAAGTTCACCTTGTGCTTTATGATGGGTAAGGCCTCACAAGGGGCCTGTATTCCACAGAGCAATTGAGTCATTCTGTTTAATCCGAACCTCCATTGTCAGAGGGATTTGAAGCTAGGTACAGATCTGCCACTTCACAGAAGTTGATCCAAACCCACTTGAAAATCATGAAGTGCAAGATATTGAGACACCTTGTGTTGGCTATGGTTCACAAGGTGTCTGATGGTGGCATCAGATGTAATAGCAAGGAGGCGACAGCAAGCATAACTTCCTTTTCAATCTAGAGTCCACTTGATGGTAGCACTCAACATGCATGGTGTGGAGGGCTTTATGTGTGGGTAGCATGGGGGATTATGCAATAGCAAATTGTCAGAACTGGTCTAAGATCTGTTTTGCAATCAATGTCCCTTCTGGTCCATCCTGTTGTCTGAGGCAGCTTTAAAGTTCAAGAGCTTCCTGGCTGGTGTACCACAATTTGCGTGCAATTCATGGGACGTAGGATCACAAGCAGCTACCATACGAAGAGCTGGGCCCCTGCGGCACCAGGGGCATCTGTAGCATCCTGGAGCTGCAATCCCCATCAAAGAACAAAATGTCTGTTTTGGTGCCTCAAATGGAAATAATTTTGTCAATCCTTCCATTGGAAGGAATGCAATAAATTCTTCCTCGGCTTGCCATTGCTCTCACTTCATCACAAACATTCCACTTCTACAACATTAACATTGTGACAAAACACATAACAATTGCATGTCAGAATTACCACAAGCATGGCTAATACTGTAATTCACTCGTATTGATACATATTGCATTTGTTGCCACATCCCAATTTCCAATAAATTGGTCATTCTTTCCTCTCCTAAACAATTTCTTGGCTCTCTTTCATTTGCCATTGTGCCCATGGATTCAACTTTTGGTTTCACATGCTCTACAGAATTTTGGCACAACTCCTAGATTGCTTATCTCCCTTGATCAAGTCTAGTCATAAATTATTGTACAAACTATCAGCTATTTACATATATGGAGCATTCTGATCCCATCTTTGCCATCATGTTTGCCTAATAGGGTTGGAAGACACATTAAAAACATTTCTTCTTTGGTTCTTCATCACAAATTTCCATTCAGTGCAGCTCGCCAAGGGAAAGCACTAGTTTTTGATGTGTACCAGTGTTGGGTGGGTATCAACTTTTGAGCATATGGGCTGGACCTACTGGT
>Ga0116226_10004070_pt1 | contig 12908 bp, 12 predicted proteins | sample S1TSphfallax_FD_89692 | JGI IMG/M metagenome (GOLD analysis project Ga0116226, IMG submission 89692) | Host-associated microbial communities from peat moss isolated from Minnesota, USA - S1T2_Fa - Sphagnum fallax MG | ecosystem: Host-associated > Plants > Peat moss > Unclassified | place: USA... | reverse complement strand
GGAGAGGACCTCGACCTTCCACTTGTGCTGCTCGGCGAAGCGGAGGTACATGCGGAAGACCTCGGCGACGAAGAGCGAGGCCTCGTCGCCGCCGGTGCCGGCGCGGAGCTCGACGATGACGTTCTTGTCGTCGTTGGGGTCCTTGGGCAGGAGCATGATCTTGAGCTCTTCTTCGCAGGCGGCGAGCTGCGGCTCCAGCGCTTCGAGCTCCATCTGCGCCATCTCGCGGATCTCGGGGTCGCTCTCGGAGAGCATGGCTTTGGCGTCGTCGACACCCTGGCGGAGCTGGCGATACTGGCGAAACTTTTCGACGGTCGGCTCCATGCCGCGGTGGGCCTTGGAGACCTTGCGGTAGTTCTCCTGGTCGTTGACGATGGCGGGGTCGGAGAGCTGGCGGCTGAGCTCTTCGTAGCGGGCTTCGAGTTGGTCGAGGCGGTCGAACATTTGCTCCTCCTTCGGAGAAAGCAGAGATTAGAGAATGAGAGATTAGAGAACAGGAACGGCGCTGGGGCGCTCGGGTGCGGGTTAGGCGCAGCTAGGCAAAGTCGTGACGGAGGGTCACGCGGGTGGGGGTCACCGGGTTTGCGCTGGCAGAACGCATCGCTCTTTAGATGGTAACGCGGATGCTAATGATTCTGCGATGCCGCGCCAATAGGAACGGCTGGGCCCAGACCAATGACGTAGAATTCCCGGCTTGTTCCATCAGGCATCAGGAGGTCATAGAGCCGATAGATGTCGAAGCCGTTAGGATGTTTCGGGAAAAATGCGCTCGAGCTGGTGGCAGGATCGACTCGTTTTGCTTTATAGTCTCCCGGCAAAAGTACTCCTTGAGCTGAATCACATTCCAGCTCCACCTGCATACCGTCAATGACTGTATCCAGTTGCTGGTACGCGTTAGAGGAAAAAGTAGTGATGTAGTGCGAGAAGACAACATGCACCGCCACGGTGTAGTCGGCCGGGTTGACGGTGGGCTTGGCGGCGAAGGCAAGGGTGGACGGGAGCAGTAGCAGGGCGAGTAGAAGCTTCTTCATCGAGGCGACCCCTTCTTGGAGAGAGACGGATGGGGCGGGAGCAAAGTTCCCGCGGTGCATCCAGTAGCGCGTTCCACCCGAGCAGCGTGCGTACACCAACGACAAGCAGATCCTTCGCTTCGCTCAGGATGACAAACTCAAAGGGAAGATCCAGCCTAGGGTTTCGGGATCTCCATGAGCAGGCCGCCCATGCCGCCGTTGCCGGTCTGGACGCTGGGCAGCTGGCCGTTCCAGCGGTCGATGAGCGCCTTCTGGTTTTCGATCTTGCGGAGCTCGAGCAGCTGGGGCGTCAGCGAGGTCTGGCGGATCTTGTTGGCCTCCGCTTCGCCGTTGGCGCGGGTGACGGCGGCCTTGGCCTCGCCTTCGGCTTCAGCGACGGTCTTGGCGGCCTCGGCTTCGGTCTTGGCCAGCTCGTTGCGGGCGCGCTCGGCGTCCTGGATGGCCTGGGCTTTTGACGTGATGGCAGCCGCGATGACCGGCGGGACGCGCGGGGCGCCGATGAAGCCGAACTGCTGGATGCCGACGCCGACGGGCTCCATCTTCTTCTGGATGAGGGCCTGGACCTTGCCGAGGAACTCGGCCTTCTGCTCGCCGTAGATCTGCTCGACGGAGTAGGTGCTGGCCACCTCATTCAGCGAGTTGCGGACGACGTCGCGGAGGATGCCGTGGGTGAAGGTATCGAGGTCAGCGAGGCGGTACTTGACGTAGAAGTCGGGCACCTTGTGCGCGTCGATGGCGTAGCTGAGCGAGACGTCGGAGTAGATCTCCATGCCTTCCTTGGAGTTGAAGCTCATCTGCTCGTTCACGGCGTGGCCTTCGTTGGGGTCCTGCGTCCACTTTACGGTCTGCACGAAGGTGGGGAACTCGATGATCTGGCTGCGCAGCGGGCTGTAGAAGACCCAGCCGGTGCGGATGGGGATCTCCGACGGCCCGCGCTGCGAGCCGCTCAGGACGATCTCCACGCCGACGTATCCTGCGCCGATGCGTGTGATGGACGCGATGAAGTTGAAGAAGATGAGCACGGCGATGAGCAGGCCGACGGCGAGCGCGCCGGTCTTGATGAGCCTGGCGACGTGGCGCTGCTGGGCTTCGTAATCGCGGCCACCGTTGGGCCCACCCGAGGGGTTGATGACTTCACCAAACAGACTCATACACGCCTCCAAAGATTACGAAACACAAGCCAGCCGGCCACTGTGAGCGACAGCAGCAGCGCAATGCCTTCGATCACCGATCGAGTGCTGGGCAGATTGAGAAGATGAAAGGCCGTCACCATGCCCCAGTAGAGCAGCATCGCGACCAGCAGAGAGAAGAGCACTTTCCAGAACAGCGTCACAGGACTTCGGCGCAACCATGCGCGGCCTACAACCACAATCTGATTCTACGCAAAGTGCGGTTGTGTGGTTCCGTGGGTGTTCGCAACGCAAAAGTCTGCGCTACCGTCTAAGCTGTTGCTATGAAGAGATGGCAGACCGCGGCTGCGTTTGGGTTTTTCGCGATGCTGGGTGGCTTCGCGGCCGCCGAGAAGCCCGCGGCGACGCACGTCGGCGTGATGACCCGCGTCTTCCACCCGGCTGAGCCGCCGCGCAACTGGCGCGGGCAGGCGGACCACGCGCTGCGGGCGGTGATCTGGTATCCGGCGGCTGCCAGTGCGGTGGAGACGCCGCAGGTGGTTGGGCCGCCAGCGTCGCCGCTGTTTGAGGCGGGCTCGGCTGCGGTGGATGCGCCGTTGGCTCCGCCCAAGAAGGGCGGTCTGCCGCTGGTATTGCTCTCGCATGGCACGGGCGGATCGGCGATGCAGATGGCGTGGCTGGGCACGGCGCTGGCGCGGGCGGGGTTTATCGCGGTGGCGATCGACCACCCCGGCAACAACAGCAACGCGCCGATGACGCCCGAGGGCATGGCCTTGTGGTGGGAGCGAGCGACCGACCTGAGCCAGACGCTGGACAGCTTGCTGGCGGACGAGACCTTCGGCAAGCAGATCGACCAGCGCCGCGTGGGGGCGGCGGGTTACTCGCTGGGCGGCTATACGGTGCTGGAGCTCGCTGGCGCGCAAACGGATGTCGCCGAGCTGCTGCGCGCGTGCAAGCAGGATACGGACCTGGCGGTGTGCCATGTGCCGGAGGCGCGAGGGATGGGCTCGCCCGAGGAGATTCTGCAGAAGGTCCGCAAGACCAGCGGCGAGTCGCTGGCGCGCTCGGGTGAGCTGTTTTCGGACGACCGCTTTGCGTCGGTCTTCGCGATCGCTCCGGCGCTTGGATTCACGCTGACGGAGGACAGCTTGCGCGCGATTCGCGTGCCGGTAGAGATGGTCGTCGGCGACGCGGACAACATTGCGCCGGCTGATACCAACGCGCAGCTGATCCGCTATGACGTTCGCGGATCGCGGGTTGTCGTGCTGCCGCACGTTGGGCACTACACGTTTCTCGACACCTGCACCGCGGCGGGGAAGAAGACCTTCGATCGTTACTGCACGGACGATCACGGGGTTAACCGCGATGCCGTGCACGAGAAGGTGGCCGCGCAGGCGATTGCGTTCTTCAAGCGGACGCTGCATTAGTCGCAGCTACGGGCAGGTGGGTACTGGCTCGACGCGCTTCCAGATCTCACTGCGGCCAAAGAGCGATATGCCGATGTAGCCGCGCAGGTAGAGGGCGTCGCCGACGAGGCTGATCGTGCCCTGGTAGGTGTGGCCGGTCTTGGGGTCGTAGAGGTGGCCGCCGGAGAGCTTGCTGGCGTTGTCCTGGTGGAAGCCTGTACCGACGACGAGCCCGCAGAGGGCACGGCTGCGCAGAGCAGCGTCGGGGTTGTTGGTGTCCGTGCCGCCGGGCGCGTCGGGCGGCAGTTTGGCGACGCGCAGGCAGACGTCGTTCCCGCAGGATTCGATGTGAACCACGGAGTGCGCCGGTGTCTCCCAGTAGCCCAGGACGCCGTTGGCCGGCGGCGTAGCCATCATTAGCAGAGCAAGAGTCAGCATCATGTCCTTACCATTTTGGAGGCAGCTGCAGCTTATCGCAGCGCAATGCGATGCTCTCCGCCTGCCAGGGCGATCTTTCCGCCTCGCCCGTTGGATGCCGGCTTCCCGTGGACGGTCAGCTTCGCTCCATCGTGCTGGACGGCGGAGAGATGCACGTCCAGGGTCTGCTGCCGGTCGCCTCACCACTTTTGTCTGCTGTAGGATGAATCGTATCGACCGCAGCGAACCAGATTTCATCTCTCCCAGAGGCCATTGACATGAACCAAACCTTCCGGTGCTGCAACCTTCGTTTCGCTCTCGCGGCGGCTCTTCTTTTGGCTGTGCTTCCGGGCCGCGCCCATGCGCAGGGTGGCTGCCTTACGGGTGGTTCGGGCGGGTGCCCCACCGCGCCGGAGGTTGATCCGTCGCTGGCTGGCAGTGGACTCGCGCTGCTGGGCGGAGTCGTGCTGGTGTTGCGCGCACGGCGCGGCGACCGGTAAGAGACTTACTCGACCCGGCAGATGAGGCACTTCAGGTAAGCCGTCTCGGGCAGTGTCAGGACCTCGGGGTGGTCCGGGGCGGCAGAGCGGGTCTCGAGGAGCTGCACGCGGCGGCCGGCGTCGGACGCGGCGGCGGCGACGATCTCAGTGAACTCGGCCAGCGAGACGTGGTGCGAGCAGGAACAGGTGATGAGAGTTCCGCCGGGTGCGAGCAGGCGCATCGCGCGCAGGTTCATCTCTTTGTAGCCACGCAGAGCGCCTTCGGCGGCGCGCTTGCTCTTGGCGAAGGCGGGTGGGTCGAGCACGATGGCGTCGAAGAGGTTGGGGTGGGTGGAATCCCGCTCATGCGCTGATGAGGCGTCGCGCAGGAACGGGGCACCCGGCGTTCTCGCTTGTTCGTCGAGGTGCCGCAGGTATTCGAAGGCGTCGGCCTCGATCCAGTCGACGGCGGCGCGCTTGGCCAGCTCAGGGTTCAGGATGAGGTTGCGGTCGGCGACCTCGAGTGCGGCGCGGCTGGCGTCGACGCCCGTGACGGCGTCGCAGACCTGCGCCAGATGCAGCGCGAAGCCGCCCTGGTAGGTGCAGATGTCGAGAGCCCGGCGGGTTCGTCCGCTGCTGGCGACGGCCCGCGCGGCTGCGGCGTAGTTCAGGCGCTGGTCGAGGAAGGCACCGGTCTTCTGGCCGGCGGTGGCGTCGTAGCCGAAGCGCAGACCGTTCAGGCGGAACTCAGTGGTAGCCGGGGCCAGGGCTTGGTGCGAGAAGGCCTGTTCGGCTGTGCTGCGGAACGAGAGACCTTCGGGCGCGATGGAGTCGTAGGTGGTGAAGATCGGGCCGGCGGGCGGTGGGTCCAGGTGCTCCAGCTCGCGGATGCGTGGGTCCGGGCGCTCCCAGACGGTGAGCGGCTCGCCCTGTGGAGAGAGGCCTTCGCGCAAAGCAGCGGCGACGACGGTGCGGACGTCGTCCTGTGCGGTGCCCTGGATCAGCAGCTGGACGAGAACGAGGTCGTTGTAGCGGTCAGCGATGATGCCGGGCAGGTCGTCGGCCTCGGAGAAGACGAGGCGGTGCGCATTGTTTTCCGGGGTGACGGGGGCAAGCACGCGGCGGCGTTGGAGGGCTGCATCGAGGCGAACGCGGAGGTCGGTGAGGTACTCGGCGCGCGTGAGGCCGGGCTTGCGTGAGACCATCCGCGCGGCGAGCGTGCTGGCGGAGGAGTAGAGCGCTGAGCCGAGCGGGATGCCGCGACCGTCGACGACCGAGACGAGCGCGCCGGGATCGGCTTCGCCGTCGGTTTTTTCGATGTCGGTGCGGTAGACCCAGAGATGACCTGCGCGAAGGCGGTCGGCGGTGCGGCGTGTGATGCGGATCGTTGCGGGCATAAGGGTTTAGTGTAAGCCGCTGGATTTTGGACCGCTAGGGAAGCCGCGGCACGTCGACGCTCAGCACCTCGGCGAGGGCATCGACGACCAGCGCGTGGTCCTCGCGCTGCGCCAGGCCGCTGAGAACGACGGAGCCGACGCAGCAGCCGCCCAGCCACAGCGGAAATCCGCCGCCGTGCGCCGCGTAGTCGGCGAGTGTGAGACCGTGGCGTTCCTCCATCGTCTGGCCGTCGAGCGCGAGCTGCCGGCCCACCCCGTACGAGCTGCGCGCGAACCGTCGCACGGTGTTGCGCTTGCGGCGAATCCAGTCGGCCTGCCCGGGCGTTGCTCCGGCGGTCGCGCAGGCGAAGAGGAGGTGTCCGTTCACTTCGATCTCGATGGTGCCGCCCGCGCCGAGCTCAACCAGTTTGGAGCGCAGCAGCGAGCCGAGCTGCCAGGCAGTGTCGGCACCGAAGCTGGTGAAGCGCAGTGTACGCTCCTGCTGGGCGAGGATGTCGAGGTCGGCCTGCAAGTGTTCGTTTTCGGTCACCGTGGATGACCTCCTGGCCTCATCGTACTGCGATGCGCTGGGCCATTTCAGGCATAATCGTTCCAAGAGGATATCCCCATGGCGACCGCACCTGCGCTGCTCTCCATCGAAGCGTATCTCCACACCAGCTACAGCCCGGATGTTCACTTTGTCGACGGAGAGATTGAGGAGCGGAACTTGGGCGAGTACACACATGCGTTCATCCAGGGGTTCCTTCTCAGCCTTATCAACGAAAACGTGGATGCATGGGGTCTTGAGGCCGTCGTCGAACTGCGTATCCGCATTGGTTCGAGCCGTGTCCGGATCGCCGATATCACGCTGATCGGTGCGGACGATCCCATCGAAGAGGTGCGCACGACACCGCCTGTCGCGTGCATCGAGGTCCTTTCGCCCGAAGACCGGCTTTCGCGCGCAGAGCTGGTGCTGGCCGACTACTTTGCGATGGGCGTACCGAATATCTGGCTGATCGATCCTATCCGCCGTTCGGCGTTCACCTATGACGGTGCTGGGCTGCATGTCGCCGATATCGCCAACCTTGCCGTGGCAGGAACGCCCGCGCGGATTGATCTGACCCCGGCCTTTGCGCAACTGGACCGCAAAGCCGCTCGCAAGTCTCTTTAGCAGAGCGGTCTGGTCGCGCACTTGGGTAGAATATGCGGATGGCTCGCACCCCCGCAGCGCCGGAGTTCGTCGAAACAGCCCTCACCGGCCTGGGTCTGCTACAGACCCCTATCTTCAACAAGGGCACGGCCTTTCCGGAGTCCGAGCGCGATGAGTTCTCACTGCATGGTCTGCTGCCGCCGCAGGTGGGCACGCTCGATCAGCAGGTGGCGCGCCGCATGAAGGCCTTCCGCGCCCTGGGCAACGGCCCGGATGCGGACTTCGCCCGCTACAGCTTTATGCGCGACCTGCAGGACGTGAACGAGACGCTGTTCTATGCGCTGATCACGCGGCATGTGGAGGAGATGCTGCCGGTCGTCTATACACCGGCGGTGGGCGAAGGCTGCCAGCGCTTTTCGGAGATCTGGCGCAAGCCGCGCGGCGTCTTCCTCAGCTATCCGAACGAAGACCGCATCGAGCGCATCCTGAACCATCCGCGCTATGACGGCGTGCGCTGCATCGTCGTCTCGGACGGCGAGCGGATTCTGGGCCTCGGCGACCAGGGTGCGGGCGGCATGGGGATTCCGATCGGCAAGCTGGCTCTGTATACGGCGCTGGCGGGCATCCATCCGCCAAGCTGCCTGCCTGTGTTTCTGGATGTGGGCACGGACAATGCCGAGCGCATGGCCGATCCGCTGTACCTTGGCTGGAAGCATGAGCGTGTGCGCGGTGCGGACTATGACCGCTTTGTCGACCGCTTCGTGCAGACGGTGAAGCGCCGCTGGCCGCACGTTCTGCTGCAGTGGGAGGACTTCGCCGGCCGCAACGCAACGATGCTCCTCGAGCGCTATCGCGACGAGCTTCCCAGCTTCAACGACGACATCCAGGGCACCGCCGCCGTGGCCTTTGCTACCGTACTCGCCGCTGTCAACGTCACCGGCGTTCCGCTGGCGCAGCAGCGCTTCGTGCTCTTCGGCTTCGGCGCTGCCGGGCAGGGCATTGCGGAGCTCCTGCGGAAGTCCCTCGTCCAGGCCGGCCTCTCCGAAGAGGAAGCCCGCAAACGCTTCTGGGCTGTCGATAAAGATGGCCTGCTCATCTCCGGCCTGGGCAGCATTACGGAACAGCAGCAAGCCTTTGCGCGCTCTGCCGAGGAGGCCCGCAGCTGGAAGCACGGCGAGCACGGCGCCGGTCTTCTGCAGGTCGTGCAGCAGATCCGGCCCACGGTGCTGATCGGCGTATCCGGCCAGAGTGGTGCCTTCGGGGAAGATGTCGTCCGCGCCATGCGGCAGGGGCTCTCGGACCAGGGTCCGGAGGGCCGCCCCGCCCGCCCGGTGATCCTCCCGTTGTCCAACCCCACCAGCCGCTGCGAGGCTACTCCGGCTGATCTTCTGCGCTGGACGGACGGCGAAGCCATCGTTGGAACGGGCAGTCCCTTCAGCGCAGTGGAGGTGGATGGCCGCCTGATCAAGATCGCGCAGACCAACAACTCGTATATCTTCCCGGGCATGGCGCTGGGCATCATCAGCTCGCGCGCCAAACGGGTGAGCGAAGGCATGATTATGGCCGGTGCCAAAGCCCTCGCGAGCATGTCGCCGACGCGCAAAGACCCGAACGGAGCGCTGCTGCCGCCGCTCGACACATTGCGCACTGTTTCCCTGGCCGTCGCGGTTGCGCTGGGTCGGCAGGCAGCGCTCGAAGGCCTCGCTGGGGTGAAGGGCGAAGCCTTTATCGAGGCGCTGCGGAGCAATGTTTGGGAGCCGGTCTATCGCCCCTATAAGTTGCGGCGGCGCTAGCCAGCTTACTTGCCCCGGAAGAACCGAGGGTCCCACACCACTGGATGGGTCGTGCCGGGAACAATCTTTGCAAAGTCACGGTGCGCCGGGTTGATGAGCAGGTTCCGTTCGTGGCCTGCGCTCACGATGCTGGGAACAACGAGCACGGCACTGCTGCCGCGACCGATCCAAGCGTCGCCCAGCGTGCGACATGAAGCCTCTGGCACCTGTGGCCATCCTGGCAGGCCGGTTCCGTCGATCACCTCGCGGCGGATCGCGTCCGGTATGTCGATGGGCAGCGAGACGTGGTGTTTGGGAACCAAAGAGAGATTCGCATGCGCCAACACCTCCAGCATCGCTCCGGCGTAGGTCTCAGCGGCATAGATCACAGCATGGCCGGGCGAGTTCCACCGGCCTCCGTTGATCTGGGCACCGATGCCATCGAACAAGGGTCGCCGGCCGTCGGCGATACGGTAGGCAATCACTAGACGGGCAGGCCGTAGAAGAGCCGGTTGAGAACGTCTTCGACACGCCGTGCGCCAAGCTCCGTTCGCGCTGCATCCGAGGGAGTTCGGCCATCGAGTTCGGGGTGGGGTGCGAACATCCAGCGTCGGGCCGTGCTCTGGTCGTCCCACACATACTCGGCGAGCGCCAGCACGCGAGCCAGCCGCTCTGTCCGTTCGCTCTCCGCCGGCGAAAGGCGCGTCGTTCTGCGCTTCCAGGTCGCTAAAGGGATGATGGTGCTGCGATACCGCAACGCCTCTTTCGTATCCGGATGTAGACGCGATGCAAGCCTCGTTGCAGACCGCTTGGGCAGACCCGCGGCGACAACGCTCTCCAACTCAGCCACCGAGGCCAGTGGTCGAAGGCCAAGGATCATGGCGATGGGGCCAACGTCGGTCAAAGGGTCACCTCTGGCTCAGTATAGCCCCATCTTTGGCTCAGATGTTGAGGCGCTGTCAACCGCCAGATGCTAGCGGTTGATGTCGTGGATCGCCTGGCCAGCGGCCTGCGCCAATGTTCCGACGGCGTCCTGCGCGTGGCCCACAATCTGGTCGCCGAGGCCTTCATCGGCCAGGTCCGGATCGCCCGTCGCGTTGCCGAAGGCTTCCTTCACCTTGCCCACGACGCGGTTGCCTGCGCCACCGACACGGGCCTTCGAACCCCAGCGGGACGTGCCGCGCGCTGCGTCATCGACGCCGTCCACGCCGGTCGCGTACTCGGGGCCGGGGGTGTTCAAAACCACATAGGCTGCGAGGCCAAGGCCGACAGCCGCCAGAAACCAGGGAAGGTTCTTCATCACGTTCTCCTTGCGCCGCTGGGGGGCTTGCACGCCCCGTTGCGGACAGCGAAGTTGGATGCAAGGTGATAGCGTGACGTTGGGTGATGGCTACGGAAGATACTTACGATGTGGTGGTGCTGGGCGCTGGCGCCGCCGGCATGATGTGCGCCGCGCAGGCCGGCCAGCGCGGCCGCAGGGTGCTGCTGCTGGACCACGGCGACAAGGTGGGCCGCAAGATCCTGATCTCCGGCGGAGGCCGCTGCAACTTTACGAATCTGGGCACGAAGGCGGAGAACTTCGTGAGCGAAAACCCCCACTTTGCCAAATCCGCCCTGGCCCGGTACACGCCGGCGGAGTTCGTCGCGCTGGTGCAGAAACACGGCATCCAGTTCCACGAAAAGACCCTGGGGCAGCTCTTCTGCGACGACTCCGCGCGGCAGATCGTGGCCATGCTGGAGCGGGAGTGCGCGGAGGCCGGCGTGACCACGCGCTGCTCGGTCACGGTGGGGGACGTCCGCCAGGCCAACGAAGGCTTTGCGCTGGAGACCTCGCTGGGCCCGATTACTGCGTCGGCTGTGGTGGTTGCCACGGGCGGGCTTTCGATCCCGAAGATGGGCGCGACGGCCTTTGGCTATGAGCTGGCCAAGCAGTTTGGGCATGCCATCGTAGAGCCGCGAGCCGGGCTCGTTCCGCTGGTCTTTGCGGTCGACGAGCGCGACCGTTGGTGCGATCTTGCGGGGCTTTCGACCGAAGTGGTGGCGACTGCCGAAAGACAAACGCAGCGGACGCGGAGGACGCAGGGGAGCGCAGCGGAAGTTCGCTTTCGCGAGAAGCTGCTGATTACGCATCGCGGGGTCAGTGGACCGGCTGTGCTGCAGGTCTCGTCGTACTGGCGGCCCGGCGGCGAGGTCCACTTCGATCTCGCACCGAAGCTGCAGGTCTTTGAGCCGCTGCTGCGGTCGACCGCCGGCCGCGACTGGAACTCGGCCTACGCGGCGCTGCGAGCCGTGCTGCCGACGCGGATGGCGGAGCGCTGGATCCGTCTTCGCGCGAATGCGGGAGCTGGCGACTGGACGAACGCGGGCATCGCGGCGCTGGAGCGCGAGCTGCACACCTGGACGCTGCGGCCGGATGGCAGCGAGGGTTTTGCGAAGGCCGAGGTGACGGTCGGCGGCATCGACACGCGCGAGCTCGATGCGCGCACCATGGAGAGCCGCCGCGTGCCGGGGCTGTACTTCATCGGCGAGGTGGTCGACGTGACCGGCTGGCTGGGCGGGTACAACTTCCAGTGGGCGTGGGCGAGTGCGGTGGCGGCGGGGCTGGCGGTCTCAGCTACTGCACGATCAGCGTGAGGCCGACGGTGTGCGTCAAACCGGCGGAGCTGCCGGTGACGATCAGGTTGTAGGTGCCGTTGGGCGTCGGCGTGGGCGTCCCGGTGGAGTCGCCGGGGATGTAGCGCGAAAGTCCGCAGCCGGAGAGCCCGAGCACCATGGCAAGGCACGCGACTGTGAGGAAGCGGCGACGGCGGCGCAGGCACCAGGCCAGCGGCAGGATGACGGCGAGCAGGACTGGCGCACGGCGGTCGCCGAAGGGCGCCGGGCCGGGCATCAGGTCGGCCTTGACGCCTGTTGCGACGACCACCGAGACGGGCACGGTCGTCCCCAGCGCCGGGCCGCTCGGAGTGATGGTGCAGGTAGCGTTCACGGGCACGCCGCTGCAGGTGAGCGGCACGGTGCCCACGCCGGTCAACGTGGTGGCAGAGGTGAACAGCAGAGCGTAGGTCGCGCTCGCGCCGCTGGAGAGCGTGGCGGACGTCGGTCCATTGGCGGCGAGCGTAAAGTCGACCCCGGTGCCGGTCAGGTTCACGGTTTGCGGGCTGGTCGCGGCGTTGTCCGTCAGGACGAGCGCCCCGGCCAGCGGCCCGACGGCGACCGGACTGAAGATCACCTGCAGCGTGCAGACACCACCCGCCGCGAGTGATGCGCCGCAGGTGCTGGCGGCGACTACGAAGCCCGTGGTGATCGTCGTGCCGGAGATCGTGAGGGGCAGGCCACCGTTGTTGGTCAGGGTGACCGTCTGCGGAGCGCTGCTGAGCCCGACGCCGACTGCGCCGAAGGCGAGGGTTGTCGGCGTCAGCGAGACGCCGGCCGGTGCCGCGCCGGTGCCGGTCAGCGCGACGGTCTGCACGCGGAACTGGTCGCTGACGGTGAGCGTTCCGGTGCGGGTTCCGATGGCCGTCGGCGTAAAGGTGACCGAGAGCGCGCAGGTGGAGTGCCCAGCGAGCGAGGCACCGCAGCCGTTCACCACGCTGAAGTCGCCCGTCGAGATGCTCGCGGCGATCAGCGTGAGGGCAACATCGCCGGAGTTGGTGAGGGTGACGGTCTGCGCGGCGGAGGTGGTGCCGATGGCCTGCGGGCCGAAGACCAGGCTCAGCGGTGCGAGGGTGTCGGTGGCGGGCGCGTTGCCCGTGCCGTTGAGCTGGGCGGTCTGGGTGCCGACGCTGTCGGTCACGGTAAAGGTGCCGGAGCGCGCGCCGCTGGCGGTGGGGGTGAAGGTGATCGAAACAGCGCAGGCCGTGGAGGGCGCGAGCGTCGCTCCGCAGGTGTTGGCCGTGATGGCGAAGTCGGCCGAGGGCTGCACGATGCCCTCGGTCTGCAGCGTCGCTGTGGTTCCGCCCGTGTTGGCGATGGTGATGGTCTGGGCGGGCGTGGTCTGGTTGACGACGGTGGCGGCGAAGGTGAGCGAGAGCGGCGTGAGGATGATGGAGGCGGGTGTGGTGCCGGTTGCGGTGAGCGGGACTGTGGCCTGGCCGCCGGAGATGTTGGCGTAGAGCGTCAGCAAGCCGGAGCGCGCGCCGGTCGCGGT
>Ga0116226_10004069_pt1 | contig 12910 bp, 14 predicted proteins | sample S1TSphfallax_FD_89692 | JGI IMG/M metagenome (GOLD analysis project Ga0116226, IMG submission 89692) | Host-associated microbial communities from peat moss isolated from Minnesota, USA - S1T2_Fa - Sphagnum fallax MG | ecosystem: Host-associated > Plants > Peat moss > Unclassified | place: USA... | reverse complement strand
CCGCAGTCGGTCGTGTGCTGCCGTTTACCCTCAACCCAACGTCCGACCAGAACCGGTCCATCGCCAGCGCCAAGCAGATGCTCGCTCCCTTGCCCAGGCAAGGGAAACACCTGGGGTCACCGGATCGTCAAGGATCTCTCCACATTCAAGTAGTGGCGACGCGTAGCAACAGAGGCGACAGAGGCCGTTTCTCCCCACCGTCACCCCGGCAGAAGACCCGCCACGCGATAGCTTTCGATTAATTCATCATAGACAGAAATATCCGACCGACTCTTGGCAATCAGCTGAGCACCAGCGACCGCCGCAAAGACGGCGCGAGCACGCCGTTCGCTATCCTCGGGCGTCACCACACCCGCAGCAAGTAGCACTTTATTCAGCCACGCCACATTCACGTCGGCAAAGGTTTGAATCTCTTTCGTCACCGTTTTCGGCAGGTCGTCCGATTCGGCAGCCATAAAACTGCAGAGACATAGGCGATTGCCATTCACAAGCGCTTTGCGAAACGTCTCAGGATAGCGGCGCAGGCAGTCGATCGGGCTCGCCGATTCGAGCAACAGTGCCTCTAAAGCGGCGGCCGAATCCTCCCAATAACGCTGCGCTACCGCTGTCGCCAGATCGGCCTTGCTCTCAAAGTGATGGTAGATGCTCGCGGCCTTGATGCCGACTTGCTCCGCCAGATCGCGAAAATTCAAGCCGCTATAGCCGTGCGCCTGCGCAATCTTGGTCGCGGTCACCAGGAGGCGCTCCCTGGAACTCAAGCCTGAGTCGTTCTTCACTGCTAGGGCCTCCACACACTGGAATAACGGTTGACATAGGGAATTATACCTTCTATTGTAACCCTAACGAACGTTAGTTAGTTAGTTAATTTTTGGTGGATCAGTGGGCCGTGCCGCCCCGCTCCATCGCGTATTCCCCACCGCCAAGCGAGGTCAACATGAGTTCCAACACTGTCGAATCCGATATCACCCCCCTTCCGACCATGACGATTCACGATTTCCCGAAAGGCCCTTATCCGACTCGCGTCCGTATCGCCCTGGCTGAAAAAGATCTGCAATCGCGTGTCGAATTCGTCATGGTCGATCTGTACAAAGGGGAACACAAAAAAGCTGAGTTCATTGCCCAGAAAAACTACTCGGGCACGCTGCCGGTGCTTGAACTCGACGATGGAACCTGCATTGCCGAATGCACCGCCATCACCGAATACCTCGACGCACTCGATGGCACACCCACGCTAACCGGCAGGACTCCGCTCGAAAAAGGCGTGATCCATATGATGAGCAAGCGCGCCGAGTTGGAGTTGCTTGATGCCATCAGCGTCTATTTCCATCATGCTACGCCGGGGCTTGGGCCCGATGTCGAGACCTATCAGAACCCCGAATGGGGATATCGGCAGCGTGACAAAGCATTGCGGGGCATGCCCTACTTCAACGATGTGCTGAAACAGCAGTCGTTTGTCGCCGGGGAGGCTTTCTCGATGGCGGACATTACCGTCATCGGCGGCCTGGTCTTTGCGGCTATCGTGAAGCTGCCGGTGCCAGCGGAGTGCGAAGCATTACTCGCCTGGTACGCGAGAATGCGGGAACGCCCTAGCGTCAGAAACCAGCCGGCGTTCGCCTGAGATCGCAGTGGTTCAACGGGACTAAGCCAACGTCGATCCGGGGGAGGTCCGGTCGACGGTGATGCACCAGATGAACCGCATATTGGCGCTCAGGGGCAATTCAGCGCGCAGTGAAACATTCCCGAGGACAGTAGCGTGCCTCTTCACCGTGGAAGCGGGGTGACCGGTGGGATCACGAAAAGGCCTGGAACCGTTTCCCCATACGGTCGCTATGCGGCCTCACCCATCCGTCGACCTCGTCACCCCTTCCCACGTGTCCAACTCGGCCGCAAGTGTCGAGAGTTTTTCCCGCACCAAGGCCAGCGCGTCACTGCCCAGCAGAAGATGTGACGGCGGCGCATCGCTCTCGATCACGGACAGCATGGCGCGCGCGGCTTTCACGGGATCGCCGAGTTGTTTGCCGCTTTTCTCTTCTCGCCCTCTCCGGATCGGGTCGAACAGCGCATCGTAGTCGGGGATCGAGCGAGGTGTTCGAACCATGGAGCGACCGGCCCAGTCGGTGCGAAACGATCCGGGGGCCACTGCGGTCACGTGGATGCCGAACGGCTTGACCTCTTTACCGAGGACCTCGGAGATCCCTTCCAAGGCAAATTTGCTGCCGCAGTAGTAAGCGATTCCCGGCATGGTGATCAAGCCGCCCATGGAGGTGATGTTAAGAATATGTCCGCGTCGTCGGCCGCGCATAAACGGCAAGACGCTTTTCATCATGGCCACGGCGCCGAACACATTGACATCGAATTGCCGGCGCATTTCCGCCAGCGGCGACTCCTCCATCACCCCTTCGTGACCGTAGCCTGCGTTGTTCACCAGCACGTCCAGCGGCCCGATGCTGGCCTCGATTTCCGCCACCACAGACTCGATGGACGCGAAGTCCGTCACGTCCAGGACACGACCGAACGCACGCGTCGCGCCAAGCGCTTCGAATGCTTGCTTTGCCGCCTCGCTGCGTACCGTGCCGACCACGCGGTACCCCGTCGCCAGGGCTTGTTCGGCCAGAGCGCGGCCGAAGCCACTGCTGACGCCGGTGATGAGTAGGGTTTTGCGGGTTGGCATGGCAACACTCCAAGGTTGATCTGAAGGATTGCATGTTATTCTGATCAACCACGCTATATCAGGCCATATCCTCTATTTTTATTGCCTATTTCTATGACATTCATGGACAGCGCTGAAGGAACTGATCCAACCGCCGCCACGGCCAGCGCGCGTGACGAGCACCGGATGGTTGCCCTGCTGAAGGCCTTGGCGCCGCAGGAAGGCTATAACCTCACGGCCTTGCGCGATGTGCGCATCCTGCGCTCGGACCGGGCTTTGTCTCGCACGCCCGTGTTATACGATCCAGGCATCGTGATCGTCTGCCAAGGGACCAAGCGCGGATATTTGGGTGACCGGGTCTATGTGTACGACACGCAGCACTATCTGGCGGTGGCGGTGCCCGTCCCCTTCACCATGGAAACCGATGCGACGCCCGAGTGTCCACTGCTGGCCATCTATATGCACTTGGACTTTCATCTGGCGGCGGAGCTGATGATACAAATCGACCAACATGGCTTGCCCGCCGTCGATGACGTGCCGCAAAGCATGATGTCGAGCCCGATGGATGCGGCGATGCGAGCGTCCGTTCTGCGCTTTCTGGAGGCCATGCAGCGGCCGCTGGACGCGGCGATCCTGGGCCCGGGACTGGTCCGTGAATTGTATTTTCGTGTGCTTACCGGCGGACAAGGCCAAACCATGCGCGCGGCGCTCGCGATGCAAGGGCATTTCGGCAAGATAGGCAGAGCGCTTGAGCATATTCACGCAAACTATGCGCAACCGCTGGACCTCCCCGCACTGGCAAGTCATGCGGGAATGAGCGTGCCGACCTTCCACAGTCACTTCAAGACCATCACCCATACCTCGCCAATGCAGTACGTGAAATCGACCCGACTGCATCAGGCTCGTTTGCTGATGGTGCGCCAGGGCATCACGGCCGAGGCGGCATGCCATGCTGTCGGCTATGCCAGCGCTTCTCAATTCAACCGCGAATTCAAGCGACTCTTTGGCCTGACGCCGGCTGCAGAGGTGAAACGTCTGCGCGACAGTTTTGCTTTGCCGCCGGCGTTTCCCGAGGCAAAGTTCGTTTCGTCACATTGAGTGGTAGACGACGGCGAGCCACTGCTACTATAGGCAATATCATCCCGAGCACCGCACCCCATGTCCGGAGCCGACTCATGCCTAACTCAGTGTCGCTGATACCCACGCCGCCCGCGGCCGTTCGTGCCTCCGGCTTGGCGCACATCGATTTCGCCGACGCCTATTCGGGTCAGGCGGATCGAACGTATCGCGATGCCGAACACGCCGCGCGCGCGGTGTTCGCCAATCCGCCGGCTCTGGTCAACCACTTGATGGCCTTGCGTAACCGCATCGTCGCGCCGTTCGGCGTCAAGGCCAGTCTGGATTTGCGCGATCGCGGGCTGGGCAAGATAGACGTGTTTCCTATCATTTCCAATTCGGCCAGCGAGATCGTCGTGGGTGGCGACGACAAGCATCTGGATTTCCGCATCTGGATCCGCGTACAACCGGGGCCGAGGGGATCGGAAGTGACGATTTCGACCCTGGTCAAAATCAACAATCTGTTTGGCAGAATCTACTTGTTCGTCATCATGCCGTTTCACAAGCTGCTGTCTCGCACCCTGTTACAGCAGGCGGTCAATCGGCGCGACACGCTCGCACAATAGCGGCAGCGTAACCAAATTGTCTTAATCACGCCCTAAAGTAAAAGGCTTTCTTGTTGAGCGGAAGGCTTCCACGATGAAGGCGCAAGACACCGACGACACGCTGCTGGATCCCAGCCGCCGCAAGCTGCTTGCCGCAGCAGGCATCAGCGCCGGCTCACTGTGGCTGACCATGCCTGCCGGAGCGCAAGCGCAATCGGCGCTGCACACTCTGGATGTCGGCGCGGCGGATCCCATCGTGACGCCGCCCGTCGCCGGGCTGCACCTGCAATTCGGGGCCGATGCCTCGAGCGAGATGGTGGTGTCGTGGCATACCCTGCAGCCGGTCCAACAACCGCGCGTCCTGATCGGCAGACTCGACGGTCATCTGGAAAAAACCGTGTCGGCCGACCTGGCCCAGTACGTCGACGGCAAATCGAAGCAGACCGTTTATGCCTATCACGCCAAGGTGACGGGGCTGAATGCCGATTCCGCGTATCTCTATGCCGCACTGCATGACGGCGCCGAACCACAATTCGGCACCTTCCATACCGCGCCGCGCGGGCGCTATCCACTGCGTTTCACCAGTTTTGGCGATCAAGGCACTCCGACGCTGGGCAAGCTGTTCACCCCACCCGCAGGGGTAACGTTGAGCAAGGCGGTCTACGTCAACGACAATCTTGGCGCCCCTGCGGCGGGTGACACCACCTTGGGGGTCGAGCGGCTGCGTCCGCTGTTCCATCTGTTCAACGGCGACTTGTGTTACGCCAACCTCGCTCAGGATCGTGTGCGCACCTGGTGGGATTTCTGGAACAACAACACCCGCAGTGCCCGCCATCGCCCCTGGATGCCTTCGCCCGGCAACCACGAAAACGAGCTTGGCAACGGACCGATCGGGTATCAGGCTTACCAGACTTATTTCTCACTACCGCCAGCGGACGGGCAAACCGACCTGACGCGCGGCCTGTGGTATGCCTTCACGGCAGGATCGGTGCGTGTGGTCGCGATTGCCAACGACGATGTGTGCTACCAGGACGGTGGCGACAGCTATGTGCGCGGTTATTCGAACGGCGCGCAAAAAGCATGGCTGGAGCAGGAGCTGGCCGCTGCCCGCGCCGATCATTCGATCGATTGGCTGATCGTTTGCATGCACCAGGTGGCGATTTCCACGGCCGACAAGTTCAATGGCGCCGATCTTGGCATACGTCAGGAATGGTTGCCGTTATTCGACACATACGGCGTGGACCTGGTGGTGTGCGGTCACGAACACCATTACGAACGCTCGCACCCGATCCGCGGCCAGCAGGCCAACGGCACCCTGACGCCGATACCGGTGGCCACCGACACCACCGTCATCGATACCACGCAGGGCACAGTGCATATGGTGATCGGCGGCGGCGGCACTTCGATCCCGTCCAATCAACTGTTCTTCAACCCGCCCTGCTGTCGCGTAGTGATGCGCGTCGGAGATCGCGATCCCCAGACCGGCCGGCATACGCCCATCTATGAAACCGAGGAGGCGCCTTGGTCGGCCGTGCGCAATGCGGCCCACGCCTACGGCTTCGCCGCGTTCGATCTCGATCCGGGTCATCATCCAGGCGACATGACGACGATACACGTGACCTACTACGATGTGGTCGGCCCGGATGGCCAGTTGGCCCCGTTCGAGCGCTTCACGCTGCGCCGTCCTCGGCGTGATGCTTGAATCTGAGTGCTTCAGGCTGGGATCTGCCTTGCGCTGAACCGAGCGAGGCTGCACCGTATCCTGCCCCGCACGCAACAGGATGTTGCTCAAAGTCGCCTCTTTGTGTTTTCGGTAGCCACTGGTAACGGAAGCTGGATAAGCACGCCCGTACGGTTGAAACGACGGGCCGCGCAATCGAGCACCAGCCATGTGCATCGCCCCGCCGCTTCGCCCCCTGTCGCCCCCTCGATCCACCCCGGGTCAACAACGCAGCGCTGTTGACAGCGTGGTGTACCATGTGTCACATTACTAATATGACACCGTTCGATTACACACCGCAGCCGGGGCAATCGATATTCGACGCCGTGGTCTTTGCGGCCAAGCGCGCCTTCATCAGCGGGGACTACCTGCCGGGGCAGGTGTTTCCGTCAGTCAGGGCGCTGGCGGCGGACCTGAAAATTCATCCCAACACGGCGCACAAGATCATCCAGCACCTGATCCACGAAGGCTGGCTGGAGGCGCGGCCCGGGATTGGCACTATCGTGTGCGAGCCGCCCCAGGCGCGCCCGAGCGAAAAGGCGCAGTTGCTGGGGCACGAAGTCGAAGCACTGGTCGTGGGCGCGCGTCGTGTCGGCCTGACCCAGGACGCATTGATCGCCGCCATCATCGAGCATTGGAACCGCATCGACATAGCGAGAGGAACACACCATGATGATTGAGGCCCGCAACATCACGAAGCGCTTCGGCTCGTATGAGGCGCTCAGTGGCCTGAGTTTCTCGGTCGCGCAAGGAAGCGTCTATGCCTTGCTGGGCGCCAATGGTGCCGGCAAGACGACCACCATCAAGCTGATGATGAACATTCTGGCGCCGACGCGCGGTGATCTCGCGCTGATGGGAACGCCCTCCCGTGAGCTCGGCAGGCGCCAACTCAGCCAGATCGGCTATGTCGCGGAAAGCCAGGTGCTGCCCAGACAGATGGCCGTGGGTGCCTATCTTGATTACCTGAGACCGTTTTATCCGAATTGGGACGTCGTGCTGGAACAAAGCATGGTGCAGCAGTTCAAGCTGCCGCTCGACCGCAAGATCCGCACGCTGTCACATGGCATGCGTATCAAGCTCGCACTGGTGGCTGCCTTGGCCTTCAAACCCAAGCTGCTGGTGCTGGATGAGCCCTTCAGCGGCCTGGATCCGCTGGTACGCGACGACCTGGTCGAAAGCGTCCTGAGTCACGCTGAAGATCTGACTATCTTTATCTCATCGCACGAACTGAACGAAATCCAGGGTTTCGTCAGTGACATCGGTTTTCTTGAGCGGGGTCGCCTGCTGTTCCAAGAATCGATCGACGTCTTGAGCGCGCGTGTTCGTTTGATCCGCGTCACGCTGCAGGCGACCACACGCCTGCCCGACACGTGGCCCGCAGCGTGGCTGGCGCCCAGCACCTCGGGCAACGTCTTACGTTTTGTGCATACGGCGTTCGTCGAGGATCAACTGGCATCTGAAATCGCGGCCCTGGTCGGCGACGTCAAATACGTTCAAGCCGAACCGATGGATTTAAGGTCGATCTTTACCGCGATTGCGCGCGACGAACCTGTTGAGGGGCGATGATATGTGGCTGCACATACTTAAAAAAGACCTGAGACTGCATTGGCTTTATGTCGCAGCGGTGATAGCGGTCAAAGTGACCGCGGTCTGGCTGATCCTGCAAATCGGCATCCTCGCCATAGCCGAGCCCGTGCGCTTCACGTTAAGCGCATTCAGCGAGCTGGCGTTTGCCGGGGTGGCCGGCCTCGCCATCATTGTCGTGGTGCAGAGCGATCCTGTTATCTCGAACAATGACGACTGGCTGATCCGGCCTGTCCATCGTCGCGACCTGGCGTTAGCGAAAATCGTTTTCGCTGCCCTAGTCACGCTGGTACCCGCGTTTGTGTTCAACCTCGCCGTCGGCCTGCGACATGGCGTGGATGTGCGGCCGGCGATCGGTGCGGCGGCCGATACGGCGCTCGTCACCTTCATCAGCATCGGTTTACCTGCCTTAGCTGTCGCCACCATCACGGCGAGCTGGCTTCAGGCCGTAGGCATCGTCTTCGTGATCTTTCTCACATGGATTGCCAGCACTTTAATGATCGATTACCAGCCGGCTGCCATCGACAGCTGGCCCGTGGCACTGGCGCTCCAAGTCATCCTTGTGATTGCGACTGCGCTTATCCTTGGCCTGCAATACGGCCGCCGCAACGCGGCCACGGCACGCGGGGTCTTCGCCGTCGCGGCACTGTGTGCGTTAGCGGTGACGGTCACACCGAGAACCATCGACGACCAGATTCGACACATCGTCGATGATGGCAAGGTGGCGGCGACCGGCCCCATCCGCCTGTCGTACCGTGACCGGCCGAATGCGACAGTGATAGGCACGATCGCCCCTCAGCACGGGATCGCCGTCATCCTGATTCCGCTCAACGTGATGGTCGACCCAGACCGTGTCGTCGCGGTCAATCACATCGATGTGAGTATCGCCAGTGGCGACGGCAAGCCGCTATATCGCGGCGCCGTATCGCTGTTGTCGAGCTATGCGCCGATTCAGTTCAGCCAGTTCCTAAGTGATACCTTGGATGGCGCAAGCAATGGTCAGCAGGAGCGCTATCAAGCCGTGAATCTGCCGCGAGATATCTTTGCCAAGCTTAAGAGCGCACCGGCAAGCATGTCGCTGACCTATCAACTCAGCGCCTATGCGCCTGTCGCAACCGCCAACGCCACCTTGGCCTTGGGCGTCGCGCAGAAGGTCGCCGGTTTCGGCACATGCGAAACACAGCTCAATGCCGTCAAAAAACAAGCCGTTGACCTCTTTTGTATTCCGGCCACCAACAGCTCAAACTGCCTCTCAGCCAGGGTGCTCGATCCCACCGGCGCGTCGATGGGTGCGCAGCAAACACGATGTTCGACGACCACAACGCTGTGGGGCCTCAATACAAAAGCATTGACCGCCCCCGGGCAGTTCGTGATGGAACTGCCCGCGGCGAGCGGCGCCGCGACCCGGCCGCTGACGCTGACGGCCTATCGGGTGACGCGTCACTTCACCCAGACAGTCGTGGTGCCTCAGGTGAAGCTGACGGATATAACGGGCTCGGCGGGGTCGGCGGGGTCGACGTGACGAGTATGCAGATCATGCGGTCTGGTACAAGGAAGCGCTGACACCGGTCAAGCCGCACAGCCGCGCAACTGGCTCCATCAAGGCACCGGATGCTTTGCGGTTTCAAAGCCCCAGACACACGGCCCCCGCCGCCACGACCACGCACGCGAACCAACGCTTGCGATTGACCGTCTCGCCCAGAAAAACCCGCCCAATCAGCACCGCGAAAACCACGCTGGTTTCGCGCAGCGCCGACACCGTGCCCATTGCCCCCGACTGCAGCGCCCAGATCACAATGCCATAGGCTGCGACCGAGACGAGGCCACCGGCCAGCGATGTGGCCAACGCCATCGGTGCGCCCCTGATCGAGGCATTCAGCGCAGCAGCCCCGCGCATCGCGACGAACAACACAGGCATCAGCCAATAGAACAGAAACATCCACGCGGTATAGGCCAGCGCCTCGCCGCCGGACAGGCGCACGCCGATGCCGTCGATCACGGTATACACGGCGATGGTCGCACCGGTCGTGAGTGCGGCCAGCACACCCGCGCGCGACACGGGGCGTGACACGGGGCGCCCGTCAACTTCGAGCGCGATCGCAATAATGCCGCCCGAGATCATCAAAATCCCGAGCGCATGCACCGCGCCGATGGCTTCATGCGCGAACAGTGCCGCGCCCAGCGTGACCAGCATCGGCGACGAGCCGCGTGCGATCGGATAGGCCTGCGCCAGATCGTTGCTGCGATACGAACGCACCAGAGTCATGTTGTAAAAGGTATGCACCAGACCCGATGCGCCGATATAGGGCCATGCTGCGCGGGCCGGTAAAGGCGTGAACAGAATGACCAGCGTGGCCACCGTGGCAATGGCAATACTCATCCATGTCATCGACAGGAAGCGGTCACGATTGCCGTGCAGCATCGCGTTCCAGCTCGCGTGAAGGATGGCAGCGAGCAGGACAAAACCGCCGGTATCACTGAGCATGCGGGCTCCGGACAAGAAAGATGCGTGGACGCATCACAACGAATAGAATATCTATCTTATTGCTGGCGAACAACGCGGATAAATTCGCATCTCGCATTAGACAAACTATTTCGAATGAAACGAGTCTTGCCTCCGCTGAATGCTCTGCGCGCTTTCGAAGCGGCAGGGCGGCTGGCCAGCTTTACCCAGGCGGCCGCCGAATTGCACGTGACGCAGGGCGCGGTCAGTCAACAGGTGCGCCAGCTTGAAGCCTGGTTGGGCGACTCGCTGTTTGAACGGCACAACCGGCGTGTGGTGTTGACGCCGGCGGCCAAGGCGTATCTGGCGGAAATCGGTCCGCTGCTCGACCAGATGTCGAACGCCACCGTGAGATACGGTCTGCCCCAGCCTGTTTCACGGACACTCTTGGTCAATGCGCCCGCGACCTTCACCTTGCGCTGGCTGGTGCCCAGACTGGCGACATTCCGCGCCGCGCATCCTGATGTCGACGTCAAAATCGAAACCTCCAACGAGCCGGTGGAAAGTCTGCCGGAGAGTTATGCCGTCATCATCCGCGGCGGTCCGGACACCTTCTACGGTTATGCGACGCAAGTCTTTCTGTCTGAAGAGCGGATCCCCGTCTGCAGTCCGACGCTGCTGCGGCGACTGCCGCTGCGTACGCCGGACGACTTGCGGCAGCACACCATGCTGCATACATCGAGTCTTCCGCGCCTCTGGCCGGACTGGCTGGCGAGGGCCAACTTGGCCGGTCTCAGGCCGGCCGCCGCCTTGACCTTCGACCACTTCTACCTGAGCTTGCAGGCCGCCATCGACGGGATCGGCATTGCCATGGGGCCCAGCGCGCTGATCGCCGACGATCTGGCCACTGGCCGGCTGATCGCACCATTCGATGGACCGCGTCTGCCGTCGCGTCACTATTGCATTTATGTGCCGGACGAAAAGTCCGGCGATGAACTGGTCACTCAGTTTTGCGTCTGGCTTAAGTCCGAGGGACAAGGTTCACACCGCGCGACCTTGCCATAGTGGGGAACGCAGGGCGCGTTATCGGCGCAGGGCCGCGCGCCATTCGACACCAAGACGTATATCGTCGACAATCGCTACACCCGGGCGTTGCCAGAACCTGTGTCGCCACGCTCCCGACGATTTTTAGGTGATGACAGCGCGTCGTTTCGAACGCTGGTGTAAACAGATGGGTTGAGACGATTGAGAATCTAGACCAACATGACTGCCCCCGCGCCCGGTATCAAAAAACTCCGCTGTCCACGTTGCCGCGGCGATAGCCTGATCCAGCATAAAGCCAGTGATCCTAAGCCACCCCGCGAGGGTGCCACATGCCGGATCTGCGGCAGCTACCTGAGTGCGGCGGAGCTCAAAGTGGAGGCCGCGAAAGTCAGTCAGGCGTTTACGCAGGCGCTGGTGGCGCATATCAAGAAGTCTCTGAAGTAAGGGGCGCAGTGTCGGTTTGATGTTGGCGTCGCCGTTCCGCGAAAACGCCGCGACCCGACCCTCTGCAAACATTGCCAAACCACGCTACCCTAGCGGTTTGCGCTGCGGCTGCGGTACACCGGCCGAGCACACAGACTTCTTCAGGATAGCCATGCCCCGCCCACTCACCATCGATTTTGTCTCCGATATCGCCTGCCCCTGGTGCGCGATCGGCCTGTCATCGCTGCAACTGGCGCTGGCGCGGCTGGGCGATACGGTCGACGCCCGGATCGTTGTCCATCCGTTTGAATTGAATCCGGATATGGGGCCGGACGGCGCCTCCATCGTCGACTATCTCAGCGAGAAATATGGCCGCACCCCGGCACAGATCGCCGAGACCCAGGCCATGATAAAAGAGCGCGGCGCGAGCGTGGGCTTTAGCTTCGGACCACGCACGCGTATCTACAATACTTTCGATGCGCATCGTCTGCTGCATTGGGCCGGGTTGGAAGGCCGCCAGTTGCCGCTCAAGCTGGCGCTGCTGCAGGCCTACCACGGCGAGGGTAAGGACACCAGCGATCACGCGGTGTTGGTGGCCGCTGCGCAATCGGTGGGACTCGATGGCACAGCGGCGCTTGAGGTGCTGAAGAGCGGCGCGTATGCCGATGTCGTGCGCGAAGAAGAGCAGCATTATCAGGCGATGGGCGTGCAGTCGGTACCGGCCATCATCTTCAATCGCCGCTATCTGGTGTCGGGCGGACAGCCGGTCGACACTTTCGAGCAAGCCATACTGGAGATCCTGGCCGAGGCGCCGCAGCCCGATTGAAGCGGTTAGGAGCGGTTAGGAGCGGTATCCACGCATACCGCTTCGCCCACTGTCTGGCCCGCTGCTTACACCGCCCCCAAGTAGTTGTCACGGTACTGGACCCAAGCGGCTTGCGACTTCAGAAAAGATGGCAGTGCTACGGGCTCGTCGTCCGGCTTTGCATACTGTTCATCGTTCTTCTTGATCTGAGCGGTTAGTGCCCTGACTTTCCGGTTCAATGCATCGACGGCGCGCTCAAAGTCCCGGTGTTCGCATTCCTCCAGGTCTTCCGTTGATGCGTGCTCAGCCGTGTTACATAGATGGTCGATTTCTTTCCGCGTTTGGCCGTGAAAGTAGACGGCGGCCGACTCGAAGTCACGGTAATTGAACTCGCCGGAATAACGGGTTTTTGCTGACGTAACGGTCGCTACGGCCAGCAAAAGCGGCGCGAGCGCTAGAAAACTACGCTTCATGTTAGTTTGTGGATATTTAGATATATAAAGCCCCGCCGAAACGGAGCAATCTCTCATTCATCCGTATTGGGCTTGGTCAATTCGTCAATTCTGTTTTTTGTGATTCT
>Ga0116226_10004068_pt1 | contig 12914 bp, 8 predicted proteins | sample S1TSphfallax_FD_89692 | JGI IMG/M metagenome (GOLD analysis project Ga0116226, IMG submission 89692) | Host-associated microbial communities from peat moss isolated from Minnesota, USA - S1T2_Fa - Sphagnum fallax MG | ecosystem: Host-associated > Plants > Peat moss > Unclassified | place: USA... | reverse complement strand
TGCTAAAGGCATTCCCTATTGGGTACAAGTTGGTGCAACATAGCTTCCCAAGTTTGTGAAAATCCATATTAATTCCAAGTGTTTTGTTGTTGTAAGTGCTAGTGCAATTTGTGGTCTCATGTTCATGATTGAAGCTATCTTCCTAGGTGGATTGAATTTTTTTGGTGTTTTAGTGGTGTTTGCAATGGTCCTCTCCTGATGCTACTCCTCTCCTCTTCCTAGTGTTCTTGATCTTCTCCATGTATGTTTTTAATGCTAGTCCTTTTCCTAGTGTTCTTGAGCTTCTCTAGGTGCTTCTACTCTCCTTGGTGTAGTTCCAGATGAATTGAATCCCCCCCTTATAGTGTTCACAATGGTCCTCTTCCTAGTGCTGGTCTTCTCCCTAGTGTTTTTCATCTCCTCCTAGTGCTACTCTTGATGATTTGGACCCCCCCCATTCTCTCTTGTGTTCATGATGGTCCTCTTCCTAGTGCTAATCCTTTTCTTGATGTTGTCCATCTCATCTCAATGTTGCTCTTGATGAATTGGGTCCCCCATCTCTCTTATTTTTGTGATGGTCCTCTCCTAGTCTTGGTCCTCTTCCTAGTGTTGTTCATCTCCTCTTGGTGTTACTCCTCTCCTTGGTCCTCTCCTAATGTTTTTACAATTGATCCTCATCTTGGTGGATTAAACCTCCTAAATTTTTTATGACCCTTAGCCACTGCTCTTGAGCTTGGAACCATGGAGTTCTTACTAGTCATTAAACCATTGAACTTCTATTCCTAAAGCTTTTATTCAACCCTCCTACCTCAGTTGTTATTATTATTGCATATGTTTTCAATTTATCCTTCTATTGTTCTATTATTCTATTCTAATTCAATAAGCATCGAACCCTACTCCCCCCTCGTACTCCTTTGAATTGTTTGTTTCATCAAGTTGTTGCAGAGATGTTACAACTTCCCTCCTTTTTTGCATTCGAGCCCTAATTTATTATTGGGCTTATTTTTGAAAATATGTTATCTAACCCAAGTTCACATTCCCTCTTGGAAATTGTAACAAAATTTATTTCTTGTTATTTTTATTATTGAAGATGACCAAGCTGCAATGAAGGGTAGGGAACTATTGTTTTGTAAGTTCCTTTTTAGCTACCTATTCTATTGCATTAATTATTGTTGTTGCCTTTATAGCCTACTTGTCTTGTTTTTCCTTCCTTTTATTTTTGTACTCTATTTTTCCATCTCCCTATCCATTGCCCTTTATTACATAATGGTCAAATATTCTTCTAAAACCATAACATGATTATACAAATAATTAGGTTTTCATCCATTGGTCCTTCTAGCAAGGAAACATGGTAATGACAACAAGTTACCTATTAATGTTTTTTGAATTTTTGGGATTTTGCATTTTATTCCCACATCTATTGAAGATTACAAGGTTTTTGTTAGGGACTAATTTAGGGTTAACGATTATAGAAATGATAGGCATGTCCACATAATACCTATGCTAATCTTGAGCCATATTGTTAAACATAGATTCATGAATTGTAGATTTGCAATTGAAGCTATGTTGATTAGTTCTTTTGTAGCATTATATTTTGCCCATTCCATCTCCCCATCCTCCTCTTGATTTGATTGATAATCATCATCTTACTATTTTTTAATTTGATTCATTATTTTGTATAAGCTACTACACCTTATTTTTTCATCCATGGTTTTAGGGTCTGGTGGTCAAATCCCTATACTTTTGAACTTTAAGATAATATTTTTTCTTGAGAGTGTTTAGTCTAGTGTTTTGTCCATCCATCCCACCAAAACTATTTTGTCTGGTTCAATGTAGTTCCTATTGATTATTGTTGTGTCTCTTTCTTTTATAAATGCAGTCTTGAAAGGTTTGAAGCAAGCTAAGTACAAAGGTTGTAGTGCATGGGATGTATGTGAAGGTAAAATAACCATATCCAACGTGAATGTTTGTGGTTGGTCAATTGCTTCAAAGGTAACATGGGCTCCATAGCCATTGAAAATGAACATATGTTTATTTATTTAAAAAATTCCACTTGATATTGACCTCTTGAAGAAAAAGAAAAATTCTTTGAAAAGAAATGCAGGCTTTTGACTGCATAGCCATATAAGTCTTTGGTTGGTAGAATTGAAATGTAATCATTTCATGTCTTCTTTCTTTTGATAATGTAAAACCCTTGCAATGTTGACATTGTTGCATTAACAACACAATTAATAATTGACCATTCCTTGGACTTGGGAATGGTGTTATACACCTGCTAAGAACTTTGTTTTGCCAAAACCCTAGGTCCTAACTATTTTCCTACTTGGATGCTTATTTCATTAAAGTTCCAAATATGATTTAAAATATAGTTGTGCTTTTTGTATAGGGACTGTAGGTTTTGGTAAAAATTTTGGTATGATTAAATTGTTAATGATTGAGTTCTATTGATATCCAATCCTTGAACCTGACAAATGTTGAACTCAAGATGTATGGGCTTAAACTACTACCACCAAGACATCCCTAGTAGTTCTCCTTGAAAAGTTGTTGACCTTGTTTGGGTTAATTTTGCCACTTTGATCTTCAATTGTTGCACACTTATTGATAGCCCAACATCTTACATAGTCAAAACCCAAAAAACCACAACTTGATTTTCTTTTGCTATTAATACACCTACTAGTTTTGTTTTTTTAGATCTTATTTTTCCATATAAATGATCAAACACCAAGGTTAATGGTATATTCAAATGCTTACTTATTTTCTTCAATGAAGTTGTCTATCTTTCAACTACATCCATGGCCTCATCCAATGCCTAGTTGTTCCATTTGCCTTTAGTGCTGATAGGATTGGATCTATTGACACTTCATTGTTTTATTGTTGATTTTTGTGACTTAGAAAATGGTGGGACATTCCCCTTGTTTTGGCTGGGTTGGTAATCCAATCCACTTCGCCTCCTATAAAACACATTCAACAACATCATGATGTAGAGCCCCCAAGCCTCAACCTCCAACAAGTTGGGGTGTTTGGTCTGGCTTTACAAGAGGTATAAACCTAAATCTTTTACATTTTGACCAACTTTAAAGAAAATGTGAAAAATTAGGGTAAGTGTGAAATGCATATTTTTAGTTGTTTGGAACTTGTGATCAATTGCATATAACTCCTCAAAAGTTGACCATACTAAATTTTGATTAGTTGTCTATGTGCAAGCAATAAATGTGTATAAAAAACTACAACTTCTTGGAGCTTGAAGAAATCTACCTCTCTTATGGCTACCTATATTGTACCTAGGAATTATAGAAATTTATATCCAATAGTAGTATAAAAACTTCTTGAACTATTAATTGTAAAGTTCATCTATTACATCCCTTCCTAGGTACTCCCTTGCATCCACGCTTGAATCTTGGTTTTCTCTCTTTTGCTACTCTAAGTTGCAAAGTTTGTTTTTATTGAGTTGCTAGGTTTTGTGTTTTTTGTTTAAAATTCTTTATTCCTATGTTGCTTGGCCTTTGTTGGTCAAACTCATATACTCTCAAAACCTTGATGAATGACTTGAAAATAACTCTCTCACAAATTGAAACTTCTAATGTACTAAAAAACTTTGCACCATTGCCTTGTGAATTTGGTGCTTTTAGTTTTTGGCAAGAATGGGATGTGCACAAAGTTGGGGGGAAATTAGAAAAGTTTCCCCATTTAATGTGTAAGAATTTAATATCCATTGGATTCTTGTAAACCCTAATCCTTGATTATGGTCAATTGTGTGCTACTTACCATGACTTGCAAACCCCATTACCAAACTTTTTCTCCTAATATTGTTCAATCCGATTGGTTATCAACAAACATGAAGGCCTTGAAAGACTAGCCCAATTTTTCCCTATAACCAAACATTGAAAGTACTTCATGTTTCCCCCCTTCGATGATGAAATTCAGCTAATCACCCATCACTAAACAGGGTAAACTTACAAGGGAGCTGTTTACAAATATGACCTCCAAAACCCCTAATATCAAACTCTAAAATTTGATGAGTTGCCAGCAACATGAAAAACATAGAACAAAATTATTTTCAACCAAGCATTTGGTGATATTCCAAACGTCAAACACCCATGAGAATTGTTTTGTTCTCACATAGGCAGGTTGCCACACTAGGTGGGTGCTAGATGATCAGCCTGTGCTTGGTGATGGGCCTTCCTACCATAGTAATTTGCACTTAGTCCAATTCGAATTATAGGTGCAGATCTAGACTCAGTCTTATTTAGTTGATTATGTAGAGGTATTAAAGAGGTGGTTTAGCTGAAGCCTGGTACTAATCTGCACTTGGTCCGCTTCAATTTGTAGGTGTAGATCTAGAGTTAAGTTGATTTAGGTGACATAGCTGATACTGTTTCGCACGTCTTCAAATTGTAGGTGCTGATCTTGAATCCAGCAGACGTAGGTGGTTAAGGAACAGGGATTTAGGAACACTTAGGCACTTAGGCCCAGTGGATTTCTTTGGAGCAGGTAGCTCAGGGTTACAGAATTCGGCAAAACACACACACGCATCAAGAGGGAGAGATAGCGTCACAGAAATCACAAGCACAGAGAGAGAGAGAGAGAGAGAGAGAGAGAGAGATGTGTCGGGAGATCCGGGGCATTTTTGCTCAGAGATTGTAACATGATTTCTGCAATGGCGGCCAACGGCGCCCTCAGATGTCCAGACATAATATGTTGTTCTTCATCTTTGCAAAGCTCCGCGGATCCCTCTTTGCTTTTCTCCCTTGACAGAAACAAAGAAAAAAAAAACTCACGAGCTGTAGATTTATGTAGGAAAGAATCAACCCCTCCAGAAGGCCACAAGAAGCCACCAAAAAAGTCCACACAGCTGCAACCCCATCTACTCTGTCATTCAAGAGGCTTCGAGAATCGTTTTTGCAGCAAGACAAAGCGCAGCAGAAGCTGTGTGACAGGAAAGTGTGTAGGTTACGAAGGAAGTCTACCAATAGCGCGGAGACGAATCCTTACTCCAATCAACAATACTAAGTACAGATAAAAACCACGGAGCTAAAAAAAACAAACTGCAGATCGAACAGAGAACTCGGATCAGAAGGTGTCTAGTACCATCGCAGTTGAGCTCGAGGCTCCTGGACAAGCTGCACACTAGTCTCCTTCAGCCACAATAGTCTGCGTCTGCAAGAAAACGGATGAGAACAGTGTACAGCTTTGCCATGAGCTCCAGAAACCTTGCGGGAATATCTTATGAGCAGGACCATCAAAAGAATCACGTAACGACTCTTGGAGACGCCACTGCCTTCTTCCCATGAAGAAAGTAAGCACACGTTGCAGAAATCTGAAAAAACACAAAGATCAAAAGAGAGAGAAAGGGATAGAACCCCAAGAAATACTAACTTTCAAAGTTGAGGGCTGTAGTGCATTTTTATAGGAAGAATGCGACAGAGATTGCTAGCCCTAACCCTCATAAACCCTAACCCTAACTCTTATGAGCCTGCTGCTTCCCATAGGAACTCCACATGCGAGAAGAGAACAAGAGGCCAGAAGTTTCTATCTGCGCTGCTGCTTCAATAATTTCCCAGCAGGCAAGAAGGTCATGAAATACGCAGGATACCCCGTGGTGGATCTCACAGTAGCAGGAGAAACTTTGAGATTTGAGCAGGACAATGGCTCCATGCATGTGGGCACTTCAGTGTGGCCGTCGTCGCTAGTGCTGGTGAAATGGGTGGAGCACATTCTGTTGAAAGGAGGAGCAGGAGGAGGAGGAGCAGGAGCAGGAGGATCGGCCTCATCATCAGTAGTGTGCGAGGACATCCAGCCTAGGACTTTTTCAGGCAAGAGAGGTGTGGATCTGGGCACTGGGTGTGGAGTGGCCGGGCTAGGGTTAGCTCTGTTGGGTCTGAATGTAGTCCTCACGGATATTGCACCTGTCATGCCTGCTTTGAAGAGGAATTTCAAGAAAAACGTGAGCTCCACATCTCTTGCATCTGCTGGCAAACCTGGTTCCCAAGCTGGCAAAGTGAAGATAGCTCAGCTTTACTGGGAGAACGAGAAACAAATTGCAGCTCTCAAGCCACCCTTCGACTATGTGATCGCAGCGGATGTGGTATATCTGGAGAACATCGTGGAGCCTTTGTTGAACGCCATGAGTGCACTTGCTGGTCCTCACACCATCATCCTGCTTGGCTACCAGATAAGACAAGCTGAAGCACATGAACTCTTTTGGAGGCTGTGTCCTGATTTCTTCCACATCCAACAAATTCCTCACACTGAACTCCATCCTGATTATGCTTGGGATGAGAATGACATCTACATTCTCAAGAAGAAGTAAGAGAGCTCCTCCCTCCTCTCCCCCCCCAACCTCCCCTTCAACTTTTGTGTTCTGAATTCCAGGTTTAGAACTAGGAGATAGGGTTTGTCATTTTGGATTTGGATTTGGATTCATGCCACAGTTGGAAGAAAATTGTCCTCAATGGCAGAGAATGCCCTCAACCATGGGGTTACATCTATAAAGATACATGGTATCTCTCTTCATGACAATCCACTGTATCCATGCTCGGATTCTCAGATTTGCAATCCTCACCCTCATACTTGATCAGTACCTTGTTTCTGTTCACAGTGCAAGGTAATTCTTTTCTACATAACTGGGAGAGAGATTCAATTTATCTGATGTGTGACAATAGCAGTCCATTTCATGCTGTCTTTGAAAGGCACATGTGAGCCAGCTCTGCCAACATTTTATTCCATTGATTTGATGGCCAATCTTCTCCACCATGATATACGGACCAAGATGATTTTGCTAGTGATCTTTGTGGAGAAGGTTTAGACATTGCTTCTCTCTTCAATCTTAGACACAAACCTCAAAGGATTTGGCAACAGAAGGTAGTGCAACTGACCGCCATTTATCATGAACCTCTTAGCAGGTTTTGAAATGCTTCGAAATGATTGAAGGTGAAAACAACCAATGTGACTTCATGAACTTGGCAACTGGATGTTGAGAGTGTTCATGGTTTAGGAATTCCTTCACATACACCCATGCAATATAGTCCATTGCCAGTGTCCAGGGTTGAGGAATCCCTCACATACCCATGCAATATAGTGAATGAGGTTTATCAACAGGTCCAGTGCTTGTAGCAATAAAACTGCTCTGTTCCACCCACATTCTCAGCCTCTTCTGGCCACCAGGAAAATTTCAATAGTACACCACAGCATCAATGACCCTCAAGATGAAGAAGAGATGAAGGGATTCTGGAGTGGGCAAGAAGGAAGAGCTGTCTGCTACACCATCAGTGCCTGAAGATGCACAGATGTTCTATCCAGGCAGCTGACTGCAACTGCCACTGATAATGTGTCCGCAACTGCATTTGAAGGCACCAATTGTGCTCAAACCCTAGCTCATTGCACAGGGCTCATATGGACAAGACTGGCATCTACGTTCAATCTGGTATCTGAGTGTACATTCATCCTGCAAACTGTACATGAATTATGTATGATGCTTCTCATTCCTCCTTCATATGTGTTATATCTAGGTTCAAATCTAGAGAGTGCTTGCATTTCCTGATGCAATCTTACCATGGAATGACTTTGTTCTGCATCTTAGACATAATCCTGTGAGGTGCATGTGATTGATGATCCATTATAGGCAGCAAGGACTTACACTTTCCATTATGCCCACAAACACAGTCACAGGCCATTTGATGGCTGAGGTTACAATTCATAGGCTGAGGCCAATGAAGGTAGAAATGTCCACCACAGTTTCCAGATGCAGACTTTATCAAGACCACTGGAGAATTGTCACTAAAGCCAATAAACATGGGTCCTTGCCATATGTGAGCAAGCATATGCATGCTGAGGTATGCACTTACCATTTCCTTTCTTCAATTTGATTTCCCATTTGTTTACTAGGTTCACATGTGTCATGCTAGGAGCTTCAAGTTTTGTCTCAATTGAGTTGCTGAAATCAACTGGAAATGTTGAACAGAGATTGCAGTTGAACACATGATGATGATCATCATCATCACTGATTGTGGAGGGTGCAACAAAGGGAGTAAACAGTGGGGTTGCTTGGCAGTATTTTGGTGATTTACATATATTTGGAAGAAATTTCATATGTGCAGAAAGATTCAGAATGATGAATAAATTCCTTGCCGCTTTGAGTGGTTTACATCTTGCATGCTCTTGAATGGGGGATAGCCTAGAGAGCTTGCATCTTGTAAGAGTTTGTTGACTCCCAGTAAATTTTGCGTCACAAGTCATGATGTTATTGTGCAACTGTTTTCTTCACAGTTTGTCTCTGGAGTGCTACCCAACATCACTACTGATTCTTCCTATTGCTTCCAGAAAGGCAACAGAAACTCAAGAAGGCAGTGTTTCACCACCACTTTGAACATGAAAAATTGAAAGACAGGTTTCTGCTTCTGTTAAAACACGAAAAACAATGTCAGTGTGGTGCACATAATGACTCTGGCTTCGGACAAGTAGCCAGGTCTTGCATCAACAACCACAGCAGTTTTAGACCATGCTAAATTCTGTCCTCTAAATGGCAGGTTCACCCATAATTCTCTGTAGGTTCACAAAACCAATCTCAAGAAATTGGCTATTTTTCTAGCTTCAAAAACATCATCTCTTGGAAATTTCTGGATCATCTTCTCGGCCTTGCATCTGCTCTGCAATTTGATGTGCACCTGGTTTGAATGTCAAGTGTGAAAGGGAAATTTCAAGTTGACAGCTTGACAACAGAAGTATGAGTGTTGTGTGACCAAATTTCAGTAGCCCAGTAGTCCTTTGACCTCTTTGGTATCATCATTTTTTTGTTGGTGCTCATTCGCACTTAGCCTTTGCTTACGCACACTAGGAACATATGGGTTATTCATGATTTCATCCCCTTGTCCAATGTGCGAGATGTCTTTCATTTTATGGGCATTGAGTTTATTCACTTATGACTTCAGAGCTAGTCTGTTACGCAACTTTATCCATTAACTTTTTCAAAATGCTCGAGTGTTCAGAACTTCCAATTTCAAAGGATACTGCAGATATTGACACTCCTGGTGTCTCTTGGGTTTGTAGACGTTGGAATTCATTTACTTGTGTGCATTGCAGAATCCAACTAAAGCCCAGCCTCTAGTAAACAGCAACCGATATTTGTATGCTCTCTTCCATTGAATGCAGATGTTCACTCTTACTCAATTCAATTGTGTATATCATTCTATGGATCGTCACGAAAAATAAGGAACACGTACTTACAAAATTTGACATAGCTTCAACCAGTAAAATATGAAGTATTATCGTTTTTAATCCATTAGAATTTTCATTACACTATTCTATTTACAGAACAATTGCACCCATTGAAAATTTGCAATGAAAAATTAAATTAGAGTAATCTTTAACTCTCTCTAAGCATCTTCTCGTCTGACTGCAACTATCCTTCCTTGAGTTGATCTCATCTGTTAAATCAATCTCTGGTCATTATATTCGTCGTAATCTTCAGGGAACAGATTGCATTCTTCAAAGTCGCTTTTACACAGAAATAAACCAACGAGAGAGTGGCAAAGCGACCAGCCAAATTATGGACATTCTCGGAGCTCTGGCCCATACCGCTGCCTTCAATAACTGTGGAGCGGCTCGTCGGATTTGGCGAACGTCGAACTCGTCTTTGGGCGCCAACCTGAAACTCGCGCAACGGCCGGATCCCAGGTATAGCCGATTCCAGGGTTGCGGCGATGGGATTAGGGTTAGGGTTTAGTGCCGCCCCTTTTACCCAAACCCTTCGTGATATAAGTTCAGAGCTGCGCCATTCTGAAGTCCTCTTCCCTTCGGCATCTGCGGATATGTGTCCACTTTGTCTTCATTATCTTGGTTTTGTTTTCTATTCGTTGTTTTGTTTTAGCTAGACTTTCAACAAGTTGTTTTGGGCGGTAAAATGCTTCATAAACTGATCGCTGTGTCGTGCAGTACCAGTGGGTCCGTTCCCTGAAGCAAGAGTGCTGGATTCGGGCGCCTAGGAAACGCCCGTCTCTATGCAGCCCTCGCTATGCCGGTTTCGGTTTTCTGCTCTCCGAAATCGGTACGATGGGCTGTTGACATATTTGTGAAATAAAACCTTGAAGATCATCACACCAAGATTCAGTCATCTGTTTCTCCCAGTCAAAGAATTTAGAATGGTTTGCTCTCTCTCTCTCTCTACATGACAGCGTTCGTTGCTTCTTGAAATTTGACTTGCCCTGTTTTGTTGGAACTCTGACTGATTGTCGTAAGATAGCCAATAGGCATTGAGCTGTTGGTGAGGTACTTGGCCAGATGGCATGAGTTTTGAACACATATGGAAGAATGCATGTGTGAACGCATTCTATCAGCAGCCATGTTGTAAGTTGGAGAGATCAGACTTGATGATGACGAAATGCAGACGGGCGGACTGAACTGATGCCATGTTGAATGTCTGTACTCAGTCCTCGGCACTAATGCTGTTGACATCTCTGAAAGATCATGCTCTCTACTGGATGGCGTGTCTGGGTGAATTTTATTATGGATCTTTTAGCATGGCAAGTGATGATTGAATCTTATTCTACATTCTGAATTACTCATATGTTGAAATTGTTTTTTCACCTCTGACAAACTGATGCCATGCTGAATACATGAAATATAAACCCTGACAAGAATGTTGCCATTCCTCTTCTGGAATATGCCATTCCTCACTTCCCTTAGTGAGGAAGGTACCTTAAGAAAGGCAGACGAAAAGTTATATCACGTTTTCAAGATGTATCAAAACTCCAAAATCTAAAAACTAAATCACACCAAATTTGAATTTTCTAGCAAGTGCAAGTTCTTTTCTTTCAAACATTATATACTAAACGTTCATAAAAACATTATTTTCATGTTTGCTTGGATGATTGCCGATCATCCGCCAAACGCAAAATCTGTACTTTTTTATTCGTCCCAGATCCGAAAGTAATGTGTCAGTTGTTCGACTCACTGGTACGCCCAGTACTGAGCTATGCATGCGAGGTGTGGACAGGTTGTACAGTGGCGAAAGGGTTGCAACAAGCAGAACAAGTACATAGTATGTTCTTGAAAGGAATATGAGGGGTCAATAAAACAACACGCACTTTTGCTGTGTTGGGGGAGTTTGGAAGATATCCATTGGAGTATTTTTGGTGGCAACAAACTCTCAAGTATTATGATAGACTACGGGCGTCCACACCAAATTTTCTGTTGTACTATGCCTACAGACCCAGCTCCAGATGCTCAGTGTGCTCAATGGTAACCAACAGTGTTGGCTCCGGAATGTGCAGTTGTGGCTTGACAACCAAGGAGTTGGGGTTCTCTATATTAATGTCATGTGTGCTATAGCAAGTGCACAGGCTTCCTATCTAGAATCCACTTATGGTGAACAACCAGAGCCAAAAGTAGCAGATTACATACATACCAGCTGATGAACACGAGCTGAACAACAGAATCTGGGTACTCATATGCACATTAGAGTTATTTGCAAGTGATCACAAATGTCCAACTCAGGCAATCTTTGTGAAACCATCGTTTAGAGGTAGAATGTGACAGGCATGCAAAGTCTGAGCGGGTACCAAGGAAAGATATGGTTTGTCACCTATTTTCCCTAGGAGCTGTTGAGGATGAAGACCACCTGTTGCTAGTGTGCCCAGCTCACCATGACATTCGTTGCAAGTTTGGTCAACTAGGGAAACAGTTGCCACCGTGCTGCTGACTGCCTAAATTGATGCATAGCTTTGTACTTAGAAAGCGTTAGCTTTGTACTTAGTTTCTTGCTTAGACAACAGGAGTGATTTGCTCAAGTTAACTAGATAATAGTCGTCAAATGGATTTTTCTGGTCCGGGTATTGACGTTAAATTAAAAGAAAAGAAAGAAACGAAGATTCAGCTCACAGACGAAAAGTAATGATTTGGGAAAAAGTTTCACAGATTCGGGGAGAAAAAAACGACAATCTCGTAATGTAAAAATTGAACATTGTATATCTGATCTGCGAATTTTGAAAGGCGAAAACTGGTGCATAATAAATAATGCATCCATTTGGACGCAATAAAAAAATCAAAGTAAAGAAAATTACGGTTTTTTTTAACCCCCACATAATTGTTGTTAAAACAGCATGCAAATTAAACATCAAAATTGCAACAACTCCACTTCAATGACACTGTACTTAAATCATAATGCATTATATCCAGTTCCACAGTAAATGTGTATGATAGTGACTCTATCACAACTTTCACACTGACTGCATCAGCTCCCTACTGTGAGTATACACTAAGTAGTCTGGAAGCAAAGGTCAGTATGGTACTGGCTAGCTAGCAGCAAAGAACACTATGAGAGATATGGAATGAAAATACTGAGGGGAAAACAAAGAGAAACTACCTACAGAGGAAAACTGAGGTTAGAAATTAAACATACTGTCATTCAGTATCCTGTGAAAGATTTTTGAAGACAGTTTTTTTTATCGTTTCACATTCATATGTTCTGTTTCCGTTTTACTAACCTACTCTCGTCTCTTCCACAAAAAGTTGATTGATAATTCCAGCCCCAACAATAACCCTGGGATCCCTGCAATTGACATCATGATGAATTCCATGCAGCTAGAAGATATAGCTAATGAAATCTCAATTCTATGCAAAAAGACTTACACCAGCTGAAGAGGCCAAGGTGAAAAATAGAACACAAAGTCATAATCCAGAGGCAGATGTACTGTCAACACAGTTTCTTTGTGAAGTGAGGGGAATCCCCTTCACAGAAACAAAAAAAGATTTAATAATGTCTTCCACCACAAATATCTCATTACACCTACAACATCAGAATCACAAATAACATGCCTGTTGCTATTATGTCTTTTTCCACTATGGATTTTTCCAGAGGCTCCAGTCTTGCCTTCACCAAAATAGCAGCAGCACATTACTTGATTGGCACCTTAGCGGTACTGAAACACAAACAGCAATGT
>Ga0116226_10004067_pt1 | contig 12915 bp, 10 predicted proteins | sample S1TSphfallax_FD_89692 | JGI IMG/M metagenome (GOLD analysis project Ga0116226, IMG submission 89692) | Host-associated microbial communities from peat moss isolated from Minnesota, USA - S1T2_Fa - Sphagnum fallax MG | ecosystem: Host-associated > Plants > Peat moss > Unclassified | place: USA... | reverse complement strand
TAACCAAACTTGAGCAATTTTTTCAAATTTTTTTGCAAATGCCTTGACCTTATTAATATTTTTAAAAACAAAACACATGGCCCACACCAAAAAAACCCCCCAATATTGGGACCAAGTTGGTATGATATGAAGTTCATATTAAACCAACATTGGAATAAAACGAAGTTTCACATGTATGTATAAATTAGTGTTGATATGTTATATACAAATTGAATTTGGTATCAACAATGGGTATAGTATGGGTAGCAAGGACCCTATGACCTTACCAAATTCATTTGCCTCGAAGCAATACCAACCTACCACCAATACTAACTTATGAGGGACTTTGGGGTAATACCAATCTTGTGACAATTTTATACCAATTTCAATCCTAGGGATATATATCTGCCTCATACAAGCCAAAAATCAATTTTGGACCCAATACCTTACTGGTTTCCTTCTTTTCACCCCAATTAGGCAAGTGGATATATATGGGTGTTGAAATAAAATAGACCAAAATAAGAAGACATCATTTCATGGCTATTCTAATGGTACCAAGAGTGCACACATAAATTTCTAGTGTTTTGAGGTTTTCAAAATATTGGAGAATCTGGTGTATGTTACATAACAAAAAAAGGAATTTCCAAAAAAAAATCTATTTTTTTTGTTGTTGAAAAAATGAAATTTCGCCCCAAAAAGAAAATTTTCAATCCATCTAGTACCAATAGAAGAAAAAATAATATCCCACTCACTCCCCCTTGCCCTCCCCCAATTGTAAATCCTAAACACAAAAAAGGCAATGGATAATGCTCGATCCAGGGTATTTAGCAACCATTCCTTTCCCCATACATCTTGTTATCAATCAAATATTAATTAAATTCTTACTGGTTAAAAATTTAGTTTAAATTTGAATTTTGATTAAAACATTTCCGGTGCTATAACAAGTTTGAATTATCATTCTTGTTTATAAAACGTTTTGACCATTATTTTTGAAAAAATTTGTATTGTAAATTAGAGAGGAATTATTTTGCAAAGGATAAACACAAAAAAATTCAAAAGCAATGGGAAGATTGAATGAATTTTGCTTTGCATTTGTTTTTTAGAGTTTTGTTTTCTTGAAATTTTTCAGGTTGTATGAAGAAGTGCATAATTAAATATTACAAGATAGAATTAGAAGAAATTGAGATAGAAACAAAGTTGAAATGTGTTTTTCTGTGCAAACTACATAAAGAATAAATACAGATTCTGAAATAATCAAAAGAATGAAGATATAAAATATCCTATTCTCAAAGGACCATTGGCAGAGCTTGCAAGTGGGTTTTGTTTGCTCACTAATTTATCCCCTTACCATAATACCATGATCTTTGTGTATTATTTTGGATGATGATCTATGTTTGACAACGAATGATTCTTCTTGTAATATTACACTTGTATACTTTAACTTTTGAATCTTCTTCCCCCTCTTTACAACTATAATAATCATTACCACCCAAGTATATTTAGGTTAAGAGGTTCAAATTTGTCATGTCATTGGACTTGTAGTTTGCTTCAGAACTCTGGGTAAAGTCAAGTAGAGTCAAGTCCAGTTAGATAGAAACCCTTGAGATGGGTTTAGTGAAGATATCCAATGTCAAAAGATATTCAATACCAAAACTCTCCAAGCTACTTTCTGACTTGTGCTCGATTTTTCATCCACCCTAAGCATTGTCCCCATTAGAAGCTCAACAATGCTCATTTGCATCTCATACCTCCCTAGCTTTCTTGGGATCTTACAATGCACATGATCCATACAATCATAACTATGCATCTTCGAGCACAATGTCTTCGGATATATTGTGCTTGGTTAACTCATAATGATGCATAATTTTGTCACTTTTGATATTTGAACATGATTAGACTGCCGAAAGTATTGTTATTTTCTTGTTGTGGTTCAAATGTAGATTTGAAAGTCTATAGAAGAATTCACTAGAACTTTCATACATGTGCAGTACATGTCAAACTATGTGCATCACATGTGGGCACCTAATTCAAGAAGTTGGTATTACAAATTTGGTTTGAGATCCAAATGGGGGCTTTAACATGCACAACAATTCTTGTGCTTGAAGCTCAATCTCACAATTGTCTTGATCAAGACAATATTATGGTTATAGTCCTTACATTACGCACAAACTGAAAACCTTCATTTTTTTATATGCACCAAGATAGCGTGAATGGATTGGATATCACAAAGAGCCTCAGAATTCACAAATTCATGCACTTAAAATTCGTGATCATTTTCCATGTTGTTTGAAGCTTGTGGAACTGAATAACACTTCTCCATGTTTTAACCTCATTCACTTTTTTTTTGCTAGACCATCAGCAAAATTTGCACATGGACTTTGGTTGTTCACTAATTTCTACCTTTTCACTGATTTATGATTTGTTTGAAATGATGATTGGTGTTTGATAGTAGATGGTTCATGTTGTCACCATCCCATGCATATTTAATTAAAAGGTTTGGGTTGTCATGACATTCAGCTTGCCTTAGAACTTAAGGTATAGCAGGGTCTAGTCATCCAAAAGCCCACGGCTATGCCTGGTGCAGATGTTTAATGTAAGAGATTAGTTGCAACATTCTTTTGGCTATTCTCTGATCAAATTTCAAAGTTCACTAAACTTCACATGTGTGCAATATATGTCAAACTATATGTACCACGTAACTAATGAAGGTGGTATTGCAAATATAGTTCAATATCTTGACAAAGGTTTTGACAACAAACATGTGCAACAACTCTTATAAATTGGGTCCATAATTTTGCTCAAGCTCACAATTGTCTTTATATTATGGTTGTAGACCCAAAACCCAAAACCTTTTTATTTTGGACAATGACTTAAAACAACCCAAATGAAATGGATATCGTGAAGAACCTCAAGTGATAGAATTTCTTATACATGAGTCCAACAATGGTTGCAAAAAAAATCGAGAAATGGCACTTTGTTCAAAACTAATGATCTAGATCACGTAAATGTCCACATGTCTTTAGAAGAACTATTATTAGGTTGTCATTGGTACTCAAGTGGAGATTTGAGAATCAATAGAAAATTTCACCATAATTAAATCTCAAACATGTGTAATACATGTCAAACGAAGGATAGAATTATTTGTGATTTAAATGCATAAAAAAGTAAGCCCAAAATAAGTGTTGAAGGGTCAATGCATGGTTGGGTGGACCAATTTGGATGTCATGTAAGCTAATTTTGCAAGGTGGTTATCATTACAATGTCAATTTCTCTATATAGATATTGAAATTCATTCAAAGGGACTTGATTTGAAATTTTTAATAGTTTTGACAATCTTAACTTGAATATCTATGTGATGCACAAAATCATTTTGTAAAATTTTAAAACTTGTAAAAGCCATAGGCTTTCAAAGTTGCAACTAGTGGATTGTACTTTTCGATTTCATTTTTTTATGGACTTTGATATAGTTAATTGATTGGTGTTGTGTGTGTTAGGGATTTGGAATTAGTTAAATATCATATCAAGGAAGCTAAGGGGGAGAAAATTTCATGATAAGAATGGTAGGGTTATACTTATGACTTTTGAATAGGCTAAAAAATAGGATTTTCCACAAAACTCCACATTATATTGAAGGAAGATGTGTTTTTAGCAATTTTTATATACATGTTTAAAGGAAGATAATCTTTATGGGTGCCAATGATGACATGGAAAAGATACATCTAACTTACTTATAATCTTAGAGTAAAAAAAGAAAAAAGATCAAATTTTTGGCTTTTTAAGAGGTAATCATGTGTGGCAAATTGTTGCAACCCTAGCCTTGGATTTGCGACCAAGGCAAGGGCTTGCAAGGGTGCAAGCCAAAAGTCACATTTCATGCTCCTGAGAAGTAGGAGAGTGTGAGGGAATGAATCCTCACACTCCCAAGTGAGCTCTCACTTTGGGAGTTGGAATCCCGATGGACTCTTGAACTTTCATAGAGGGATTGCAAAGGTCAAAACCCATTGGATTGAGGAGTTCCTTATATCATTAGAAAGCTCTTGGAATGTAAATATCTAAAATGGGCTCATTATCATATATATAATTTTGGAAACACAATAAACTACACCCTTTGTGAAAGCCAATTGAGTCCATGTATATTTGTTAATTGTTCACCAATGGAAACCCATAGGGGGAGAATACATGGAGAATAAAATAGTCACTAAATTTTCACCTACACACCATCTTGAATTATTCTAAGATTGTCAAAAAAACATCACAATGAAAAAATCACATCCACGAAGACCACATTAAATTACAACTACATGTCTATATCAATTACATTACAATTAAATTACAGCATTGGGGAAAGACTAATTGCATATGAGTTCTAGGAAAGTTCCAAGGGTATGGAATATTTTGAACATATTTTGGTCAACTATACAATTTTGGTCAATGTGCATTGACTATGCGTTTTAATTGCTTTATAGTTGTAATATGCAACTTAGGAACCCAAATGCAATGATGTGGATTGCATGGTCCTTCCCCATACAAACATGTCCAATGTGGCAAATGCCATATGCATGGTCTTTGTGATAACCCCACATGCAATTGCCTTGCAACTTTAATGGGATTACATTGTAACTAAATATAAATATAAATTTTAACTATTCAATTTTTGACTCACACCACCAAGTAGCATGGTTACAATCCTTGATTCCAACGTAAGTAAATGCCAACTAAAAATACATCAATGTTTCATCCATTAACCACATGCATAATAACTTGGTGGCACAATGGAATTTAGACATGAATGTAAATTGTTAATGTAGTTCAAGTACATGGTCTAAAATGCCCTTAAAGTCTACCTCAATGTCTTATATTCCTCTTCGAATTGCTTCATCTATAAGAGTTGATTCCTTTGCTAATAATTCCTTAGCCCATACAAGATTTAAGCTTTAGGGTTTGTGTGGCATTGTTAAGGAGTTATTTAGGCTTAGTGCAACATGAACCTTCCATGAAAGAGGGTTCCACAAAAAACTACTATGAAAAGTTTCCATTAGAATCTTCCATTAAAAGTTTCCATATATTGCATCAAATTTTTTTTAAATTATTTTTCCTTTTCAATGAAATAGATGTTGAAATTGTAATGGAAAAACATAATCATCTATTACAATTATTTAGATCCTAGCTTTGTTTTGGCTTGTAGTTTGCTCCTATTTCCTTGTGGAAAAAAAATTAGTAACCTTCAAAACATCAAAGTCTTATATGAGAGGGAGTGTTGTTACGCAATTTTAAAAGTGCAATTTATGTGGTGTCCATTGTTGACAAAACAAATAAAAGCCTAAAGGATGATTGAAATATTTATCAATAACCACAACTATTAGCAAATTATTGTGTAAAATTTTTATTTATATGAAATATCATTACTTTTTATTTCCTTTTTTAGGTTTTTTTAACATTTTTTTTCTTATTGTTATTATATGTGAAATGTTTGGTAAATTGGTATGCATCATTTTAATGGTTGGTTTCTATCTAATGGAGTTTATTACGAAATGACTAAAAGTTAACTTGGTGTTGAACTTGTGCGGATGGAGGAGAAGTAATGGTCACCTTAATTGTTAGATATGGCTCTCAATGAATTGTTCAACTTGTGTGTGGTGAGTAACCTCTTTACTTGTCACTTATTTTCATATAATTGTTACATGTTAAATTTCATTGTTTTGCACAAAAGGTATGTAAGTTGTATAGTGGGAAGTTAGTTGATTTTCAATTGATTTATAGTTGCATACAAATACAAACATTGAAAATTGTGAGGTGCATAATGTGATGAAGATAGAACTATGGCATGTAATTGATGTTGGCACCCATTTGTGATGTGTTAGTTAAATATTACTTACACCAAAACATGTGTGAATTAAATACTTGTTGATTAATATAAGTGAACAATTTCATGCTTATGTTAATTCTAATTTAGTTGCATTTGCTCATGACAACGCAACTTCAAAAAAAGGATGGGTGAATAGGTGGGTGCAAGCTTCATGTGCAATAAGATGGGGGCATTGGAAACTAAACGTGACACGACACCTTTCAACACTAAAATGATAGTTTGATGTACAACATTAGTGATGATGTTAATTATAAGATAGGTACAATGTAATTTGTGTTAGTTGTAAGCATGTTCCACAACCATTTTTGTTAGTTGCAAGGTAGCATTCCATCCCGTGGTTGTAAACTAGCACCATGTAATGAATTTCAACAATTATAATTGAAAAATGTGTTAAATGCGATCAGTTGCACTTTAGTATTAGGCATATTGAATTGACAAGTGTAATATGATGACATTGCTACCCCTAATAATCACAAAATCAAACTTATATATTCATTTAATTGAATTACACCATTAGAAAAAAAAACACACACACAATGGCAAGCTAGTGGCATTATTACCGATTTTTGCACAATGATAGTTCAAATCCTTAATAATTGCACAATAAAAACATGATTGTCACAACATAGTCCCACATGTGAGGCCTTCCATGGTCACAAAACAATGCTTACACCACTATTAATAGTTGCACCACAGTATTCAAATCAATTATCATACAATTGTTTTAAACCCAATAACCAAACTCATAGTTGCAATACAATTTTATCTTATTATATTAATGTAGTTATGGAAAAATATTTTAAAATAAACATGTTAGTTACCAATGAATTGCCTCATAGTCACGAAAATCCTTACATTAGCTGCAAGGTAGTTCCATTTTAGTTAAATTATTTTCATCCATGTTGAATGAATGAAAATTGGTGAGCTTACCACGTGCCAAGATGTTCTTTTTCTTGTTTAACACACGGTAATGAGTTGTTCGTTCTAATGTTCTAGTTGTAAGGCAATTGCACTAAGTTGCACATATTTTTGTCACCATATATGTTGAATAGTACCATTGCAACCAATGCAACTTGTTCAATGCAACTAGCGTTGTAATTCTATGATGAGTTACAAATGGTCATTGTAATTGGAAAATGCACTCGCAAGCCCAATTGCAAAACCCTCATTTTTTTCATTATGTGTGTTTGTAATATCAAAACCTTGGTTAATGACCAATTAAAGAGCAATATTAAAATAGGCCCAAAAAATGGGGAAAAACACCAATGCCATTTAATTGAATAATTTGCAAAGTTCGATGAATGAAATGTTGTGTGGACAATTGATTATAGGATCCAATGTAAATGATAGATACAATGCATGATGCAAAAACTTGTCAAGAAAAAAAAGTAATATTTTTGTTGCAAATTTCCTTGATAAAATAAGAGGTTGAAAAAAATTCAAGCCATTTCCCACATATTACTAAATCACAATTTGGAGAAAAACATTAATGTCTAGTTCTCGTTTTGTTTAAATGGATTATTCTACTTAAAATTTTCAAACATTTATTTTAATGTATTAATATTCATGTAATGTGAAATTAAATATTGTGTTGAATATGTTATTAAATATATTGTTAAATAAGTTTTATTTTTTAAAAAAATATTTAATTTGATTCGAAAATTTTACTTTCAACACAAATTAATCTATGATTTGTCATTATGTAGATAGATTAATCAATAATATTCTTATATTTTTACGCAATTATCAAATATTCATAATAGAATCTAGTTTCTAGCTTACCAATTCCAAAATACTTATTCCAATTTAGCAAAGTAAACATTAAAAATTGTAGATCCTAAATTGTAAATTACATATAAAATGTAAGCAATTGTTTTATTCATTATCCAAAACTTTAAATATGTGTGCATGTATTTCATTTAGCATGGACTTTCTCACCTTTGGGTGTTTTATGACAAATAATGAGCATATGTAAGGACTTTCATTTCTCTTATATGTCAAATGGATGATATTGCAATGATTCTTAATATTATTTTGCTCTTGGGCTATAAATACATAATTGTGATCAATGAATGTTCAATCAAATCAAACCAGAAAAACTCATATTCAAGATATTTTCAATGGACATTGAAGTTTTGCCATAATTTTTTTTAATCTGCTTTTATCTTTTTTTTTTCCTTCATTCATTTATTCTATTTTTTCTTTATTTGTATTTGTCCTTGTTTCCATTTTTTTTGCCTTCTTTATCTTGATCTAGATTGTCATTAACTTGGATAAAAAGAAAAAAATTACCATTCTTGAGGTGTAGATTGGGTATTTTGACACAAGGACGTCATCCCAATCTTGCAAGTGTGAATCATTGAAATGTCAATATTTAGTTCTTGCATAGTTTCCTAGAAATAAACAATGTACTTGTTATGGGAAACAAGATAACATTGAATGATCCCATTTCACTAATCAAAGTGAAGACCTCCATTGTGTCCTTCCCACCCCAATTCATCATACCAATGCTTGGTGGTATCAGTTGCAACTACAAAGCTTTGACAATATCCACCAAGGGCTTAGATTCATCATCCTCCTTAACAAACTCACCATATTGCATTCAAAGCTCTTTAACTCCTTCACACACTTCAATGATTTGGTTCACAAACCAAGATCCTAAAAACCCATCCTCCACGCCCCCTTTCACTTCTATCCTCATCCCTTCCTTCACCCACATGACAAAATGATACAATATAAAATGACAACAAAAAAACAAACAAAGAACAAGAAAACAAAACAAAAACAAACAAACAAACAAACAAGAACAAAAGAAATAAACCAAACAAAAAATAAGAAAGAAGACACAAAACAAGGAAGAAAAAAAACAAAAGAGGTGTCTCAAAAGTCATGCCATTTCTTTCAATTGTGATAAGAATGGTGACGAGATTTTTGGGTAAAGTCTTCAACCTAGACAAAATCCTACCACATTTTTAGTAGTGGTGGGATTTCCAAGAAAATTTTAACCTAAAAAAAATGTGGTCACCTATTTCACTTGTGTCAATATCCTTTAAATAAAAAATCTTGTCTTCATTTTCATTCATCAACGATTCATTGCCGAACACCTAGACAATAAAAAGGTCGAGACAAAATTCGGGGTTGGATTTTTTTTCAAACACCCATATTAGAAAAATATTAGGACAAAATTCAAGAATAATTATTCCTTGCCAAACACCCAAATCAAAAAAAGGTCAAGATGAAATTCAGAATTTGGTGTCAAGAACAATATTTTAATAACTTCGTGCAACAAGTGGAAACATCATACAACTTATCCTTTTTATTTGTGCATTTTATGCATTTGAGTCTCCCTTTCTTTTATAGTCACCGCAATTGTGAAAACAATGTCATAATCATCCCATTTGCCATGGGAACCTATTAAGGAGGGGCACTATTTGCCTTAATTCACTATGGGCACTATGTTCCATAGCTAGTCGATTTTCCTTTTGTTTATTTCCATCCATTGTAGACAACACTCGCATCATAGGGACCCCCTCAATTGTCCCATTTGCATATGACCACTTTTAAATTGAACTTTGTGCCATAAGTCTTTTTATCCAATCTCATAAATGTGTAGCATGGTCCCCCTCTAGTTTGTTAATTGACTTCATCACCTCATCCCAGTTTAACATCCCATAAGAAGGAATTAAAACCTTGGGGGTTCCATTGGGCATTTCATCATTCACATCATCCTTCATAAAAAAACCATGTTAAAGGATGTTTGGCATATCAACCTTCTCCATAAAATGGGTGATGTTTAGATAGCCTTTGGAATTCTAACCCATTGTTTCATGCAATGTCCATCATATCTATTACAATGCACATCTCTTTCTTCCATTTTCATAGATTCATGTTTATTTTTACTCCTCATTTTTTCAAGTGTTTGGACGTATCTTGGGTCAATGATCCTTTCACCCATGCCAATGCCATGGAGTTTAATCATTTGAATGTTCATCCATGATTTGTAGTAAACTTGTACCTAATTTTTAATTTAATTTTAATTTTTTAAAATTAGTTTCCAATTAAATTTTAGTTCACTTCTAGTTGACGTTTAGGTCATTTAAAATTAAATCTTAATCCACTTTTAATTAAGTTCTAATTCATTTCTAGTTAATTTTTAGTTCACTTTCAATCCACTTTCAGTTAAGTCTAAATTCACTTTTAGTTGAGTTTTGGTTCACTCGTAGTTCACACGTGGGTGCACATGGTTGAACATAAGGCACATGTAAATTGGATTTTAAAAAAAAAAATTATTGAGCTAAGTGCCCAAGGGGTATAATTAGAGGTAAAATTCCCCATTACTTTTAATTTGTTTAACATTAGGTTTGGGTACATTTGTTGTCATAACCCATTTTTTTTTTGTTCTTGTTTTTTTTGTTTCACAATTTAGATTTTGAATTAGGTTTGCTTTGTTTTTGTTTTTGTTAGAAAATCTTGAAGTATTGGTTGTTTTTGCGCCCATGATAGGTCCTTTGATAGTTCAGAAAGATCTTTAATTTGTAAATAAACATTTTCCCCAATAATTTTTGGTGGCATTGAACTCATACCAATAACCACCTTTGCCCCCAACAACCTATTTTGAAAATTGGGCCATGTAGTTTCAATCATAGTTGCTAGATTCATTGTTGATCAATGTCCCTTTCTTCTTGAAGCCCTAACATGGGTCAACAACAACCCCTTCCCTTTCCAACAACACCTCAAGGTGTCATGTTTCGGCCCTAGGGTGGACGTTTGGCTTATGGTTCAACCAATCTTCCCAACCTTCCAATTATTTTCCCTAATTTTCTCCACAACATTTCAAACACATCTTGGACTATCACATCCTTCAATTGCAAGCCTCCTCTTATGTGTGTGCACACACCCCATTGACCCCATGGGTATCCACCTTTTATGTTGCACCCATGGCAATGAATACATGGGAAGCCATGATACAATTCGTGACATTTTTGTTTCCATTACAAAAGATGCAAGCTTTCATGTGAGCCAAAAAGAATTAAATGTGTTTCTCTCAACCATGTTTAACTCCTTTCAACAAATCAACATTGTGTTCACCAAAGATGGCATTTGCACCTTAGTTAATGTTGTCATTATCGACCCAAGGTATGCAAATTTACTTCTTCAATCTTGCACAACTAAAGGATTTACTACCTCTGATGCAGCTCGAGCCAAAGAAAAGAACTATTGCAATTGACACCCCATTGATTAATTCCTTCCTTTGGCAATTGTGGTATTTAGATGTCTGCACAAACAAGTTAACATGTTCTTACACAATTGTTACAATGTCATTTGGAGCTTCAATCTTGGTTTTTTTTTTTTGGTCAAAAAATTTCAATTACATTATAAAAAATGCAAGCATCCTCCATTTTAAGTAAGGTGCTAACAATAGACTTAACTACTTCCCAACTTCCACCCATTTAGAACAAATCCCCCATTGCCACAACTGACCTATTATAAGCAATCGGTTGTTGAAATGGAAAGATTTGACATCTAGTTTGTGTTTACTTGACGTCTTTTATATCCTTTTTACTTCCCCATACCTTTGTACATTTTTTGAAATTGTGGTGTGTTTATAAATAAAGTTTTGTTGGGTTTTGATCTTCATTGTTGAACACCCAAATAAGAGGAAGATTGGGATGAAATTTGGGAGTGCCAAATGCCCACATAAGAATAATAAGATTTGATGAATTTACAATAGAGGAACAAAAATAGAAGAAATAGATCACCTATTATAATTAGGACTAATCTAGCTTATCTTGTTGGTCCAAGTGTGAACATTCTTATTTTTCCACATTTTCAGAATTGAAAATTTCTAAATTCGGGAGAGTAATTTGCAGTCTCCAAATTCAATTTTGTTAGCCACAATTGGTATATTTTCATTGTCAATTGGATATTAACATTCTAATAATAATTGTATACATGTATAACAAATTAATTGTATAATTGGCTATAGTCTATTTTAATAGACAATTAAAAATTTACCTTTTGGATAACCCAATACAACATCATTATAGGAAATATACTAAGTTGAATGATAATGGGATGTACTATGAATGGTGGGCACATTTTGATTTTCATAACAAATTTCTACATGCATGCCATGCCAATCAATAGATTGCAACATTCCAAATATGGTCTAACCTCCAATAAGAACAAAAACTTTGAATTTGAATTCACACTAAAGATTGAGTATTTAAAAACAAAATATTCTTAAAATCATAATTTGAGAATTTATTTAATTTTTAATTTATTTTTATGACTCCAAAAGATGTTGCATTATATTATTATTATTATACTATTATGTAAAAATGTACATTTTTTTTCATAAAAATGTTATTTCGAATCATTTTAAAGTCCTTTAAACAACAAAAAGTATTGGTGACATTGTTTTAAAAGTGCTTTTGGACACTTCATACCCATTAAATTAAGTTCAAATTTATCAAAATGTTTGTATAATACATTAAGAATATTTGTTATACAAGTTCATCCAATATTTTTTACATCAATTTAAATTACCATTTAGGTGCCTCCTTATGCACCACTTGCATCTTGACCATGTGTACAGTGATCAGACCTGAAGCCTCTCATCTGCAGGAGCAGAACTGCCCCTAAAACCATGTGCCTTAAACCCTAAACATCAGGGCAGTCCAATTTGGTCCACTTTTCAGTGTATTTTGGTCTGTCTCTGGTGTTCACAGGTTAAGCCCATGAAACTCTTTCAATTGTAAGAAAAGACATTCTGGTGCACTACTGGGGACAAAGTCGGCAGCTCTCAAGTTTCTTCTCAGTTACTTGGATGCTCCATGGATATCAAAGTGCACGCATACATCCCATGTTACAGTATACGATGGGATACTGTAAGCCACTTTAAGGTACTGACTCCTAATTCTAGCGTGGTCGTAACATCAAGTGCGTCACTCCCCAAGTTTGAGACCGTATCCTTCATAATTAATGGCAATGACTACCGAACATCACTTCCCACTGACTGACTTTATAAGGTCCAATGGGTGGGTGCCAGTATGTATACAATAATCTGC
>Ga0116226_10004066_pt1 | contig 12916 bp, 8 predicted proteins | sample S1TSphfallax_FD_89692 | JGI IMG/M metagenome (GOLD analysis project Ga0116226, IMG submission 89692) | Host-associated microbial communities from peat moss isolated from Minnesota, USA - S1T2_Fa - Sphagnum fallax MG | ecosystem: Host-associated > Plants > Peat moss > Unclassified | place: USA... | reverse complement strand
CCTAGGCTCAAATCCGCCTCGCCCTGGGTGAGGTCGAAGGGATTGATGAAGTAGTTCGACGTGTCGACGACGCTCGTGTCGTTCACGTTCCGGACCGAGAACCCGGTGTTGCTCTGGGTCTTGATCTCCGTGTTCAGCAGACGGATCTCGTGGTTGTACTGCAGCTCGGTCCGGTTCTCGAGCGTAAAGCCGTTGTCGCCCTGGAAGGCCGCGTCGACCAGCGTCTGTCGCTTGACGTAACCGTATTCGAGCGAGGACTTGTTCAACAGGGTGACGCGATCGGAGAGCTTGTCGCTGACGTCCAGGTGCGAGATAAACTGGTTCACGTGAACGTTGTCGGCCGGATTCTGCACTCCGACCGAGGGCGAGATTTTCGAGTAAGTCGCATTGCCCGGCCGGAGCACGAATCCCTGGATCGTGGCGGCTCCCGTCGGCGTGTACGCCTGGGTCGTCGCGTAATAGTTGGAGACGACGGGAGTGACGGAGCCGTTGGGCTGAAGGGCGCTCGGCGTGACGACGATGAAGCCGCTGCCCGGCCCCGGCGCCGCCGGATTGTTGGTGGTCGGCTCATAGTACACGCCGGACGAGGACTTGAGGACCGGCGTCGCGACGCCGCCCGTGTAGATCCCGTGATCGATCAGGTCCTGCGTATTCCGGTTCCAGCCGCGGATATCCGAGTAATTGTAGTCCCCGCTCTCCGCGTTCCAGTCGACGCTCACCTTGCCGCTCGGCCGCCAGCTTAGCGCGGTGTAGAGATCGGTGAAATTATTGTGCTGGCCCTGGAAATAACTGCCCTGGTGCTGTTCCTCGAAGCTGACGCGGGCGGCCACGGTCTTCGTCACCGGGGCCGACACATCCCACTGGCCGTTGAAATTCGGGTAGGTCCGGTCCGAATCCCATCCGCCCACGGTGGCGTTGACCGACACATGCAGGCCGTCGAAGCTTGGCAGCTTGTCGATCCAGTTCACGTAACCGGAGGTCTTCGTCGACGGGCCATAGACCACGGACGCCGGTCCGTTCACGATATCGGCCGCCTGAAAGGCGTTCGTGTCGACCGGATGCAGGGACCGCGAGACGCGGATGCCGTCGTCGTAAACCTCGCCCGCGACGCCGCGGATGTAAGGCGCACCCGCGCCGCCCTGCGAGGTGTAGTTGTTCACGCTCGGCGCGTAGCGGGCCAGATCCGAGATGTTGACGATCGGATCGTTCGCGAGTTGCTCCGGGGTGAGCTCGTAAACCGACCTCGGCGTGTCGAGGACCGAGGCGTCGATGCCGAAGGCCGAATTGGTGGCGCGGGTCGGCAGGATGGAATCGCCGAAGATATCGCCGCTGACCGTGACCTTCCCGAGGCGGACGACGTCATCACTTCCTCCCTTCACAGTGCCGCCGGCGGAATCCGACGGCGGAGCGGCGACCTGCGCCGGGGCCCGGCCCGGATGGCTCAGCATCAGGGCAATGGCGGTGAGGGTGACGAGACGGGAATGACCGAAGGGTTTCTTGCGAGGTTTCATCTGAAGCAGTGGCAGGGTTTGCCGGTTGCTCCAGATGACTGGTCGCCGCCGCTAAATTGAATCTGACGGCGATGTGGGTGACGCCGGCAGGACGCGCCGTCAAACACTATTGATCTAGTATAGTATTAACCTGTTATTGTTAAATATTTTAAGAATTATCTTTTCATTTCTCGCCCAAGGGTCGTCGCGCCTGCTCGCAATCTTCCGAGGCCGTAGCGATGCAGTCCTTGACGACAAACCATGCCGGCTTGCACCCCGCCGAGCCGCTCGTTCGCGGTCGGCGAAGCGCGTCAGCTCTCCGGCGGCGGCGCAGGTGGGTGGCACATATCCTGCACCCCTCAAGCTCCGTTTACGGTTCACTAACTCCCTTGCACTCAAACTACTTCCTCATTCGCCTCGGATTGATTGGAGCGCTCGTCCTCACCGGCCGGCTCTCCGCGCAAACTCCGGCGCCCATCGCGGTCCGCGTCGTCGTCGTCGCCAACTTCGAGGACGGCGCCGACTATGGCGACGCCCCGGGCGAATATCAGGATTGGGTCGAGCGCGAGCACCTCATGGAGAAGGTGCCCGTCCATGGGGCGCCGGACGTGCTGCGGCGCAATCGGGAGGGTCTTTACGGCATCGTCCTGCGCCACGGCGCGACCGACCTGACCGCCTTCATCCTCGATCCCCACTTCGATCTGCGGAAAACGTACTGGCTCTTCACCGGCATTTCCGGCGTGGATCCGCGTGAGGCTTCCGTCGGCAGCGCGGCCTGGGCCCGCTGGGTGGTGGCCGGCGATGCGCTCCGCGAGATCGACGACCGCGTCGCGCCAGCGGATTGGCCGTACGGATTATGGGCCATCGGAGCCTCGCGCCCCGGTCAACTGCCCGACAACCCCAATCATTTCGGCTCGGTGACCGACGTCGAGGAACTGAGCATGGCGTATCGGCTCAATCCGAAACTCGTCGCCTGGGCGTACGAGCTCACGCGCCGCGTGCCGCTGCCCGACAACCCCGTGCTCCGCGAACGCCGCGCCGCCTGGAAGGGATTCCCGGAGGCGCAGCGGCCCCCCTTTGTCCTGCTGGGCGAGACGCTCGGCAGCCTGCGTTACTGGCACGGCGATGCGCGCACCCGCTGGGCGGAAGACTGGGTCAAGCTCTGGACCAAGGGCCAGGGCCGGTTCGTCATGACCAACATGGAGAGCCAGACCAACCAACAGGTCATGCGCACGTTCGGCGCCCAAGGCCTGGTCGACCTCAACCGCATCCTGGTGCTCCGGACCGCGAGCAACTTCTCCGAGCCCCCACCCGGCGTGCCGGTTACCGCGTCGATCGGCGATGAGGAGCCGGGCCAGGTCGCGGCGTTCGACAGCAACCAACGCGTCGGCGCACCCGTGCTGCACGAACTGCTGGCCCACTGGGACCGGTACGCGGACCATATCCCCGGCAGCAAACCGTGAAGAGGTCGTAAGAGCAGCGGTTTCCTGAAGCCGCCTCTTCCGAACGGTGATCGGCGGGAGGATTCGCGCAAACCGAGCCCGCGCTGCTATTTCACCGCCGCCCAGACGCGCTGTACATCGTCGTGATCCTCCAAGGCCTGGAGGAATTCGCCCACCTCGGCCCTCGCCGCATCGTCCAGTTCCGGGAAGGCCTTGGCGATGTAGCCGAGTTCGCTGGTCACCACCGACCAGCCGTGCCGCGAAAGCCAGGTCGAGACCGCATGCACCGCCGTGCGGTCGGTGACGAAACGGGCCCCGGCATGGCCCTCAGGGATGTCATCGTTCTGCTCATGGGAGAGCGCCTCGACATCGTTCGCGCCCGCCTCGATCGCCGCCGCCTCGAGGTCCGCGCCGGCATCGGGATGATGCGCCTCGACCAGGCCCACGTGATCGAAAAGAAACTTGTTGCTGCCGGCGGTGCCAAGGGTCCCGCGCTTGAAGAGCACCCGCATCTCGGGCGCGGTGCGCTGATGGTTGTCGGTGTACACCTCCACGATGAGCGGCACCTTGTGGGGCGCGTAACCCTCGAAGACCACGTGCTCGAGCGCGATGTGATCCTGCCCGATGCCGGCTCCCTTGTGAATGGCCCGCTCAATGGCGTCGCGCGTGACGCTGGCCTTGCGGGCCTTTTCGACCGCGGCGAAAAGACGCGCGTTGGCGGCCGGGTCCGCCCCACCGAGTTTGGCGGCGACGGTGATCTCCTTCACCAGTTTGCCCACCGCCTGACCCTTCCTCAGGTTCACGATCGCGCGCTTCGCGTGCAGCCATTGGCGTCCCATAAGGCCCGCGACATTAGCGATCCCGGAGCATTCCATGCAATGCCTTCCTGTCCAACCGCATGACAAGCCGCCTTGCAGATCGCCCATGCCGAATGCAAGGACACCCCCGGGAGGTTTTGCATTTCGCAAGCCCGACGGGCGAAAGCGGAACCCCAGCCTAAGTCCTGTTCGACGCTAAGTTTTTGCCTTATAGTAGATTGCGACTTTATACGTCCGGGTCGCCCAGAGCGGAACGATTCGCGCTAAAGAGCGCGCACGATGCCCGACCAGTAGAGCTCGCGGAGCCGATGCGATTCAACAACCCCCGAGTCTATTCCAATTTGGTCACCCTCTGGATCGTACTATCCATCGGCGGCGTCGGCGTGGGTGCGGTGACATGGTACCGATTGAACGAAAGCTTTCGCGACGAATACCGCAGCGGCCGCATGCGATCGGCCCTCGCCTATCTGCGGGGCAATCTGTCGATGGCGCAGGCCGCCGAGCGGGGATACTTGATGACCGGCGATCCCGGCGATCTGGCGCCCTATCGCAAGGCCGAGGAGGAATATCCCACCCAATTGGGCGAGCTCGAGGAGGTCGCGAGGGAAGAGCCGTCCCTCCGGCCGGACATCGCCGAACTCCGCACGGAAGCCGATGCGGAACTCGCCCTCCTGCGAAAGGCGATCGCGCTCCGCCGCGACTCCGGGCCGGACGCCGCGCTGGCCCTCGAGCGCACAGGCGCAGGCAACGCCGCCATGGCCAGGTTTCGCGCCACGCTCCTGCGGCTGGCCCGCAACCCCAGGGCTCAATTCTCAGAGACCAGCCGGCTCGGCCAGGAGAACCTGCGCCGCGCGTGGTTCGCCACCTTGGCGGCGGGGATGTTCGGACTCGTCGCCGGCGGGCTCGCCTTCGTCATCGCCCGCGTCGCTCTCGCCAAGGAACAGAATGAACGCAACATGGCCGAGAAGGCCCTGCGGGCCGAACGCAGCACCCAGGAAAAGAGTTCGTTTTTGTCGAACACGAGCCACGAGATCCGCACACCGATGAACGCCATCCTCGGTTTCAGCGAATTACTCGTCGGCGAATTGCCGCCGGAAACCCGCAGTTTCAATTACGCGCGTTCGATCCGCGACAGTTCGCTCTCGCTGCTCCAGTTCATCAACGACATCCTGGACCTGTCGAAGCTCGAGGCCGGCATGGCGGAACTCAATCTGCAGCCGACGGACCTGCACGAAACCATGCTGTTTCTTCAAACCATCTTCATGCAGCAGGCCACTCGGCAGGGACTCGAGTTCGCTTTCGAACTGCCGCCCGGCTTGCCGAAAGCCCTGGAGTTCGATCGCACCCGCCTGCGCCAGATTCTGGTGAACCTGGTCGGCAATGCGCTGAAGTTCACGGAGCGGGGCCGCGTGGCGGTCCAGGTCGAGTGGAGCGAAACGTCCGAAGCGGATGGGGTGGGCCAGCTCGTCGTGGCGGTGGTCGATACGGGCGTCGGCATACCGCTGGAGCAGCAGGAGAGCATCTTCCAGCCGTTTACTCAGGTCGACCCGGCCCGCCACCGCGAACTGAGCGGCACGGGGCTGGGGCTGAGCATCGTCAAGCGCCTGACGGAGCATTTGGGCGGGACGATTTCGCTCACCAGCATCGTGGGCGAAGGCAGCCGATTCCGACTGCACTTTCCCCGGGTCGCCATCTCGTCCCGTCTGCCCGCCAGCCGCCGCGTCACCGCCAACCGGGCCATCGACTTCAATGACTTTGCTCCCGCGCGCCTGCTGGTGGTCGACGACCACATCGCCAATCGGGACCTGTTCGCCGCGCTGTTCGCCCGGAGTCATCACGATCTGGAGTTCGCCCGGAATGGTCTCGAGGCGATTGCCGCGGCTCAGGCGCGGGCGCCCGACCTGATTTTCATGGATATCCGCATGCCGGAGGCGGACGGACTGACGGCGCTCCATGCCATCCGCCGCATCCCGGGATGCGGTCGCGTGCCGGTGCTCGCGGTGACCGCTTCCAGCCTGCTCAAGGATGAACCGAGACTGCGCAGCCTTTTTGCCGGTTACTTGCGGAAACCCTTTACCCGGCACGATCTTTACCAGGCGATGGTGGACTTTTTGCCCCAGACCGGCTCGCACGCGGACAATCCGTCCACCGCCGCGGCCATCCCTCCTCTGAAGTTTCGCGCCGTTCCCGAAACCCCTGAGCACTGGACCGATCTGGTCGCCGCGCTCAACCAGATCGTCTCCTCCGAATGGCCCGGGATTCGCGATCGCGGCGCCGTGAACGAGACCAAGGAGTTCGCGCAACGTCTGGACCGGCTCGGTCGTCGCGCCGGGTGCCCCCCGGTCTGTCAGTACGCCGAAACGATCCTCCACGACGCGGAGACGTATGCGGTGGTCAAGCTCGAGGCGTTGATCGCCGGCTTCCCGCAACTCGTCGACCTCGTGGCGGCCCGGGCCGCCGCCCACCCGACCCCGGCCGAACAGCCATGAACACCGCCGCCGCGTCCGCCCGAGTTCTGGTGGTCGATGACCAGGAGTCGAACCTGCACGTGATCGGGGAGATCCTCGGTCGCATGGGGCTCGAAATCATCCCCGTCGTCGACGGCGAACAGGCCCTCAAGCGCCTCGAGATCCGCGCCCCAGATCTCGTGATGCTCGACATGTTCATGCCGGGGATGGACGGAATCGAACTGTGTCGGCGGATCCGCGCCCGCCCGGAGTGGAGCGACATCCCGATTGTCTTTCTGTCCGCCGACGACGACACCAACACGATCGTCCGCGCCTTCGAGGCCGGAGGGGTGGACTACGTCACCAAGCCCTTCAACCAGGCCGAGCTCACTTCGCGGGTCCGGACGCATCTGGCGCTGAAAGCCGCGCGCGACAGTCTCCGTCATCTCGCCGAGGACAAGGACGAGCTGCTTGGGATTCTGGCCCACGATCTCAAGAATCACCTCGGCGGCATGCAGATGTCGGTCCAGCTGCTGCACGATCGCACGGCGGCGCTGGGCGACGAGCGCCTGCGGCGCACCGCGGAGAATATCCTCCAGGCCACCAACCAGATGCTCTCCTTTGTGAAGGAGTTCCTGGCCAATGCCTCCGCCGAACGCGGGCCGGCGCTCAACCTTGAGGCCGTCTCGCTCGCGACGGCGGCCCGCTCGGTGCTGGAGCAGTATGAGGACGCCGCCGAGGAAAAGGGCATCACCCTCATCGACGAGCTGCCGGCTGCGCCCGTGTGGGCCACCGCCGACCGCGCGGCGCTGCGGCAGGTCCTGGAGAACCTCGTGTCGAATGCGATCAAGTTCTCGGCATCCGGCCGGCGCGTCTGGGTCGCGGTGGCCCCCTTGCCGGGCGGCGGCGCGGAGTGCCGGGTGCGGGACGAGGGGCCGGGATTCACCGACGAAGACCGCCGGTTCATGTTCCGCCGCTATCGCCGTCTCACCGCCCGGCCCACCGCCGGCGAACCCTCCACCGGCCTGGGACTGAGCATCGCCAAGAAGCTCGCCGAAGCGATGAAGGGCCGCCTGGACTGCGAACCCACCCCGGGGGGCGGGGCCACCCTGATCGTCCAACTGCGCGCATGAATTTCCTGGTGATCGACGACGACCGGATCTTCCGGGAAGCCACCGCGATGCTCATCGAGGACGAGGGGCATCACGTGGAAAGTTCGGCCAGCGCGGAGTCCGCGCTGGCGCAACTGCGCGAAGATGAGTTCGACGCGGTGCTGCTCGATCTCAATCTCGGGCGGGACAACGGACTGACGCTGCTGCCGGCGATCCTCAAGCTCCGTCCCGAACTGCCGGTGGTGATGTTCTCGGCGGAGGGGACCATCAAGATCGTCGTGCGCGCGCTGCAGCTGGGAGCCGCCGACTTCCTCGAGAAACCTTTCACCCGCGAACAGTTCCACGCCGTGGTGGCGCGGCTGCAGCGCCTGAGCCAGATGGGCCGCAAAATCGAGCGGCTCGAGGAGGAGGTCAAGGAGAGCATGGCGCAGAATCCCGAACCGCTGTTCGATTTCCGCACCCCCGCCATGACCGAGGTGATGGCCGTGCTGCATCGGGCCGCCGCCACCTCCGCCTCCGTCCTCATCCTCGGTGAAAGCGGCACCGGCAAGAGCGTGGCCGCCCGCGCCCTGCACGAGCAGAGCCTGGTCGCCGGGAAGCCCTTCATCACCGTCAGCTGCCCGTCGCTGAGCCGGGAACTGCTCGAAAGCCAGCTGTTCGGGCACGTGCGCGGCGCGTTTACCGGCGCAATGAAGGACCACTGGGGCAAGGTGAAGGCCGCTTCGGGCGGCACGCTGTTCCTCGATGAAATCGGCGATTTGCCGCTCGAGATCCAGGCGAAGCTGCTGCGTTTGCTCCAGGAGCGCGAATACGAGCGCGTCGGCGAGACCGCGACCCATCGCGCGGAAGTGCGCGTCGTGGCCGCGACGAACCGGAGCCTGCGGCAGCGGGTGGCCGAGGGCGCCTTCCGCGAAGACCTCTTCTACCGGTTGAACGTCATCGCTGTCACGATGCCGCCCCTGCGTGAACGACCGGAGGACCTCGGGCGCTTCGCCGACCACTATCTGCGTCATTTCGCCCAGCAATGCGGCCGGAAGCTCGCGGGCTTCACCGACGAGGCGGCCCTCTGCCTGCGCCGCTACGCCTGGCCCGGCAATCTCCGCGAACTGCGGAACGTCATCGAACGCACGGTGATCATGGCCGCGGGAGACCGGATCGCCGCCGCCGATCTGCCCGCCGAATTACGCGGACCGTCGGCGGCGTCCGGCGCGATCCCTGCCGCCGCCCACCCTGGGACGGCCGGTGCGACCGGCGGTCCGGTCGCCGAGGCCGGCGCCCTCATCACGATCGACGAACTCGAGGAAACGCACATCCGCCGGGTCCTGGCCCGCACCCGCAGCCTGGTCGAGGCGGCCGACGTGCTCGGAATCGATCAGGCGACCCTTTACCGGAAACGGAAGAAACTCGGGCTCGACTGAGCGGCCTCAGCCCTGCGGCCGCCGCCGCGCGGACCACGCGGCGCGCCCCTCACTCCGCGCGCCACGCCTGGCCGAGCATCGCCTGCAGCAGGTCGATGTACGACCAGCCTAGACCGCGAGCCGCCAATCCGACCAAACTGTCCTGATCGTCGCGGCCGGGACGGCCCGGGCCCGTCAGGTTTGGCTTGAGATTGAGGTCGAACAGGCAGGGGCGGCCCGCCGCGTCCTCCCGACAATCGATCCGGATGGGAGCGCGCGCCCGCACCAGCGCGGCCGCCCGCTCGCACGCGGCCGCCAAGTGGCGCATCACCGGGGTGGCGGCGGCCTCGGCGTCGAGGGTTTCGCTGTTGCGGATCACCGCGACCTCGCCGCTGTAGGGCGCAACCCCGTCGACATGATTGAAGCGATGGACGGGAGGGAGCGCCCAATGCGACGCGACGTGGCGGACTGTCCCGTGCACGCGATATCGGCCGGGCGGCATCACGGTGAGCGTGTACTCCCGGCCCGAGAGGTAGGCCTCCAGCAGGACCCGGCGGCCATAGCCGCCCGCGAAGAGCGCGCGCACCCGCTCCTCCAGCTCGTCCGGCGATCCGACCCGCGCGACCCCCTGACTCCCGCGACCGCGGACGGGTTTCACCACCAGGGGAAACGGCAAACCCGCCTCCGCCAGCCGGCCCGGGGTCAGCTCGGCCAAAGTCGGCTCCCCCTCGTTCATCGGACCCTCGCCGACCACCAGGGCGGCGGGCAACGGGAGGCCCGCCCGCCGCAACCGCGCGTTGGTCGCGGCCTTGTCGTCGAAGGTCTGCACGTCGGCCGGCACCTGGCCCACGATCCAAGCCTCGCGCAGGACCGCCTCCAGCGGATGACCGGCGAACAGCACCGTATTCGCCCAAAGGATATGGGCACCGGCCGCCCGCGCCGCCGCGATCCCCGGCGCATGATCCGGGAACACCCAGTCCATCGGCCGGTCGGCCGACGGCTCCGGCACCGGGGTGACCACCGCCCTCCCGGCGCGGCGGAGGGCCGAGGCCAGATCGGCGCCACTATCGGCATAGCCGCCCGGTTTCATCGGCTTGCGCACCCCTTCGATGGCCGGGGGCGCGATGGCCTGATACAGGACGGCCACCGGCGGAAAGGAGCCACCGGCGCCGATCGACTCCGCCAGCCGCCGATAGGGTCCGTTCATGACCGCTGCGCGATCGGCGCCAGGGGACCCGCGCTCACGGCGCCCGCGCCGTCGCCACCGACCCCTGCTGACGCGGCAGGGATCGCACCAGCCGCCGCAGCACAGGGCGCGCGCAGAAATAGATCGCCGGCAGCCACAGCGGCAGCAGCGCGAGCCACCCCACGACCCCATGCCAGGCGGTCGAGCCGAAGCGATGGAAGAATTCCGCCGGATGATGCCGGAACGAATCGACCATGGCCGGGATGTTCAGGGTGGATGGCGGACCGCCCAGCAGCCGATCGCCCAAGCGAATCAAGGACACCAGCGCCGGCAGATAAAACACGGTGCACAGAAAATTGACGCTTTGGATGATCGGCTGGTTCAGGCGGAAGCCGACTCCGACGGCCGCGCAAAGCAGCGTCGTCGTGCCCAGAATTGGGAAGAGCGCCAGCGCACTGCCCACCGCGATCGTCACCGCCACCCGCTCCGGGGTGACCCCTTGGGTGAGCTGTTGCAGCAAAGGATCGACCAACCGAACGCGCCACCAGCTCCGCGACGCGGACAGGGAAGAATCGGCGGCAGGCATGGACAGACCGCTAAACTAGCCCGCTCCCACGCCGGGGCAAGGGCGGCCGTCCAATAATGGCGCGGCGCCGCCGGCGTCGCGGGTGCGCGCCACCGATATGGCGGGGCCCACGGCTCAAAATAGATCGGCACCGCGGGCAGATCGTGTTGGTCTATTCTACGTCCAATCAATCCGTTCGAAACGATGCGCTTACCCCTCCTTCCCGCCCTGCTTGGTTTTATTCTGCTGGGCCTCACTTCAGTCCGCGGCCAGGCGCCGGCGACTCCGCTCCCCACCGCGTCGCTGGACCAGTTGCTCGCGCCGATCGCGCTCTACCCGGATCCGCTGATCTCGCTGGTTCTGCCCGCGTCCACCTTCCCGGGAGAACTTCAGGCGGCGGCGGCCTATCTCGCCAACGGCGGCGACCCCAATCAAGTGGAGGCCCAGCCGTGGGACGCGAGCGTCAAAGGACTGGTCCACTACCCTCAGGTGGTGACTTGGATGGTGCAGAACGCCGATTGGACGCAATCGCTCGGCGCCGCGTTTGCCGCCCAGCCCGCCGATGTCATGGCCTCGGTGCAGCGCCTCCGCGGCACGGCGGTCGCCGCGGGAACGCTCACCAACACCCCCCAGCAGCAAGTCGTGACCCAGGACTCGGAGATTGAAATTCAGCCGGCCCAGCCGGATGTCATCTACGTTCCGCAGTACGATCCGGCGGTGGTGTTTGTCGATCAACCCTACTACGGATACGGCGGTCCCTACCTGACTTACGGACCTGGCTACCCCGTCGGACCCTGGCTCACCTATGGAGCGTTCTGGGGCGGCGGCGTCATTCTGACGGCCGACTGGGGATTCTGGCATGGTCCCGGCGGTTGGTGGCGCCCCGCCTATCCTCCGCGCTCGGAATGGGCCGCCTATCGGGGCGGCTACGCCGGCGGTGTCCGCGGCGGAATGTCCGTCGATGCGCGGTTCGGCTCGTTCCATGCCTGGAGCTACCCGGCGGATCGGCCGCGGCCGCAGTTCAGCGCACGTTTCGAGGCCGGACGCTCCGTGCCGGGCCCGCGGCCCATGGCCGGGGTTCGCCGGGCCCCGCAACCTCCGCGCTCCGCCTACCGCAATCCGCAAACCGGAGCGACGGTCCACCCCGCCTTCGACGGCCACGGCGCCCCAGGCCGGGCGGCGACCTCGCGCGCAGCGCCGGGCGGAGAGCGCGCACCCGCCGAAAACCGCGGGAACAGCATTCCCCACCCGGCCGCTCCGCCTCCGGCCCCTCGGGCCTACGGTGAAAGCCGCGGCGCTCCGGCCGAGTATCGGGGTCAGGCGGAAGCGGTTCGGCCCGCAGGCGGCAACGGCGCGGTGCGCGAATATCCCCAGCGACCGGCGGAGGGCCGCCCCGCCGGCGCGCCACGACCCGCGCCACGACCCGCGCCGAAGCCCGCGCCCAAGCCGAGTCGGCCCGAGCCCGAGGAACACGAGCGGGAGCACTGAGTCAGGGAGTCGGCGACCGTGTCCCCCCTGCGGCGGGACGAGCGGCGGCGCGCGTGGCACTGCCGGACGCTAGCGTGCGGCGCAGCGCCCGGCCCAGCCGGTAGCCCGGATCAAGGCGAAGGCAGCGGTCGACCGCCGTCACCGCGGCTTCCCGTGCGGCGGGTTCCAGGCTGAGGTGATAAGCGTCGTAATACCAGACGTCCGCGCGGGCCGGCGCCAAGTTGAGCGCCTCGTCGAAACATCGGCCCGCCGCCGGCCATTGGCCTTGCATATCGAGCCCGGTTCCCCGCCGGATCCAAAACTCGACCGGCAATCGGGAGAGGGCCAGCGCCCGATCGGCGTCCCGCTCGGCGGCGGCGCCCAGTTCGCGCGTGCGGACGGGCTCGATCAGGGCCCAGAGGGAATCGGCATAGGCCCGGTCCGACCAGGCCTGCGCGTCGGCGGGATCGAGCGCCACGGCCCGGTCGAGTTCAGTCCGCACCGTCGCGAGGAGTGCGCGCTGCCCCGCCACGGGCGCGCCGGTCCGGGCGAGACCGTCGATCTGGTCCCGGGCGAGGGAGCGGTACTCCTCCGCGCGGAACAGGGGGATGACCCATAACCAGGTCGCCGCCGCCACCGCCCCGACCCCCGCCCAGCCCCAGACGGGGGGCGCGCCGGCCGGACGGCCCTCCGGCGCCGGACCCGCCGTCCCCGGCCAGGCTTCCCCCACCACGCGGGCCGACAGGGTCGCAAACACCAGGGCGAGGGCGGGAATCTTCAGATGGAATTCGACGAAGAGGTGGAGCGCAAACGCCAGCAGCCCGACGCCGATCGCCGCCGCCAGGCCGGATACCGCGCGGCAGCGGTACACGATCGTCGCCGCGGCGCCGAAGAGCAGCAGGAATCCGATCAGGCCGTAGTCGGCCAGCGTATTCAAATAATCGTTATGCGCCCAGACCGGCTGCTCCTGGTAGCTGGCCGGCCGAAACGGT
>Ga0116226_10004065_pt1 | contig 12916 bp, 8 predicted proteins | sample S1TSphfallax_FD_89692 | JGI IMG/M metagenome (GOLD analysis project Ga0116226, IMG submission 89692) | Host-associated microbial communities from peat moss isolated from Minnesota, USA - S1T2_Fa - Sphagnum fallax MG | ecosystem: Host-associated > Plants > Peat moss > Unclassified | place: USA... | reverse complement strand
GGGATTATGTACCATAGAAAAGTAGGGTTGTGAAACAAGTACACCATGAAATGTGATGCACCCCCAAGCTCCTTGATAGACTCAATTGTATGTCCAAGGTGAAAACAATGAAAAGATAAAGAGTTGGGGTACGCTCCTTAGCTCGCAACATTTCATGGGTAAAATGGTGTGTTGGAGCTCTGGGATGGGGACTAGGACAAGTGATAAGCGAATCGATTATTCACATAGACCTGCACAAACCAAACAACAAGTTAGTTAATGTGCAATTGGAACATTTTTGCTGCATAGACAAGCCATGGGCAAACACAAATTTGCAAGACTCACCACAGCTTGGACTTGGGGGAAACCACCACCTTCTCCCTTATAGTATTTTCTATGCCCAGCCACAAGGCTTCCAACCAAATGTCATTTTGTCCTGGGACTCCCAAGTTGGGAGTCCCGATGACGCATTCCCAACTCTTTGAAAGACTCAAATGTGAGTTTAAGTAGAAAACAACGGAAGAAGGAAGAGTCGGGGGATGTTCCTTAACTCATAGCACTTTGAGGGGTAGAGGGGCGTGTTGGAGCTTCGGGATGGGACTAGGAAGAGTTGACAAGCTTCACTCACTCACACGGGCTTGCACAAAACCCACATAAGGTGGTTAGTGCATAGTTGGAGTACTTTTGGTGCTAAGATGAGCCACGGGCAACACGAACACACAAGACTCACCATGGCCCGGACTTGGGGGAAGCCGCCACCTTCCCCCTTTATAGTATACTATGTGTCTCTTCACGAGGCTCACATCCAAATGGCTTTTTGTCCTGTTGGGACTCCCGCGACTTTGGAGCCCCATAACTTTGCGACTAGACCTCGAATCAAGATGCAGTCTAAAGCAAAGTTGTAGCCCTCGTCGAGAGCTTTCCAACGATATGTCGCACGCCATCTGCAAACAAGTAAATCAGGTCGATTCCTGACTTTTTCTGGTCGGGAGTCAAATTGGCAATTTGACTCATGGCCCTTCTTTTGGCCATAACTTGTGTTTCAAATGTCCAAATGAACAATGCAAGCCCATTTTAAAAATCTAAGTTCCAAGATATTTCCAATGATATAAAGAACGACACAATTCATTGAGTTTTGACCCCTGAAATTGCCCTCTGAAGTTTTGGGAGTCCAGCGGGACTCCATCTCCCAAAGTGGGAGTTGCCTTGGGAGTGTGAGGGTTCACCCCCTCACACTTTCCTACACTCCCGGGAGTATGTGATGTGATTATCGGATTTTCTCTTAGCCTGCACCCTTGCAACCCCTTTTGCCTTGGTCGCGAGCCCAAAGCTAAGGTTGTGACACCTGAAATTTTCGAAATTGAGACTTTTGCGACTTTGGGGCCCATAACTTCTTGTGTAGACTTCTGATTGAGGTGAGGTCTAAAGTAAGGTTTTAGCCCTCGTCAAGAGTTTTTCAACAATATGTGACACCACCTACATGCAAATAAATCAAGGCGATTCTTGATTTTTAATGGTCGGGAGTCAAATTGGCATTTTGACTCTCGATTTTTCTTTTGGTCATAACTTATGTTTTTAAATATTTAAATGGGTCATGCGAGTGTATTTTAGACATTTCGATTTCAAAAGATTTTCAATGTTATAAAGAACTTTTCAATTCAATGAGTTTTGACCATTACAATCACCTTCTAAAAATTTGGGAGTCCATTGAGACTCAAACTCCCAAAGTGGGAGTTCACTAGAGAGTACGGGGGTTCAATCCTTCACACTCCCCTACACTCTTGACAACATGAAATGTGACTCCTGGGCTTCATTTTTGGCCTGCACCTTTACAAGCCCTTGTTTTGGTCGTGAGGCCAATGCTAAGGTTGTGACAAAATGACCACAATCACCATAATCACTATTTATTATGGAACTTGGGGGTGATTAACAACAAATGAACATGGATCACCATCATCAATTGATGTAAAATTCAATTGCAAGGTGCTTCAAGTGTTGCAAATTGCAATTGAAAAAACATTGCATCCAACTTATGATTGTCATGGCACAAAACGTTTGAATTATGATTGGCATAGCACAAGAGCATGAAACCCTTATTATAATTTGCCCATGGTTGTGGAATTTGTAAGGTAATGCACTTTTGCTCTAAACGTTTGAGTTCAAACACAAGCTAAGTTGCAAATTGGGAACATCTCGAACTTCAAATCCTATATAATAAAATTAGGATTTGAATTTCATGAGTATTGGGGAATTTTCAAGGGTTGGAAATGGTTACAATATGGTGGTGGGATTGGTGTCAAGTCATGTGTGTAGAAACTTACAATGGGCATTGATGGTGCCCATCAATATCATTCTAGTCCTTCAAGGTTTTTGCAAATTTCAAAGCACCAAGGGTTCACAAGGTTTAAATGTCACACTCTATCACAAGCTTGAGTTGTTTTCTTATGATTTTTCATCCATGAATAGTAGGCACGAACATCAATAAATTGGATTATTGCTAACAATTTTCAAACAAATAAATCAAACAAATTTGACCTTATGCGTATATCAAATACCTAGTTGGTGAATGAAGGTTGGTAACCAAACATAGTTTGGAGCATATAAATTTGGTTTTATTACTAAATGTATCATGGACATTTCTAATATTGTGGCATTTTCCTATTCCATGATACGATGTGACATTTTTGATGTACATCATAATTTGCATTCACCCTATTTAAATATGTAATAAGTATCATGTAAATACCACTAAAGAAAAAGATTTTAGCTCCAATATAAGAAAATAATAAAAACAACAAATTTAGTTTAAAAATTTGAATTTAATTTTGGAAATTCATTATAGTCCTTCATATAAGGTTAGATTTGCACATTTTTTGTGTCGTTGGATTCTTGAAAAAAACAACTATGCATGTGGCAAAAATGAATAATGTCTAAACTATAAATTTTTGGAGGTTATTCAAAAGCGCAAAAAATGGGTGGAGTTACTAAGTGCACAACAATTTTTCAATTCAACAATCAAACATCCATGTGGGTAAACATTTCTTACTATTTTCACATGTTAAAAGGAATGTTATTCCATCAACAAACATGGAAATTCACTCCATCAACTTTTTATTTTTCTTTGATAGCTTGTAATAGGTCAAAAAATGAAGGGCAATAATATCCATGTTAGTTGTCTAATTGTTATGTGATTCCCTCACTATTGTTTGTTGAGTTATATGCATGTGTTTCCTATCATTATGTTGGTTGGGCTATTGTTTCTTTTTAGGAAGTAAAAGGATTTATTAAGTTGTATGTCATTGACCTACAACTTAGAATAAAAACATGTTATTGAGTTGATAACTTGGTAGTGTGTGCTTATTGTGTAAGATGAGAATCCCAAGGTGAAAGGTTACAAACCTTCCCATTTGTGTTAATTGTCATAATGAACTTGAAAAACTATAATTGGACCTTGATGTTATTCATAATCAAACATGGGACAAGGCTAACAACCAATTCAAACCATTGTGTAGTTCCTACTTGTCATGGGCATGAAAACTACCACGACAATCAAAGTTCCAAAATGCACAAAACATGTCTAAATCCAAATTCAGCCATGCATTATGATATTCAAAGATAAATACACAAGGTGTGCAACAAAAAGGTTAAAATGAAAAATTATTATGATAAAATATGAAAACATGAACATGCACTAGAAGGAGATGATGCTTAATTCCATATAACTTATTAGGTTGTGTAGTGAATTAGGTAGACTTTTGTCACACTAGAAACAACCTTTTGCCTATTGATTGAACAATATGATCACTATGGACATGTTATAATCATTACAAGTGAATAAAATTTGGTTGCTTGAATTAAGGATAAGGTTTAAATTTATGGGGCATAATGTATGTGAACTTGAAAATGGTACAACTCACCATCCTTAGAAGGATGTGTTCAAAGTTTTGAAAAAAAGAACTTAGACCACAAGGTCATTAAAAAAAATTCAAAAAAAATCACATTCTTGTGATTTCCTTTGGGGAGATGGATGATGATATTGATGACCGTAGGTCCATTAGAGATCAATTTTCAAAAAACAAGTGGGCATTGTTTTGCTCTAAAAATGGAAGTTACATTTCAAGACATGAATATGGGCCAAAAGGTTAGAAAATTTGAAATTTAACACTCTCTTGGGCCTATTTCCCTTGTCATGACTTAGCAAAAGACTTTTTTTAATGGCATATCACACATTCCAATTGGAGCTTATTTGATTTTTTCATTAGACATTCTAGTGATGAAAATTTGAATTACTAATTCATGTAGCCATAGCTAAATAAAAAACACATAATTAAGGCATATCCATCTTAGGCAAAAAAAACATCACAATGTTTAAAATAGTTATAGTATTTTTTATGAGATATAGTTGTACTCAAACATTGCAAATTGTTTGAATGGTCAAAATGTAAACAAATGGTTAAGACATAAATTTACTTAGAACCATTTTAATTTTGATATTACAATCAATACCATCTAAATTGATAACATGTACAATGTATACGTCACATATCACATATACTTTGAAGCTATTTTGTGATGCCAAAACAACATTCCTACTTTTGGTTCGATGTCACTTTCATAAACAAAAGTTAAATGTAAGAAAAAACACAATGTTTAATTATTTCACCTTAGATTATTTTTGGCAATCCTAAGCAATTATAATATATGGCTATTGGTTATTTTTTTATTAGGGCTATTGGTGGTTATTAATGGCTTTTGGTACCTATTATATTGGTGCTTGTTAGTGCCTATTAATGGTTATTCTATTAATGGCCATTAATAGTTATTATATTGGTGACTATTGGTGATTATTCTATTAATGATTATTGGTCACGATTCTATTAATGGTTATTGGTCGTTATTTTATTAATGGCTATTGGTCACTATTCTATTAATGGTTATTGGTCGTTATTTTATTAATGGCTATTGGTCAGTATTCTATTAATGGTTATTGGTCACTATTCTATTAATGGTTATTATATTAGTGGTTATTCTATTGGTGGTTATTCTTTTAGTGGTTATTTTATTGGTGGATACTGGTGTTTATTAATGGTTATTGGTGGATATTATGTTATTGGATATTGGTGGTTGTTAATGACTATTGTTGAATATTCTATTGGTGCATATCAGTGGTTATTAATGACTATTATATTAATGGTTATTGTTAAATATTATATTAGTGCATATCGGTGGTTATTAATGACTATTATATTAATGGCTATTGCTAAATATTTTATTGGTGCATATCGGTGGTTATTAATGATTATTATATTAATGGTTATTGCTAAATATTCTATTGGTGCATATTGGTGGTTATTAATGACTATTATATTAATGATTATTGCTAAATATTCTATTGGTGCATGTCAATGGTTATTAATGACTATTATATCAATGGCTATTGTTGAATATTCTATTAGTGGATATTGGTGGTTATTTCATTATAAGTCATTGGTGGTTATTTTATTAGTGGTTATTATATTCTAAATTATTGTTGGATATTCTATGTTATATATCATAGGCTATTGGTAGTTATTATATTGTAGGGTATTTTAAATTATTTTTCACAGGTTATTATTCTATATTCCAAGTTATTTTACCGTAGGTTATTATATTATATTTTAGATTATTTTAAGTTATTATAATTAACATAAAGTAGAATGACCTTGAATAACTTAAAGTATAACTTGAAATAACATATATTAGTTTAAAATTAAAAAAACCTAAGGTATAGTTTAAAATTAGTTGAATAATTTAATTTAGAATAACTTAAAAGCTTATAATGAACTAATTAAAATACCTTAAGTTCAAATAAAATATAATAGTTTATAATACAATAATTTATAATAGCCTATAATAACATAAAATATAAGTTAAAATAACTAAAGTAGTTTAAAATAATATAAGGTATATCATAAAATAACATTAAAAAAAACATATTTACTACAATAAATTATAATAGTGAATTATGTTAACTAGTAATGCAACATGATGTTTACATAGTGATATTATGGTGAAATAACTTCACCGAGGTGAAATTAATAAAATGCAATGAACTTATTTCACTTTTAAGGTCCCATAATGATTTCAATAGTAAATTGCACCCCACTTCTGTAGTAGTGTTCATAGACATTCAAACACAATTCTTGTGTAACCTTGAAGAAACACAAAATCAATATAAGGAAAATGATGATGAATAGTAGGAGGAACAACTAAGTTTCAATGACAAAACATCAAGCATTTGAAGATGTGGATGTAATTGCATACCCTTTTTTCATGTGAGGACTTCCACAAGTCCAACACATAACCTCTTGGCCTTGTTATCATCATGATAACAAGCTCATTAACTTCCACCACAACAAAAAATCCCTACTTATGTTTTCCACACTATGGAATGTTTCTTCCAATGTGGCATGACCTTCATGATTAATGATGAATTGAAGTTTTGAAATTCTTTGCACTTTCTTCCATAAACATGTACATTGCACTAATTATTGTTCTATGATTTAACATCATCATTTTCCTTGGCAAACCATGCCAATTGTGTGTACATGGTGCATGGAATATCATCATTTTCCTTTTACATTTAATTTTTATCAATGCCCCCATCTTCCATTTCCAAAAGTTGTAAAACTTGTTCCCATAGTTCAAATGTTGATAGATCAACAAATGGTAGCAATGGCACCCAATGTTGGTTAGGAAATTCATGACGTAAAAGATGTGGCATTTAATAGATCCATGTGAGTCGTAACACTTGGACTCTTGTTGGATGAATTTTGTTGAATATTGGGAAATAATGTTAGGTTGGTTGGGATTTGGCATGATTGCTTCCCAACATTATTGCCCCTTTCTTGAAAACTATCATGAGCTCTAAATGTCATGTCCAATACAGTTCCACCTAAAGTTCTTGAATATCAATTCATCCCATTCAATTTTCATAGGATTATAATGTTCCATGCTCTTAATGTTGAGGTAGGAGCTCAAATGCCCACCAATGCAAGGATAAAATGTCAAATTCATTTGCTTCTTGGCATGTGTTACAACATTAGTTTTGGGTTTATGACCAAAATTAAGGCACAACAAGCAAATTAAACTAGGAAAATGTTTCAAGACTTAAACAAATTCTCACAAATGTGTGAAATTTAATGTGTAATTTATAATGATTGCCAACATTCCCAAGTGGATCCCCACTTTGAGATTTGTGAGTCTCAAAGTGTTTTGAAATTAAAAAACGAGGCTTAAAGGACCAAACCTTGTCAAAATTGGATTTTTTAGATCATTGGAAAGGTCTTGAAAAATAACATTCGAAATGGGGTTGCATTCCCCACATTTGGAAATATGAAACACAAGTTGGGTGAAAACATCTTAATGTCCCCCAAAAATGTAATCACAAATATTGTTTTGTGGCATTTGGTTTTTTTGTTGTGAAGTGCATTTCACAATTGAAATATTTATTAGCTTGGAACTTGGGTTAATCATTTATATTTTAAAAATTTATTAAATGATGGAAAATAAAAAAATTATGAATATACTAAAACCTAGATTGTTATCCCGAAAAAGGCTTGAAATAGCTTATGTATATACCATAGGGTAGCCTATATTTCCTTTAAATAACTTATGTAGTTATAATTAAATAGGTTTTATGTAAATAATATAGCCCTCAAATAAGGTTTAGGTAGCCTAAATATCCCCATAGTAGTGACAATCTAGCCCCTACGTAAGTTTACATAGCCCATATGTAGGCCTATGTTGTTCCTAGGTAGCTTTTATATTGCCCATGTAACCCCTATATAGATTTATGTTTTCCATAGTTAAACCATTGTTAATGTAGGTAGTTCCTAAGCAAGTCTTTATGCAACATGGGGAGGCCCTAGGTAGCCTATATGAACTTTAATTAACAATTTACATAGCACCTAGGTAGTTAACATAACCCTTAAGGTGGCTTACGATACCCCTAGGTAGGTCTACATAACCCTACTTAAATAAGTTTTAAAAGCCTTTGGTAACCATTCACTAGGCCTATGTTGGCACTAAGCAGGTTTTTAAATAAAACATAAATAGACCTATGTTGACCTTAGGTATATTTAACTATGCCCTAGATTAGCCTAGCTTACCTAGGCTTATATAAATCAAGGTAAGTTAATTAAGGTAGGTTGAGTAGGTTAAAAACTATTTAAGTAGGATAAAAATAAAGTTGGTAAAAATGTGATGAGAAATTATTTCACATAAAAAAATAGATGTAGTGGAAAAAAATTGTCCCTTATAGTAGAGGTGAAAGGATCAAATTTTAACTTATATAAGTTGCCCATCTTTTTAGCCTAGGTGGCCTAGCCTAGGACCCCTAACACAAGTTGGTACACTAGGTTGTCTACCTTAGGCTTTTAACCTAGTTTAAGAATGGGAAGCTAACATAATGAATCAAAGTAGCCATTAATGAATTCATTATGTCCATAACATTTGGTTCATGTTCATTCAAGTGTTGGTAGCTAGTCACTTTCACAAACTAAAAGTAAATTAGAAGTGAATTAGATTTTGATGGTGGATGAACTCCATCCATTATGGACAAAAATTGGATTAAATCCATCCCTTGTGATGTTGATGATGATGATGGTGGTGATGGTGATGTTAGCATCCATGATAATTATATTCATTACTTCCAAATCATCATTCCAACAAATCTACCAACATTAATGGTAAAAACAAAAGAGGAAGTGGAGAGGAAGTGATTTTTAAGCCAAAGGCAAAGCCACAAACAAAGCCTTGAGTAAAGCCAAAATGTTGTCATGGCCATTACTAAATATCAATTTATTTGGAACAAAAGAATTGATCATAAGCATGATAACCTAGAAATTTGAGGAGAAAAATGCAATATTAAATTCCTCAAATGTGTTCACATATCTTAGATCAAATTGTTTTTTGACATTATTTTGTGAAGTTGTATTTGTTGGTACCATTCACATCACCCATGATGCAAGTGCTTTGGGGCAAAACACCATGTTACCTTTTTCTAATCCATTTGAAGTGAATTCATCAACTCTAATTACACATTTGAGTTTATATGCCCCAAAACCACATGGAATTAATAAAGGACTTATCTTCAAATAAGGGAAGCTAGGTGTCAAGTGCATATTCCCTAAAGGTGAAAACATGATATGATGATCATAAGATGCCAAGGTTGAAGTCCTATACCAAAGAATGCAATTGACATGTGACATTCACGTGTTGGTGTATTGTTCCAAATTTTGCAAATCTTGATCCTATAACATATATATTATGCATATTCTATGTTCTTTAACATTTCAAAATGAACAAATGTTTTTAATACACATTTTCAAAATTCATAAAGTTTAGGGCCAAAAGCACCTAGATGTGTTATAAACATGAATTTCATCAATTTACACTCATGTCGTTATTTTAATCATCAATATTAAATTCATTTCCAATTTTGGAAAGAAATGGTGCAAATTTTATATAGAAAGAAGATGCTTGAAAAAAAGAGATTATCCATAAATAGATTTTAAACCTTAAACATGGCAACCCTAGGGGTGTGGCAAACAATCATTATTCTATTTGCAACCACTATATGTGAGCATGGGGAAGGTCAAGGTTGATTATGGATTCAACATCAAAATTGTTACAAAGAATTAAGAATAAACAATTCTATGATGCAACACATTTTAAGGTGGACATTCAAGTGGAAGCACATTAAGGTGGAACAAAAAAAATGTTAAAAAATGTTTTAGCAATTTTGAAAATTTCAATTATAATTCATTCCAATTTATGTGTGCAAATAATGGAATGGGATTTATACTAATTCAATGACTTTAAACATCAAAACCCAATGTAAATAATTCATGGAATTTTTTGAAATCTAATTCATAAAGGACTTTTATAAATATTACAATTCTTTTGACATGGTTTCCAAAATTCATATAGAATGGACTCATCAAATGCACCACAAGATGTATTTATAACTAAAAAATTGCGTGTACATAATGGATAGATGAATCCAAAAAAATATAGAATCAAATGTGTTTTTCCTTTTGATTTCAACAACACTTTTTGAATCTCTCTTTTTGCACATAAAGTAAAGGATTCATTTTGAAATTTTTGACCTTGGTATCGATGCTAACAAAGTACTATGTTAGTTGAATACCTAAAGAGATTGCAATTGATACATTGCAAAATGTGTTTACCACATACAATTTTGAAATTATTGTAGTCATATGATCATGTAATTTTATATTCTTTTTATTTTTTGTCTTGTGTTGTTATGTCTCTTGGTGTCATTGGTGATTGAATGAATTGCTAGATGAACACCATTTGATTACATTATTAATAAAATTGTAATATGTTTTTCTAATGCAAAGTTCAAGTGGGTAAAAATATCTAAAAGATTTCATTTGGTTAACCTAAAAGAACTCCATTCTTACCAAAAGTGATGTTTGTAAATCTTGATCTTACAATTATTAGGCATTTAAATGTTCGATTCATTGTGTTAATCAATCATAGCTTTCACAACTTTATCAATTGCATTATCACTTTTGTGCTTTGGATTTCTAGGCCGGTGCATAGACTATAGACTTGATGATAAAGTTGAAAACATGCTAAGGAATTACACAACAAACCTAGCAAACGATCAAGGAGTTGCTATAGCAATGTGATAAGTTGTGCACACTAATATCAATAGCTTGATATTGTACATTACATATGTATACAAGGGACCTGTCTTATTTTAAGAGGATCATCCTTTAAAGATGATTTAACACTTTTTCTAATGCTTGAATGTCTTTTGTTACAATAATAATATTAGCAAAATTGCATTTAAATTTGAATCTTTATACTTGTGAAAATAAACTTCTTTTGGTCAGTGGGTTGCCATGGTAGTACCTTTCCCTAGTTTGGTAGCAAGGTGTTTAATAAATATATATTTTAATCATTTCATTTACATCCAATAGTAATAAATAAATAAATTCATAATTTGACATTATATGAAATAGTGAATCTAATGTGTTTGAGAGTTTCTTTCATATTTTCAAGATGGTCACAACTAATTACCTTATCGCAAGTAGATAATTTAAAAAAATTTCAGCAATTCCAAGATATAAATTAATTAGCACCTAATCAAGCTAAGTACTAAGTTACATGTAGAGGTCTTTCATTTGGATCTTCAAAAATTCCCTCAAACTAAAAAAAACAGAAAATTCAATTTCCTAAGTAAAAAAATTTCTTTGAGGTGGGTGTTAATTTTTTTTTTTTTTTTTTTGGGGGAGATCAATTTATGTAGGTAGATTTCCATTTCTATCTACATACCATTACAGACACAACAACGGGTGTGAAAAATCCACCCGGTAGGCTCACCCGGCCCGGGCCCGCCCTGCCCCGCTACCACCCCCGCTGCCGTCCCCGAGTTCCTCCCTCTCTCTTCGTCCGTCCGTCCGTCCGTCGTCACTCCGGCAGCGTGCGTGTGCTGTCGGAGATTCTTCGATCGAGCATTTGATGCAGTCTTCTTCTTGTTCTTCTTCATCTTCATCTTCTTAGGTCGTTAGATTCTCGGGAAGAGTGGTTCTTTCTTGTGCGATTTGCATGGTTAGAACAAATACATACATCTACTACTCACTGGATCGAGGGTAAGTTAAAGTACTTCTTCTCACATGATCATGCTTTTGGGCTTACACAAGTTTGACTCATTCTTTCGTCAAAAGGTCGCTTTGAATGAATGAGTGAGGCGGGGAAGTGGTGGAATGAATAAATCATTTTGTCAGAAGGAGTTGGTATCATGGTTTTTTGTTTTTGTGTCATTTTCGTACCCCTATTTTTACAACCAGCACCAGCAGCAGCAGCAGAAAGAGGGGAGAATACTAGTGTCGTCCCTGAGATTATAGCTTATAGATTGTTGCTGCCGCAGTTTTGAACTTTTCTTCTTCAAGTTTTTTTGTTTTTGTAGTGATAGCTGGATGTTTGTTTGTTGATTAGCTTCCTGCAATCCACCTATTAATCTTTTTTTTGTATGCCTAGTTTGTTCATCCTAGTTTTGGATCCTTGGGTTTTCTCTCCTTTGTCGTCATCTTCCCTGTCCGACGAGAAAGGAGGAGGAGGGAATGTCAATCGCTGGAGGCATGTGTAAGAAGAATCTGTAGAAGGGATGTGTAGTTTGTTGTTGCCGAATTTGATTTCCCGTATTGGGTTGCTGATGATCGGCAGAGGCGGGTGGATCGTTGGAGTTGGTGCAGACAGGGAGCGGTAGTAGTGGTCGTGGGGTTGGGGGTGGGGGTTTCCGTTGTATGTGCATCTCTCCTCGCGAGAATCCTGTCTTTTGGGTTTTGTGCTTTTTTGCCAGTCCTTGGGTTGTCTATGCCTACATTGCAGGTTCGGTTTGGGATCATCGGTTCTCAAGAAGTTGGATCAATTCAGGTGAGCGCCATCATCCCATCTCCTTGGATCTGGTGCAGGGGGGCTCTTTGTCAAGTGTTTGGCAGAAGAGTGCAAGCCCTTTGTCTTTACAGATGTGGGTTGGTCTGGTTGATTTGAGGTTCTTCGTCTTCTTTGACAAGAAAGAGAAACTCCTAGTGTTTTAGGAACGGACGAGGTGATTCCATTCACGCGAATGAAATGCAATTTTGGAACAAGTTTCGTGCGTATTTTCTCTACGAAATGTGCATGAGATCGACCATGTCCCTATGTTTGACAATGGATTTCGCAATCTATTCCTAGTCGCTGAATGCATGTTCACGATCTAGTATTCGCTTTCTTGTGGGACACATATATGTGGTGTCTGTTTGTGAGATGCAAAGCTTAGTTTTAGACGAACAAAAGAGATGATTGATTTGTCACCATTTTGTCAAAGGTCCTAGAAACACTCGACTGCCTCTAGAAGATTTTGTTGAGTAGTGTCAGTGTG
>Ga0116226_10004063_pt1 | contig 12916 bp, 14 predicted proteins | sample S1TSphfallax_FD_89692 | JGI IMG/M metagenome (GOLD analysis project Ga0116226, IMG submission 89692) | Host-associated microbial communities from peat moss isolated from Minnesota, USA - S1T2_Fa - Sphagnum fallax MG | ecosystem: Host-associated > Plants > Peat moss > Unclassified | place: USA... | reverse complement strand
GCACTTGCGGAACATCGTTCCGGTGGTGCGGGAGGCGCTGCGTCAGGCGGGTGTGGCGTACGCGGATCTCGACGCAATTGCGGTGACCGAGGGACCAGGGCTCGCAGGGGCGCTGCTGGTGGGCATTACGTTCGCGAAGTCGCTGGCGTTTGGCCTGGAAGTCCCGCTGATCGGGGTGAACCATCTGGAGGGGCATATCCATGCGGTGATGATGGAGGGCCAGGGTGTAAAAGAGCGGCTGCTCGCATTGGTGGTCTCCGGGGGGCATACGCACCTGTATCTGGCTGAGCGGAAGAGTGGCGGAGCGACTGTCCACTTCTCAGAAGCGAGAAGTGGGTCACCCGGATTTCCGGCGTGGCGATACCGGAATGTCGGGCGGACGGTGGATGACGCGGCGGGCGAGGCGTATGACAAGGTGGCGAAGCTGCTCGGGCTGGGGTATCCGGGCGGGCCGTGGATGGATGCGCTGGCGGCGCATGGCGACCCGAAGGCAGTGGCCTTTCACTTCGGTCAGATCACACCGCGCGTGCCGAAGGGTGGCGTGGCGACGAAGAACAAGAAGGCGGGGGCCGAGCGGGCGGGGCCGGTCTTCGACTTTTCGTTCAGCGGGATCAAGACGGCGGTGCTGCGGTATGTGGAGACGCACGGCATGAAGGCCGGGATCGAGGTCCGGCGGCGGGCGCTGGCGGAGTCGCCGGCGATGACGGCGACGGAAGCTGTATCGCTGTGCGATACCGAGACGCTGGGGCTGATTGCGTCGTTTCAAGACGCGGTGGTCGGCAACCTGATGCGGCAGAGCTTCGCGGCGGCCGAGGCGTTTGGCGTGGAGGGTGTGATCGTCTCGGGCGGCGTGGCGGCGAACCGCGAACTGCGTCGGCGGTTTACGGCGGAGGCCCAGCGGCGCGGGCTCTCGGTGGCGTTTCCGTCCATTGCGCTTTCGACCGACAATGCGGCGATGATCGCGGCTGCGGCGTGGGGGAAGTTTCAGGCGGGGGAGTTTGCCGGGGATGGGCTGGTGGCGACTCCACAGTTGCGGCTGGGGTAGGTTCGGTGGAAGACCTACCCACGCAAGAGACAGGAGCGCGATGGATGGGGCACCCAGTAACCCGACGCGGACGATGCAACTCCCATGTCTCAGAATTGAGACATGGGGCACCCGGACTTGCGGCGGTCGCATAGAATGGCAGGTGGACTTCTGTTACGGAAGGCAGACTGCACGGCGCACTCGCCCGGCAGCGGGGATGATTTGCGCGTGGCTTCAGACTTGAAAAAGAAGACGGATTTGCAGCTCTTCAACACACTGAGTGGAACGATTGAGACCCTCGCGCCCAGCGACGGAAAAGCGCTGCGCATGTACGCCTGCGGGCCGACGGTCTACGACTACGGCCACATCGGCAACTTCCGCACGTTTCTGCATGTGGATGTGCTGCGGCGGTTCCTGAAGGAGCAGGGCGTCGCGGTCGAGCATGTGATGAACATCACGGATGTGGACGACAAGATCATCCGCAACGCGGCGGCGGCGGGCAAGCCGATCGAGGAGTATTCGGCAAAGTTCGAGAAGGCGTTCTTCGAGGACATGGCGTGGCTGGGGATCGAACGCCCGGAGCACTTGCCGCGGGCGACGGAGTCGATTCCGGAGATGGTGGCGCTGATCGAGAAGCTGGCGGCGAAGGACATCGCGTACCAGATCGAGGACGGAAGCTGGTACTTCCGCATCGCAAAGTTCCCGGAGTACGGCAAGCTGGCGAAGAAGGACTTCGAGGGGTTGGAAGACGGCGCGCGCGTGGATGTGGATGAGTACGAGAAGGACGCGGCGCGGGACTTCGCGCTGTGGAAGGCCGTCAAGGGCGACCTGAACGGAGATCCGGAACGGCATTGGAATACGCCGCTGGGGCCGGGGCGGCCGGGGTGGCACATTGAGTGCTCCGCGATGGCGACGAAGTATCTGGGCGAGTGCCTCGATCTTCATGCGGGCGGCGAGGACCTGATGTTTCCGCACCACGAGAATGAGATCGCGCAATCGGAGTCGGCGACGGGCGGATGCTTCGCGCGGCACTGGATGCATGTGCGGTTCCTGCTGGTCGAGGGCAGGAAGATGTCGAAGTCGGACAACAACTTCTTCACCCTGCGCGACCTGCTGCTGAAGGGACATCGCGCGTCGGCGATACGGTTTCTGCTGATCTCGGTGCCATACCGGCACCAGTTGAACTTCACCTTCGATGGGCTGACGGAATCGACGAACGCGGTCGACCGGCTGCGGACGTTTTACCAGCGAATGCTGAAGGGCGGCTTCGCGGCGGGGTTGAACGCGGAGATCGCGGCGGCGACGGCCAAGGCGCGCGAGGACTATACGGCGTCTCTGGCGAACGATTTGAACACGGCCGAGGCGCGGGCGGCGATCTTCGATCTGGTACGGACGGCGAACTCGGCCGCCGATGCGGGATCGCTGCTGGCGGAAAACGCGGCGGAGATTCTCGCCGTTCTGAGACTTTTCGACGATGTCTTCGCGGTGCTTGAAGATCACGACGCGGCAATAACCCGCGCCGCAATCGCCTGGGCCGAACGCGAGGATCGGATGGACGAGGTCGCGCCGTCGCTGGTGGCGACGCTGGCGCTCTCGGACGCGGAGATCGACGCGCTGGTGGCGGAGCGGACACAGGCGAAGAAGTCGCGCAACTTCGCGCGAGCCGATGCAATCCGGAACGAACTGCTTGCAAAGGGGATTCTGCTGGAGGATGGCAAGGACGGGGTAAGGTGGAAGCGGAAGTAGCCGTTCAGATCGGCAAATCTGGTCGCTTAGAGCCATGCAGATCATCGTCGAACTGCCCGATGATTTGGCGCGACACCCGAACCCAGCCCGAAGCATGCGTGCTGCAACTCCACCAGAACGATGTCCGGCTGCGCCTCGACCAGCCGCCGGATCATATCGGCATCGATGCGGCTGGCAGCGCGGCGCTGCGGCACCCGCTGGCAGCTGCCGCTCTTGCGCTGCGCGGCGGCGATCTTCAGCACCCAGCCGCAGCTCACATCGAACCGCTCTGCCAACTCTCGCATCGTGCCCTTGCCAGCGGCGTAGGCCGACAACACCTTGCGCCGAAGATCATCGCTATATGCTCGCGCCATCTTCTAACAATCAGACAAGCCGACGCGCCCGCAAAGAATCTAGCTCTATACCCCAGAGGAAAATGGTCTAGAATCTGCGCCAGCCGTAGTAGGGGTCGTATACCGGGATGCAGTAGAAGCGCGGGCGTGAGATGAGCGCCCAGAGCAGCAGCACGAGCCAGCCGATGCCGGTCCAGCCGAGGAAGAAGTTGAGCAGGAGAATGCCGGCGATGCCGTGTCCGCGGTTCGCGGCGACGATTGTGGGCAGGAAATAGATGAGGGTGAGCAGGATCAGCGTGAACATCGGGGTTGCCTCGAGTGTCTCCGACTGCTCTACGCAGAACTGGAACGAAAAGTTCAGAGGCGGATACGCACCTGTCCCGAACCGATGGGCGCGCGATAGGCCGGTCTTACCATCGAGACTTGGGGTACCCGGATACCGCAACGGAGACCAGGGGCAGGTACTGTTACGCCGAGTTCGCCTTCGCGGCGAGCAGGAGCGAGATGCCGTCGATCATCTGCTGAAGGGTGGTGACCTGCTTGGCCTGTTCGTCGTCGATCTGGATGTCGAATTCGCCTTCAAGTTCGAAGAGGATGTTGATGCGGTCGAGCGAGTCGATGCCAAGCTCTTCGAATGTGCTGTCGGGGCGGACCGTATCGAGGGGAACGCGGCGGGTGGTGGCGATGACTCTGAGGACGCGCTGCTGCACGCTTTGCGGGGCGGTCTCCGGGGCAGGTTCTTGAACGTTCTCGGGCAATTTTCCTCGCTGCTGTCGTGTTGATGTCCTGCCTGGGGGCGAAGCCGGAACGGTGCCTGGAGGCGGGACTTGACCTCTCCATCTTATCCCGTAACGGCACTTTGCCGGGCGCGGCGGTGCGCCTGAAACAGGAACAGAATACTTGACGGCGGCATTCGGGGGTGTTTTTGCCCGGTGGCAGGGGAGAAGTCTTTTTCACTTGTGCCGATATAGGCCAGCAGTGTAGCAGGTTGCGCCGTTCGGGCCCGGGATTTGCCTGGGGTTGTAGGCGGAAGGGAACCAACAGGTTGATTGCTAACACGATTGCGTCATTGCTGATACCGGCGAAGGTTCCTATTCTCAGATCAACCCAGTGGCCGCTCAACGACAACTGGAAACTAAACAGGAGAACGAACAACATGATGAACTTGAAGAACCTGCTGAACAACCTGGTCAACGATGAGTCTGGTCAGGACCTGATTGAGTACGCCCTTGTAGCGGCCCTGGTTGGCCTGGGAGCAGTTGCCTCCATGAAGACGCTCGCCACCGCGATCAACGGCGCATTCAACGGTATCGGCACGACCCTGACCACCAACACCTAGTCGTTGGCCCCGAGGCGGCCGCCGTCCAGGCTATGGAGCGGGACCCGCCGGTTTTCAGGAACAAACCGCTGTGCACCTTCAAGGCGAAAGAGCCGGGCCTGGAGTACAGCTTAACCTCCCCCATCGGGGACTTTGTTGGCGAGACTGTCAGGCAAACAATCCTGACTCAACGAAGCGAAGTTTTCAACCTTCTGTCTGTAGCGAGATGTCAGCCAATGATGCCGATTGATAAGGAATTCGCGTACCCGGCGGCGGCCTCGATCTGTGCCTTAATAGGCTCAGTCTTCGATATAAAGAGCCGCCGGGTGCCCAACTTCCTTACGGGCCCAGCGATCCTTGCGGGGCTTCTGCTTCACCTGTCGCTGAACGGATGGCTTGGGCTGGGAGATTCAGCGCTGGCCGGAGCGGTTGGATTCGCGGTGTTTTTAATTTTTTACCTCGCGGGTGGTATGGGCGCGGGCGACGTAAAGCTGATTACTGCGGTGGGCTGCCTGGCGGGGACCCACTATATTGCATTTCTGCTGGCTTATACGGCGATTGCGGGCGGTGTGATGGGGCTTGTGCTGGCAGTGGCACGCGGGCGTCTGAAGGAGACGCTGCTGAGTGTGTTCACGATGATGGCCCATCACCGGAGAGAGGGTCTCACACCTCATCCCGAGATCAATGTGCTGAACGAGAGGAAGCTGAGACTTCCCTATGCGCTTGCGATTGGCGCAGGTTGCGCACTGACGTTCTGTTTGCAGGGAGTGCAAAGGTAAAACAATGAATCCACGCCGCCTCATACTCGCATTAGTGTTTGCCCTGGGAGTCTCGGGCATCTTCACGTACTGGCTCAGCCGGCGGTTCTCGGGCAAGACGGTTGCCGCGCCGGTCAAGCACCAGTACGTCGCGGCGTCGATCAATCTTGACGCGGGCGAGGTGCTTCGTCCGGCGGCGTTGAAGATGATCGACTGGCCGGAGACGACGCCGCTGCAGGGCGCGTTCGTGAAGCCGGAGGAACTGGCAGGCCGGGTGGTGATCTATCCGCTTGCCGAAGGGCAGCCAATCCTGGATCGGCAACTGGCGGCGCCGGGTTCGGGTGCCGGCCTTACCGTGAAGATACCGGAGGGTATGCGGGCGATCTCGCTGCGCTCGGACGATGTGGTCGGCGTTGCGGGCTTTCTTCTGCCAGGCACTTATGTGGATGTCCTGGTGACTTACCATACCGTGGCCGCGTCGGAGCCGATTACGGCGACGATCCTGCAGGACGCCGAGGTGCTGGCGGCGGGGCAGAAGTTTCAGCCCGATCCCGAGGGGAAGGCCACGTCGGTCGATGTGGTGACGCTGCTGGTCACGCCGGAGGATGCAGAGAAGGTCGTTCTGGCAAGTTCACAGGGACTGGTTCACTTCGTACTGCGCAATGGGACCGACAAGGACAAGGCGAAGAATAATGCGGTGCAACTGTCGCAACTGGAGGGTGGCGCACCGCCGCCCCCGCTGAGGCCGGCGACGATGCAAGGCCCGGTGAAGGTGCCGCGGGTTGCGCCGAAACCTGGGTACACGATCGAGACGATCAACGGGAACAAGTCGAGCACGGAGTCGTTCAAATGAGACTCGTCTATACCAATTCGGCGAGAGTTACGGTGATTGCGATTTGTGTGGTGCTGCTTGCGGCCGCGGCCTTCGGTCAGACGCCGCTGCCGCCGCCGCTGAACCCTCCGCATCCCCAGACTCCGGCCCAGAGTGCGCCTACTGCGGCACCGCCAGTCCAGGCGCCGGCCCAGCCACAGCAGGCGCCGGCCCAGCCACAGACGGTCGTGCGTGAGACGATTGCGTCCGTCGGTCCCATGCCGCTGAATTCGTTTTCGCAGAGCGCGGTTGGGAGCCAGACGCTGCATGTGGTTGTGGGACGCAGCGTCTTCATGGAGACAATGGACCGGGTGAAGCGGGTGTATATCGCGAACCCGGCAGTTGTGGACTCATACACGGCGAACCCGCACGAGATCGTGATCACGGCGAAGTCGCCGGGAACGAGCAGCATCATTCTGTGGGACGAGACCGGCCACTCGCAGGCGTATCAGCTGTCGGCTGACGTCGATGTGGAGGACCTGGCGGCGTCGATGAAGCGCGCGATGCCGGTTGAAGATGTCCAGGTGCACAGCCGCGAGAACAAGGTCGTTCTGACTGGAACGGTGAGCAGCGAGGCGAAGTCGGAGGAGGCAGTGAAGCTGGCGACCTTGTACTCGAAGGACGTCTCGAACTCGCTGGTCATCAACCGTGCGCTGATCAAGCAGGTCAACCTGAAGGTGCGGATCATCGAGATCGACCGGTCGAAGGAGGCGCAGTTCGGGTTCAACTTCTTCAGTCAAGGCGGGAGCACGATATCGAACACGTCGACGCAGCAGTTCGGTTCCATGCCCACGTACACTCCGCCGACGACCACGACGGGGGGAATTCTGACGGTGAGCGATCCGCTGAACTTCCTGCTGTTCAGCTCCAAGCTCAATATTGGCGCGACGATCAAAGACCTGGAGAACAAGCAGGTGCTGCAGATCCTGGCGGAGCCGAACATTACGACGCTGAGCGGGGAGAAGGCGAACTTCCTGGCTGGGGGCGAGTTTCCCTATCCGGTGGTGCAGGCGAGCACCGGGGGCGCGGCGTCCATCACGATTCTCTTCCGGTCGTATGGTGTGAAGCTGGAGTTTACGCCGGTCGTGAATGCGGACGATACGGTGGAGATGAAGGTGGCGCCTGAGGTCAGCGCACTCGACTTCACCAATGCGGTCACCATCAGCGGGTACACGATTCCGGCGCTCTCGACGCGCAAGGCGGAGACACAGGTGACGGTCCACAACGGGCAGAGCTTTGCGATCGGCGGGCTTCTGGACCAGAGGACAACGGATTTGTACAACAGTACCCCCGGCATCGCGAACGTGCCGATTCTGGGGCAGCTTTTCCGCTCCAAGCAGGTCACGCACAGCAACAGCGAGTTGATTGTGATCGTGACGCCGGAGGTGATCAATCCTCTGAACCAGGCGCCTCCGATCGAGCCAAAGACCGTCATTCAGCCTCTCTCGACGGACAAGTTCGACAAGTCGTTACCGAAGTCGAGCGATCCGATCTGGAAGTAGATTCAAAGTTCGTCAGAGTGCTTCGGCAGCAAGGGGAACCAATTTGAACGCGACAAGACCAAATCAGAGCACGCTGAGCGCATCGATCGTCACGGTTGCGGTGGACCAGGAGCAGGTGCAGGGCCTGATCGACGCGGCGGAGAGCATTTCGTGGGTGCTGACGACGGCGGACTTCGAGTCTTACATCTCACCGGCGCGGCGTCCGAATATCTCGATGCAGATCAAGACCTCCGAGATATGCATTGCGGTGGTGGACTTCGACAAGAACGTTGAGCTTGCGGTCGAGTCGGTCATCTATCTGCAGCAGTTGTTTGCCGGCCGGGTGAGCGTTGTCGCTCTTTCGAAGAGCCGTGAGCCGGAGCTGATGCTGCTGGCAATGCGCAACGGGTGCGGTGAGTTCCTGGCGAAGAATTTCAACGAGGACGATCTGATCGAGCTCTTCGAACGGCTGAGCCAGCAGCGCGCGACGATTCCGCTGCGCAATGCGATGTCGGGGTCGGTGCTGTCGTTCTTCGGGGCGAAGGGCGGCGTAGGGTCGACGACGCTGGCGGTGCACCTCGCGCTCTACCTGGTGCAGTGCCACCAGAAGCGGACGCTGCTGATCGACAACCACCCCGAGCTGGGTCATGTGTGCGTATACCTGGGACTGGACGGCACACGGTTTCACTTCCATGAGCTGGTGCGGAACGTGACGCGTCTGGACAGCGAGCTATTGCGCGGCTTCACGGCGAAGCATTCGAGCGGGCTGGAGGTCCTATCGTCTCCAGACGTGTGCGGCGGGAGCCGCGCGGTGGATGGGGAGTCGGTCACGAAGCTGCTGGAGTTTCTGAGGACAGAGTACGACTACATTGTGATCGACGGTTCGACGAGCCTACAGGAGAGCGATCTGGCGGCGCTCGAAGGCTCGGACCATATTTACCTGGTGGCGACGCCGGAGATCGGCGCGATCCGCGACCTGTCGCGGTATGTGGACAACCTGACGCGGATCGAGACCACGACGGAGAAGATGCATGTTGTCATCAACCGGTTTTCGTCGCGTTACGCGGTGAAGGTGGAGCAGATCGAGAAGGCGATCCGTTTGCCGATCGCAATCCGTCTGCCCAACAGCTATACCGAGCTGGTACGTTCGGTGAACCTGGGCGAGCCGATCGCGCCGAACCGCAAGTCGGAGTTTTCGATGCAGTTCATCAAGTGGGCGCAGACCCTGGCTGGTGACGCTCCGCGAGCGGCGGCACCGGCTGAAGCAAAGCCGAAGTCCCTGTTTGGGTTTATGAGCAAGCAGACGAGTTCGTAACGGAGAGACAGAGACGGAAGGGCAGGACGGGAAGCGATCGAGAGAAGCATTCACGCAAGAAGGACAGAGAAGCATAGGGAAGATGGGGCCCACCTCCAATGGCTGAAGTCGCAGTAATCAACGGGTCATTGCCTCGCAATCCTCCACAGGGGAGCCGCCCGGGCGAGAAGCGCGGCGTTCCGGACGAGATACAGCAGAAGCTGAAGTCTGCCGTGCATACGGTACTGATTCAACGTCTGGATCTGGAGCGTCTGGACGACATCCAGCAGACGCGCGCCGGGCAGCAGCAGATCTTCGTTTTGATCCAGCAGATTCTGGGGGAGCAGGGGGTTCCGCTGAGCGCGACGGAGCGGGACCGCCTGGCGCAGGAGGTGCTGGACGAGGTCTTCGGCCTGGGACCGCTTGAGCCGCTGCTGAACGATTCGACGGTCAGCGATATTCTGGTGAACACGTACAGTTCGGTCTATGTGGAGCGGCGCGGCCAGCTCGAAAAGACTGCGGTGACGTTCAAGGACAATCGTCACCTGATGCACATCATCGACAAGGTGGTGTCGGCTGTCGGCCGTCGCGTGGACGAGTCCTCGCCGATGGTCGATGCGCGGTTGAAGGACGGCTCTCGTGTGAATGTGATCATTCCCCCGCTGGCGGTCGATGGTCCGATCCTCTCGATTCGTAAGTTTGGCAGCTCTCCGTTGCAGGCCGAGGACCTGGTCCGCAACAAGATGCTGACGCCGCAGATGCTGGAAGCGCTGAAGGGCGCGGTGCAGGCAAGGTTGAACATCGTCATCTCGGGCGGTACGGGCGCCGGCAAGACGACGGTGCTGAATGTTCTCTCCGGATACATTTCGAACAAGGAACGGATTGTCACGATCGAAGACTCGGCCGAACTGCAGGTGAAGCAGGAGCATGTGGTCCGTCTGGAGACGCGGCCGCCGAACGTGGAGGGCCGAGGTGCAATCCGGCAGCGCGAACTGGTCATCAACGCGCTGCGCATGCGTCCGGACCGCATCATCCTGGGCGAGGTCCGCGGGGAAGAGACACTGGACATGCTGCAGGCGATGAACACGGGCCACGACGGCTCGATTACGACGATCCACTCGAACACGCCGCGCGACGCGCTGGCCCGTCTTGAGACGATGGCGATGATGAGCGAGGTGCGGCTGGCGGAGAAGGCGGTCCGGGCGCAAATTGCTGCGGCGGTGCATGTGATTATTCAGGTTGCCCGGCAGAGCGACGGCAGCCGCCGCATTACGCACATCACGGAACTCACAGGTGCCTTCGGCGATGTGGTCAGCATGCAGGACATCTTTCTGTTCGAGCGGAAGGGACTAGGTCCGAACGGCGAGGTGAAGGGCAGGTTCTTTGCGACCGGCGTGGTGCCGAAGTTCGCGGAAAAACTTCAGGCGGCGGGAATGCCTCTACCCAAGGGCCTGACCGAACACTCCATGGATATTTGACGTGGATATCTGACGGGGATATCTAACCGGAAGATCCAACGTGGATATCGAGCGGGGATATGTAACAGGCGGATACGACGATGCTCATTTTAGCGTTCATGTTCATGATGATGATGGTCTTCGGCATCGTGCTTCTGACGATGCGGGCGACGCCGGAGCAGAAGGCGGTCAACAGCAGACTTGCATCGATACGGGCGACGACGGGCAAGGGCATCGCGGGCACAGTAGAGGATGGCCTGCTGAAGGCGGAGGTGACGGGCAACTTCGACTGGATCGAGGAGATGCTGGCGCAGTTCTCGATCACGCAGAAGATGCAGGCGCTGATCCTACAGGCCGACAGCAACACCACATTCGGAACCATCATTGTCGTGAGCGTGGGCCTGGGTCTTCTGGGCTGCTTTGTTACGTTTGTGTTTCTTCCGGTGCTTGCCGTGGCTGGGGGCGTGGGCGCAGGGCTCGCGATCATACCGCTCGGTGTGCTGTTGTTCAAGAGGCGGCGACGGATCGACGCGTTCAACCGGATCCTTCCGGATGCGATCGATATGATGGCGCGGTCGCTGCGGGCGGGCCACTCGATGGTGGCTGCGATCAGCATCGTCGCGGAACACGCCGCGGAACCGGTGGGCTCGGAGTTCGGTGAGGTCTTCCGCAAGCAGAACTTCGGACTTCCGCTGCGGGACGCGTTGACGCAGCTTCTGGACCGTGTTCCGTCGCAGGACCTGCGCGTGGTGGTCACCGGCATCCTGGTGCAGAAGGATACGGGCGGCAACCTGGCAGAGATTCTGGACAGGACGGTGAAGGTGATCCGTGAACGTTTGCGGATCCAGGGTGAGATCCGGACGCACACGGCGCAGGGCCGTTTGACGGGGTGGATCCTCTGCGGATTGCCGGTCATCATGCTGGTGCTGATCAACATGATCAACCCGGGCTACTCGAACGTGCTCTTCGAGCCAGGCTTCGGTCGCACGCTTTTGTACGTTGGTGTGGTTCTGTTGATCGCGGGCGGATTGATTATTCGGCAGATCGTGAACGGGATCGAGGTCTAGCGGATGGTCGGACGGGTAATTAAGTACGACAGACGGGAAATGAAGTACAAGAGACGGGCATCAAGGTTGAAACCATAATGGACATACTGCTAATTTTCGCGATCGGCATCACTGTATTTCTAACGATTGCGCTGCTGAGCGCACCTGTGCTGCTGAAGCCTTCTCCGGAGGCCGAGCGTTTGCTCGAGGTGGTGACGAGCTCACGCGACGACAAGCGCACGGTCCGGAGCAAGGAGGTAATGCAGGAGACCATTCTTCGCATTGGGAGAGACCTGCGCGCCCGGCTCGGGATGGCGGAGAACGAAAAGTTGAAGAAGCGTCTGATCGAGGCCGGCATGCGGGACAAGAGCACGCTGGACATCTTCTTCGCGGTGCAGATTGTGATGCCGCTGCTGGGCGGATTCGCGGGAAGTTTCATCCCGGTCAATACCGCCTTCTGGGTATTCGCTTGTGCCGTTGTGGGATATATGTCGCCGGACTTCTGGCTTACAAAGAAGACAGCAGCGAGAAGGAAGAGGATTCGCCGGAGCATCCCCGACGCGCTGGACCTGCTGACGATCTGCGTGGACGCAGGTTTGGGTCTGGACCAGGCGATGCTGCGGGTGGGTGCCGAGCTTTCGGTAAGCCATCCGGACATCAATGAAGAGCTGACCCAGGTGAATCTGGAGCAGCGCGCGGGCAAGCCGAGGATGGAAGCATGGCAGGCGCTGGCGGACAGGACGCAGTTGGAAGAGTTCAAAGCGTTCGTCAGCATGTTGATCCAGACGGACAAGTTCGGGACACCGATATTGAAGGCGCTGAACCAGTTTTCAGAAGAGATTCGGATGAAGCGCCGGCAGCACGCGGAAGAGGCGGCATCGAAGACGAAGATCAAGATCATCTTTCCGCTTGTCATCTGCATCTTCCCGTGTATCTTCATCGTGCTTCTGGCACCGGCGATCATCAGCATCTCCAGCGGTTTCAAGTCGATGGGGCAGTAGCCGAGGGGTTTACGGGTTTGGCAAGGCTTCGCGGTGAGGTCTCCCGCGGACGGGTTTCGCACCCAGAGTTTAGTACGAGTTTACGGAAAGGAGGACTACATCATGGACACATCCGTCATCGTCCGGGTTGCAGCCAGTGTTTTCGCCGCTGTCATTCTGGCTGTCATCATCTACCGCAGAAAGCAGAAGGCTGTGTAGTTTTTTTTCGCGAAGGGGCTGTCGTCGATGCGTCTTGTCAGAGTGGTGAATAAAACGCGGGGGACGACGGTAGGCGAGAGCGTAGAGGTCGCGAGCACGTCTCTTACCAGGTTGTGGGGCCTTCTCGGACGTCGGGGTCTGGATTCCGGGGGCGGGCTATGGATCATGCCCTCCTCCGGTGTTCATACGATGGGGATGCGCTTCGCCATCGACGTGGTGGGGCTGGACAGGCAAATGCGCGTCATCAAAGTGTGGCATGAGCTGGTGCCGTACCGGGTGACCTCGGTGAGCCTGAAGATGCAGAGCGTGATCGAGCTGGCGGCGGGGAAGATCCGCGAGAGCAAGATCGAAGTGGGCGATGTGCTGGAAGTGACGCCGCAGGCTTCGTAG
>Ga0116226_10004062_pt1 | contig 12918 bp, 11 predicted proteins | sample S1TSphfallax_FD_89692 | JGI IMG/M metagenome (GOLD analysis project Ga0116226, IMG submission 89692) | Host-associated microbial communities from peat moss isolated from Minnesota, USA - S1T2_Fa - Sphagnum fallax MG | ecosystem: Host-associated > Plants > Peat moss > Unclassified | place: USA... | reverse complement strand
GGTTTTGGAAATGTATTCATATCAATGATTTTGAAAGGGTTTTTGTATAATCTTTAAAAATCCCATCTACACCATTTACAAGACCATTTAATGTTGCATAATTCCTTGTACATAATTCAATTAGGGACTTGGAATTAGTAAAATATAATAGCAAAGAAGAGTAAGAAAAAAAATTAATGAGTTGAATTTTAAAACTATATTTATGGACTTTTGAATGGGTTAATAAAGAGGATTTTTTCATACTTGTCCATATCATATTGGAGGAAAAAATATTTAATGATTTTTTTGCTTAGATTTTAAAAAAAATAGAAACTCTGGATGTGCCATTAATGACATGGAAAAAATATGGAAAAAATCAATGTAAAGTAGTGTAAATTAGTTGTAATTTCCAAAATCTAACCAAGATTTTGAGTAAATAAGGACTTCAGTTCTATGGCAAATTGGTCCACCCATTTATGCACCTACCTTATTCCTAACAACCTTGTGCAAAGGAATTTTTTGATAATGAACTAAGGGAGCTTGTGGTTTGCATGAAACGACACATTATGGAGGTTTTTATATCGTTTCTACATGCATTTGATAGGAAAAGGGGCCATAGTATGTTCTGAATGTTTAACATTATGAGAAAAAAAGGTGTTTTGCAATTGGCCCTACAACTCAATTTTTGAGTTGTAATGAACATTTGCAATTCATTGTATTTCTACATTGTGCGTCCTATCAGACAAGTCCTATGAGTTACAACTCATTGTATATACAATGTAATTCAATTGTAACTATGTTGAAACAATTCATTTTCAACTAATATGCAATTTCACAACCACAACCATGATGTCATGTTGACATTACTAAATTTTATCCATCCATTAAAAATTGACACGTGGCATTATGAAGATTTAAAGATTTAAAGATTTTTTTTTGAAATATTAATCTCCATTATTTATTATGATTGTTAATGATGGTTTGAGATTATGCATGTGGCACAATAAAAAATACTACATGGCATATTAGCTGAATTAAAAAATATATACATATTATTTAATAGCTAGGTAGGTTAATACATAGCCATAGGTGGGTAGGCAAGTCCTAGGACCTACATACTTACATTAAACACCTATTTACCTACCTATGTATATTAGTACGTAGAAAAATAGGACCTATTTATTTATGCAAGTAGGCAAGTAAGTAGGAAAATACAAGACTATGTCAATTAAATAATAATTATGTAAATATATTTTTAATTCTATGTTTTGCCTTTAAGGTTAAATTTTTCTAAGCTCATCCCAAAATGGCATGTTCATTTAATGTTAGAACATAAAAGACACCTTCCTTATATAGTTTTTGACATGGGATTCAAAAAAAAACATATTAGTTAAATCTTTTTATTATTATTTACTTGTAATTTGAGTTGTAACTACAAAAAGATTTTCCCACACGTTTTGTGTTTTTTTTCATTATGTAAGTCAGAAAATTAAATTAATAATTATCTTACATTTATATATGTGAATTAATTATTTAATATTTAATAATCTGAAATAGTGATTTAAAATTAATTAAATAATTTAAATAATTAATTATCAAAATAGTTAATCTGATTTTTTAAAATTGAATATCAGATAATAAATTATTGTAATTAACTAAATAAGAAAATCTTTGATATTAGATAATAGATTATCAGATGATTAATTATCTAAATTAATATAATTAGTCATTTATTATCTGAGATTTTAAAAAATTAATTATTTGAATTAACTAACAAACTAATTATTGGAATAAAATTGATTTATAATTCATATTAATAGCTAATTATTCAGTTTAAGTAATTAGTAATTATAATTAAATAAATTATAAATTAATATATCACTGAAAAATAATTCATTATGAAAAATTGAATATTAAATATGAATTTGTGTAAAAAAATCAAAGTATAAATAAGCATATCCATATGTACACTTGAATTGAATTTTTAATTTAATATACACATTTTTTTTTAAATCACATTTAAATTAATGATATGTATCTATATAATTAATTTGTTAATGAATGTAGATAATTAATTATCTAATAATTAATGTAGTTAATTGGTCTAATTCATTATTATGTATTCCCAACTTTTATAGATTTTTATTTGATTATTTAATGAATAATTATTTCTTTTGCATGTCCATATTATTCAATCTAATAAACATAATTAGTTGATTAATTCATTTAAAACCAATTATATGAGTTATGTTTATTTATTCAAATTAATATTAAATTGTGTAGTATAATTAATAAATTCATAGTAAGTAAATTTATTAAGCACAATTAATATTTAATAGTCAAATTATTGAACCAATAATTCTTTATAAAATATTACATATGAATTTGTATCCTTATTAAATTATAAATTATTGCACAATAATCACAACATGGTTGAACACTAGTAGTTCAATAGTGGCGCATTAGTGGTTTTATTAGTTGTATCAATGTGAATCATAGTTGAAAATAGTTTCAACATAGTTGTTGCATTAGTGGCACATTTTTAAATTTAGAATAATTATCACATGTAATTATTCAAAAAGTCAAACATGGTTGATTACAAATGTATGTATTGTGCATATAAATTATTGTATAGATGACCCATTTTTAACTCATTTGTAACTATAATACAACCAACTAATTTTCTAATCTAGTAATTTATTGATTAATTCCCTATAATTCTAGGGGGGATAGTTGTACAATAATTGTATTTGAATTGTTTTTTAAGTTCTAGTGGCAAAGTAATGTGGTTTTCGCATATGTAATTTTTCATAGTATAATATAAGGTTTAAGAACACATGATTTGTTATTGCATTTTTAGATCGTGAAAATGCTATTACTATTATTGCTAAATATAATCAAGAGTTCATGTTGCCTTTATTGATAGAAGCAACCAAGTTATTGATGCCTACAATTGTTAAAGAAGCTAAAGATTTGCAATCTCAAGGCAATGCTAAAGCTTTTTTTCAAACCACATCAACAAATGTAGACATTTATAAGGAGGCTATGTCAAAAAAGCTTGTTGGATTCCATCAATATCCAATTGATGTTGAAAATTTCAAGTGTGGCTTACCTTGGTGGCACAAAAAACAAAACAAGTTTTGAACCCTTGTTATACTAGTGTGACATATACTTGACATCCTAGCTAATCAAATGGAGACATAATGCATATTTTTTGTTGTTGGCATTTTGATTACACTTCAAAGATGTTGTCTTCAAATGGAAAATATGAACAAGTTAATATTTGTCCACCAAAATTCACATATTGGTTACTTGAAACCCATCAATGTTGCATTTGCATGTGAGGTGGAATGTGATTTGATGGTAGAGCTGGAAGTTGAATTTGAAAACCAAGTCAACAATGAAAATTCCTTATATTTGCATGATTCTTCTTAATTCCACATGATTCTTATGTGGAGGTGGTTTGTTCATGTTTATGCTAGGTTGAAGATGATGAATGGAAACATTTGCCAAGTGGTGGGTTTTGGGCAACTCTTTTATGATTCCATTCCACTATGTGAATGCTTCATAACTATCTAAAATTTGTAGTGGCAATTGCATTTTAAGTGTTTTCTATCATTTTGTGTTTTATCTTAAGTCTTAAATGTCTTCTATCAAAAAAACATTTGTTTGTGTCTTATGTTCTAATTCTTAAATGTCTTTTATTTTTGTGTCCTAAGTTTTAAGTGTCTTGTGTTTGTGTGTTTTCAATATTCTAAGTGTTTTTTGTCTTTGTGTTTTCAAGCAGTTAATCAATTAGTTATAGTGTCAATTATGTCTTTAGTTAATGTTTTTAGCATATGTTACCATCAATGTCATTAGTGTTTGAAATTTGTGGACCTTTCAATGTTGTTTTCAATGTCTAGTGTCTTTTTACAATTTGTTTGTGTATCATGTTTTGTGTATGTTTGATGTGTGTCTTTGTTTTTTATGTTTTTCAATTTGTAATTTGTGTATGTGTCAAATCAAAGGCCAAATGGAAGATGAAATGGAAAGATTTAGAAGACTTGCTTTAGATTTAAAACCACCAAACATGACAAATAGGAAACCTTCACATTTTGATTCACATATTTTAAATTTTTTAAGGTTAACCAATAGTTGGATTGTAATTTTGTTTTTGCTTCAATGGCAACCATGACAATAATCTCTTTAAGGTTTTAATTTGCACTCTACTTTCAAAAATTGTAATTATGCTACCTTTAGATTGAAAAGAAAGAAAAACTCTTGCCTTGTACATTTAAAAGATTTACGACTATTTGTCAAAGCTTTAAAGACCTGGCAAAGATCCGACCTTGTAGGAGATTGTTAAAAACTTGACATGTGTTTTGAAGGAGTCTTCCAAAAACTCTCACAAAAGAACTTGCTTGTACCCATCCAGGTTTCTGTTAAGCACTGACTTTATACCCGATTAATCACATGCTCTAACCATTGCCCCACCTCATAACTGCCCCTCTTTGGATTTTTAAAACCTGGACCCAGGTGATTCTTTAAATCTCCTAAAATAAAAGAACTAGACCCTGGTAGTTCTTTAAAAAATTTTAATACCTGGACCCGACTAGTAAGAAAAAAGAAAAGAAAGACAAATAGCCGGCCCACACTGGTGTCCACTCCCCAACAAAGTTGGTGACTGACCTGGTGGCAGGTGCCAGTCACAACTCCTTTTTTATTGGAGTTGGCTGTGGAAGGCTGTTGCTCAATCCTGCGTGACAGCTTGTCTCTGCAGCCAGACTTGAACGGAAGACACTAAGCGCCACTTTAGATGGGGTCCAAGGTCTAGGGTCCAATGAAATAGAGCAATCCTATTGGATCAGAGTTATAAATTAGACCCACAGCCTCATGACCCAAACCAGGCTAAACCTACATGGCACCGTTTTGGAGGGAAAATCACTTGGTTCCAACTAAGAAAGAAAGCTAGAAGGAGAGCTCATGGTTTGAAGAACCAGGATGCAAGCTAGTGTCCAACTCAAGGATTCAATTTGCTTCAAATGAGTCCAAATTGGTTCCTTGGAATGTGGAACCCGGACACACATCTAATGTGGACCTGAATCAGCGATGGATACTTGATGCAGCAGTACAAAAATAGGGGCTGCTTCTTTTTCCCCTTACTACCCACTTTCCTGTCCAAGAAGTGCGCGAAGGTGGCCAGACACATTTTCGTGGTGCTGTTGCTTTACAAACCCTGTACATTTAGCCTTCAGTTTTGTGCCCCTTGGTGGATGTCTTGGCTTAGAGGTCAAGACATTTTTTGAGCCACATTTTTCTGCCAGCACATGGCCCCCTCCCACCCCCACAAACACCAAATTTACTTTTGACTTGATTTCCAGCTTTTTGATGTGATAACTCTGTTTACATTGATAACATTTTGAAAGATCAACTGTATTTTAGTCTAATCAAAAGGCAATTATGGTCAAAATGACACCAATGTAAACATGATCGCATCTAGATTAGCATTCAAAAGCACAGTGTCAGCTGAGGCAGGAACATGTGCTTGAGGGAAGCCATTAAATCAGCTATGGATCCATATTGTGGGCCATACAAAAGTACCGTGTCCTGCTTTTTTCCCTTGACTAGTACGTGTTGCCCATACAAGATGTGTTTACCTGGACACATCTTGGTGCTACCCATTATAGACTTTGGTCCTGTTGTGTACATTTTGGGCTTGTAATGGATGTCCATTCCAAGTCAAAAACCTATTACAAGCCCCCAAACCATGCATAACATGGCTCCAAAGTGTGTTTGGGCATCATCCATAGTTTTGGAGAAAGAGATGGATCAGGCCAAAGACAGGGAAGGAAAAAAAGAAACATGCAGATTTTTTGTATTGCTTGCGATAAGGACTAAGGACCCACGGTTAATTTAACACCTTTAGTGCTTGAATGAGTTCATGTACAAGATTTCATGGCGAACAATAGTCATACCACAAAATCATATCACATAAACTTGGGAGTCAATGTCTAAAGCTGCTCAAATAATTGAGCATCAGAGAAGCAAATAGTGGTCATAGCACAAAATCATATCGTGTAAATTTGGGCATTGGCATCAATTTCTAATGTTGCTCATATTATTAATCAAGTCAACTTTTCAAATGTGGGCAAGAGCAAACCAACATTAATTTGGTCCTTTCACCATCTTCTTTAGTGTAGAACAGCTGGTTAGCAAACACTTCAGTGCTCAGGGCAGGCCAGATCCAAGGTGAGAGCTCAGTTGTTTCTAGTGTTCCAACAAAACTTGAACCCCTCCTATTGACGCATCTGGCACACTCAAAATCATCACAAACAGATTAGAATTGAGAAAGTTATGGCTCCCCAAAGTAGAGGGGGTCAAGAACTCAAAAAATCAAACCATCGAATGTTACAAAGTCGATTCCTGAACACCTAAAAACTTCCTTGTGTGCTACTCTATTATTATTAGAGTTACTATTAGAGTTCAAAGATGATTTGTAAAACTGAAGGTGGTGCTCCTATAGCACTTAAAATTGTTTAAGTTAATAAGAAATGAAAAAGTTAGAAGCTTTGAAAATAAGAGAGGTCCAAAGAAAAGAAAAAAAAGAAAAAAACATGTTTTGTGAGTTGGAAAGCTTATTTTTCATCTTGCTATTTTTTCATTACTCCTTTAATTTGCACTTCAAAGATGATTTCTAGAGCTTGAGGTAGCGCTCCCATAACGTTTTAAATCACTCAAAATGAAGCAAAGATTTAAAGAAGTGTTCAATGATAGAGTAGTGTTTGGTGATGGACAGTTCTACCCTAGTGAATCTTTCAAAATTAGTTTGGTTGATGCACTTTATTTGAGATAATATCACTGTATTTGGGGTCATACATTAGTTATCATATTCAAATGTAATGTTCAATGTTTGTTCCTCCTTCACCAATAATTTCAAAATATAGAACATCATTCATTTAAAGGAACATATAAATACCACACGTGGGCCAATCACTGTGATTAACTAATTAGTATAAGTCAACTAAAAAATCATTTTCTTTTTTTGAACTTTTTGCACCCATGATATCCTATATGAATTTTCAGGAAATTAGCCCATTTTCACACCCATGTGATCTTGACTTCATCCAAAGTTTGTGATCAATGTCATTTTATTGCAACCAATGAAATTGCTGTGAGCTTGACAAAAATGCATGCAACTTCACACACTTTAAATGAAATGTTTGAATTTTGTCAAGCTCATGTCGTTTTTTTCAAAATTTTGCCAAAATGCAAAAAAAATCCAGTTGTGCTCCCTACAAATGCTTTTTGTGAAATTTTTGGACCTTTTTGGTAAAAGAACCAGAGGTTTTAAATTGGGTTCACAACTTTTTCTTTTTTTTCAAAGGAGCCAATATTGATTGGCCCATCAGCAATTCTTTTGGAACATTGGGCACAGCCCCAATAGAAGCACCTCTTTGGACCCCAAGTTGCAAAATATAAACAGTTGTGCTCCCATGGGTTTCACCTTTTCAGTTTATATACATGGGAGTTGAACTTTGGGCAAACCATATGGGACAAAATCCAGGTGCTATTGAGAACATCTTGGAGAACGCATTAGAGAACACTTTGAGAACTTGATGGGAACACATTGGGAACAAGTGAAAAATACTAAAAATCCCTCTCCCCGCGCCCCCTCAGAAAGAAAAAACCTGGACCACCATGAGTGCATGTTGAGCCTTCCCATCGGCTGCATGAAATTGACTGTTCCTCACCATTTTTCACCTAGGCTGATGGCAGGGGCAGAATTTTGGGGACATAAAATGACGATTGGTTTTAACTATTCTACCTGTCCTGTTACCATTTAATACTAAATGCTTCATGGGATGCTAGCCAATGGTGATTCAAAAAATTGAAAAACAAGTCACTGACAGAAGGTGGGCGGGGGATAGGGGGTGGGGAACTATATTTAACCTATAGGATGTTAAATTAGAACTTGGACATCCTATTTTGATCTTTTTCACAAGATGTTTTGAAGCAACCAAAATATTGTTTGGGTTTTTGCCATGGCACTAGTGCAGGTGCTCATGGCCAAATTCCAACGTCCCCTGGGCAGTTTATCTTCATGCCCACCACCGTGGATCTATATGTTTGTGATGGAGATACGTATGTTCTGCCCAGTATTATGCTGTTGCCCACAGCTAGGCATGCAAATATATGGATCAATGTCAACATTGTACATACATAGCAAGCAACAAATGTGGCCACTGGACAATTAGATATTAAGTCACTGTGTACACACCAGTGTTGTGTGGGTATGTTATTTTTTATGTATCCTTGGGTAAGGATATACATACATAACTTATTTATGCATTGGGTAAAGAGATATTAGCATTCAAAAAAATTCATCAGGTTAAGGTCCAGGTATACAACATTTAAGTTTTCTGATAGATGAGTAGGATGTGGGTAGCCCCCTATCATACACCTCTTTTGGGGGCTAAAAGAGGGTATGTATTATTTATTTATTTAATTAAAAATGAACAAAATAGCCCACATTCAGAGTTGTTAAAGAAAAATTTCACAGGCCAGATTTAATGTGAGACTGCAAGAATTGCAATGTTAGATTATGGATTACAAATATGGACTTCAAATATTAAAATGCATGTTTGAGCCATTTTCATTTGGTCTTCCCTGGCTTCTCTTTGGCACCTCAATTTTATCCACATTGTTTGCCCAAAGTTCTTCCCTTCTCACCTATATAGATGGGCCAATGGGGAAGCATTACATCTACACATAAAAGCTACATGTAAACTGGTTATTAGCTGGTTATAAGGTTTCAAAATTATCTTTGGTCTGTTTTTCAAATTTTGTATTAGTGTTTGATGCTTGATAATCTGCTTGGGCGATAATTGAGTTATCCAGGTAATTTATGATTTTTTTTGAAAATTCAATATCAGTTGGTTATCAATTTAACTGATTATCAAAATAATCAATAATCAACCGGTAGGTTATTAGTATCTGGGTCAATACTCAACAACCAGCCAACACTGCTCTACACCTATGTAAGGCACCTGGGGTTGCCTCATTCTCTACATTGGATAGTGCTCTGTCACCCTACACGTTTGTTATATTTGACAACACAGTTGTAAGTTAACCATACACTGATTGGTACTACAGATGTGATACCTAATCATTTGCCTTATGAAGGGCTCAGTGTTCACCAGTGCAATTTTGTAATGTAGCCGAGGTGGTGATCATCCATAAGATGATTAGAAAAAATATGGCTACAAAATTAAAGCATCTTTCTATATTATTTTCTACCCTACAGAAACTTAGTGAAAAAAAAATTCTGATTTTTTATAGAAAAAAGTCTGAAATCTGGCAATTAAGAAACATGGAAAGCATATTTTTGTTCCTATTTTCTAACAAAAATTTTCCACTATGACAAAAAAATTCACCTCGAAAAAACCCCCTTGTATTCACATGTCGGCTTATGGAACATGGGGGAAAATCTTGTTAAAACCATGCACCCAACTATACACTTATGTGCAATGTCATTAGCATTGAACCATGAGATTTTTCCTATTAATAATTATATTTTTTAAATCAGTAAGGAGTGACATGAACTCGCGGATATATCAATTGGTGTCAGCAATGTTCAAAGTAAAAGGATAATAAATTTATCCTTAAAATTGTACCCATTTCAGCCTTTTGTTTTTGTTTTTGTACCTTTTTCATTTTGTCACCCCCTCTTTGGTGCAGTGATTTTTTTTTTTGGATTTTTCATTGTTGCTGAGTTGGCCCCTATTTTCTAGTCTTTCTAGATTGAGGTGGCAAAGAATCAAGTGAAAATATTGCTCTTATGGCTATATGGTTTTTTTTCTTATATAACGGTAGCAATAGTTTTAGTTTAGTGTTCAAGCTATATGGCAACATGAACTTGTTAGAAGTAAATGCATGATTGCAAAGGAAACTTGAGATCTATAACAATTTGGCAAACTTGGATTATGTGAACAATTTGGCAATAGAGTTTGATTTTTTCACAAAACATTTCTCCACTGATTTTGTCAAAGTAAGCAATACTAAACCCACAACTCAATCCCTTTCGTCTAAAAGATAGGTAACCCTTTTTTGTATTCAAACCCACAATTGATGTTTAGCCTAATCAAAAGCCTCAATCTAAATGCAAAAAAATAGGAACTACATTTTAACCTTGTTTCCATTGTCCAGACTCCATAGTCAAGAATATGTACATTTTTTTGGAAGGATCTTCAGATAGCTTCATTGTGTATTCAATTGAAACAAAAACCCACTATTTGACATGATTGTCTAAATGTCTCCTCAAAACTTGATAACAACAAAGTCAATGCAAGTCCCAAATCATTAAAGTGATGATTATAGGTTAGATTACCTTTGGGGTTGGCATTGGTGAAATAATTGAAAAAGGAAAGCTTCCTATGTTAGATGATTTGGTGAGAATCCCATTAAGGTATCCCCATAATTACACAATCCAGAAACATTCAGTTAGAAAATAACCATCACAAGCATCCAACAATTAATGTGTAATGCCTTCCAAGGGAGTTGAACCCTAGTCTACAAAATGATTTTGCCCAATTGCAATGGAAGGCATACCTACAAAACATAACACATTAGTACCCCTATTTACAATCCAATTGAAATGATACAAATGACAAATAGGGGTTAGGACTAATGCGCTTGCTTAAATGCAAGAGTTAAAAATTATGAAAACACCATGAAAATGTAGGTTGTCTTCACACAAAACTTTTGTTCCAAAATGCTACAACAACAACCCATATCGACCTTTGGCCTTGTTCTAAAATGTTATGGTAGTTTGGAATGGAAAAGTTTGTAGTGTGAAAAAGTCTTGAGCATACATTTTAACCACCATATCCAAATTAATAGTTAGTCAATTCCTCAATTTGGACTTCATGAAAGTGACAATAGAAAGAGTATGTTCATTTTCAACATTTCCCAAAAAAACAACAATTGTTGGTTCAACAAGTTTGAAATATTTTAAAATCCTATCTTTGAAAATCACATTAGAAGTAAACCTTTTCCACATTCGAATGGTTGGATTCTAGTCATATGGGTGTTTCATGGCAATTTCATTGTTGGACTACATGGTGGTCATAAAAAAACTAGACTATTGTTCAAGCAACACATGATTTAATAAACCCACATGTGATTTGGCATTTGGTTTAGTCAATCTCTGGCAACAATAGTGTGATTTAAAAATTTGTAGATGTGCAAGGAACATTAACGTAGCTTTTAGTTGTACCCAATACTAAGGGTAAACATTGTTAGTTGCATTCATGAACTCTTGTGCCAAAAACCTTATGTCAAATTCAAGTGTCAAACCCTTTGTAGCATAAGTGCATTGGTTTTTCACATTTTGGCATACAACTACCCAATCTTCTTTGGTGACCATGGACATAATTCCAATGCACTTATCAATTTTGTGTAACATGTAGAACTGCTCCTTGAAGAAGAAGGTAACATAATTCATTTGTGTGGTGGGTTTAATGTACCAAATTATCGGTAACATATCAAATTTAAATTCCACCAAATCCACAAAATGTTAGAATTGGTCATGTGAAAAATGGTGTTTAAGGTCCACATAGAGGTTGTAAATATCAACTTAAATTAACTTCATAATTGCCACAAAATCACAAATGAAACAAACTTTGTTTTGAACACGCTTGCTCAAGTTCTACACTACCTCCAACATAGGCAACACACAAGTTAGTCCCATAATTGTTTCCACATCACAAAGCAATTCATAGTTAGTGGTAACAACATGATTAGTAGGAAGATCTTCAAAAAATTTCATAACAATAGATTTATACTCAAATACTAGTCTTTTAGAAAGAGCCAACATTGAAATCCATCAAGTTCAAATGTTTTTCAAAATCTTCAAGCCCCTTGACTCAATTACCTTAGCCAACTTCGTGCACTCCAAATGCCTTTTTGGGGATTGGTTATAATAAATGTACATAGAAGAAAACAAACTTTCAATCTTTGCAACAAATGTTAGGGTTGATAAAGTTTGGATAGCAAGATTACATATGTGTGCCATATAGTGAATCCCTACAACAAAAAGGTAGTGCTTGCTAACCAATTGAACAGCCACACCAATCTTCAAGCCTTGGAAGATTATTACACTATCAACCCCAAAGTAGACAACTTTGTTAGTAATGTCAATTTTTAACATCCCACGAAAAATAGCAGGAGAGTGAATAGTTACATAAGTGAGGTTGTTAGATGTACCTCCATTCACAATTCTTTCCAAATTCAAAAGAATTGGCACCCTATGCCAATTTTTGACAATATATACATGAAAAGAAATCCAAGACTAGTTCTCCAAAGTGGTGACCTTGTCATAATTGATTAAAATGAATCTAGCCTATTGGACCAACAACATAGTCTATTTCAAAATAACATTATTCATGGAAACAACCATACCCCAACCAATTGAGTCTATTTAGTGTTTTATAAGCATATGGTGTATTTTCAAGAAATCAAATAGACCTTTCATATGATCAAAATTGGTCGTGGGTTTGCCATGTTTCAAGAGATGAAAAATTGCCACAAATTAGATTTTTTTTTTCTCTTTCCTACCTTCCCTCCATTGACCCCCAACTCTGTTATAGAATTTGGACCCCGGCTAGCATAAGCCCTATTTGGTGTTGGCTATCATTGTTAATATAAGACTCACCAACCAAAACTCTTGGATTAGAAATTAAGGTTTTCCTTTTTCTTACATGTTTTTGCAAACCATCCAATGTAAGGTTTAGAATTTTGTCCTTACCTTCAACCAAAGAACAAACCTTGCAGTGCACCATGTGAGTCTTGCTTGCAAGATCTACCAAATGTTCAGCCCTAGGAATGTGGGTAGCCCATATTCTTTTTTGAACACCTTCTTAATCTTTTTTTTTTTTTTTTTTTTTTTTTTTTTTTTTT
>Ga0116226_10004061_pt1 | contig 12919 bp, 6 predicted proteins | sample S1TSphfallax_FD_89692 | JGI IMG/M metagenome (GOLD analysis project Ga0116226, IMG submission 89692) | Host-associated microbial communities from peat moss isolated from Minnesota, USA - S1T2_Fa - Sphagnum fallax MG | ecosystem: Host-associated > Plants > Peat moss > Unclassified | place: USA... | reverse complement strand
TAAACAAAAACAAAAATAATAAATAAAACAAGAATCTAAACTTACAAGACCATAATTTTGAATATGTTCTAAATACATTTCTTGTACATCAAAAAGTCGATCACCAACTAAGAATTGACATGCTAGAACAATTTGTCCATTAATAACTTGACGAAAATAATTCGTTAATTTATCTATTTCAATAGTTGTTGACATTAGGATTATTTTTACATTTTGAGAATTTTGTAACCATAATGTACGAATTAGAATTAACCGAAAATCCATTGATTGATTGATCACGTTCATGAATCTAAGAGAAATATATTTAATAAAAAAAAAAAATTAAATTTGACCTTACTTCATCAAGAATAATATGTGTAAAATCTTGTAATGTTTTGGTTAAGATTAATTTTTGTAGTAGAACACCTGTTGTACAATATAAAATTCTTGTTAATTCACAACGTTGTTTATTTAAACTTGTTTGATATCCAACTGTTTGTCCAACAGGCCAACCACGTAAATGTGATATATGTTCACAAAGTGACCGAGCAGCAATACGTCGTGGTTGAGTTACAACTATATTACAAGGTTTAGAACGTTTAACATAATCATCTAAGATATATTGAGGAATTTGAGTTGATTTTCCTGATTCAGTATTTCCTTGAATTATTGTTATAGAATTTGTTTCAATTATCTTTAAGAATTTTATCTTTATGAGTATAAACAGGTAATGTTGTATCTTGATTAATCCATTGTTTTATTTCTTTATAATTATCAAATGTTTCTAATCCATGTGATACACCAAAGATTTGACGAATTTCTTCTTTATCAGCTTCACTTTGAATACCATCAGGATCAGTTTGACCTTAAATATCAGACATATGTTCACGTTATTGGTCTCGTTCAATATTTGATCGAGTTAAACGATTATTCATTGATGAACTAACTGTTGTACTTGCAAATTGTTGACTTGTTGAACTACTAATTGTTGTTTCACCATCAATATCACCACCAGCACCTTTATTCCAACGCTAAACAAAATGAAACGTAATTTAGAACGAGAAAATTATCGCGTTAGTTATCATTCCATATTAAGAATAGACCAGAAGAGTTCAGACTAGAGGTGTGCAGGGTAGAGAGTATAAGAATTTAGTAAGGTAAATTAAGGTCATAGAGTAAGGGAATCAACGAAGTGTTATTATTCAATTTTTCGATCATCCTCCCAAGATTATATACATATGCTCATTTTGAGTGGCATCGTTTAGGTGCTATGATTTGAATCAATCGAAAGAAAAAGAGTCATTACACTCTATATAATAAGACGTAAGTCGATAGAAAATCTAGCTAGATCTTTATTTGGTATACCAGCTAGTTCATATACGAGCGAAAGAATATTCAGTGTAGTTGGAAGAATTTTCGACGACTGGTTACAAAACTTTAGTGATGAAATTATTGATGATATGTTGTTCATTAATAATTTAAAAAAAACTTTCCTTCGATGCTTTGTACTAAGGAACAAACTAAATCAGAAAAACGTGAAACTATTTAATTATTTACCAGTTTTAGAGTTTTCTAACTAGACCAGGATTATGAGAGAAGGAGGAATACACTTCATAGGGTAGGGTAAGGATATAGGTTTCACAGAGTAGAGTAGGGTAAAGATAGAAACTCCGCAGGATATGGCAGAGTAACGGTAGAGGCTCTGTAAGGTACGGTAAGAGTTGACAAATTTTTCTCAGACAGGGTACAGGATACGAAAAAAGCTTACCCTGTACACCTCTAATTCAGACCAATAGATATTCCGTTTTGGAGTTAGAATTATTTTACTAGAATTTCACTCGATAGCGAAATATTTGATACAAAGTCAAATGACGGACTATTTGCAACGATAAATGACCGTTACGCTTCACTTCCCTGTCTGACTCTTTTGTTATAGTGTTGACCTTGAAGATATATTCTCTTATCTGACTACTATATACGAGTATGTTCGTTGTGATATAAATACGACTGGAATGATGAAGTAGCTCAATAAACATCCTTATCGAGAATAGCGTTAGGGCTACTCCTCCAGTTCGTCACACTACTAACTACAGATGAGTCTCATGCTTCTAAGTGCCCCGTGATCACTTTTTGAACATCCAGTATAGAGATCGTAGGGTTTGAGAATTTTCGGTGCCGGACCGGGATAACAGAAAGTTTTAGACTTGGACCCAGTTTATCAAACGTTTATTAAATCTAATGCATACTCTTAATATTTTCAATGAAATTTTCTTATCCGAATCTACTAATCACTCTCAAGATACGAGATGCTTATTTTCGATGATTTTCACACTCCACACATTTCTCAGACAATTCTGGCAGTGATCTTATAATAATAAAGTTATAATTGGCTCTTAATCTTAACTAAAACCCGTCGAATGCGAAATTTTCTGACCTGAATTAGATTAACAGAAACTTTCCGACCCGTCGCTCTAATCGAATATCGCGAGAACGAAGCATCGGGCTTGGCTAAAAATCACCTAGAGATAAAAATCCCTCAATTTGATTTTTTGTTAATTATCTTGCTACAGGCAGCAACTCCATTAAAAAATTGATCACTTCGGAAGGAAGGCTTTCAAGTCCGAATGCTTTTAGACTTTTTCTATTTTATTTTCGATAAGAAAACGAAGTCGTTCTTTTTTTTACTTATAAAAATTCCTTATCATATCTTTGTTGAAAATCTCTCGCATACGCTCTTTGATCAATTGATAAGAATTGTTTCCTTAATAAAAAAATTGTTCGAAATAAAAAAAGGCAAGATTACTTTTCATGAAATGTTGCATATGGAATAATATTCATTTTATTTTTATTTAATTGTTGCATTTATTTTTGTTGTTGTTCAAATGATGTTGGACGAAGATATTGAACACTATTACGTCCATTTGTATTTGATGTGGAATTATCAATTGAAGCTGTTGCAGAACTTGATCGAGTTGGGCCAATACGAAAATAATTTTCAATATCTTGAGCAGTCAAACATTCAGTAGCGGAATATAAACAATTTCCGGGACCATAATTTGGAGCGCTTGTTTTTTGTTTTCCAGATGGACAAAGATCATGTTGCATTGGTGTCACCATTTTTATTCTTTTGACGTCAATACAATGATCACAAGATTCAAGATCGATACAAATAATCTACTTTCACCTATTATACGGACAGTTTTTGGATGGAGAATTCAACAACCAATCAAAATTTAAGAGGAGATCTCTTTAGAGAATCGCAAGAGGATAAACAAAAATATGGTTTCAAGTTAAAATAAGATCATTTTTAATTAGATTATCAATATATTGAATAGAGAAGGATTTAATCAGACGAAGGGCGCCACTTGTCACTGATTAATTATCGAGCAACCGTTCTTCTTTCTTTTACTATACAACAAACGATATAACGACTCAAGATATTCTCACGAAAATAAAGATCTATGATCGTGTATAACAGAAAATTTTCGAAAGTCATCTACTGCTCATTTAAGTCAAATCTAATATTCAAAGAATAATAATAGGACTCAAAGTTTTCCTTTTGTGGAATCAGAAACAGTCATGTCTGCGCACTTTATCGAACTAATAATGCCATTTCAACAAGGAATTAGGATAATCGTTGATCTGGAAAATCAGTGATTTCTTCTATGACTATCACCACTAGACAATAAAAATAATATTTTAATCTATTTTCATTCGGCAAACAAAATGTAATTATTTATTTTCATTCCGCGTATCCATTTACACAATATTTCATGTTATCAAAATTGCCGAAATTATTGCAATGAGTTGATTTTCAGTTGTATGAAGAAAATATCGAAGTTTTCAAAAGTATAGATTAATGGTATGACTTAAAAGCAAAGTATTATTATCCTAGATTGAAGTCTAACAAGTGGAAGAGGAGAATATTTTCAATTGAGACAGAAACGAATTTAATACATCAAACAAATTCAAAACAGACATTCCCTTCTTTTCTATTCTTTGTGTTCTAACATCCACCTACCTATATACAAGTAGCTAGTAGGAATCGAAAGAAATTTCGATCATATTTTCTTTTTAGGAAACATTTATTTATTATATTAAAATTTGATAAACACACGTACACTTTATATTGATGATGAACAAAACTTTAATTATTTCAATACTTGTGTTGATACAAGTGTGCTTGGCAGCTAAAGAAAGAAAACTACGTATTATACCGATGAATATAAGTAAACAAAATTTAAATACAAATTTAAAAGAATTTATTATAAATTTAGATGACGTTATGTTAACACCAGGTATTAGTTCTATTCAAATTGAATCGATCATCACTTGTTATGGGGTCAATGCTAATCGTAGTGTGAGTCTCTGATGAAAAATATTGAAAGACTTATGAATGAAAGGAGACCGTTTTTTAAATAGGTTCTTCATTTTATCAATAAAGCAATAGAGATTGGTCTTTATGGTATATGATTGTTTTAGAAGATCCAAATTATGATGTCAAACTCGATGGAATATCTTGTGTTAATCGAAACAATATACCCAAATGTTATTTACGGTAAATAATACTTCGCTTTAATTTAAAATATCATTCCTGGATTCAACGGAGGATATTTCACATTGAAAAGATCAATATGAGAATCGTCTTCTTCACAAGGAAAAAAGATCGATTAAGTTATATCAACAGAAATCATATTCCCTCGAAATTTCAATCCGTAATTTGGATCAAGGCCCATAACTAGAGCTTGTCGAGTCCAAACGTTTTGGGCCTGGACACTCAGCGTACTCTTAATTTCGACGGAACTTTTTGATTTTAATCTTCAAGTTACTCTGAAGATGGAACTTTGTTCTTCGATTATTTGTATTCAGTGGCTAGCATACAATCTGGATGGTGATCATATAAAAAACAGCTCATAATTGGCTGGAATTTTTATACCAAGAGCTGTTATATCAGACCCGAATTCGGAAAAAAGTAAAATTCTGACTTGGACTCTGCCCGAACCCGTTTGGGTCTGACCCAACGGGCTCTACTTGTGACACATGAGTATAAATTCTGGTGAGACGATAAATGCTTAGCATTTGGTAGCGAAAAACAGTTTTAATGTCATCCAGAAGAAAAAAGTTACAGTTAATTCCCCTTTTCAAATATGCAAATTCTTATTTTATAAATACTGATCATTTGATAATCTCCAATTATCCTTGTAGTCTTTCACTTCTCCTTTCTACAATGAATCGAATGAGCTATTAAGTTCGAAAACTAAATATGCAAACCGAGGTTACTCGTGAGATGAGATGAGACTAGCGATCCCGATCTGTCTCATAGGATGAGACGTTTTCAAAAGAGTTGCATCCCATAGAACTAGGGAGCTGATAATCCTCGTTTTCATGGACCCAGACCCGGACCTGACAAAACCTAAAATTTCGGGTTCGAACTCGGGCGGGTCCGCATCTGAATGTTTTTCTCATTAATATCCGTCACTCTGTCTACGTGAGTAAGTAAAGGATCAAGATTTCAACTGTTTATTGGTTATTCGAAGAATAAAATCAATGTAAAGTTGACTCAAAATTGGATGCAAAACACGTCCGAAGTTTAATCGATAGACCTAGACCCAACAAAAGTAAAAACGTTGGACCCGCATCTGCAGCTTCCCACCGTTAGTAGTCGCTCTCTCGGAAACCCAACTTGAATAAAACGATGATTACATCAATCCGTCGAGTTAGCTAATCATTAGAGATAAAAAGTGAATAGTTAAAGATTTGTTGTTTTAGTATGACTAATCTTGGTTTTGAACATTTACTTGAAATAAATCCATCTCGGGAGACATGGTATCAATTATGTGATCATCTAGCAACGAAACCGTTAACAATGATTATTGAAGAAAAAAATGTAAATGTTATATCGCGAACAATTAAAAATGAATTTTATCATAAATATGTTGATGGAAAATGGAATATTAACAAAAAATCAATTGAAACAAATCAATTTACATTCATCGGTGAACCTAGTTGTATATTAGTTGATAATAATAGTCAAATTATTTGTTTTTCACGAACAGATGATCCAACTAGATTAGTTATTTGGTCACATGAAGAAAATTCTCTTCAATTAATTGATAATGAGACAGAAAAGAATATTCAATTTCCAAGTGATTTATCATGTATTTCAACAAACGAAGAAAAAAAAACAAAAATCGTTTGTTTTGTTGTTAATCAAGATGAAAATATTTAAGTCATTATCAGATTAATGAATTCATTTGTTCAAAATGGGTTTTAATTAATTCAAAAATTAATTATTTAAAAAAAATAAAACCACTTTCATTCTTTTATCTTTCATCAAACAATTTAACTGAAAATATCGTTCTTTATGCATTAGGAAATGATGAATTACCTTATATAACAATATATTAAATCAATTGAGAATTGGAATAAACAATGGGCAGATTGGATGGAATTAACATCAAAATCACTAAAATCAATCGAATCGATTTTTTATGATTCGAAAAAAGAAAAGCTCGTCATTATTGCTTTGACAGATCATCAACAATTTACATATTCAACATTTAATTATCAAAATCATTTAACATATTAAGCAATCAAATATATTCATATATACTGCACATTCGGAAGATCTCGACTGGAAAGATATTACTGATTTGGATGATATTATAGAAGTTGTCACATACTTAGGACGAGCAACAGATAAAACGAAACAAAATTTTCCGAAAAAAATTTTTTTTTTTCTTTAGCTAATATTCATTGTGTAGCTGATGCAGATTGTATTAATACACCAAATGATGTTGCTTGTTTGCCATTTTCAATTGTTCCGCTCCATACAGAATTGACAATTCGTGAAGCTATTCATGAACGTGATAATGAATTTATTAATGAAATGGCAGAATTCGGCATGGTTAGATTAAACATTTTTTTTTATCTTTTAGAATATTAAATATTTTCATTTTAGGTCTATGGAGACCTTGTTCGTCGTTTGTTCTTTAAAGCTTTTCGTAACAAACTAATTCCAGGACTTTAACAAATTATTACTTTTTTAATCTTTAGTGTAGATCGCATCAATTACTTTTAACTTCTAGACTTTTTATTAATAGATATTAGAATTCTGAGAGTGACTTTGTATACCTTTTGACACGACAGTGTCTTACATTCACTACAATCCTTTTTATTTTTAATATGCGCATTATATAGAAGAAGGAAACGGTCAATCAGTCATATATTATTTAAGAATTAAATAAATGCACAAAAACAATTTCTGTAGTGTAATGGTGATATACCGTTCACAGGAACAGATTCAATTGGAAATGACGAACTGAGAGATTTAAGAAAGTACAATGTGAACAGAAAAAAAAGGATTTTTAGATCAACTTATTTTTTAACGCATTCAAAATATGTTTAACTGACGGATCATCATCCGCTATAATTCCATTTTGTCAACGCTTTTTTGTTATCTTAGAAGAGCAAATTAATAAACTTAGGAATAATTACAACTATAGAAAGTTGAAAATACTAGGACATTACACTAGTGAAACCACGCAAGTGTTAATGAGATGCTCTTGAGAGAAGTTTTGATTAACAAATAATCTTCAGTTAGAATCAACAATTTTATTTAAGAACTACGGAGAGTTTATGAAGCTTTTACATCAGCATTTATAGTAAAGAGCACTATATGCATTTTTTATTTCATTGAAAATTCGATTGTCGAAGTTAATATCTATAATAAGACAATCCGAGAAAGCAAGAAAAGAAAATGGTGATAAGCGTCGGGCTCATTCTAACTTTTTAAATAATAAATAAATTGACGTTATATTTTAATTAGATACCAACAATCATTTATCAAGTTTTTATACCTTACCAATGGTTGGAGAATTTCTTACGACAGCTAATGTCGTCTATATACTAATTCATTCTATTTACTGGAATAACTTCATGAATTCTATTAACATTTGAGTCAAGATTCATGTATCTCATTATACATCTCCATCGATCTTTAGTTATGTTGAAAAGACTAGGAAACACTGATGATGATGTATTGAAGGCCATGGTGTTTTCATAGGTGACACAAAATAGAAAATAAACCGATAAAAAACGCATGCATTAGTCATGGTTAATAAATAGGACTAAAAATATTATTCTAAGAGTATTGACGATCCTAAAAAATCAATAGTTGGCATTTGAAATCTTTTATCGATGGGATATACAAGTAAATTAGACGGAGAAGCAATGAATTTGTTGTATATATAACTGAGAATATAGTAAGCATTTTCATTAAAACTTGACTTAGGGGTAATCGGGGGAGGGAAATCCGAATCCGAGGTCAGATTTCAATTAGCTAATTACCCTAATTAGGCTAATTAGCTAATTAGTGCCAATTGTCACTATTTTTCATAGAACTTGACTAAGGGGTGATCGGGGGAGGGGAATCCGAACCCGAGGTCAGATTTCAATTAGCTAATTACCCTAATTAGGCTAATATATATATAAGAAAAACCCAAACATATCTGATTTCCTTCTGTCCGGAACGCTCCCAAGACACTGAATAGCGCCATCTATTGGGTAAACCCAAAACACAAACAACTTTTTTCCGCCTTTTTAGAAGCTTGCAACATAGAAAATGCTCACAAAATATACAAATTCTGTGCGTCCGTGGTTTTCCACGGGTTATTTCTAGTTGGCAATATATTGCGAGAACTTGGTGATCATGCAAATGCAGATAATTTCTATCAACGTATGCTCAAAAATAAAAATCTTTCAGATGAAACTCTTGGTCATCTTTATTTTAATATGGCCATGCTAGCTGATGAACGGGGTGCATACTTAGACGTGTTGCGTTACTTTCAAGAAGCAGAGAAGCTTGTAAAAACAAAACCATCACATAGTAGCGAAGTGCTAGCTCCCCCACGAGGTCTATTTGCATCCAACATTGTTCCATCCCGAATGAATATCTTGAACAATTTAGGGCGAATGTATCTCAAAGATGGTGAATATCTATCAGCACAAGAGCATTTTGAAGCAGCTCTTCGAGAGTCAGGCTCTGATGTCGAACGTGCCACTGTGCTCAACAATTACGCTCTGTTAGAATTTCAGCGTTGGAACAATGAACAAGCTTATGAGTATGTAAATCAAGCCGTCCAGCTAGCTAAAAATGATGCGTACTCCTCGGAATTCAACCACAATCTCGATGTAATTCGTAATCATCTTACTTCGAGAAACGCAGAGGCTAGTCCAGAACGCGAAGGCAAATAGAAAACGTGGAATCACTAGGACTAAACCTTTTGTTGAGTAAATCTTCTGTAATTTATGATTTGTTCTGTAGAATAAATTGGTATAACTGTTCAGTGTATGGAAATATCAGCATAGATGAAAGAACGCTTCCAGTCAAGGTGGAATCAACAGACTCCGGATTCGTAACGAACGTTTAAGGTTCTTGGGGTGATGGAGTTTGGTCGAATATGTTCGAATAGGCTTTAGACTATTAAAACACGGTCCGAAGTTTGCTCGGGAGTACGGGAATATCGCTCGGAGTACGGGAGTATCGCTTGGAGTATTGGAGTATGATTTGAAGTATTGAACTATCATAAAAAGTACCAGAATATTAAAGCATATAGACGATAATCTAGTTAGGTCACTTCAAAGGATTCTTTTCGATCATTAACATTTCAGTTATCATATTTTTGACAGCTGTGCATGTAAAAAAATTGCCTCGGTAATAAAAAAAATCTGATTTCAATCGATTGTAATCATACAGTTTTTAATCAGTAATTTACATGGAAATAATCACAAAAAATCAATTTTTCTATTTTATTTGATCATAGTCAATTTTTTTTCATTATTTATAATCAATTTGGATAAGTCTGATATTTTTGTGATTATTTCTATATAAATTACTCAGGTCACTCAATCCGGCCAGAGAATGCTATCGGACGCGATTGGACCCGATGCCGGATGATCCCGAAAATCGCCGATTTCTATTCAAAAAAGGATTGAATCCGACCTGAATAACGCCGAAAAAGATCTGATCGGCTTCGATCATATCAGATTATCGCAAGGAGGAATAGGCTGAGAACTGAGTTTTTTGAGTTTTCTGAGATTTTTGAGTTTTTCGAGTGAAATTCTCAACGGGGGAAAGCGAAGTTTTTTGGTCAGAAAAAGTGAGCTCGACACGTAAACTCAAAATGTCGAGCTTGCTTACACGTGAATCTTTGGTACGAAGTAATTCCTGAGAAATTACTAAATTGGCCCGAAACTTTTTTGTCCCAGAGCAGAACACTTGGAATTTGAACCCGGAAGTACCATTTCCAAAATAGAACGAAATTGTTCTGTTTTGGGAATGGCACTTCCGGGTTCAAAGTTCAAGCGTTCTGTTTTGGGAATATTTCTGATGAACTTGACTGAAAATTGATGAGGGTGATGTAAAACTGAGTTAATCTCAAAAATCTCAGCTTTCTCCCCCTTGGATTATCGTATATTATCGGAAACGGTCGGTTCTGTTTGCTGGAAGGAATCGGACAATACGGAATTTCTTTAGGGAACGAAAAGAATTCTGTCGAAATTTGGTAATCTGGATCCGACCCGGATTATACCTATATCCTAATGGGTACACTACCATACTTATACCCTCATGGGTATACTACTTATTAGCACAATGAACTAAAAGTTTTCCGTTTAATTCCAACGATTATCGGCAATTGATTCTGGTGGGATCTGTATTGTCAGGAACGATACAATTCTATGTTTGGAACTGTTCTGTTCTGTCATTACCCGATAAGTGTTGATACCAGTAATTCAAACTATTTTCTCATGAACTAAGCGTCGCTGAATACGATGATTTCCTGACAACAGATAGCAGCGGATTTCCCATCCGCCCGACACGATTCGATCCCTTGAATCTGACCTAGATATATCAAACTACTCCGTTCCATAATCGATGCATACATGGACAGAGCAACATAACTGCTGGATAGAGTTTTTTACGCTTGAACAATTGTTTTTCTTTCTCGTATTTGGGTTCGATGGATTCATAAGCTGGGTAAAAAGAAATTGGACGATTTTTTCATTAAATTGACGAGACATTCCAATAATTATGATCATCTCCAGAAAAGCAGCGCTCAGCAATACTTTCTAACATCACGAGCGGTCTATTCAATCGAACTGAACACACACTGTTTAATCTATTTAATACTCCTGGTGATCGAAGGTAAATTACCAGAAGAACTACTCTGTGTTGCTCGTTTTCATTCACAATCGTGTGAAGCGATCTTTCGTTCTGCACGTGCGTTCTTGTTCAATTCTTCTTCTATGCGAATCTCAAAAGATTAAAAATCAGCATGAACAAGCCGCTTCTCCTACATTACGCTTTCCAGCTCATCATAAAAGCAAACATAGTCATTTATCTTTCGGTTAAACCTCTCGTATGAAATTGCCAACATAAGCAGAGATTGGACAAACTGTTGTTCGAGCATTCGATAAAGCGACGGATTATCGCGAACATGCTGGAATTATGGCGATCTTGAGTAAAAACAAATTATATGATATCGTTAGCCTTAATAATCATGCTCGAGTGTCATTTGACGACATAGGAATACTCGATAATTTCTTTCAAGAAAATGATGACGACGATGTTATTAGTATTCTTCGATCTCATGATGACCGAGACTCTTCACAACCAACATTTCGCACAGTACGCGTGTGTGATAATATTTCACCTCATCTATTGCAATCGTACTTCAAAGTGCGCATCAATCAAAACGATAAGTTTATTCACAAATCGACTGCTTGTTGGATTCTAACTGAACAAAATCAGAAACTTTTGGCTGATCGAACACAACGAGTGACACAAACAAAATGATGTTAATTCTTTTCTTCGAAATTAAATAAAAGTTTTGCAATATGAATTTGTTTTCTTTAGCACTTTTTTATCTGGTCCTCGTAGGAGAAAGTGTAGATGTGAAGGTTTATTTTGTAGGAGAGAACATTATCTCTGGAATACTCCTATGTTCTACAATATCAGAATATTTCAGACAACGTTCATGTTAATTATTCAGTTTCCAGCCTACTTAAGCATCATATATATAGTACACGTATATCCTTAGGAATACGATGTAACTTGGAAAAGCCTTAAAAGTCTTCCAGAAAATCAGCAGAATTCACAATGTCTGAAATTATTCATGTATTCAAAGGTTTTGCGATTTGGAACAAATTGGATTATCTCGCTGCGCTAGACTTGAGAATATTGACTTTGATGTGACCGACTAAACTTGCACTTTAACTTAAGACCCCCTCCTCCCACACCAAAACTTATCTCGGGTCAGGTAGATACAAGACGCATGAAATGTATCCCTAGCGAAAATATTTGATGTTTCAGCGCAAGATCCTTGCCAGATATGATCAGGATCCTGCAAGGATTCGCTGTTTTTTCCTGAGGAAACGACTAAATCCTGAAAGAAGTGTGCAGCCACGGAATTTAAGGATTCTTTCAGGATTCTAAACGAGATTTCTAAGGATCCTGACAAGTTTACCATTGTTTTTTAAAACAAGATTGAGCAAGGAAATCGATGATTCCTGAAAGAAATGTGTAGCCACTGAATTTCAGAATCCTGTCAGGATTTCAATAATTCAAAATTCAAAAATAAAATTCCTGATTACATCTTTCAGGATTTGACTAGGTTTCCTCCAAGGTGTTATCGAATTTCTTGACAGAATCTATCTAGGATTGGACCAGGTTTCTTTCAGGATGTGATCAGATTTTTGGCAGGATCTTTGCAAGATATTCTAAATAGAACATAAGAGAAATGAACACATAGAGTATCGATCTCTAGACCTTCAGTTTACATACCAATCAGCTTACCCGGCTGGATGTGCCATGTCATTCTATGTCACTTCAACGTTCAATATCTTAATTTCTAACTACAATGTAAACGTCTACTTTATT
>Ga0116226_10004060_pt1 | contig 12922 bp, 13 predicted proteins | sample S1TSphfallax_FD_89692 | JGI IMG/M metagenome (GOLD analysis project Ga0116226, IMG submission 89692) | Host-associated microbial communities from peat moss isolated from Minnesota, USA - S1T2_Fa - Sphagnum fallax MG | ecosystem: Host-associated > Plants > Peat moss > Unclassified | place: USA... | reverse complement strand
GCTCGTTCCACCACATCTGTAACGGCGGCTTCTAAAGAATGACGGGTTGATAGGGCGTTTGCCCACTGCATTTGGTCTGCCATTAGTTTTGAGCTTCTTTCTCTTTTTAGGCTAGTAGGTTTTGATTTTTTATTTTGGGAAGAATTGCATCTTGCAATAATTGATGCCAACCCTTTGTCTCCTCCATTCCAAGAAGCTGGGGTTGTCATTCCCTAATAGATGCATCTAAATATATTGTATGATTGTTTATCTATGGTACTGATTCCACAAAATCTTAAAAAATAAAGATGAATGCATTATAGATGCGGCAGTTTACTATATTGGTTATAAATCAATAGGCTAAAGTACTAACTTATTAGCTGAATGGTTAGAATAGTTAGTAATCAAGCTAAAATCTGCCATTTCTGAACTTTTTCTATACTAGTATTAACAACACACAACGAGACTAAAGCAATGACTAACATCCAAGAAACAGCAAAGAGCGACATCCAAGAAAAAATTCAAGAAGAAGTAGAACAAGCGCGTACTGTCTGTGATATTAACGGTAGCAGTTCACCAGAGTGTGCTGCTGCTTGGGATGCGGTAGAAGAATTGCAAGCCGAAGCTTCCCACAAGCGCCAAAGCAAGCCCAAAAACTCTTTAGAACAGTATTGTGATGACAACCCAGATGCAATTGAATGCCGAGTTTACGACGACTAGAAATTTAGAGCAGTGAATTTTCTATTCGTTTTTCAACAAGCAACCAGGATTTCTTTACTGAGATTTTGCACTTTTACCTCACTCCCGTCTAAAATCGTACTCTCCCTCTTTCATCATTTTCCCTAACGGGCAAAAAATTGGTGAAATGTCTGGAGTTACAGATATGTGAGCGTTAAAATTTGAGAGTTTTTATCTTCAAAGTAAACCTTTATACCCAAAAAATTTGGGTTTTGGTTCGGGAGTACAAAGTATATAGCCACTGGGTGGGTTTTTAAAAGGCTCCCTGACGCTACTACAGATAGGTGCAAAATCTAAGTTGAGGATCTTTGAGTTGCTTGTTTTTTTGCCAAATAGAGAGATTGTAGAAAGTTAATTAAATAACTTAACATCTAATTACTTAACCTTTTCCAAAAATCTTTGCAATAAATGAATTGGCTGTAGGGGCGTGCATTTGTATGCCCCTATAAACATATTTATAGTATAAATTGCGTGAAATGGTATAAGTTGGGTAGTCACTTACTTGCATAAAGAAGTTAGAGCGCAGTCTTGAGGCTAGATTTTGTGCTTTGATTAAACTGTTATGTAATATGGATAGACTGCTATAGCGGTTCCCATTTAGATTGCGGTACAACATTACATCGCTTGGTGTAGGGGTGTAGGGGCACTGCCGTGCCGTGCCCCTACGGGTGTACTTCACTCAAGCGAAAAACGCTATAGCTAGCTAATAGCTTACAGGATTGTCAGTTATGGATACTTGTTCTTAGTTAGAAATGTTTTATTTATCGTTTGAGAAAAACTATGGACTATGATATTTGGTTTCGCCCTTTCGTCTGGATTGATTACCGACTAGCAGTATTATTCCTGGTAATTATTCCGCTAATTCTTCTGATTTGGGCATTTGTGCAAAAAGCGGAAGCCATACAACGCTTATTGACTATATACTGGCGAATATCAAGCCTGTTGGCAATCACGATTTACTTGATGATTGCCCAGTATCCAGTTAGTTTTATCTCTGGATTGATGGCTCAGATTTTGATCCCGATTTCGCTGTGGTTCTGGGTGGATATAAACGATGAAATCGAGTATCAAACCAGTGGCTCTTTAAAATTTATTTTTACCTCTTGGCGCTGGGCTACAACTGTTTATTGTATTTTGGGTACACTAGTGCTGATCCCATTTTTGGGTTGTGCTTTTTCTGGCAATGCGCTGAAAACTTCCTATTGTCGCGTCTGGTTTGAGGTTCCGTTGCTATTTAAAGAATATTTTCATGCTAATAGCAAGGCTGAATTTTTAGGTTTTCTTGGCATAACTAGTTTAGTAATTTATATGGTTTACTTAAGCTATTTTGTTCTGATTAAGCTGGGCAAACAGGGACGTTCAGCCTCACCACAGTAACTGTCGCTGCGTCACCATACCCCTACTTAAAAAAAATGAATTCCATTGGTAAGCGACTGGAACAATACACCGCTAAACGCCCCCAAGAAGTCCTAATTGTAACGGTGGAAGTTGCTGATGAGGAAGATACAATTGCTATTTTCAAAGGCTTTTCCAGTTCTTTGATGCGCCCAACGGCATTTGATGCAGATGTACCAGTTCTGCCAGATGGGGCGATTATCCGCAATATTGACCGAGTAGCTAGTCCTTATAATCCTGAAGCACCTCGTTATATTCAACAAGGACTCTCTTGGGAAGCTATGGAAGCTCTATTATTAGAAGTGGGAGTATAACTATACATTCTTGCTGGGTATGACGAAGAGATTGAGTTCCAAATTTTACCCAACGGAGAGTTGTCTGATGAGCCGAATTAATTACAATTCAATGTCTGATGTTGAATTGAAACAGTATTTTCTCAAGCATCGCGGCGATCGCGCTGCTTTTCAAGCATACTTAGATAGGATTAATCAGCGCCCGCGTAGGATTGTTGCAAGCCCCGACGATCCCGATTTTGATGAGAAGGTTCAAGCAGCGATTCGCCAAAAGCTAGAAGCAGCAAGAAGCAGGAGTCAGCAGACTAATATTTCGTTAGAGCCGACTGACTAAGAGTGATCTGTGATAGCCAATGGTTATCTGCGGCAGATCAACTGTACGGTTGTGCGGCTTCGTTTTTTGGTGATGGCGTAACCATTGCTATAAATCCGTTAATGAATCATAAATATGCTTGGCATTCTGTATAATTACCCAATATGGGGACTTGTATGGAAAGTTCGCGTATAATCAATAGTTCTGCCGCGGTGCGCGATCGCAATTGAAGAATTATTTTGATTTTTAAATTTAAAAAATGTCCCGTTCTGGATACACACTTCCCGTCTTTGCCTGCGCTGCTGCTGTTGCAGCTTTACACTGGTTACACGATCGCAAACCCCTAACTTTAGCATCTATAGATTTGATTGAACCCGCTCAAATCGCTGAAATCCCCATTGAACAGGTAGCAGGATTATCTGAGAATACAGCTTTAGCAATAACTCGCAGCGATCCTGGTGATAATCTCGATTTGACCAAAAATACACCGATTTGGGCATTGGTGGAGTGGAGGGAAGAGGGGGAGACAGTAATTATTAAAGGCGGGGAAGGAATTGGCAGACAGATGAATGCTGATGACAAGCCGGCTATTTACGCTTATGCTCAAAGGCTCTTAAAAGAAAACTTGCAACGAATGCTAGCACCGGGAGAAAAAATCACGGTGACTGTTATTCTACCCCAAGGGCGATCGCTAGCTGTTCGGACTTCAAATTCTGCTTTTGGTGTGGTTGAAGGACTTTCTCTTTTAGGCACAACCGGTATTTCTCAACCCCTAAGTACGCCAGAGCAGCTTGCAGTTTTTCGGGCGGAATTACAAAATAAAGCCAGTCGTTTTGAGAGTTTGGTATTTTGTATCGGGGAAAATGGCCTAGATTTGGCGCGTAAACTAGAGATTAATCCTGAAAAATTGGTCAAAACTGCTAACTGGATTGGCCCAATGTTAGTAGAAGCTGATGTGCTGGGCGTGAAAGAAATTTTATTATTTGGCTATCACGGAAAGCTGATGAAGCTGGCTGGAGGGATTTTTCACACTCATCACTACTTGGCTGACGGACGCAGGGAAATTTTGGCCGCGCACTGTGCGATCGCAGGTTTAAAATCAGCAGATATCCAAGCTGTGTTTAACAGTGCTACCGCCGAAGCCGCACTAACATACCTAAAATCCCTAGATGCTGCAACTGGTAGTGATTGGGTAAATCAAGTTTACAATGCGATCGCAGAAACCATTGATGTTCGTTCTCAAGAATACATCCAAAGCCATAGCGAAAGGGGCACAGCAGTTACAGTCTGCGGCTCTATCCTCTTTGATCGCAATCGCAAAATTATCGTGAAGAGTAAAACTGCTGGTCTGCTGATGGGAAAATTATGTTAATTTATTATGAATAATCGTAAATAATTCAAATAAATAATCTTTTAAGTAACCACTCTAGGGTAAGTTTATCGTTCTAATACCATATCCGACTATCGGACTAGACAAACGCACATAACCTCGCGTTTGTAAAGGCTCTCTATACCATTATCAGCCTAACCAGGCTGAATAATAGCATCAACATAGACCACAAAGCATCTACCCTTAACAGAGATAACACTCCCGTCATGAATACAGCGGTGACTCTACCAACAGAACAAGCGCCCCAAACATTGGAAAATTTTGGGAAGCTTGATCGCCAATTGATTGTAATTCTGGACTTCGGCTCTCAATATTCTGAGTTGATTGCCCGTCGCATCCGCGAGACTCAAGTATACTCTGAAGTTTTGTCCTATCGCACTACTTCTGAACAATTGCGCCAACTCAATCCCAAGGGAATCATCCTCTCCGGTGGGCCGAGTTCGGTTTATGGTGATAACGCTCCCCATTGTGACTCAGAAATCTGGAATTTGGGAATCCCCATTTTGGGTGTTTGCTATGGGATGCAGTTAATGGTAAACCAACTCGGTGGAGAAGTGGCAAAGGCTGACCGAGGTGAGTACGGCAAAGCATCATTATATATTGATGATCCCACAGATTTGCTCACTAACGTTGAAGATGGCACTACTATGTGGATGAGTCACGGAGACTCTGTTACCCAAATGCCATCAGGGTTTGAATTGCTGGCACATACAGAAAATACCCCATGTGCTGCCATTGCCGACCACGAAAGGAAACTTTACGGCGTTCAATTCCATCCAGAGGTGGTGCATTCTCTTGGCGGTATAGCATTAATCCGTAATTTTGTCTACCATATCTGCGATTGCGAACCAACTTGGACAACTGCGGCTTTTGTCGAAGAGGCAGTTCGGGAAATTCGCACCAGAGTTGGCAAGAAACGGGTGCTGTTGGCACTATCTGGGGGAGTAGATTCTTCTACCCTGGCCTTCTTGCTGTATAAAGCCATAAGTGAGCAACTAACTTGCGTGTTTATCGATCAAGGCTTTATGCGAAAGTATGAGCCAGAACGATTGGTGAAGCTATTCCAAGAACAGTTTCACATTCCTGTAGAGTATGTGAATGCCCGCGATCGCTTTTTAGGTGCGATCGCTGATATCACCGATCCTGAAGAAAAACGCCGCCGCATCGGACACGAATTTATCAGTGTCTTTGAGGAAACATCCAAGCGCCTCGGTCACTTTGACTATCTGGCTCAAGGGACTCTTTATCCAGATGTCATCGAATCTGCTGATACCAACGTTGATCCCCAAACTGGTGAGCGGGTAGCGGTGAAAATTAAGAGTCATCACAATGTTGGCGGTTTACCCAAAGACCTCAGATTTAAATTGGTGGAACCACTGCGGAAACTATTTAAAGATGAAGTCCGCAAAGTTGGGCGTTCCATTGGTTTACCAGAAGAAATTGTCCAACGGCAACCTTTTCCTGGACCTGGTTTAGCAATTCGCATTTTAGGGGAAGTTACATCTGAGCGGTTAAACATTTTGCGCGATGCTGATTTGATTGTACGGCAAGAAATTAACCAACGCGGTATGTATCATGATTTCTGGCAAGCATTTGCTGTATTGCTGCCAATTCGTAGTGTTGGTGTTATGGGGGATCAACGTACTTACGCTTACCCCATCGTCTTGCGGATTGTTACCAGTGAAGATGGCATGACTGCTGATTGGGCGAGAGTGCCTTACGATGTCCTGGAAGTGATTTCTACGCGGATTGTGAATGAGGTGAAAGGTGTGAATCGGGTGGTTTATGACATCACCTCTAAGCCACCTGGAACCATTGAATGGGAGTAATCAAATTTTAGCGCACTGGCTTCTCTATACCTCTGCGGTTAAATAAATTACTTTTGAATCGCAGAGGCGCAGAGAAGCCAGTGCGCCCTTGCGGGTTCCCCGACTTGTAGCAACTGGCGCGACACAGAGAGGAAAAAGAAATTTTTCGAGTCACCTTGAAAGGGCTAAATTTAGGACTTACGCATTGACACGAAATACAAAATATATATTTGTTGAAAAACCAGATATGTCGTAGGGGCACAGCAGTGCTGTGCCCTCCATAGCGCGGGTTTATGTCCCATCAAAGAATAATTAATCAAAGCCTCAACGTAAGAGGATGTTTTAAATGTCAATGTAAAGGAATTTAAATACCAACATAATTTTATCAAGTTAATTAAGTAATCAGACAAAATTAATTACACAAAAATCTGGTCTGAAATCCTTGATTGGCAAAGGATTGGTAAATAATTAATATGTAATTAATTATGTCCAGGTACTTATAAATGCCAGCGAATAATTAACCATTAATTAGATGGTGACTGGACAAATTGAGTTATTGTCTAGGAAAATAGGCGCGATCGCAGTAAAATTACCAATGCTGTGGTTATAGAAAAAAACTAGCAGCTTATTAGAAATAAATTTCATGTGATCAACATTAATGGAGATGTTATGGAACCTGCTCTCCCCCTTGCTGGCTTAAACATCCTCGTAGTTGATGATGATGACGATAGCCGCTTTTATATTACTACCGTGTTAGAAGCTGATGGAGCAACGATCATGGCAGTTGCATCGGCGGCGGTAGCATTGAAAGTACTACCTGAGTTGCAACCAGATGTTTTGATTTGTGATATTGCTATGCCTGGTGAAGATGGCTACACCCTCATCCGCAAAATCCGGGCACTGAAGCCTGATGTTTGGGAAAAAATTCCCGCTATCGCCCTAACTGCCTATGGCGATAGCGAGTATCGTAGCCGTGCCCTAGAGGCGGGCTTTCAGACTCATGTGGCTAAACCAGTTGATCCAGGAGAACTAGTTGCGATCGTTGCTAATTTGGTTGCTTCTCAATCATCTAGAGCAGATACCCCCTGATGAATGTGGGCTAAAGGCGTTCGCGCAAGCAAAGAGGGGATTCTACATTCACAGACCCGCCATAAGAGGGCAGGCTTTCTAAGCTCAATTTACCTGGCCGTACTGTTTTTTGTTTTGGCTGACTGGGCGGTAAGCAAAGCCATGCCGTTAGGCTTATCGCAATATCTCCAGCATCTGATAAAAGATATTCTTCCGAAATATAGTTAACTGGGCGGCAGTGTAGTGGTCAGGATTTACGCAACTGGCACAAGCGACGGCGTGGTATGGACACTAACTAGCAACTTACGTTAATACACCCTCTACTTATTTTCTCATGACGTATTTCAATAGTGCTTCACTAATGCGATTTCTATTGCGAATACAAAGCTTTTGGAATGTTAGTTAGCTAATACTTATGTACTATGAAATGGCGATCGCATTGTGCAAGTTGCGTAAGTCCTGTGCTACTTAAATAATTGTTTTTAGATGTTGTAACAAATCCGCTGCTTGTCTTACACCCTCTATTCGTTCCACAGGCTGACCTTGCTTAAATAGTACTAGGGTCGGTAGGGCATGAATTTCATACTGACTAGCCAAATCAGTGTATTTTTCTGTATCTATTTTGACAATCCGCAGGCGATCTTTAAGTTGGGCATTGACTTGCTCCAAAATTGGCACCATCATCTGACATGGGCCACACCATTCAGCATAAAAATCCACTAATACAGGTACATCAGAAGCAGACAACATCTCTTCAAAGCTGTTAAATTGTTTTTTAGTTGCCATGTGACACACCGATTTTCAATTGTTTCTTTTAATGGTAATTCTTAGAAAATAAAATCGGTATAGGTTCATGGGTTTTTCTTAGGGAAAGATTACATATGAAACCACCCTGCTTGCTCTGTACCATCAAGGAATCATTGGTCAGAAGCTAAATACAATCTCCGGCGATGCTAATGCGTTGCGATCGCCGCAAGTCACTTCCAGTACCACTGATACTGAGCAGGCGTTGACCTGTGCCCCGAATCTCATAATACATTTGCAAATCACGAACAGATACAAATGGCATGAGTATTTTTCCTGATGATTTTTATAGAAGTTAGTTGAGGTAACTGTCCCAATAAGTAATCAGACAAAATTAATTACACAAAAATCTGGTCTGAAATCCTTGATTGGCAAAGGATTGCTAAATAACTAATATGTAATTAATTCTGTCCAGGTACTTATCTATAAATCTGGATACTTCATTACTTTGAGCAATCAACACTGTCTTAGAGCATCGATTCAGTAATCAAAAACCTCAGCCTTCAGCCCCATTCCCTACGCTCGCGCAACGGCACGAAGTGCGATGTCTCAGTTGGGCTATGCCTACATCAAGCCGCATAATTTGGGCAGACGACAGGCGGCGTTATACATTAATAAGTGTATCAGCAATACCGGACTTGTTCTGGCTTAGTCTCAATAGCAAAGGTTTGGAGATGTTTACTTTATCAGAAACTTCTATCCTGGCGGCAATCCTACTGGTAGCTTTAGGCATTTTGGGCTGGGGCTTTTATCGCGCCAGACCTTTTGGTAAGCTGGGAATTTTAGCCTGGTTACAGTCGGTGGTGTTGATGACTCCCTGGCTCCTGTTTTTTGGATTGTTTGCTGTGGGGATTTACATCAATATAGCGGGTATATTGTTTCTAGTGGTAACTTCCGCCGGATTGTACGTCTACTTGGGTAGACAGTTACGCGCAGCTGGGCAAGATGCCATCCTCAAGCAACGCGCAACAGAAAGACTCGCAGCTGATTCCTTACTTGAAGCAAATTCGTCACAACTAGCAGTCGCAGAACTGAAAGCGGAGATTCCACCGATACCAGAAGAGGACTTGAATGCAATTAAAGGTATTTTTGGTATCGATACGTTTTTTGCCACAGAAACCATTGCCTACCAAGATGGAGCCATTTTCAAAGGCAATTTGCGGGGAGAACCAGAAGAAGTTCACAACCGTCTAACTACAAGTTTACGACAACGCCTTGGTGATCAATATCGCCTTTTTTTAGTGGAAAATGCTGATAGCAGACCAGTGGTAATTGTCCTACCAAGTCGCAATGATCCCCGGCCGATGTTGTTATCGCAAAAAGCTTTTGCAGGGATTCTGTTGATAGCAACCATTGCCACCAATTTAGAAGCTGCGGGCTTATTGCTGAATTTTGATTTCTTTGGCAATCCAGGGCGGTTTAAAGAAGCTTTGCCTATAGGTACTGGGATATTTGCGATTTTAGTAGCTCACGAAATCGGTCATTGGTTACTTGCCAAACGTCACCAAATCCGCCTTAGCTGGCCTTTCTTTCTGCCTGCTGTGCAAATTGGTTCCTTTGGTGCAATTACCCGCTTTGAATCTCTCTTACCCAACCGCAAGGTATTATTTGATATCGCTTTGGCAGGGCCAGCCGCCGGTGGAATTGTTTCTTTGTTAATGCTGGTGACGGGCTTACTACTTTCCCACCCAGGTAGTTTATTTCAATTGCCCAATCAGTTTTTCCAAGGGTCGATTTTGGTGGGAAGCTTGGCGCGAGTTGTTCTTGGTTCAGCGTTACAGTCGCCTCTGGTGAGTATTCATCCCCTAGTGGTGATTGGTTGGTTGGGGTTAGTAATTACCGCTTTGAATTTAATGCCGGCAGGACAACTAGATGGTGGGCGCATTGTTCAGGCGATTTACGGACGCAAAACCGCAGTCCGAGCAACGATCGCAACTTTAATTTTACTGGCGGTAGTATCTCTTGGTAATATGATTGCCATGTACTGGGCGATCGTGATTTTCTTTTTACAACGGGATCAAGAACGCCCCAGTTTAAATGAAGTCACTGAACCAGATGATGCTAGAGCCGCTTTGGGTCTTTTAGCTCTATTTTTGATGATTACTACCCTTTTACCCCTGACTCCTGGCTTGGCTGGGCGTTTGGGAATAGGATAGTGCTTATGGAGCCTACACCCAAACAAGCAATAGCTGCAATTCGGGTGTGCGCTCAACTTACCAGGGTTTATAAACGAATAGACCTGGTAAGATTGGATGAGCGCACCAGAAATGTTTATATCTTGGCAAATAATTCAATAGAAGCTGAGATAACACCAACTGGAGAAATTCTTTGGTTATGACAAAACCAAACCTTCAACAAATGCCTTTAGAGCAGCTAAAAGATTATATTTTGGAGCATCGCAACGACGATGAAGCATTCCATATCTACATCGACAGAAGACGCGCCCAATCTCCAAAACAGGTTCCGATGACAATTGAGGAAGCGGAGGCTGATTTACAGAGACGGTTTGGACAGCAAGCTAGTTAAATTACCATAACCCAATTTTAGATTTGAGATTTTGGATTGAACAGATACGTTTACCGACAGCTTGCTAGAAAAATTAATTGAACGGTTTCCAACCTGCTAGCAAATTCGGGTAAGCTACGGGTGTAGGGAAGATTTTCTGTAAGCCAGTTTGACGGTCTTGTGGCTTTTCTTTGCCCATGTTCCAGAGGGATTCATAGAAAAAGAAAGAGACTCCAGCAAAATTGCGATCGCGGATTTTTTGCACTTGTGTCTGAATCTGTTGCATGGGTACAGGTCGGTTTTTCAAGCCAGCCAAAACGCCCACACTCACTGGAATATGGCTCTTTGCCACTTTGACTTCTGGATACTCTAATTCGCTGATAAAAACATTCAAGTCATCCCGATATATCTGTAAAACTAAGTCTTCAATGATTCCTAGTCGTTCCCACTTCTGCCAGTCTGCTAAAAAGAAATTGTAGGAAAAACGTTGAGGATTAGGAGCAAGGGAAACCAGGCAATTTTTTTTAGTAGCTTTAATGGTTGTGAATACCCGTTTCATAAACTCGGTGATTTTGTTAGCTCTCCAGCTCACCCATTCTGGATTTTGAGAGTCTTTGGAGGGAGCTTGACCCTGGTGTTCTTTTTTGTAGAGTCTCACTGTATAGGCATCGTAGCCTAATTCTGATGGTAAACCAAAATGGTCATCAAATTGAATGCCATCGATATTGTAGTTTCTGACAATTTCAACGATTAAATCTTGAATAAATTGTTGTACTTCTGGGTGAAAGGGATTTAGCCAAACGCGATTATCATTCCCATCTTTGACAATGCGAGTTCCATCACTGCGGCTAGTGAGCCATTGGGGACGATTTTTAGCTAATAGAGAATCGGCTGGTGCCATGAAACCAAATTCAAACCAGGGAATCACTGTTAACCCTTTGTGATGTCCCACATCGACAATTTCTTTGAGGATATCTCGTCCTTGTAATCCGGGTGTGGGATCGAGCGATCGCCCGATCACTTTGGCTGCAACTTTGCTAGGATACAATGTATATCCCCAATTCCAAACCGCCGGATATATGGTGTTAAAATTGAGTTCATCAAGGCGTTGTAAAGATCCCTTGAGGCGCTTGCGCTCGAATAACACATCACTATCGATATTTGTTAACCACACCCCCCTTAACTCAGATTCTGGTACTGGCGGCAGATTAATTTGAGCATTCAATGGTAACGATAGCATCACCGTAGCTACCACACTCAAGGTAACTATAACGGCAAACAATCCCGTCTTTCTACTTTGACGAATATTCCACCAAGAAGCAAACTCAACACACCACTTGACAAACCTTTTGATCATTTGCTAAAGACATCATCAAATTATCAACAATCAGCTTGAATAGCGATCGCTCCCATTGTAAGCACTAAAACAATCGTTATTTAATCCCATCAGCCTAGTACTGTCTCAAGCTAGTAATGAAAAGTTTGTAGTAAGCACTTTAGTGCTTAGAATATAAGGACTAAGAGAGTATTTATAAAGTAAAAATAAAATTCTTGTAGGGTGTGTTAGGCGCATACTTCGATATGATTTGTCACGAGAAATACAATATGAGCGCCTAACGCACCGCTATATAACACGGTGCGTTAGGCTAAAGCCGTAACACACCCTACTTTTTGATTTACTTTATAAATGGTCTCTAATTTAAAAAATGATTCAACAAAATTTTATAGGAGTTATGAGTTATGGTTCTTATTATTAACAGACGCGATTAATCGCATCTCTCCAAACTCCTTGTACAGACGCGATTAATCGCGTCTCTCCAAACCCCTAACTTTTCTCATGCCATCCAAAATCTTACCACCGCCCCTGAAACCTGGAGACTTGTTGCGAGTAATTGCCCCTAGTGGTGCTTTGCGAGAATTTGAGGTATTTGAACAGAGTGTAGAAATTTGGCGATCGCGTGGTTATCAAGTAAAAATCAGTCCTCAGATAGATGACAAATGGGGTTATTTAGCTGGGACGGATGAAATCCGCCGTCAGCAATTAGTAGCAGCATGGCAAGATCCAGATTGTCGCGGTATTCTCTGTGCCAGAGGCGGTTTTGGCAGCACCCGCATTTTAGAAGATTGGAATTGGCAAGCAAACTCAGCCCTTCCCAAGTGGCTTATAGGCTTTTCTGATATCACAGCTTTATTGTGGAGCCTTTACATAGCAGGAATTTCCGGCCTTCATGCTCCTGTGTTGGTGACTTTGGCAGATGAGCCAGATTGGTCAATTGAGCGATTATTTGATTCGCTAGAAGGTCGTCCTCTCGCGCCTCTCAAAGGTTGCGGGTGGGGTGGCGGCGTGGTAACTGGTACTTTATTACCAGGTAATCTCACTGTGGCTACCAACCTTTTAGCTACACCAATCTTGCCACATCTGGATGGTGTAATCCTGGCCTTGGAGGATGTTACGGAAGCACCCTATCGCATCGACAGAATGCTGACACAATGGCGTTTGAGTGGTGCTTTGTCGCAAGTCTGCGGTATTGCTTTAGGCGGTTTTACTCGCTGCGAAGCACCGCCAAATGTGCCTAGCTTTAGTGTAGAAGAAGTATTGCGCGATCGCTTGGGCGATTTGGGTATTCCT
>Ga0116226_10004059_pt1 | contig 12923 bp, 6 predicted proteins | sample S1TSphfallax_FD_89692 | JGI IMG/M metagenome (GOLD analysis project Ga0116226, IMG submission 89692) | Host-associated microbial communities from peat moss isolated from Minnesota, USA - S1T2_Fa - Sphagnum fallax MG | ecosystem: Host-associated > Plants > Peat moss > Unclassified | place: USA... | reverse complement strand
GTTTTTAGTTGCAAATAATATTTTTCAACTAAGTTTGTCATTTTCAACTAAAAATTATAGTTGAAAAGGAGTTGGAAATGTAATTGGGAAAAGGGGGTTTTCTACTAGTGGAAATTGAAAAATCTATTATGGATCCAACAATCAAATTACCACCAACTATGGTGGTTGAAGGTCAAATTGTTAAAGGTCACCAACTTGGCTAACATTAATTTGCATCGCAATTTTTCACCTCACTTACTCTTTATTTTTTGTCCCTCTTCAAAGTGACCAATTTGGTTAACACTAATGTTAAAAAACCCCACACCCCACCTTTCCTTATGTAAGAGGGAAGGTGGGGCTTTTTTTGGCCAATCTTTTTCATGCAATATCGGATATCCCCATTCTTTGGGCAAAAAGAAATTTTGTAAATATTTTTTTATTCAATAACCCCCATGCTTCAATGATGTTGACTATATTTAACAATTAGCTCAATGGTGTGTAGGCAATACCCTCATTTTTTCCAGCAGTCAATTCATTGGGGTGCATATTGGGGTGCATGCAATACTTTCATCATTTAATGCCCTTTATTGAGGTTCACTTCCTTGTAGATCAAGATTCAAACTTTCCATGGGCAAAGTGGGGCTTTCCTTGTAGATCAAGATTCTAACTTTCCATGGGCAAAGTGGGGCATGCAAGGTGGATGGTTGTCTGGCCACATACTCAGCCACATGATTCCTTGTTCAACACTTGTCCAAGCACCATGACATGCATGTGTAGCTAAGTAGGCTTGGTTGTCCATCCACTCAGCTCAAAGGTTTGTGCCGACAAGACCATGTTTATATGAACAAGAAGATTCTGGGCAACCCCTTGGTTTGTCTCCACTAAAATCAGCAAAAGGCCATTGATCGAGAAAAATGTGGAGCCATCTCTAAGTGGGACCCCCTTCAAGCTAAAGCATTGCAACATCTTGAATTACCCAAACCAACCTTGGTGAAACTAGCTCGTAGTCAACTTTTTAAACTCCTTGGCATCTCGAAGTGGGGCAATGGATCCGTCCTTGGGTATCCAATTCACTAGAGGAAAGAGATGATGGCCTTACAAAATTGATCCATGGGTCAAAGGCATCTTATAAGAAAGCCCTCAAGGCCACTTTAGATTTTCAGCCACGCAGTACCCCCATCAAATTGTCAACCAACAAATCAACTTTGTAACACAACATGCCTTGAACCAGCATCAAAATTAAAATATTTACATCGCATTCAAGTAATCAAGGAAAGGTTGCATTCCAATTTTGTATACTACATTTCTAGTAAATAACAAGCAAATGAAGGCAATACCCTCCTGTGTTACATACCAAGAATGCCCAAGGTGGTGCCGAATTATGGGGTTTTTGACATAGTTTTGTGCAAGCATGTTCTTGTGGATGTTCCATTCCATTGGGCTACATAGGTTGCCTTGTTCGCCCTATATGAAGTCTTGGACACATGCATATGGGATGTATGCCACATCAATGGATTTCTTGTTTGAACCCCCGTGGTGTTCACCCTTAACCCACACCAAATCCACATTGGAAAATGGTGGCTTGGTTGGGTTTTGCACTTGTATACTTTGGTGGCCTTGGGAGCTCGACCCATGTCTTTGAACTTCCTAGAAATGCCTTTAATATTCTATCCCAAGAATAAACATGAAAAAGGTTGATTGCATGGTATATGCATGATCGTCATTCAATAAATGAATGATGAATTAAAATCTCTAATCTATATTATTTTTATGACACCCATTATACTATAAATTACAATATTTTCATTATCACAATCATGGTGTATACACAAAGGTGTTCTATACACAAATCACACAATTAAAACCATCGATACCATGGTGCTTAATGTTCAACTTCCAAACCCTATAGGAAAAACATGACAATTTTTTGGCATCCAATTTTGCACTCACAAAACAAAACCTATTGGAATAAACAATATTGAAAAGATGTATAATATTTTTTTATGGTACCTGTTATGTGAGGTCTAGCATTGTGTTAGGATAGCCAACTAGGCTTGCATCTCTTTGGGGTATACACCTTAAACCCCCAAATATTTGATGAGCAATACGCATTGTGGACCCATCAAACATATGATTACATTTAAAACAAATAATATAAATCTCCATACCCTATGCCCTAAACTCACCCTACACAGTGGGGGTGGATGGTTAATGGTGAAGGGGAAAACCATAAATAAACAAACTTCAATGGAAAAATACATTCTAATCAAATAAATGCATAAATAAATATAAAATAAACATATAATTAATTCATTGGGTAGACACAATGAAAAAGTACAAGTACTTTACCCTAAGGTCAAATTCGACATTAAATAATCATTAAAATAGTGCAATGAATTTTTATGAAAATATGAAGTTGACATGTTGAAAATCATCATAATTATCATAGGTTACACTCTAATTAATTTCACTCCTCATATCATAATATCATAATAGATCATGAAAAATTTCAATAATTTCAACTTTTAAAAGCAAATTAATTTGTTGGAAAAAAAAAATGTTTTAGGTACTTGGAAAATGACCCTAGACTATGATATTATAATTAAAAATTGCTAAAGGGGTAGGATGATTACATGGTTTTGGATTAACAAAACATTAGGATAGGGATTGATCATGGAACATTGTATATTTCAATTTTTAATTCTTATTGGTTTTGGATCATGATGATGTGACTTGGGACTACCCAAAGATGGGAGTTCAAGGGAAAAAATTTATTATTAGACACATAATTTTGGGGAGAAAATATAAACGTAAATACTTTGTAGTAGACAATCACAAATTTTATTTTGTTGTTTGCATTTCATTTCAACAAAACATGGAATTTTGATGTAATTCTAACTAAATTTTTAGTAAAACAAAGAAGTATAAACTTTTACAATAATTTTCATATCCATATTGTTGTGCGAATTTTCTATAGTATCAAAAATGTAATGAAATGAATTGTAATTTTGTCTTTGAATTTTTTTACATTGTGTTCTAAAATGTAGATTTTAGTTATATGAAATAATCATGAGTCTAGTGTTTTAATAAATTGTAGAATCAAATGTGTTTAGAGTCAAGGCAGAAATTGTGAATGTGTGCATATTGTAGTGCAAATATGTTGTTGTGGTAATGTGGAATAATTCTCCAAGGATTAAATCCACTTTTACCAAAAATCATCAAAGGCTAAAGAAAAGATATTTTTCATACCTCTTTTAAGTTAAGAGTGGGCTTGGGATTCCTTAAAAAGAGAAAGAATGAAATGACCTTGATCCATATATGTGGAAGTGATGAGTTTGATATGAAATAAAATCCTACCTAAATACTTTTTGGTCCATATTCTATTAAAATTGAGGTGCCCCAAATATTTAATGCCATAAAAATTTAGCAAACCCAAAGGCCCAATATTAAGTACACATTTGGGGGCTTAAATTCAATAAACTCTACTTGGATTTGTATAATATGCATTTAATCAGGCCAAAATGGAGGTAGACCAACAAGGGAAATCATGCTAGTGCACATTGTTCGAATTTTCAATACTCGCATTTTTTGCATTCAAATGGAACATTGGTGAAATGAAATCCCACAATTGTCCATGCCTTCCTCCCTTAACACAATGCCTTTGTTCATGTAAGTGCAATTATTTTCATCTGGGCATTACAAGTGGCTTGTGCGAACAAAATCCAAGGGAAATGCAATACTCACATTTTTTTCATTTGAACATTGCAATGGGAAAATGGGGGGGTGAATCGTATTAATGACCAAGCAAGTAGGTATGGTTGGCTAGTGTCTGGTATGTACCTACCTAGGTGACTAGTAGGTATGAAAGTGAAATGACAGGTATTCTCACAAAGATATTTGAAGACCCAGTTTGAAGCCTAAGTTTTCTGTGTTTTTCGCTGTAATATGTTTGTCTTGGCTGCATATAATTTGGCAATAGTACAAATTCTATGTGAAACAAACTTGTGTACCTAATGAGATGGAATGCAAGAGTTTTGAGTTTAGGGTTTCATTATTTTTCTTTCTTTTATAAGTTTTTTTTACTTCTACTACACACAATGAATGAGCATAGGCACAAATATTGGTGGCTTTTGTTTATTACTACGGCCGTGCATAGAGTGATTGCAATGTGTAGCTGTTGGACAAGATGGAAATATGATGATTGGCCTCCATTTTGCGCACTGTGAAGGTGTGAAAATGAGTTGTTTAATAGGAGCCATATTGTGAAGATTCACAAAACCAGCCATGCCAACTTTAGAATTGGTCAAAAATGGGAGAGTTGATGTGCTCTTGCCAATGTCCTCAAACCAAGCACTTTTATTCTCACAGAATTTGAAAATATATAACTCTTGACCAATAGGAATGCTCAATTTCATTAACCTCCGCTTTTCGACCCTTTTCTAGAGTGACCCTTCTTAGACTCTCCTAACTCCTTGTGGAAAGGGTCTATTCAACCCACATCCCCATGACCCCCTTCACTTGGAGAATGCATATCTTGCTCAAACCTTCATCAATTTGAACGAGTTTTGTTGCATTAAATGCACCATTTGAAGCTTTACAAAATCTTTGAAAACAATAAAGTGACATCCAAAGATCTTAGGCTCCAAAATGTAAATTGGTCATATGTGGCAACCCACATGGTGCACATGACCCCCTTCATTTGGAGAATGCATATCTTGTTCAAACCTTTATCAATTTGAATGATTTTTGCTGCATTGGTTGCACCATCTAAAGTTTTACAACATATTTTTGAAGTGCAAAGACAATAGAGTGACATCCAAAGATCTCAACCTCCAAAATGCAAACTGGCCATATGTGCCAACCCACATCATGCCCATGACTCCCTTCACTTGGAAAAGGCTTATCTTGCTCAAACCTTCACCAATTTGAACAATTTTTGTTGCATTAGATGCGAAGTAAAGGGTGAAAAAATGTTTTTGAGCTTCAAAAGCAATAGAAAAATGAAAAAATATTTATAAGTTTTTATCCTTAAATTATTAGCATGTGTATCCTAATAGTTGCAATTAAGATGTAATCAAAATATTGGACCTATATTTTTTGTCATATGTTTCAAGTTTACAAACTATATAACTAGGTGCACCAACCATTTTTATAAAACAAATGGTACTTGGGATGAGCCAATCAAAAAGATTTGACCCAAAAACTAACCAAAAATAAAATAGGATTGTCCTAAACTAGTTTATTTAGTAAATAGGTTTTGATGGGTAGGTAACTTAGTTACCTACTTAGCTAAACATAGGTTGGTAAGTAAATATTTTACCAACTTACTTACATAGGTATTTAAATTCAATCAAATAGGTAGGCACCTAAGCCTAGTGAAATATAAAGCTTATGTCCAAGTGTCAAAATCCTATTGGATGCAAGATGGACAATTTAGATTAATGTTATTTATCAATAATATTTAGTTTTTAAATTGTTTCACTTCCACATGTCAATGTCTCTTAAATCCACATGTCAAAATATCCTCCTTCTTAAATTAGACAATTCATTTTTATTTTATTTTAAAATTTTAATATTGAAATATAAAAATGATGACATCATGAAATGTTTGGATTGAGTTCATCCACCCTATTATTCAAGTTGAAAATGATTTTCAACTATAATAGTTCATGTCATTCACAACTAAAATGGTTCAAAGTGGTGATTGACGTGGTGTTGACACATGGCTAAGATTTTCAATTGGAATGTCCTTTTCAACTTGTACTTGTCAATTGCCATTATTTTTAGTTGCAAATAATATTTTCCAATTAAGTTTGTCATTTTCAACTAAAAATTATAGTTGAAAAGGAGTTGGAAATGTAATTGGGAAAAGGGGGTTTTCTACTAGTGGAAATTGAAAAATATATTATGGATCCAACAATCAAATTACCACAGACTATGGTGGTTGAAGGTCAAGTTGTTAAAGGTCACCAACTTGGCTAACATTAATTTGCATTGCAATTTTTCACTTCACTTACTCTTTATTTTTTGTCCCTCTTCAAAGTGACCAATTTGGTTAACACTAATGTTAAAAAACCCCACACCCCACCTTTCCTTGTGGGAGAGGGAAGATGGGGCTTTTTTTGGGCAATTTTTTTCATGCAATATTCCCATGCTTTGGGCAAAAAGAAATTTTGTCTAAATTTTTTTATTCAATAACCCCCATGCTTCAATGATGTTAACTATATTTAGGAATTAGCTCAATGGTGTGTAGGCAATATCCTCATTTTTTCCAAGAATCCATTCATTGGGGTGCATGCAATACCTTCATCATGTAATGCCCTTTATTGATGTTGATGTCCTTGTAAATCAAGATTCAAACCTTCCATGGGCAAAGTGGGGTATGCAAGGCGGTTGGTTGTCTAACCACATACTCGACCACATGGCTCCTTGTTCAACACTTGGCAAAGCACCATGACATCCATGTGTAGCTGAGTAGGCTTGGTTGTCCATCCACTCAACCAATAGGTTTGTGTCGACAAGACCATGTTTATATGAACAAGAAGATTTTGGGCAACCCCTTGGTTTGTCTCCACTAAAATGAGCAAAAGACCATTAATCAAGCAAAATGTGGGGCCATCTCTAAGTGGGACCCCCTTCAAGCGGAAACATTACAACATCTTGACTTACCCAAACCAACCTTGGTGAAACTAGCTCCTAATCGACTTTTCTAACCCCTTGGCATGTCAAAATGGGCAATGGATCCATCTTTGGGTATCCAGTTCCACTAGTGGAAAGAGATGATGGCCTTACAAAATTGATCCATGGTTCAAAGGCATGATATAAGAAAACCCTCAAGGCCATTTCAAATTTTCACCCACGCAATACCCTCATCAAATTGTCAGCCAACACATCGACTTTTTTACATAACATGCCTTGAACCAACATCAAATTTAAAATATTTAATTTAGAAGTTCATTTTATTTATTAATTTGAATATGATTTATTTAATAATTTATTATTTAAAATAAGTTTAATGATTAATTTGCACATGTAAAATTAAATTGAAATCATTTAGGATTATATATAATGATTAATAATAATTTAAAACTAACATTTTAAAGATATATATATTATAATGATGTTACATGTTATATTAAACTACACAACTTTCATCACTCATTAGATGGGAAATAAAATAATAAACCGATATATAATTATTATACAATATTATGATTTCAAAGGATAATATGCCCAAAAATATTGTGTCCAAACATATCCCAGATTATGTTATTCAAAATTGGCCATAACCTTCTTTTTCCCATGTGCCTTAAAGTCTTTAATGTTTTTGCCAAGGTCAATCATCACATACAAAATAGCATGCAGGTCGTCCGAGATTGCCAAATGCATTACCACATCCTTAATCTTCTCTAATGCACATACCCGCCATGCCTTTAAAACATGCCATGCACATAGGTAAATTGGGACCATGTCCTAGTTCCAAACAACTTTATACAACCCAACAACACATGTATTAACAAAATCTCATGGTTACAAGTTGTACATCATGAATAACAATAGAAGTCATGAAAGTGTATTTGGAATGTAGTTAGAAAATGTGTTGGTAATCATCATAATGCCGCCAATTCTTGTGGGGTATCATCAACAATAGAACACACTAGCTTCCAACCAAGCATCCTTGAAAAGAACTTAACTTTTAATGGGGCTAACCATTCTATCAAATCATTTCGTGTTTGTCAAGAAATGACAATCCATGCAACTAGGATCTTAATCCAATGTGAATCAAACACCATTAAAATGAAGAGGTGGAACTTCAGATCATTATTGCAAAAAGTTGTATCCATTGAAATTGCCTTATTATGCCCCAATGTGAGCATTGATTCCAATTGGGTGGGTGTTTGGATCCCAATGGTGAATGGTGCTTGAATCCCACCAATACTTGTCACTTCCTACAAAAAACACATCATCCTAATGACTATATGCCCAAGTTTGAATGGAGATGGTGAGGTTGGCATGCAACCGCCAATTTCCTTCCTTATGCTTCTAGTCAATATAATTGATGTCATTTTGTTGAATGATATCATCTTTCATCATGGGCTCCCCCATGTTGACCCATGCCCACTAAATTGCTTTGGGTTTGTCATATATTTATTTCACCGCGTGCCTCAAGCTCAATGGATCCAAATGTGGTTCTTAAGAACCTGAGACATTTAGGGAACATATAATGACATCTAAACTACAGATTCCAAATCATCTTGGCCACATGTAGGCTCACCTTTAGTGTGAGTATGGGCAAGATGATAAAAGGATATCTCAACCACCTTTAATTGTACATATAATCACTTGACCCACTTGACCAAGAATTCTGCCAAACAACCATGTTTGATGGAACTAGTATGATTGGAGTCACCACAATGATCTCCAGACCATACCCGCATTCATACTTACATCGCATTCAATCAATTAAGGAAAGGCTACATTCCAATTTTGTATACTACAATTCTACTAAAGAACAAGCAAATGAAGGCAATACCTTCATGTGATACATACCAAGTATGCTCAAGGTGGTGCCAAATTGTCGGGTTTTTGACATCTTTTTGTGCATGCATGTTCTTGTGGATGTTCCATTCCATTGGGGTATTTAGGTTGCCTTGTTTGCCCTGTAGGAAATCTTGGAAACGTGCATATGGGATGTACACCACATCAATGGATTTCTTGTTTGAACCCTCATGGCGTTCTCCCTTAACCCACACCAAGTCCACATTGGAAATGGTGGCTTGGTTGGGTTTTGGACTTGTATACTTTGGCCTTGGGAGCTCGACCCATGTCTTTGACCTTCCTGGAAATGCCTTCAATATTCTATCCCAACAATAAACATGAAAAAGGTTGATTGCATGGTATATACATGGTCCTCATTAAATAAATGAATGATGAAAAAAAATCTCTAATTTGAATTTTTTTATGACACACATTATACTATAAATTACAATATCTTCATTATCATAGTCATGACATTTAGGGTTTTTTATACATGAATCATACAACTAAAACCACCAATACTATGGTGCTTAATGTTCAACTTCTAAACCTTATAGGAAAAACATGACATTTTTTGGGCATCCAATTTTGCATTCACAAAACAAAACCTATTGGAATAAACAATATTGAAAAGATGTATAATAAGTTTTAATGGTACCTATTATGTGAGGTATGGCATTGTGTTAAGACAGTTGGCTAGGCTTGCATCTCTTTGGGTTATACACCTAGAACCTTCAACCTTAAACCCCCAAATATTTGATGAGCAATAGGCATTATGGACCCCATCAAACATGTGATTAAATTTTAAACAAAAAATATAAATTAAAAAATTATGTTGATGTAAATCTCCATACCCTATGCCCTAAACTCACCCTTTGCAGTGGGGGTGGATGGTTAATGGTGAAGGGGGGAAAACCATAAATAAATAAACACCAATGGAAAAATCAAATTTAATAAAATAAATGAATAGTAAATATAAAATAAGCATATAATTATTTCATTGGGCAAACATAATGAAAAAGTACAAGTATTTTACCCTAAGGTCAAATTCAACGTTAAATAATCGTCAAAATAGTGCAATGAATTTTTATGAAAATATGAAGTTGACATGTTGAAAATCATCATAATTATCATAGGTTACACTCTAAATAATTTCACTCTTCATATCACAATATCATAATAGATCATGAAAAAATTCAATAATTTCAAATTTTAAAAGCGAATTAATTTGTTGAAAAAATAAATGTTTTGGCTAGTTGGAAATTGACCCTAGGCTATGGTATTATATTTTTAAATTGTTAAAGGGGTAGGATGATTACATGGTTTTGGATTAACAAAAAATTAGGATAGGTATTGATCATGGAACATTGTATATTTCAATTTTTAATTCTTATTGGCTTTGAATCATGATGATGTGACTTGGGACTACCCAAAGATGGGAGTTCTAGTGGAAAAATTCATTATTAAACACATAATTTTGGGGAGTAAATATAGATGTAAGTACTTTGTAGTAGATAACCATATATTTTGTTTTTGTTATACCACAAATTTTATTTTGTTGGTTGGATTTCATTTCAACAAAACATGGAATTTTGATGGAATTTTAACTAAGTTTCAATAAAAGAAAGAAGTATAGACTTTTACAATGATTTCCATATCAATATTGTTGTGTGAAATTTCTATAGTATCAAAAATGTAATGAAATGAATTGTAATCTTGTTTCTGAGTTTTTTTACATTGTGTTCTAAAGTGTAGATTTTAGTTATATGAAATAACCATGAGTCTAATGTTTTAATGAACTACAGAGTCAAGTGTGTTTAGAGTCAAGGCATAAATTGTGAATGTGTGTATATTGTAGTGCAAATATGTTGCTATGGTAATGTGGAATAATTTTGCAAAAATTAAATTCACTTTTACCAAAAATTATCAAAGGTTAAAGAAGAGATATTTTTCATACCTCTTTTAAGTTAAGAGTGGGCTTGGCACTCCTTGAAAAGAGAAAGAATGAAATGATCTTGATCCATATATGTGGAGGTGAAGGGTTTGATATGAAATAAAATCCTACCTAAATACTTTTTGGTCCATATTCTATTAAAATTAAGGTGCCCCAAATATTTAGTCCCAAAAAAATTTAGCAAACCCAAAGGCCCAATATTAAGTACACATTTGGGGGCTTAAATTCAATAAACTCAACTTGGACTTGTATAATATGCATTTAATTAGGCCAAAATGGAGGTAGACCAACAAGGGAAATCATGCTAGTGCACATTGTTCAAATTGTCAACACTCGCATTTTCTGCATTCAAATGGAACATTGGTGAAATGAAATCCCACAATTGTCCATGCCTTCCTCCCTTAACACAATGCCTTTATTCATGTAAGTGCAATTATTTTCATCTGGGCAATACAAGTGGCTTGTGCGAACAAAATCCAAGGGAAATGCAATACTCACATTTTTTTCATTTGAACATTGCAATGCCCAAGCAAGTAGGTATGGTTGGCTAGTGTCTGGTAGGTACCTACCTAGGTGACTAGTAGGTATGAAAGTGAAATGACGGGTATTCTCACAAAGATATTTGAAGACCCAGTTTGAAGCCCAAGTTTTCTGTGTTTTTCCCTGTATTTTGTTTTTCTTGGCTGCATTAAATTGGGCAATAGTACAAATTCTATGTGAAACAAACTTGTGTACCTAATGAGACGGAATGCAAGAATTTTGAGTTTAGGGTTTCATTATTTTTCTTTCTTTTATAAGTTTTTTTTACTTCTACTACACACAATGAATGAGAATAGGCACAAGATATTGGTGGCTTTTGTTTTTTACTATGGCCATGCATAGAGTGATTTTACAAGTATCTGTGTCTCCAGGAGACCGATTCTTGGCTTTATATTTGTGGCTGGTTATGATAGATCTCTGCAGAAAGTGAATTTCCAAGCAATGTTTAGATCCTGAGCTCAATAACTTGTCCAAGGTGTTGAAATTGCCAACCTCTCTGGCAAGGTGGAAGTAGCCCCCACATTTTAGTTGCAGAATTCATCAGGTATGATGCCATTTTCCTTTCCTTAATTGTAGCTAAATGTGTCAAGTGAATGCTCGATACTATTTGACTTGACTGTGTCAGGTCCTTCTATAACAAGCTGCTAGAGGGTCCAAGTTGTAAAAGTCCCAGCTTCTTTGCCCATGACAAAACCTGACATTTCCTACAAATGCTAAGGAAAATGCCTTGAAACTCCCACCTGTCCACCTCCGCTTCAATAGATCTTCCAGCAATAATGGTGAATTGAGGGCAGCTTCCTATGCAGAATCACAACAACCCAGGTTTTGCTAAGCTTTGCACTAGTGCTGCTACCACCACAACTCAATGGATGCATACATCAGAAGAAAGTTCCTGCACACACATCTGATAATATAATATGTACAATATACACTTGTCTTTTCTATTTTTAATGAAAACTTTATTATCAGCTACAGTGCTTTTGTGCATGTTGATTGTGGGCTTGCATTATTATAGATGGAGTTGGAGACATGTGCACACTTCTGCTCATGATGCTTCCCTTGCAGGTTCTGGGTGCAGTGGTTGTTTGTAAGGGCATGTTGACATAGCCCGCAGGGGAATGACTTTTCAAGGTCCTATCATCTTCCTTTGAAAAATCATTATGGTGAAGTATGTGATCTTCCCAGGGAGGAGCTGTCATCTAGCGCTTGAGCCAACCCCAACTCTAGTGAGTGTTTGATGTTTCAGATTCAGGATGATCAAAGTACACTCATGAGCTTTCTCCTGGATGGTCCAGTCTCCACTGCATCCAGCCAGCATATCACAAATGTCGAGGTAAGACATACCTTGAACTGCATTGAAAATCACAAAGTGCTGATATTTCTATGCATACTGCTACCTGACGAGAACTTGCATATGCTAAAGCTCTCTCATGTTTGATGACACCCTCCTGCTTCTGCTGCAGCTTTGCTTGAAGATCTTGTACAGTTCCTGAATTAACACACCATCCAAGCTGTTCCCAAAACGATTGATCCCACCAAAGCTACCTGCACTGTCCACTCATAGAGCATCCAAGATCCACAAAACTTTAACAGTGTATTCTAGAGAACAGAATACACTTTAGCAACAGTAGCACATCAAAATAGAGAACACCTGATCACTATGCATTCAGGGTTCTTTTGTGCAGAGAATGCTGCTGTACTTCTGAGCTGACAGGACACCTACCTGCAGCCTGACATTGAAGCTTGGAATGCAGGTGATTACAACTGATTTACCCGCCTAAACTCAGACGTATCAATCACTATCAAGAGCAACTTGAGTCCTGGATCGAGTTGCCAACTACACCCCAGTTACTATCCAATGAAAAACAATGTGCTGCCTCTAGCACATGCTTGTCCACCTCCATGATGAGAT
>Ga0116226_10004058_pt1 | contig 12925 bp, 8 predicted proteins | sample S1TSphfallax_FD_89692 | JGI IMG/M metagenome (GOLD analysis project Ga0116226, IMG submission 89692) | Host-associated microbial communities from peat moss isolated from Minnesota, USA - S1T2_Fa - Sphagnum fallax MG | ecosystem: Host-associated > Plants > Peat moss > Unclassified | place: USA... | reverse complement strand
TAATCGTAAAACTTGCGGACAAAATCAGCCCGCTCGGCGGCCACCGCCGCCCGCGCGCCGGGCTCGCCTTCCTTGCCCAGGAGATCGTAGTCGCCGGCCAGCAGCGATTGCCGCTGGTCGATGTCGAGCAGCGACACGTCCTTGGCGTTGCGGAGCATATCGTAGAGGGCCATGAAGGTCGTCGTCCGACCCCGGCCCGCGCGGCAATGAAAATGCGCCCAGCCGTCCGCCGGCATGGCGCGCACCGCCGTCACGAAACGGTCGACCTCCTCGTCGGTCGGCCGGCAATGGTCGCTCACCGTGATGCGCACGTAGGAGGCTCCGGCGGCCTTCACCACCTGGCGCTCGGTCGCGGCCACGGCCACGGTCTCCTGCTTCGTCGTGGCCGCGCCCTCGCCTTTCTTGGCCTTGTCGTCCGACAACGTGAGGTTCTCCCCCGGCTTCAGCGCGACGATACGGGCTTTCTCTTCGGCCACGATCTCCGGCTCGGATTTGCCGACGTTGGCCCAGTTATTGGTGGCGAACCAGGACACCGGATCGCCGTTGATGAAACCGTGGTCCTCTTGGCGCAGGTCGAACACGGTCACGGGCCCGGACGTCTTGCTCAGGATCTTCTTGAGACCCTTGGTCGAGAACTCGGAACTGCCGGACTCGTGCAGCGCCGCCAGGCCCGTGTCGCTCGGGGCCGCCGCACCCGCCTTGGGCTTGAGCGGATCGTTCGTGGTGCGGAGGTTGCGGCAACCGGAGGACACTCCGGGGTCGAGGTCCCATACTAGCACCGGATCGTCGGTGGAGCGGACGGGGAGATGGGCGGACTGGGCGGGGGCGAGGAGGGGAAGGACGAACGCGAAGGACACGAACAGAGGGGAGGTTTTCATGGGGCGATGGGACAGATCTGCGATGGAAGGGAGAGAGCGATGGGCAAGACGATAACCGACGCCAATTGCCCCTGCCGAACGGATACGTTACAAACGTGCAATCTCCGTTCGACGGGAGGTGACGGACGCCGGCGTTGAATCGGGCTAGTAGTTCCAGCGGACGCCGCTCTCGGCGCTCCAGCCGTAGGCTTCGTAGGTCTGAATCCGGTGGAGCGCCCCGGTGCCGCCGTAGTATTCCTTCAGAGCGGCGTTGTTCAGATTCGAACCGTTGAGGTAGACCTGCCAATGGCGCAGGAAGGAGTAACTGATGCTGGCATCGAGCTCGACGAAGGGTTCCTCGTATTCGTCCTGGGTCGAATTGGCGCCGATCGTCGAATTCGCCTCCAGGCGGCGACCATGAAAGGTTTCGGCCAGGCGGGCATTCCAGCCCGCGTAGGCATAGGTCAGCGCCACGCTGCCGAATTGGTGTCCGAAACCGGTGAACGGAATCCGTTCGCCCGGACGGGTCGGATAGGTCGCCTGGCTGGCGCCCGTGATCGCGTTCACGACGATCCCGAGGCCGCCGAAGGGGCCGGGCAGGAACTTGAACTGCTGGACCCAGTTGAGCTCGATGCCGTAGATCCAGGCGCTGGGACCGTTGTAATAGGTGGTCAGCAGATAGCCGGTGGTCGGATCGGTGCCGCTCTGCGCCTGATAGGTGAAGTTCGAGATCGATTTGTAGAAGAGCGCCGCCGACACGAGGCCGAGCGGCGAATAATAATGCTCGATCGAGGCATCGTAATTCATGGCGCGCAGCGCGTCGAGTTGGAGGTTGCCCTGGCTGACGAGGTGGTTGACGTCGTCGACGGAGCGGCCAGGACTGGTGGCGCTGTAGTCGGGCCGGGACAGGGTGTTGGTCCAGGAGAAGCGGCCTATCGTGTTGCCGGTGAAGTCGTACTCGCCGACGACCGCCGGCAGAAAATTGCCGTAATTCTTTGTGGCGGCGTCGGGCGTGACGACCCCGGTCGTCACGTCGTACTGCCATCCCTGCATCCAGAAATGGGTCTGCTCGACCCGGCCGCCCGCGGTGAGCTTGAGCCTGCCGAAGGTGAGGCCGCCCATGAGGTAGATCGCGCCGATGTCCTCCTGCGCGGTGTAGGCACCGCCGTAGGTCGTGGCGACGTTCAGCACGGTGGGGAACTGCGCCTGGTTCGCGTAGAACTGGTTCACCGCCTCCTGCCGAATCCGGAAGGTCGGAAAGCCTGCGTTGTCCTGGATATCGTTGCCCGGATAGATGATCGCGCCCAAGGCGGAGGGTGCGGAAGCGATCTTCCAGTTCGAGGTGTCGTAATCGTTGTTCTTGTCGCGGAATTCGACGCCGACCTTGACGAAGGGGTGCAGGCTCGACTCCGCGAGGTCATACCGCAAGCCGTCCTTCACCGTCCGCTCGTGCATGTTGGACTCGGTGTTCGAATAGGAGCTCTTGGTGCTGAACGCGTAGTTCGCGGGATCGTTGAGACTGGGCCCGCTGACCTGCGTGACCACGTTGTTGTACGGGCCGTTGAAGCCGTAGCTGACGCCGGTGGCGGCGGTATTGGCATAGGCGAGCGTGAGCGTGGGGCGCGTGTACTTGCCGGTGGTGTAACCCACCTGGAAGTTGTTCGTCCAAGGGCCCTCCACCGAGTCGAGACCGGCGACCGAGGAGGTTTCCCGCTTGTTGTTCTTGATCTCAGCCAGGGACTTGATGATGCCGGCCGCCTTGATCGTGGTGGTGGCCGTGGTGTCCGACAGCGCCGTGAGAGTGCCCGCACCGAACGGGAAGGTCGTCAGCCATTGCTGGTTGGACTCGAGGTAATTGGCGTCGAGGATGCGCACATAGGCCTGCTCGGTGGGGGTGATCTTGAAGTCGAGCCCCGTGCTGAAGCCCTGCCGCCAGCGCTGGGCGTCGTAGTGCCGGAAATCCTGGCTGGCGAGGATCCAGTGCTGGAGGCCGTCGGTCGGCGATTTCACCTGCGACCAGGTCGTGCCCGGCTCCGTGTACGAGGTGAACGGACGGTATTCCGCCGCCAGATCGAGCGCGAAGCCGATGCGACCGTCGTCGAATTGATCGGCGAAATTGACCGCCTCGTTGTAACCGCCGTGGCGGTCCTCCTGGTGGCCGTAATTGGTGCCCGAGGACAGCGTCAGCAGCAGCCCTTCCTGGTCGAAGCCGCTGCGGGTCTTGATGTTGATGCTGCCGCCCATGTCGTCCGTGTCCATGTCGGGCAGATTGACCTTGTTCACTTCCATGCTGGAAATGAAGGTCGAGGAGACGACGTCGAGTTCCATCATCCGGGTGCCCTTTTCGGCGGTGGACATGCGGATGCCGTTCATCGAAACCCCGTTGTAGATCTGATCCAGGCCGCGGACGTTGATGAAGCGGCCCTCACCCTTGTCGCGGACCGTTTCCACGCCGGGAATCCGCTGGAGGGATTCGGCGAGGTTCTTGTCGGGGAATGCTCCGACGGCATCGGAGGCCACGACGTTCGTGAAGGCCGGCGCGGCGCGTTCGAGATTGATCGCCTTGGCCGTGCCGAGCACCTGGCTGGTGACATTGAATTCGTTCAGGCGGACGACGTCCTCGGTGAAGGTCGCGTTCAGCACGAGGGGCTGACCGGCGAGCACGACCCCGTGCACCACCTGGTCGGCATAGCCGACATAACTCAACGTGATCGCCACCGGCCCGGGAGCCACCTCCTCGAAGCGGTAATTGCCCTGCTGATCGGTGAACGTCTGCAGGCTGGTGCCGCTGACCGAAACGCGGGCGCCCGCCAGCGCGGCATGGGAGATGGCGTCGGTGGCCCGTCCCGTGATGCTGCCGGGGGCGGTCGAGGCGGGCGCCGGGGCGGCCGGAACGGGCGCCGGCTGGCCGAAGACCGCCGAGCCGGGCAGGAGGGCCGCCAGCGCACAGACAAGCCAGACGGCGATATTCAGGTGGGAGGAGCGCGGAGAGCGGAAGCGGTCGGGGGGGGAGACGAAACGGTGAAAACGATTACAGACGTCGGGTTTGGGGGCGGTATTCATGGGGTATGGGGTGAAACTGAAGGGGTAAGAAAGCGCGCGCCTGCGCCGCGGGCGGCTACTTTCGCCAGACGTCGGCGGCGTTGCCGCCGAGCCAGCGGGTAGTCACGACCTTCTGCTGCGTGTAGAATTGGACGGCTTCCTTGCCTTGGATGTGCAGGTCGCCGAAGAACGAGGCGTCCCAGCCGCTGAACGGGAACATCGCCATCGTGGCGGGCACGCCGACGTTGATGCCCACCATGCCGGCCTTGACCCGGTGCTTGAACTCGCGGGCCGCGCCGCCGGAGTTCGTGAAGATGGCGGCGCCGTTGCCGAAGGCCGAGCGGTTGGCCTGCTCGATCGCGTGATCCAGATCCTCCATGCGCATGACGTTGAGGACGGGCCCGAAGACTTCCTCCCGGGCCAGGGTCATCTCGTTCTGCACGCGGTCGACGATCGTCGCGCCCACGTAGAAGCCGTTGGGAGCATCTGGGACGCGCACGCCGCGGCCATCGCACACGATCTGGGCGCCCTCCGCCTCGCCGGTTGCGATCAGCCCGCGCACGCGGTCCCGGTGGGCGCCGGTGATGACCGGACCCATGTCCGGCTGGGCGGCCCGATCGGTGGGACCCACCCGGATGGCTTTCGCCGCCGCGATGAGGGAAGGCAGCAGGCGTTCGGCCGCCGCGCCGACGGTGATGGCGGTGGAACCGGCCATGCAGCGTTCGCCGGCGCAGCCGAAGGCGGCCGCCGAGAGGGCCTCCACGGTCTTCGGCACGTCGGCATCGGGCATGACCACGATGTAGTTCTTCGCGCCACCGTTCGCCTGGACCCGCTTCCCGTTGCGGGTGCCGGTCTCGTAAATATACTTCGCGATCGGGGTCGAGCCGACGAAGGACACCGCCCGCACCAGCGGATGGGTCAGCAGCGTATCCACGCACTCGCGACCGCCGTGCACGAGATTCATGACCCCCTTGGGCAGGCCCGCCTGCTCGAGCAGCTCGACGAGGATCACCGCCGTAAGCGGCACCTTCTCGCTCGGCTTGAGGATGAAGGTGTTGCCGCAGGCGAGGGCCAGCGGGAACATCCACAGCGGCACCATCGCGGGGAAATTGAACGGGGTGATGCCGGCGCAGACGCCGAGGGGCTGGAGCATGCTCTCGCAATCGACGTTGCGCGCGACGTTCTCCAGGGTGTCGCCGAACAGCAGCGTGGGAATGCCGCAGGCGTACTCGATGTTTTCCAGGCCGCGAAAGGCGCTCCCGCGCGCCTCCGCCAGCGTCTTGCCGTGCTCGCGCGAGACCGTCGCGCAGATGCGGTCGAAATTCTGCTCGTAGAGCTGCCGGTAGCGGAAGAACACCCGCGCCCGCTCGACCGGCGGCGTGTCCCGCCAGGCCGGAAACGCCGCCGCCGCCGCGGCGACCGCCGCATTGATCTCCGCGGCGCCGCCCGCCGGGCACTCGGCAATGACTTCGCCTGTGGAGGGATTGTAAACCGGGGTGCCGGCGACCGAGGCGGTCAGCCATTCGCCACCGATATAACTGGGACAGGGCGTGAGAGAGGAGATGGACATGAGGGAAAGAATCAAGCGATCGGACCTGTCACCGCAACATCCGGCCCCGCACGATTTCGAGGAGCTGCTGGTAGCCGCCGAGGAATTGCTGGAGCGTGTGGATGCTGGCGCCGTAATGCACGAACTGCGGCAGGGTCATCCCGCGCTCGTCGTACGCCGCCCGGAAATCGGGGAACTTGGCCCTGAGTTCGGCGATGACGCCGGGGGCCACCGGATCGTCGATCGTCACCCGCACCTCGCGCGCCGACCGATCGAATTTCTGCCACCACTTGTACGGAATGCTCTGGAGCACCCCGGGGCCGATGATGTCCGCCCAGTGCCCTTCGTGCCGGTAGGCGGCGCACAGCAGGGTCGCACGGTAACCGCGTTCGCGGAAAATGCGCGCGGCCTCGCGGAACACCGCCACCCCCGCCTGTTCGAGGTAGGCCGGATCGATCGCGATCTGGTCGCGCTGCTGCACCCGCTTCATCAAGTCGTCCACGCGCCCGATCATGATGGTCACGTATGGCCGGAGGGCGGCCGGATCGGGCGCGCGCTTCACGCCGCGTTCGATCGCCTCGGCGCAGGCGATCGCCTGGGCCACGGAGAAGCTCACCGTCGCATTCACCCGAATCCCGAGTGCCGTCAGGTCCTCCATCGCCGCGATGCCGGAGGCGATGGCGGGCGCCTTGATGGCGATATTCGGCGCCAGGCCGGCGAGGAAGCGGCCCTGCTCCAGCATGCGCGCGCGGCTGGGATAGTATTTCGAACTCACCTGCATGGACAGGTAGCCCTTCTCGCCGCGGGTGCGGTCGTACACCGGACGGAGAATCGCCGCCGCCTCCCGGCCCACCTGGGCGATCAGATGCCAGGCGATCTCGTCCTCCGTGTCTTCCGGATGGTCCGCGATCAGACGGTCCAACACGGGCTCCCAGTAGGCGCGCCCTTCCGACACCACGGTCGAAACGATGACGGGATTGGACGTCGCGCCGACCGCGCCGTGCGCCACCGCCGCGGCCAGTTCCTGCAGATCGCAGGAATCGTTCCACCAGTCCGCGCCGAGCGCGGACATCTGTTGCATGCGAGAGGAGGACATAAGGGGTGAGCGGGTTGGGGTAAGTAAAATGCGTCGGGCCCGATCAGGCCGAGGTGTGGCGACGCACGTAGGCGCGCGCGCGGCGGGCCTTGTCGGGCGCGGAAGCCCGGCCGGGATCTTCCTCCGCCTCCACCACCAGCCAGCCGGTGTAGGCGTAATCCGCCAGGCGCTGGAAAATGCTCGGGAAGTCGACCGAACCGTCGCGCGGCGGCGCGCCGTCGCCCGGAATCGTGAAGGCGCCCTCGACGACCGCCCGCCGAAAGGACCAGCGCTCGGCCCGGGCGCGCCGGACGACATCGGGACGGACATTCTTGAGGTGAACGTGGCCGACCCGCGCGCCGTAGCGGTTCAGCACGGCGAGGGGATCCAGGCCGGCAAAGGCCAGATGACCGGGGTCGAGCAGCAGGCCGACCGCGGGCGCTTCCGCCATGAGCCGGTCCAGTTCGTCGCCGGTCTGGATCACCGTTCCCAGGTGGTGATGGTACACGAGCTTCATCCCGGCCGCCGCGGTCAGGGCGGAAAATTCCTGCAGGCCCGCCACCATCAGGCTCCAGCCCGCCTCGTCGAGCCGGGGCCGATCGTCGGTCCAACCCAGCGGCGTGGTGGGCTGGTCATAGATCCGGCGCGAACATTCGGCGACGATCACGACCGTCGCCTTGAGCGAGTGCAGCAGGTCGAGATGCGCGCGGAATGACGCCCGTTCGCCGGCCAGGTCCCGCTCGGCCAGATAGGTGCTATGCCAGCCGCTCACGAGGCGCAACCCGTGGCGGCCGAGCGCGGCGCCCAGCTCCGGGGACGTCCGCGGATACTTATGGCCCAGTTCCGACCCGGCGTAACCGGCCTCGGCCATCTCCGCCAGGCACCGGTCAAGCGACGTACCTTCGCCCAGCTCCTGGAAATCGTCGTTGCTCCACATGATCGGATTGATTCCGACGGCGCACGCCGCCAGCCCCGGGGAGCGGGTGGGGATTTCGGTTTGAGTCTGCATCATGAAAAATACCGCCCTTGCCGCCGCGCCCGGTCGTATTTCCGGCGCGCGGCCCGCACCGTCGGCACCCCGGAAACCTCCGCCGGGGGCACATCCCACCAGGAGAATCCGGCCATGACCGAGCGGCTCGAAATGGGAATGTAAATCAGGCAGGTGCGCGGCGACCGGCGCGCTTCCGTCAGCGCCTGCCGGAGCGACGCCTCGTCGCCGGCCGTGAACACCACGGCGCCGAGGCTGCGGGCATTGCCGACAAAATCGACCGGCAGCGGGTCGCCTTCGAGGCGGCCGCCGCGGCCCTGGCGAAAGCGGAACTCGTTTCCGAAACTGCGGCCGCCGCAAGCGCGCTGGAGCGAATGAATGCAGCCGTAGCCATGATTGTCGTTCAGGACCACCGTCAGCTTTACCCCTTCCTGGACGGCGGTGACGATCTCATGGTTCAGCATGAGATAGCTGCCGTCGCCGAGGAAGGCGTAGACCTCGCGCTCGGGCGCCGCCAGCTTCACCCCCAGGGCGCCGGCGATCTCGTAGCCCATGCAGGAGTAGCCGTATTCCGAGTGATAGTCGGTGTCCGACTTGCCCCGCCACAACTTGTGGATGTCGCCGGGAATTCCGCCCGCCGCGTGCACGACCGTGCTGTCGGCGTCGCAGAACTCGTTCAGCACCCGAATCACCTGGCTCTGATAAAGCAACCCATCGGGGCTGCGCCGCGGCGGATGCACCATCGCCGCCCACTGCGGTTCCCATGCGCGCCGGGCGGCGGCCACCTGGCGGCCGTGCGCGGCCGGCGCTCGCCAGCCCCGCAGGGCCCGCTTGAGCGCAGCCAACGTCGCGCGGGCGTCGCCGACAAGCGAGAGGGCGCCGTTCTTGGCGGCGTCGGTCGCGCCGATATTGAGGCCGATAAACCGGACCCGGGGATCCTGAAATTGGGTTTGCGAGGCCGTCGTGAAGTCCGCGAGACGGGTGCCGACCGCCAGCACGAGGTCGGCGGTCCGCGCGATCCGGTTCGCCGCGAGGGTGCCGGTCGCTCCGACGGAGCCCAACCCGAGCGGATGCGACTCCAGCAGCGCGCCCTTCCCCGCCTGCGTCACGGCCACGGGTATGCCCGTCGCCTCGGCAAACGCCCGCAACGCGGCGGCGGCATCGGAATAATGGACGCCGCCGCCGGCGATCACCAAGGGACGCCGGGCCGCGCGGAGCTGGCGCGCCGCGGCCTGGAGCGCTTCGGCCGAAGGCAGCGGGCGATAGACGTCATAGACCCGCTTGGCGAAGAAACTGACCGGGCAGTCGAACGCCTCGGCCTGCACGTCCTCGGGCAGCGCCACGGTGACGGCGCCCGTCGCCGCCGGATTCGCCAGCATCCGCATCGCCGCCGGCAGCGCGGACAAGATCTGCTCGGGCCGGTCGATCCGGTCCCAGTAACGCGAGACGGGCCGGAAGCAGTCGTTGACCGTCACGGTCGGGCTACCCGGGTATTCCAATTGCTGCAGGACGGGCGCCGGTCGGCGGCTCGAAAACGTGTCGCCGGGCAGAAGCAGGACGGGCAGGCGGTTCACCGTGGCCGTCGCCGCGCCCGTGACCATATTGGTCGCTCCCGGCCCGACGGAGGTCGTGCAGGCGTAGGTCCCCAGCCGCCGTCGGGTCTTGGCGTACGCGATCGCGGCGTGGACCATCGCCTGTTCGTTCTTCGGCTGGATGAAGGGAAGCGTTCGGCCGCCGAATTCCTCCAGCGCCTGCCCCAGGCCGGCGACATTGCCGTGCCCGAAAATGCCGAATACGCCCCGGATCAGCCGATGCTCGACGCCGTCGCGCCGGATATATTGCGCGCAGAGGAAGCGAACGATGGCGCCGGCGACGGTGGTGCGAACGGTCTTCATGCGGAAAGCCCCGCCGGGCTCCAGCCCTGCTGCTGGGGGTCGAGGAGCCATTGATGCGCCGGCGTAAAGGTGAAACCCCGATACGGACGCCGCGGCAAATGCCGGATGATCCAGAGGTAGTACATCCCATAGCCAGGCGCCGAAACCTGCGAATGGTCGAGGCCGCCGGGGATCACGCAGGTATCGCCGTTCCGGACCTTGTAGACATCCTCCCCCACTTCCGCATGGCCGTAACCCTGCGGCAGCGTGAAGCGGTAATGATAAATTTCCGGCTGGGCGTGATGATGCGGGGGATAGGTCGACCACCGGCCGGGGAAGTTCACGACCTCGCCGATGACCAGATTCGAATCCGGCCGGGTTGAATGGTCGAACACCGTCCGGACGAGGCGGCGGCAGGCCCCCTGCGCCAACCCCGCGCCCCGATCCTCCGCGGCGACGTCCTCGGGGCGGTAAAGCCGCGCCCCCCGCTGGCGCGGGTTCGGCGTGGTCACGATCGCCCACTCACAGCCGCCCCGGCCCGCGGTGACCGCGAATGGCTCGCCCGCCGCGGCGTGCAGCACGAAGGGACCGGCGTCGAACAGCGAATCGCGCGACACCGCCACCTCGGCTCCCCCCAGCGAAATCCGGGCCCGGCCGCCGAGCAGAACCCACGCGGTCTCCAGCCGGGGGGTTTCCCGGACCGTCGCTCCCTCGGGCATCCGGCGCAGCCCGAAATCCATTAACGCGTCGACCGGCCGGCCGGCGCTGCGGCCGGCCCGAACGATCCATGCGCAGGCGGAACGCGCGGGCTTGGCGGGGGCGCGGAGAATGCAGGAAGCGGTGGCTTGCCTGGTCATGCGAGTTGCTCGGGGTTAAGCAATGTAAACGTTTTCACTGTTCCGGCCGAAGCCTATTTGTAAAGGAGAAAAATCGCGGGAATAACCGGGCCCGCCGGCACGGGCTCAGACGTCCTCGCTGCGACCCGAGTGCAGCGAACGCGTGGCGGCGATCGCGATCTTCTGCGCGCCGATTCCGTCCGCGCAAACCACGGGGGCGGGTTTGCCCGCGAGCACGTTGTCGATGAAGTTCTGGAGTTGGGTCAGATAGGCCTGCTCGAATCGCTCGTAAAATCCGGGGACGGTGTCGTGGGCGATCGTGTTCTCCGTCATCACCAGAATGGCCGTCTCGCGATCGTAGCCGATCTGCAGCGTGCCCTTGGTCCCGACGATCTCCGTCGAGATTCCGTAACCGTAAATGCCACTGCGGCTCAGACTGATCACGCCGATGGCGCCGCTCGCATAGGTCAGCGTCGTCAGGGCGTTGTCGACGTCGCCCACCGTACCGATTTCCGGATACGCGAGGGCGCCGCCGACGCTGAAGACGCTTTTGACCTCGCCCAGATACCACCGGGCCAGATCGAAATCGTGGATCCCCATGTCGATGAACAGGCCGCCGCTGTTCGACGGCCGGAGATATTCCACCGGGGGGGGAAACTGATCCTTGGAGGTCGATTTGAAGACGATCGGCGTGCCGATCACGCCCGCCTCGATCTTCTGCTTCGCCGCCGCGTAGGCCCGGTCGAAACGCCGCATGAAGCCGAGCTGGAAAAACACGCCGTGTTGCGCCACCGCCGCCTCCATCGCCGCGCCTTCCGTCAAGTCCAGCGTCAGCGGCTTTTCGCAGAAGATCGCCTTCTTGGCCGCCGCCGCGGCGATGACGACCTCGCCGTGCAATTTCGTCGGCGTCATCACGACCACCGCGTCGACCGAGGGGTCGGCGACGAGGTCGTGGTAATCCACGTAGGCCTTCGGCGCGCCCGTCGCGGCCGCGAGGGCTTTCGCCACCCCGGGCTGCACGTCCGAAACGGCTTGCAGACGCGCGCCGGGCAGGCGCGAGGTGAAATAACGGGCGTATTGGCTGCCGAGGCGGCCCAACCCGACGACTCCGATGTTGATGACTGATTTCATGAAGGAAATTGCGGGCCCCGGGGGAGCGTTTACTTGATCAATTCGATGGGGACGGCGATCTCCCCGGGCAGTGTCTGGCCGTGCAGGAGTTTCACCGCGCTGGCCACCGCGACCGCGCCCATGCGGGCGGGGTTTTGCGCCACGGTGGCGGCCATGGCACCCTGCTTGATCGCCTGCCGCGCCTCATCCTGGGCGTCGAAGCCGATGACAAGGATCTTGCCCGTGCGGCCGGCGCCGGCGATCGCTTCGACCGCCCCCAGCGCCATCAGGTCGTTCGCCGCAAAGAGCACGTTCACGTCCGGATGCGCCTGGAGAATATTCTGGCACACATTGTAGCCCAGATCCCGCTCCCAATTGGCCGGCTGGGAGGCGACGACGACCATGCCGGGATGACCCGCGAGAGCGGACTTGAATCCGCGCAGGCGGGCGTCTCCCGTCTCGTGGCCGGGGATGCCCTCCAGAATGGCCACGCGCGCCGAGCCGTTCATCCGGCTCACCGCGAAGTCGCCGGCCAGGCGGCCGCCGGCGTAATTATCAGAGCCGATGAAGGCGGCCACCTTCCCGCCGGCCGCCTGCAGTTCCGTCGCGTCAGCCCGCGTGTCCACGATCAAGACCGGAATGCCGGCCCGGTTCGCCTTCACGATCACCGGCACGATCTCGCGCGAGCCGCTGGGCGCGACGATCAGGACGCCGACGTGGCGTTGGATCAGATTCTCCACGATCTGCATCTGGCGCTCGACGTCCACCTCGCGCTCGGCGCCCTGCACCAGGAGGTCCACCCCCTCGGCCTTGGCCTCCGCCTGCGCCCCCCGCTGCATCTCGATGAAATACGGATTATTCAGCGTCTTGACCACCAACGCCACCACTGGCCGCGCGGGCCCGGAGGCGGAATCGGCCGAAGGGCGGCCGCAACCGGCGAGCAGGAGCGCCAGCGCCGGCGCGGCGATGAACAGGCGGGGAGGCAGCATGGGGTTCAGCGTTTGCGGGGTTTCAAGAGCGTATCCAACAGCACGGCGGCAATGATCACGGCTCCGATCACGACCTGTTGCACGAACGACGACACGCCGAGGAGATTGAGCCCGTTGCGCAGGACGCCCATGATCAACGCCCCGATCAGCGTGCCCAGCACCGAGCCTTCGCCGCCCATGAGACTCGTGCCGCCGATCACTGTCGCGGCGATCGCATCGAGTTCGTAGTTCATGCCGGCGATCGGCTGGGCGGAGTTGAGTCGCGCCGTCAGCACAACAGAAGCCAAGGCCGCCAGGGCTCCGCTCACCGCGTAGATCGCCACCTTGTACGGACGCACCGGCACGCCGGAGAGCAGCGCCGCCTCCTCGTTCCCGCCGATGGCAAACGCATACCGGCCAAACTTGGTCCCGCCGAGCACCGCGTGCGCCACCCCGCAGACCAGGATCATCAGGACCACGGGCGCCGGGATTCCGCAGACCGCGCCGTTCGCGATCCAGCGAAATCCGGGCGAGAAACCCGAAATGGGCCGGCCCGCCGTCAGCAGCAAGGCCGCCCCGCGCGCAATGCTCATCATGCCCAGGGTGGCGATGAACGAGGGCAGCCG
>Ga0116226_10004057_pt1 | contig 12928 bp, 10 predicted proteins | sample S1TSphfallax_FD_89692 | JGI IMG/M metagenome (GOLD analysis project Ga0116226, IMG submission 89692) | Host-associated microbial communities from peat moss isolated from Minnesota, USA - S1T2_Fa - Sphagnum fallax MG | ecosystem: Host-associated > Plants > Peat moss > Unclassified | place: USA... | reverse complement strand
TCGGACATCCCGTTTCCCGTCTTCGTTCCCGGCGAGCGCACCCTGCTGCATCCACTGGCCAATCGACTCACGCTCGCGTTGCTGCCGGAAGCCTTGGAGCCCGGGACAAGCGGAGTGCAATGCCTGGTTTCCGTCGAGCATGCGCAAGCCCACCCGATTCAATTCGGCCTGTGGGCGCGATCCGCCTCATCGAGGGTCGCGACCGCCGCGGAGCTGAACGAGGCAGCTCACTTCAGCGGATGGGTTTTGGTCGACACGCCATTCGTCAAAAACGAAGTCACCTTCATGTTGCCCACCCCGGCCTCGGAGACCATGGATCTTTACATCGCGACGCAGGTCGCGGGCTTCCAAGATGCGCATTTCTGTCACGCGTACTGGCACGCCATCCACTGCCTCGCAGGTTGATCGACAGAGTGGCGTCGTTTTGCTAAGTTGCTGGCGCTGCGTCAATATCCGGACACATTGCCGCATTGGAGGAGACTGAATGGATTTGGAACTCCCTTCCCTTGATTCCCTGGGTCGACAGTTCGGCACCGACAAGGCATCGGGCGGTCACGATTATTTATCGTCCTATGAAGCGTTGCTGGGCGATCTTCGCCATGACGAGATCAAGGTCCTCGAAATCGGGGTTCAATTCGGATCGTCTCTGCGCATGTGGGAGGCATACTTTCCGAATGCCACCATCGTCGGCGCCGACATTCATCCCGGCGTGAAAGTATTTACCGGCGGGCGTGTCCACACGGAAGTGGTGGACCAGGGTAATTTGCAGGACCTCGTGCGGCTCGGCACGATACACGGTCCATTCGACCTCGTCGTCGAAGACGGTTCGCATACCTGGGGACACCAGATCGACACCTTCAAGACTCTGTTTCCCTACATCAAGCCGGTCGGCTTTTACATCGTGGAGGATCTGCACACGAATTTTGGCACCCTCGACGCGTCATATCGCGGCAACTCGAGGGTTTCCTGCGTCGACTACCTCAAGACACTCGTGAATCTGCAGGTGGCGGACGATCAGATCGACATTCGGGATGAGGAGGACATGTTCCTCCGAACCTATGCCAGAAACGTCGAATCCATTACGTTCTTGCGACGTGCCTGCGTCATCAAGAAGCGCTATCGCCCGGTGGCGCGCGAAGCATACGTACCCGGATCGGCGGCGCCCGAAGCCGCCGAGCGGCCGCTGCTGGAGAATACCGATCCTCTTGCGCTGCCGGTTACCATATCGTGTCACATCGGAGCGGTGGGCGACTGGCACAGCAAGACCGGGTCCATCAGAACCTTGCGCGACGGCGAGGACATTCAAGGGTTCATCTTGTATGCCGAATCCGCTGCAGACAACGAACTCGAGTATCGGGCACGCCTCGCGAATGGCTCGTGGACGGCCTGGGCGGCATGCGGCGATTTCGTCGGAACCATGGGTGTGTCCGAGGCGCTCACCGGATTCTCCGTGCGTCTGACGGGCGCGGCCCGGGCGGATTTCAGCCTGGAATACGCCGGACTGTTCCGCACGGAGCCGGAGCCGGTGCTCGTCGGCAACGAGGCGGACTGCATTGCACCGAGCTCGGGTGAACTCTATGGGATGCAAATCGTGCTGAGACGCCGCTAGCGCGACGGCCGGATGTCGCCATCGATCAAAGCCTTGCTCGAGCGCTCACGACTCGAGCGCCGCGACGGCAATGACCTGGCGGCCCACGATCGTTTGCGCGAGGCGCTCGCTTTGGATCCCGACGATATCGTGGTCTTGTCCGAACTGGCCATTCTCTTGCGGACGATGGGTCGCCTGCACGAGGCGACGGCGGCCTGTCGGCACATATTGGCGCGCGACGCCACCCACGCGTCAGCGCATCTCGGCCTGGCCTGGATCGCGCGCGCGCAGGGAGACGAGCCCGCGGCGCTTGAGGCGTTTGCGGCTGCGCTCTCCAGCTTGCAAGCCATACCGCCCGACCGGGCGGGAGGCGCGGAGCGGCGCGCGCAGATGGCGGCGGCGCTGCGCGAACTGGATCGCGTCGATGAGGCTGCCGAGATTTATCGAGCCCTGCTCGCCAGCGATCAACAGGTCGTCGCCGCACACGATGGCTTGGGTTGGATGGCGCGCAAGCGCCAGGATCATGCGGCCGCCCTGGAGCATTTCCGCGCGGTGGCCGAACGTAAGCCCGACGATATCGGCGCCCAGATCAATATGGCGAAATCTCTCGTGGCATTGAACGAGGTGCCCGAGGCCAGAGTGATATGGGAACGCCTCGTGGCGAGGTCGCCGCGTAGCGCCCGGCAACGTGCCGAACTCGGGCACCTGGCACGGACTTGGGCTGACTGGCTCGGCGCATTGGCACAGTTCCAAGCCGCGCTGGAAATCGATTCGGGCAACGTCGCGCATCGGATGGCACTCGGCACCACATACTACGATTTGGCGCGGTGGACAGATGCCGAGGCCTGCTTTCGCCAAGTGCTCGATCGGGTACCGGGCTATGTGGACGCTATGCTGGGACTGGCCGAGACCGCCAAGGCTCGTGGCGACGTCGCGGGTGCCCTCGCGCAATTCGAGGCCATCGCGACTCTCGCACCCTCGGATTATCGGCCGAAAAATGCCATTCGCCGCCTGAAAGTCACGCGCGGTGCCTATGACTGGCGAACGGAGATCGAGGAAGCGGTGGCCGTCGCACGCTCATCCGAGGCGACACTCGAGGCGCAAATCGAAGCGGGACGCACCTTGGTTCAATATGGGCTGACGGCAGTCGCGGGTCCGTTGCTGTCGCGGTTGCAGAGCCGATCTCCCGCCGCGCGCCAACTCGAACTCGCACTGCGTCAAATCGAGAGAATGGACCTGGCCCAGCCCTTGCTTGCCGGAGCGACTTTCCCGGATCCCGTCGAGAACCAACTGGAATCGCTGCAGGGTTTCCTGGAAAAGCCGGTGCCCGGCTCCCGCACGTTGCTGATCGTGTTTGCGGGGACCAATAACCGCACGTGGATGACGTTCACACTGTTGCATCGGATGCTCCGCAAGCTGGGGGTCAGCATCGTCTATGCACGTGATCTGCTGCATGACTGGTATGCCAGCGGCGTCGTGGGCCTGGGCGAGGATTTCGATTCGACGGTACTGGGATTTCGCCGGCTGGCGGAGCGGTACCGAGCGCGCCGTATTTTGACTCTCGGCAATTGCATTGGCTGCCATGGCGCCCTGCGCTTCGGTTTGTCGTTGGGTGCCGCCGGCGTGCTCGGATTCGGCCCGAAACTGAAGCCCCATGAGAACATGGAACTCGACCACAAGACGAGTCTGCGGGCATTCCGCGCCAAGCGGCCGGTCTCCCACCCGAACTTGCATACGCGCTACCTCGCCGCCGCCGACCGCCCCAAGGTCACTCTCTTCTATGGCGAGCACTGCGGCAGCGACGCCGCGGATGCCCGCGCATTGACCGACATTCCCGGCATCGTCGCGACCGCCATTCCCGGCTCAGCGGATCCCGACAGTTTGAAGGATCTCCTGGTGCTCGGCCTGCTCGAGGAGGTACTCCAGACATTCGTTGCTGAAGCAACCCTTCCTCTGGAACTGCACGAGCGGATTCGCGCGGCCAACCTGCTGGGCGCCGACGCATGACTGAGGGCGCACCCGATGCCGCCACCATGGCCGACGTGTTGCGCTGGCAGGCCGCCCGCAGACCCGATTGCCGAGCATTTGTGTTCCTCGAACGCGGCGAGCGCGAAGCGGGAGCACTCACGTATGCCGAGCTCGACCGACGCGCCACGCTGATCGCGCGCGCGGTGGTGCATCACCGCCTCGTCGGCGAACGGATCATCCTTGCCTACCCCACCGGCCTCGAATTCGTGGCGGCGGTGTTCGGCTGTTTTTATGGGGGAGCGGTGGCGGTGCCGGGGCCCGTCGAGGGCTTTGGCCGCAATGCCGCGCGCCTCGAGGCGATCGCGGCCGATGCCAGCGCGGCCGCGATGTTCACGCTCCGCGCCAACGTCGCGCCGGACACGGAATCGACCGGCCTTGCGACGGTGCTCACCGACGAACTCGAGGAACACGACTCATCCACGGCACTGCCATCCTCCGCAGCCCTGCCCTCCATCGCACCCGAACGGTTGGCGCTTCTGCAATACACTTCGGGATCCACGGGAAATCCGCGCGGAGTGATGCTGACCCATGCCAATATCATCGACAACCAGCGGGCGCTGGCCGTCGTGCTCGGCTCGAGCGCGGGCGACGTGGGTGTTAACTGGTTACCGCACTACCACGACATGGGCCTATTGGGCACCATCCTGCATAGCGTCTACTGCGGTGGATTTTCTGCTCTGCTACCGCCGCTGGCCTTCGTGCAAAAGCCGGTTCGGTGGCTGCGCGCGATCCACCGCTATCGTGCCAGCATCACCAGTGGCCCAAACTTTGCGTACGATCTCGTCGCCAGGCAATGCGCCTCGAGACCACCGGTCGATCTGGATCTCTCCTGTTGGCGCGTCGCGCTGTGTGGCGGCGAACCCATTCGTCCGGCCATGCTCGAGCGCGTTGCCGCGATGCTCGCGCCCCATGGCTTCGATCCCGGCGCCTGGTTACCCGCCTATGGCCTAGCGGAAGCGACGCTGATTGCGGCCGCGGCGCCGGCCGGTACGGGATTGATCGCGCCGGCGCAGACTGTTGCGGGCAGACGGCTTATCTGTTGCGGACCCGTCGTCAAAGGCCAGCGCCTGTCGATCGTCGATCCCGAATCGCGCCGTCCCGTGCCCGATGGTCAGACGGGCGAGATATGGTTGCAGGGGCAGAGCGTGGCCGCAGGCTACTGGAATCGGCCATCGGAAAGCCTGGCCACCTTTGGAGCGACGCACGCCGCGGGCGCCGCGGGAACCTGGCTGCGCACCGGTGATCTCGGATTCATCGCCGACGCCGGACTCGTGGTTACCGGACGAGCGAAGGAGATCATCGTCATACGCGGCGCAAATTTCGATCCGGTCGACATCGAAGTGTGTGCGGGCGAGAGCGATCCCGCATTCGAATCGGCGGGCGGCGCTGCGTTTGCGGTCGAGCATGCCGACGGGGAACGGCTGGTGGTCTTGCACGAAGTGAATCGCGAGTCGGTCCGCCATCTCGACGCCGATGCGGCGGGCGGCAAGATCATCGAAGCGCTGAGCAGGCATTTTGGCCTGCGGATCCACGATCTCGTACTGCTGCGGCCGAACACCCTGCCCCGAACCACGAGCGGGAAAATCCAGCGGCACGCGTGCAAGGCGCAATATCTTTCGGTCGGACTGTCGATCTTGAAGGCGGTCGAGCATCCCAGCCTCGGCCGCGGCCCAGCGCCCGCACCGCCGGCGACATGAACACGACAACCTCGGATGACCCCCTAGCCGGCATCCACGCGCAAAACCGGGATGTCATCTACCGGAAACTGCGCGAAGAGAAGCCGGTGTATTGGAGCACCGTGCATGCCGGCTGGGTCTTGACGCGTTACGACGACGTGCAATGGGTATTAAAACATCCGGACGCCATGGCACTGGAGGTCATGCCGTTTCTGGAGAAACTGTCGCGGCGCGGCGGCTTGGATCTGCCCAATCTGCTCGCCTTCTGTGCCGCGCTGTCGTTGCTGACCCGACCTCCCCGTCACGAAGCTGTGCGCAAGATGTTGGGTCAGGCGTTGGGTGGTATCGCGCGCCTCGATTTGCCGGGCCTAGTGAGTCGCCGCGCGGAAGCGTTGCTGGACGATGGCCAGCGGCGCGGCTCGATCGATCTGGCGGAGGGTTACGGGCGCGCCTTGGCCTTGTTCGTGATCGGCACCTTTCTTGGCATACCCGACGACGACCTGATGACATTGAGCGCACTCGCACGCGAGTTCATGGCCGTGTTCGAGCGCACGGTGCCCTCGGTGCGCACCATGCAGAAGCTCGATCGGTGCGCCGCTGCATTGACCGGCTATTTCTTGCCGTTGCTCGCCGCGCGGCGCCGTAATCCCGGTGCGGACGGCTTGTCGTCGATCGTCCGCTTTGCCGATGAGCAGTTTCCGCGCGCCGATGCGGAACTCGCCCAAAATTGTCTGTTCTTTTTCATCGCAGCGGAGGAGACCACTTCCGCCGCCATCGCCACGGGGGCATGGGTGCTGCTGCAGCGCCCCGGCTGGCGGGCGCACTTGGCTGCCGATCCGTCGCGGCACAAGGACGCTGCCCTCGAACTCCTGCGCTTGGCCTCACCCATTCAATTCGTCGCACGACAGCTGGGCGCCGATGTCGAGCTGGCCGGTCAGAAGATCCGCGCCGGCGAACCGCTGATGCTGATGCTAGGCGCGGCCAATCGCGATCCAGAGGCGTTTCCCGATCCCGACGAACCCGTTCTCGATCGCCAGGGTCCTAAACCACTGGTGTTCGCCGCCGGTCCCTATAGCTGCGTCGGCGCACAGCTGGCGGCCCTCGAAGTGGAGATCGCCATGCGTGCGCTCCTCAACCGACCGGCACTACAATTGTCGTCCAACGTGCCCATTTGGTCCGATCGCATGAACATCGCTCCTTTGCTGCGTTTGGAGGCGCAATTCACATGAGGGACTCCCGTGAATACGGCTGACGATATCCGCAATTGGGTGCGCGGACACCTGGCGGGGGTGCTGAACGTCGCTCCCGAATCGATCGCGTTTGACCGTAAGCTCAGCGATTACGGCCTAGATTCCGTGGACGCCATCTTGATGGCCGGCGAACTCGAGGATCATTTTGGTCTCGAGATCGATCCTGCCACGTTCATACAATATGCGACCTTCGAATCGATGATGACGAGCCTGGCCGCGGTGTTGGATGCGCGGCGCCAGTCGGCACCGGGAGCGTGACGGTGCCGCAAGAAGCGCTCGAACCGGTTGCGGTCCCGCACCCGCTTCAACGCGGCGGGCGTTGCCAGTGGGCCTTGAATGCCGCGATCTCCTCATCGCGATAGAAATGCCGCACGATCGGTGCCGCGTAGATGGCGTCGAGGATTGGTAAGGGTAGGCGGAACCGGTCGCGCGTGGCGACATACAACGGATACGAGCGTCGCGTGGCCGCCGTGTTGATTGCGGGGAGCCCGGCGCCGGCGCCCCCGAGAAAAGCGTGCGCCGCATCGAGGACGCCGTGCCGGCCCGTCGCACCGCTCGTCAAGTCCTCAGCGCGGTAAACGAGCGCCTCGATCCCGCGCGCGTGTAGCCGCAACACGCCCCCGCCCGGAAACGGCGCGGCGCGCACATCGAGCCCGAAGACCGTCCCGAATTCCTGATCGAACCAGCTGCGATACATGCCGATCATGTGCCAGAGCAGCCGCTCGAAGCTGCCGCGCGGCTCGGTCCCGGCCAGTATCGCGCACCACAGCGCCTCGAGCGTCGCACAGACGTCGTCGGCGGTCGCGCCGTCCCGCGCGCTCAAGCCGCGCGCGGAATGACCGCAAAAATCGGCGAAGAACGACAGCAACGACACCGACCGTGCCACCGGATCACGCATGCCCGAGATGAGCCGCACCGCTTGTCCCGCTGCCCGCGCCGCGCCGACCTGCTCTGCGGCCCGCCGGCCGTTGCGCAGCATGCTGCGCACGATGAGTGGATTGACGAGCGTGTTGTCGTCGGGCGGTGCGGCGAGAATGTCAGCGAGCGTCTGGAGATTGCGCTCCGTGAGGAAATGCGTGTGCAACGGCACGGTGCCCATGAGCGCGGCCGCCGGTCGGGCCGCCTCGACCCACGACATCGATGCAACCTTCGCCATTTGATGAACGATAATCATCCGCTACGCGCGATGCTCGAGCATCGTGACGCGCCGCAATCGTCGTGCCTCGGTCGGGGCGAAATCGGTACGGCCGTGAATGCACGAGCGGTTGTCCCAGACGACGAGGTCACCGGGCTGCCACACGTGTTCGTAGACGAATTCCGGGCTTTCCTGATGACGGAACAGCCCGTCGAGCGTCACGCGGCTCTCATCGGCGTCCATGTCGACGATCGACCACGTCATCAAGCGACTCACGTACAACGCGCGTCTGCCGGTGGGTCCATGCACGCGGAACAACGGGTGACACGCCTGCTTGGCACCGGGCGGCCGTACCGTCGGCCGGCGGGTGGGGTAGGTTTGATAGTCATACAGGTGCAATGCGCGTCGCGCGAGCAGCCGGTCTCGCACGTCGATGGGCAATGCATCGTAGGCACGAAATCCATTCGCAAACAGGGTGTTGCCGCCGCGCTCTGGAATGTCCATCGCATACAGCATGGTCGCGATCGGCGGCCGCTCCGTGTACGACTGATCGCTATGATAGTCGATGGGTCCTTCCGGCAGGATGCCCTGACTTCCGTCCACATTGCGCACGTTGCTCACCTCGAGAACCGCAGGCGGCCCGCCCTCCGCATCGCCGATCTTCCCGAAACGGCTCGCGAACTGCAGTTGTTTGATGAGAGTGAGGCGCTGACGCCGGAATAAGAGCACACAGCGCTGTTCCCAGGCATCGCGAATGCGCTCGAAAACGCTGTCATGCAGCGGCCGAGCAAGGTCGACACCACACACCTCGACACCGAGCGCCGGTGACAGTCGACGCAGCTCGACATCCTCGACGAGCACCGGATTGGCGTCGCCGCCAGGAATTGGGTCGTTGCCGGTCATGGAGTACTTGTGTGCTTGATACTGACAACGGTAGTCTACAACGGATGAGGTGGTTGCCAACTCGGCATGGAGGGCTCGGCGGCCTGGCGCTCGCCGCGCTCGCAGGGCTCCCGGCCGATGCCCCATCGGCCGCGTCCGTTGAGCATGCGCCCATCGGCGGCATCTATGTCGTCTCCACGGCAAAACGACTCGTCGGTCGCGACCCGAAGATCGACGCGGCGCTGGCCAACCCCAACGTCGATGGGGCCTACATATCTCTCAATTGGGACACCATCGAGCCCGAGCGTGGTCGTTTCGACTGGACCGACATGGACGCCGAAGTCGCGCTCGTCGGCGCTCAACATAAGAAGGTGTCGCTGGCCGTGGTCCCGGGTCAATACACGCCGGAGTGGGTCTACCGCGACGGCGCGCGACATTTCGATGGCGTGGTGGAACCCTCGTTCGCGCGGGACTTCTGTGCGCCCATACGGCTGCCCATCCCCTGGGATCCGGTCTATCTCGACGCCTGGACCGAATTGATCCGCGCGTTCGGTGCGCGCTATGCAGGCAATCCAACCTTGAGTTTCATCAAGGTCACCGGCGTGAGCTACCGCACCGATGAGACGAGCCTGCCCTTCGGGACCTACGCGCATCTACCGCCAGATCGTGTCGTGCTGTCGCCGCGCACCGGTGCTCCGTGCGTCATTCCCGACGATCTCGGACAGTGGCAGCGCGACGGCTACACGTGGGCGGCCGTGGATGGCGCCTTCGAACGCATCGTGGTCGCCTTCAAGGCGGCGTTTCCCGGCCTGCCGATGGGCATCATGACGAGCGATCATTCGTTCCCGCCGCTGAGCCGCGACGGCCGTCACGGTGACCCAGCCGGTTATGCACTGTCCACCACGGACTTCTTCGGCATCGGGCGCCGGCTCCTCGGATCCGGATTCATTGGTCAGTTCAACGGCCTGACGGCCAAACAGGTCAACGCCGGCGTCGCCGCGTTCGCCGCCACGAATCCGACCGGCTATCAGACCGGCATGCCGGTTCATGCCGAACCGTTTTGCATCATGAACGGGCGGTCGGCACCCTGCGATGAGTCCTCCGTGTTCCAGGGCGCGGTGAATCAGGCGCTCGCCGCGAACGCGCGCTACATCGAGATGTTCTACGACGACATCAACAACGGGCCCTTCCAAGACATTCTCGCCCGCACACGCCAACGGCTGTCGCGTTGACAACGATCACGGGCTCAAAAACTGCCGGCATGCCGGCAGCAGCAACCGGGCGGCATCTTCGTGCATTTCCGGCGAGGGGTAGTAGGCGTTCATCGTCTTCTCGACGAACCCTTCCTGCCCGGACAGCGGCACGCGAAACGATGACGGATTACCCTGTCGATCGACGATGCGCTGCGGTGAGCCTCGCGACGACACGCACTCCACATAGGCATGGGCGCGACCACGCAATTGCTCCACCATGGCCCGATTGACGAACTGCGGGAAAGCGCCGTAGAACCGCGCCAAGGGTAATTCCCAGCGCTCCTCGTAATCGGGCCGGCGCGTCGAGATCCATAGAAGAATTTTAGGCGGCTCGATGGCTGTCAGCAGTTCGCTCATCGCGGTGACGTATCTCTCGCGGGTTTCCGTGAGGATTCCCCGTGCATAATCCCGGTCCTGCCCCAGCAGCCATGAATAGAAGCCGTCGGCATCCATCTGAGCCCCGGTGACCGTATTCACACCGACGACCCCATGGTCCGCCAACTGAAATGCCGAGTTCGACTGGCTGCGGCCGGACAGCACTTGCACGACGACCAGGCGGGCCCGGTTGATGTGCTCCAGCAGCGCCGGCTGGCTCAAAGGGTAGGTGGGCCCGGAGCCGCCCCGACCCAAATTCAAGACGTCGATTCCGAGAGCCTGCGACAACAACCGGGGAAATGGCGTCGCCACGAAGCGCCCAAATGTCTGCGCCGCGCCGACGCACGCGAGGTACTGCGCGTTGCGGACGGGGGGACCGCGAAAGAAGCCCCTCTCCACCCCCGGCAGCCGGTACATCTCGTAATCGACGAGATGAGAGTCGGTAGAATGATACCCCTTCTGCGTAATCACCGACTGGTGCCCCCCGGACTTTGAAATTGCATTAATGTTCGCATACCGCCACAGGGAATACAGCCATGAACCAGAACACGGTCGAGCCGAACCGCGGATACCTCATCTGCTGCATCGAACGGACCGGCAGTAACTTGTTGGCAGACGGTTTGCTGCAAACCAAGCTGGCGGGAAGGCCGGCCGAGTATTTCAGCCCCGTCCTGCAAGACACTCCGTGGATACGCGATATCTTGGGCGAAGCGAGCATGATCACCGGACTGCGGAAGATCTTGCTCGCCGCGACTACGCCGAACGGCATGTGCGGCGTCAAGCTGCACTGGGTTCACATCCGCCATCTCGCCATGGCGCTGCGCAACGGCGAAGAAAACCTGCCGCGTCCGAGTCCCGGTGCGTTTTCGGCATTCCTGTCGCAGATGCCCGGTTTGGTACCCACCTCGGAGTTCATGGGGATTCTTCGGACGCGCGCGGGGGAACGGCCTGGTTTCCTCGCGCCTTACCTCATGTTCGAATCTCACGTGAGCAATTTACGCGTGATCTGGCTGCGCCGTAAGAACATGGTGGCGCGCGCCATCTCCCATTATCGCGCGCTGCGGTCGAATGTCTGGTATCAATCCGCCACCGCGCAAGGCTCGGCGGTCGCGGTCCAACCGCCGCTCGATTTCGATCTCGAGGAACTGCACCGGCATTACTGCCTGGGTCTGTTCCAAGAAGAATCCTGGCAGTGGTGGTTTGAGAAGCTCGCGATCCAGCCGTATAGCGTTTTTTATGAGGATCTTGTCAGCGATCATGAATCGACTCTGCGAGGCGTCTTCAGATTCCTAGACATCAACGATCAGGTCGAGGCGGTTTCTGCACCCAAGTTGCGCAAACAGGCCGATTCCTTGTCCGATGAATGGGAGCGGCGCTATCGTCAATCGAACGAGGAACTGAGCTTAGGATTTTAACAAATCGAACGCGCGCGGATCGAGCGTGCGCGTTGACGCGAGGGCTCGGGTTTGCCGGCACAGGTCGGTCCACGCATCGACGTGAATGTCGACGGTCGAAAAGCGGTCGATGTGGCTATGAACAAACCGTCCTCGAGCCGAGTCAATGTGCCACGCGGATGTTCCTCTGTTTCGAGGCGCACACAGAGCAACGCGGCATGCCCGCCATGCCGGCGGATCGCGGCAAACAATTCGCGTCCCTCGTCGTCGGACACTCCCCGCTCGGATTTATAGACGAATATCTTGTCCCCGGTGGCGAGATCATCGAGCAATTTGCGTCGTAGATATTGCATGCGGCGCAGATGCTGCGCGGTAAAGCGCGCAATCGGCTCCGCCGTTGCCAACGTGAAGGTGTGGCTGTTCATGTGGTAGCGGCGGTCCATCGTCGTGTACTCACCCTGCTCCGACACCGTGATGATGGTGTGCTCCGCCTCGCCAACACCAGCGAAATCGCTGTCGAGTGCCAGCACGAGCTGCGGCAGCGGTGTGCTGGTCCAGCGCAGCAGACCGATGGGTTCGGCACCGAAGCGGCGCTGTACCATGCCAAATTCACAGGAGTCGCCAAGGCTCTCGAATTGCATCAATAGATCGCGCAGCGAGTTCGGATTATCCGCCACGGCCGGGTGGAGCAAACCCTCGGGAATCACGAACGGTGCCACGCCGGCATTAGGGTCGCTGAGTATGACGCCCAACTCCTGGCGAGCATGCCACAACGCGTCGGCAATGCCGCTGGCCACGCCAAAATCATGTGGATGGCGCTCCCTGAGCGACTCCCAGCGGCGAAAGGCCGCCGGCCAATCGCGGCGTGCCGTCGCCGTCATGGCGAGTTCCCGTTCCAGATCGCGGTGACCGGGAAAGCGCTCGAGTGCGGCCTCAAGTACCGCTTCTCCTTCATCGAACCATCCCGCCGAGCGCAGCATCTCGCCGCGGCCGATCCAGCTGATCACTCTGCCGGGAAAGAGATCGGTAAGCCGCCGCCATCGGGTATCCGCCGCCGCCCATTCTCGGCGCAGGGCGGCGCACTCGGCGTACAAGCGGTTCAGGTCCGGGTCCTCGCCGTTCTCGCTGATCGCGGCGGACAGTAGAATCTCGGCTTCATCGAGCTTACCCGCGCGCAGGCACGCTTCCCCATAACCCGCTCGAGCGGCCGTGGTGCCGGGAAAACGTTCCAAGACGAAGGCCCATCGACGCAGCGACTCGTCCCAGTCTTGGCTTGCCGTGGCGCTGCGCGCGTATGCCGCAGCGACGTCGATCTCATCAGGAAACAAAGAGTGCGCGTCCTCGAGC
>Ga0116226_10004056_pt1 | contig 12932 bp, 14 predicted proteins | sample S1TSphfallax_FD_89692 | JGI IMG/M metagenome (GOLD analysis project Ga0116226, IMG submission 89692) | Host-associated microbial communities from peat moss isolated from Minnesota, USA - S1T2_Fa - Sphagnum fallax MG | ecosystem: Host-associated > Plants > Peat moss > Unclassified | place: USA... | reverse complement strand
GGTTAGGCCCTTCTAACTTCCAAGTAGCCTTATACATCTTCTACATGATATACACCTTTGCATGTGCATGAATCAGAAGGCCGGGTGTTATGTTGCCCCATCGTTAGTAGCCCATCTGCAATCCATACCATGTGAAGATCAAGTCATCTACCCCTCCAAAATACAACAAGGACAAACCTACCGTCTAGCAGGAACAACATCCATAGGTGGAGTCATGCACGCCATGTGCCAACCTTTAAAACATCTATAACACACCAACATATGGGCTACTCCACCTCTAGACCCACACAACATACACCTCAAGCTGGCCCATATCATTGCCAAACTTGGGTCAACTGTACCATCCACATTTGGGAGGTGACACGGCACACAATTACACACATGGTCCTTCCAAACAACATTATCACGACCCTCCAACATGAGAACTCTAGAAGCTAACACCTCTTACATTCGTAAGATAGTGCGGCATGTCGTTACATCCAATGTCGTCGATGCAATCTGCTACAAATAGACATAGTCCCCCACATGGAACCTACGAATCGATGGTCAATAACCTCCACCCTAGATAGTTGCATACTGCAATGTATCCCTATGTTGAGCGATGGCAAGGTTCTCAAATGTTGTTGGCATAACTCTTCGAAAGAGCTCTACACGTTGAGAACACACCTTCAACCACATCTTTAGTTCATCAAAGTTCACCACCTCATTAGACTCGCGACAAATTATTGTTGGCAAGTTTGGATTTCAACCGTACAATAAAAAATAAAGTGAGAAGGAAGCCAATGATGCTTGATAACTAAATTGATATCCCATGGCCAACCGTGGTGACTGAATATCCCAATCCCCTAGGTGGGCTTTCTACAAGCCATACTTGCGCAATGCCCTGTTCACCGTTTGTACCACACGCTTAGCTAAACCATCTGCTTCTGGATGATCTCAAGACATGGTTCGGTGATCAATCAATGCCTTGTCAAACAAGACCTGAAATTCACCCTCAAACTCCATACCCTAATCGGTCAACACCTCAGCTAGTGCACCAAAATGACTAAGCACCCTATCAAGGAATGCATATGCTATTCCTTTGTTAGATTTGTCAAGGGATGGCACCAATTCAATCCACTTGGAGAAGTGCTCCACCATCACCAACACATATCTATTATGTCGTACCGTTAATGGTAATGGTCCCGCAAAGTCCAAACTCCAACGATAACCCCATAATAGGCAAGGGGTGCAACTGTGGTGTAGGGGCATTGAACGATGCCCTCACCCTATCACAAACCATGCAACGTGACACCAATCGTTGCACATTGATGTGCATACCACACCACCAATACTGACCTAGGAGCAAGCTATATGTCCGCTTTACTCCAAAATGCCCCAATTCCTCATGGGCATGTCGCACAATACGCCTTCTCTAGGTTAGATGTGGTACAATCCGCACCTTACCATCCTCCCACATTCGGAGTATATGTGTCCCCTCCAATCAATACCTCCTAGTTCGTTGGAGAACACAATCTCTCTCCTTGGCACTCACCATGCATGGCACCATATTGGTCCGTAAAAATTCCAACACCAATGTATCATCATGAACATCATGGTGACCGGTGCTACCATCCTTAACCTCAGGATCTGAAGACTGGCCATCTACCCTTTGACTAGAGTAAGATGTCATGTGGCCCTCCATACTAGAGTCCACACCCAACAAGCACAAAAAGGCTAATGCATGCCAACCTGGCACCATCTCTTCATCAACCTTGCCATGCCATCTAACTCCAGTATTATCTTCTTGGCTATTGCATGGGTTTCGACTCAACCCATCAACATGAAGGTTTACAACTCCAAGTCTATGCGCCACCTGGAAGTCATACTCATGTAAGATAAGAGCCCACCGTGCAAGCTCTCCCGTAAGCTTATCGGGTTCCATCAACCACTTGAGCGACCGGGGATCAGTGACAAGGGTAAACTGTGTGCCAAATAAGTAACGCATGAAATGTGCAATAACCCACACCGTTGCCAAACACTCTCCCTCATACGAACTATAACGTGATTCCGCTGCATTATCCAAACAACTCGCATAGGCCACCACAAACTCCTTCCCTTCATCATCACATTGTGTCAACAGCGCTCCAAACCCCAACATACTCCAATCAATGTGTAGCTAGAATGGATGCCCCTTCATAGGTTTCCTCAAGATGGGAGTCGCAACCAACTGGGCCTTGAGCTCCACAAAAGCTCGCTCCTGTTCATTGCCCCCACTGCCACTCCTGATTTAACTTCAACAACATGTTCAAAGGCTTTGCCATCGCACTAAAGCCTTTGACATACTTGCGGTAGTAGTTCGTTAATCCCATGAAAACGCAAAGCCTACTCACATCCGTGGGACACGGAATACATGCAATAGCCTCCACCTTGGCTTGTTGCACTCCCAAACCACCTAGGTAGATCACATGACCCAGATATTCCACACTTTCTTGGAAGAACTTACACTTCCAGGATGTAGATGTAGACCATGAGCCTTCAACCGTTTAAACACAATTTGGTGCTCCTCCATGGTATCACTATACACCACAATATCATCGATATAACACCGGACAAAATCTAACCCTGCTAAGATCCTATCCATCACACGTTGAAACTCGACAGGCATGTTTATCAATTCAAAGGGTAAAAACTTCCATTGATATAAATAATCCTTGCCATGAGAATTGACACCCTAAAATATAGTTTTGGCCTTGTCCTCCTCTTGAATCGGTAACTGATGGTACCTTGCCCGAAGATCAAGTGTACTGAAAACCTTCGCATGTCCCACAACATAAAAAATCTCCTTAGGTGTAGGCATGGCATACTTATCGGACTTAGTCTGTTGATTAATAGGATAGTAATCTCCACACATCCGCCTATCCGTGTAGTTGCCATGTACATTTTTTTTGGCAGGCATGACAATGTCTAATGCATATTCACCATGCAACAATTCCATTAATCTAGCCTCCAATAGATCCAACATCCAATTCCGAATCAAGTCCTTCTCCATATCACTGTATTTATAAGGACAACGGAAAATTGGCATGTGATTAATCAACTCAATCCGTATACCAAGTCCAATCAAAGCACCCAATTCTTTCATACTAAATGCAAAACAACTCATATATGCTTTTAAGAATTGCGTCAATCGTCGCCTTTCTCCTCTTGTTAACTTAAGTCCCATCAATGGCTCCCAAGTCTCCTCGGTAGACACACACTAAAGGAAGAGGACGACGCCATGGGTTGCTACGCAAGAACCGTGGGAGAAGCCATGTCGTAACCCTAGTTTTGGACTCGCGACCAAAGCAAAGGGGTTGCAAGGGTGCGGGCCAAGAGAAAGCCCAGGAGTCACATCACATACTCCCGGGAGTGTAGGAAAGTGTGAGGGAGTGAACCCTCACACTCCCAAGGCAACTCCCACTTTGGGAGATGGAGTCCTGGTGGACTCCCAAAATTTTAGAGAGCAATTTTAGGGGTCAAAACTCAATGTCTTGTAGCGTTCCTTATATCATTGGAAAGCTCTTAAAACATAGATGCTTAAAATGGGCTCTCATTTTTCATTTGGACATCTAAAACACAAGTTATGGCCAAAAGAAAGGTCGGGAGTCAAATTGTCAATTTGACTCATGACTAGAAAAAGTCAAGAATCGACCCAATTTAGTTATCTACAGATGGCGTGCGACATACCGTTGAAAAGCTCTCGACAAGGGCTACAACTTTTTTTTAGGCCGCATCTCGATCTGAGGTTTTCTCACAAAGTTATGGGGCTCCAAAGTTGCGGGAGTCCCAACTTGGGCGATTTCGAGATTCCCACTTGAAAGTCCCGGGACAAAAAGCCATTTGAATGTGGGCCCCATGGAGAGGTGTAAAGTATACTATAAGGGGGAAGGTGGTGGCTTCCCCCAAGTTCGGGCCATGATGAGTCTTGTGTGTCCGTGTTGCCCATGGTTCGTCCTAACACCAAAAGTGCTCCAACTACGCACTAACCACCTTGTGTGGGTTTTGTGCAAGCCCGTGTGAGTGAGTGAAGCTTGTCAAATCTTCCTAGTCCCATCCCGGAGCTCTAGCATGCCCCTCTACCCTTCAAAGTGTTGTGAGCTAGGGAGCATGCCCCGATTCCTCCTTCTTCCGTTGTTTTCTACTTGGACTCACATTTGAGTCTTTCAAGGAGTTGGGAGTGCGTCAAGCCACATGCTCCTCCATGTCACCAAATGGAACACCACTAGAGCAACAAACTCCTCCAACAACATGGGGCATAACTTCTACATGCTCTCCCAACACATCCCATCTACTCCAAGGATGAAAAGTACAACTCTCCTTACCCCTAGTCGATGTTTTTATCGTCACGGTGGGCAGCAAGCTCACAAGAGGTGTAACTACTATAGATGTGGCTTTGAGCCGACATTGCTTAGCCATACCAAGGCTAACAATCCAAGTCAAATAGTTCAAGTCCATAGCCTAACCCAACACCTGTTGATGTGAAGCCTTGGAACTAGAAGTGACGCGCCCCCAAGTTCTTTGTTAAACTCCAAAGGGTCCAACTATGTTAAAAAGTGGAAGTAGTTAGAATTTGGTGCCGCTCCCATCTTCCAACACTAAAGGGGGTGAGAGGGGCGTGCTGAAAGCTCCAAGATTAGACTAGGAAGAGGGACAACTTATTTAGATATTTGATCCTGCATCAAACCAACCACGAGTTGGTTGGTTCACCTTCGGAAACACTCTTAGTGTTGGGACAAGCCACGGGCAACACGGATTCACTTTACTCACCACGGCCCGAACTTGGGGGAAGCCACCACCTTCCCCCATATAGTATTTTCTGCATTGCTCCGTCGCACCTGCATCCGAATGGTTTTTAGTCCCGGGACTCCCAAGGAGGAGTCCCGAAACTGTCCCGGATTAGACTCCTAAGACTTTGGGAGCTCATAACTCTTGGCTCAGACCTCTGATTGGAACAAAGTGTGAAGCAAACTTGTAGCTCTCCTCAAAAGCTTTCCAATGGTGTAAGGAACACTTCAATGCGAGGTGTTTGGACCTTTGCAATCGAGCTCTGAAGTTGCGAGAGTCCCAAAGGACTCCAAGTTCCCACTTTTTGGGAGTGCGAGTCTCATCTTCACACTTGCCCCAAAATGGGGTTTCAACAAGAAGGGACCGATGTCACTCCTATAGGAAACCCCATCACACGCTCTTTCTCATCGGCATTGGGCTCCACCAATCGCAACGAACAAGTATCCCATACAAGCTCGGGACCACCCTCCTTATAGGCATGTGACGTTGGAAAATTGACAAATGTGGGTAACGCCATCCTAGGCTGTCCCACTCAATTCATCATTGCCATGGGTGACCTATCAATAATTCTCACCACTTGAGAATGTCGCCCAATATCCAAGATATTAATCATTATGAGTTGAGAAAATCGCGGCACTATCTCATATGCCCGTCTCAACACCTCCTTTGGCAACAAGTTCGTCCAGCACAATCGTGGACAATGAGCACACGAGTCAACCCTCGTTGCATCCAATAAAACCGCTGGTCCAATCCAAGATTAGATCTCGTGTACACTTGCCATCACATGAGACCTAGTATCACCCAGCAAAGGTACATTTTCCAGAATGTACGCAGGAGCACGTGCTTAATGTGTCTAAAGATGGCGTAACACCCGCAACATCTCCCAAAACATATGAGATTGAGGGTCACATAATCCTCACCACGACTAGCCTGAATATGACCCTAGCATGGCCATCCGGTAATCACCAAATCAATAGGACCAACTCTCGCAAGGTCCTGTGCCCCTAACAATGCAATGTTTAATGGCAAAGCTCGCTAATATCCTCGAATAACTGACCTCAACAATAACTCAAGGTATCGCCACATCAATAATGCAAGATGGTGCGATGAAACCCTCCTCACGGTCTCATCTCTCTCCACGTAAAGGTACTTCCGAACTAGAATACCCACTTGAAGCACTGTTGGCAAACTGCTGTTGGTCCCACCAAATAGATCCAACACGTAAATACCATTGAAAGGATACTCCCACGCAACGGGTGTAATATCCAATGGAGACAACCTAACAAGACTAGAAATAAGAGTTCATCATGGAACCTCTTCCTCCTCCACATGCACTAAAGCCTCATGCTAAACATGTGATACCAAACGATCGACATCATGCCGTAACACCCCACTTGAACGCCAAAGTGGAACATCCAATGAGGAGGACACTATTGCAACAAAACTAGAAACCTCCTCTATATCCTCATAGACCAGCGTGTCAATGGCTGAAATGTTGCCCTCCAACAAGTCACCTGGCCAAATGACCACTCCACTAAAACCGACAACTAATGCCAACACCTTTGGGGGAGACCTTCTTAGTCGAACCCCAAAAATAAATCTCACATGCACTTGGCTCATCCGTCCATCCCCAGACTGCCAACCAGGTCGATTAGCCGCTACCTCCATCCAATAATCCATCTGAAAACTCATCAGATACAACACAACACCTGCAACTAGTACATCATATGACTAAGCTATTGTAACAAGAATAATCACTCCCAACCTAGAGTTATCAGTTGCATGATCCGGTCTCATCTACACTGACAATCTCTCATGTGTCATGAAGTGAGACCTATCACTGGCTCCACCAAATGATGTCTGAATCCGGAATGGGCACGGGTCAAGCTCTGACCTCCGAATACCCAAACCAATACATGTTGCCTTCCCCAACATCAAGGGTTAGGCACCAAAATCCAACAAAACTTGATCTAGTTTATACACCTAGCCCGTAGGACTCACCAATTAGAAAATACCACTCCGGTTGTCCAACATACATCCACCAAGTGTAAACCTTTCACAATCAATGGTTGGCCGAACTAGTTACGGCTAAGATGGACGCATTAATCGTCCATCTTAACCGTTGCCACCTGCTAAGGACTATCCACACATGATATCATGGGTTGCTCCACAGCAACATCCCCTGCCACAGGTTGCCCCACACAACACCCTCACACACCTTGGCACTCGTAGCATCAATACTCCCACGTTCACACAACGTGGCTATTAGTCGAAATACATGAGCTAAATCAACTCCTAACACCATCAAATCATTGGGTGAAAATGATGGGGATCCCAACATTGAAGTCGCCATTTGTGACACTGCACTTGATGATACATCCGTGTCCATTACACGTGATGTTGATGTCGCTGGCCCCACTATTAGCTCGATAAGTGGTGTAGGAACCATGGAAGGAGTCCTAACCACCTTAGACAACAAGAATGACTAGGGAAGCATGGCCTGTCTACCAGCTTCACCCCTCTATGGATCCAACTCCACAATTGCCCCACATGGTTCCAAGGTTCGAATGATGCCTCTCGTCACTATAATGGATGCCTCAATCTATGCTACACTAACCATATAAAAAAGATCATCTCCCCATAAGATGTGGGGGCCTCGCCTCTTGAATGTGATCGATGCTAGAGACTTGCCATGGTAGCAAGCCTTTGCTCCAATTGCTCAATCCTAGCAGCCATAGCTACTTTTATCGTAAAGGGAGGAGTGGTCGTGGGAAATGCCCCAACCGTTGGTGTACCTTTACCACCCCCACCACCTCTACCACCTCTACCACCATGACCTCTTTGAGTCGTTCCACCACAACTTGATCTTAACTTTGGGTAAAGGTCAAAACAACGTTCACGAGGATGGCTGACCCGGCCATAGTTATCACATTGAACTTGTGTCGACTAAAATCCATTAGCCAAAGTCCGTCCACTGCTCTCTTATGGATAATCCCTCCGAATATGGGCACCACCACATGTCCAACAAGACTGTCCCTGTTGCTAATTAACGAATGAAGGTAACAATCTTTATGCACATGTCCCCCCAAAACTTGATTAGGGTTGTCCCTAATCTCCACGACTCCCACCACCACCACTACAAGGGTGTTTAAATGTGAAAACAACCTTCCCACATGGCCTTAACACCAATTGTTTCAACCATAAGTCCTCAATTATTAATAGAAGGTGGTGACCCTCGGCTACATAAAGTGTTAAGTTTTCCAATAATGCCCAGTGAATTGGGCCATTTTTATAATTAAAGAATGATGTGATGGAAGAAGGGGTTGGATGTGTCTTTCTTTTACATGTTGGGTGGACACCAACTATAATTAATTTAGCCTTACTTAATGTAGTCGTGGTTAGTTTTAACCTAATTGAATTTAGATTAATTTGGTTTAACCATAATTAATTTAACTTAACTTAATTTAGCCATGGTTAGTATAGCCTAATTTAATTTAGCTGAATTAGTTTAACCATGATTATTTTAGCCTAATTTAATTTAGCGTAATTTAGTTTAGCCATAATTAGTTTAGTTTAACTTAATTTAACCATGGATAATATAATTTTTAAATTAATTTAAGCCATGGTTAATTTAAGCTAACTTTAGTTAACATGAGTTTAACCTTAATACTAAAGGTACATTATATTATTATACATAGCCTATGTAGATACATTAAGTATACTAATTTAAATATGTATTAGTTTAGGCCATTATTTTTATGACATGTGTCCATGTTGTACACATTTCGTTGCATGTTAATTGCGCACACAATTGTATGGCACAAAAATTATATAGTACCAAATTTGTAGTTGTAAACATTAATGATATAGTTGTAAACAATAGCCAGTTGCATGCTAGTTGCATAGTGATTGGTTGCAAATGACAAGATTTCTACTAGTGTTGGAAGAATGTTCACTATAAGAAATCTTGTGTTATCTAATTGTCTAATTTGTAACTATATGTGATTATTCGTCATTTGTAACTATGTTTTATATTTTTACAACTAATAACCATCTTTTTAATATTCTTATTAATTATGCAACTATGGTGCGCTCACTAAATTGTACATCCTTTCATATTGACTAATTTATTGCGCTTTTCATTCAAGAATTGGCCCTTATGTTCATTTAATCACAAATTTAGTTGCCTAGGTAAATAAGTAAGTAGGAAGGTAGGTGGGCTAAAAAATAAACATGTAAATATTATTATTTCATTTTCTGTTTTGCTTTAGGGTTAAGCTTCTTTGAGTTCATCCCCAACGGCCCATGTTTTTCAATGTGGAAACATAACAAAAGTCACCTTTGTTATATAGTTTCCAACATGAAATTAGAGGACAAATCATATGGGTTAAATTTTCTAGTTGCACGTTAGTTGCAAATTGAGTTGCAACTAGAAATATTCTCCCATGGGTGTAGTCATACTAACATGTGCCATTAGCAATCGTAACCACTACTTAATTTTTTGAATTTTGGATTATAAAAAAAATAAAAAAGAAATATATATATATAGAATAATGTTTTAATGACATCTTTTGAGATATTTTTAAATATACACCTTAAGATAATAGTATCAAGAAAAACTTATAAATTATAAATGTTTTTTGAAATATCTATTAAAAATATTTTAAGAATATTCTTTTAAAATCAACAAAAAAATAGTGGTATAAGGGGGTAGGTGTGGCTCCTTATAGCATGGTTGGACCCCCATATGTTTTGTGTTTGTTTTCTATTTTGTAAACTATATAGTTATATATTACTAAAAAGGTAAATAGAAAACTAATTAACTTACTAGTTCACTAGCTAATTCATTAATTAATCACTAATTAATTACCTACCTACCTACCTACCTACCTACCTACCTACCCACTTACAAACCTACTTATAATTACTTATCATTAATTAATTCTAAAAGTAACATTCACTTTTGTTTCATATTTTCTATTAATTAATCATATTATTCATAATCATAATTCATGAACAATATGTTATTATTGTATTAAATTAATGAATTGGTAATTATTTTCATTCTAAATTTAATCAATTATTTGTTAATAATTATATTTCCCCCACTTAACCTTTTAAATTTTAGTTATCAATTGAATAAATACATAAATTAATAATTGATTGATTATATAATATAATTAACTTGGGCTATGGGTTGCTGCACACTATTAATGATGATGAAATGACAAAAATAAATAAAGGTTTACATTCAAATATTTTGTTATTTTCAGATATATATAGGATTCAAATTGTAAAACATATTGCCCAATTATCATCCATGGGGAGATTTGTTTAGCCACCCCTGTTTTTAATTCATTGAAATTTTGGAAGCAATTAAGATGGATAAACATTAAATCAGCTAAATGAGTGGGGATTAAACCCTTAAATTAGGTATTTAAGGGAGAAGTTTTTATTGGAAACTAGCTCAATCTCAAAGAAAAAAAAATATTAATCTTTTGAAATAATTTCAACATATTCAAATGAAATAATGCAAATTTACATTTGTATAGAATTGGAAAGACACAAAGATTCAAAAAGACATTGAAAAAAATAAAAAGATTTGTTTCTCTATCGATATTTTAGGATCCATAAGGACATTTTGAAACATTACAACTTGTAAAATGTTTATTTAAAAAAAATCCAGTTTGGAATCAACTTCTAATAAATTTGCAGTTTGGAATTGTCTTTTTGTATGACCTACAACTATAGCCCATCCCACCTAATCCAACTCCAATGAAACCATCATCATTGGAATTATTAAACAAGAATAAATACTGAATGTTTGATACTAACTATTATATTCTGAACTTATAAGTTTATTAAGTCAATAAATATCTTTAAAAAAAACAAATTTAATTAATCATTAATATAAAATAAATAATTTAGCTCATGAAAATTTATTAATTAATATTCAATAGCTCACTAACTATTAGTTAGTTTAATAAATTTTAACCATAATTCTTGATTATAAATCTGATTTATAATGTAATTCATTGAATATTAACTAAATATTAGTAAATATTTGATCAATTAATTCTGAATTTATGAACTAAATAGGAAATCAATTTAATTAATCACTAACAATAACTAAATTATTGAATTTGTGAAATATGTTTATAATCTACATAAATATTAATTAACTAATATTAATTATCTATTTACCATAACTCTGGATTAGTAGATACAAATTATCAGATAATTAACTGAATATTAACTACTAATTGAAGTTTCCATTATCTTTTAATAAACTCCAGACTGATTAATAAAAAAATATTATTAAATCTGAACTTATGAATTAAATATAAAATTAATTTTATTAATCATTAATAATGACTTGATAATTGAATTTCTGAAATTTTAATTATTTTTTATAAGAGAATTTCTAACTAATTAATTGATTTTTATTTACAATAAGTTTTGATTGGTAAATATCAATGATCAGATAATTAAATGGAAAATAACTAATTGGTAATTAACTTATTCATTAGTTATTTATAGTTGGTAGCTTGATTAATAGTTTGAAATGAAAAAATGAAATAAAATCAGATAATATTATATATTATATATGAAAATATTTAATTGGTTAAATAATCAGACTAAATTATGAATTCAAAATTTGAAAATTATTTATTGATTATTTGGTATTACATTATTATTATTCCATAGTCTACATTATTTAATCAACATTTCGAAGGTATTATTTTATGAATAATGAATGTTGGTTTGACATTAAGATTTTGTCATCATAATATGACCTTGCCACTATAATTTAATTATACATTAAGATAAACATGGTATATTTGTAAACAAACCATAATATAAAATCAAGATAGAATTTTGAATTTAAATGTATTAAATAGGTTTTAATATATGATTCATGTATTTTGAGTACATGTTAAATATATTCTCAATGTAGTCCAAAACACCTTAATGTACAAAAAATGTGTTGTAATGCAAACCTAGTGTCAAACATTTTATGTGGATGTGAATGAAAGGAGAGAAACAACCTTAATTCATGATGACACAATACACCAAAATACCAAACAATTGTTCATCGTGAATTTTGAAGGCACCGAAAATTGTTTGTTTACAAGTTTATGGTGTTTGAAGTTTGCAATTCAATGAAGATGAACTTTTGTGTTGGCTTTGGTGATGGAGTGGGTTTGTTGCTACAAGTGAATTGGCTCTTGAATGAGGAATGTAGATCATGTTGCGAGGAGATTGGATGGAGGAAGGGAAAGTTGAGGACATATAAACATGAAAGTTCAGGTATTCAAGGAGGGAATTTTTTGAATTGCAATTAGAAAATAGAGTTCTATGTGTGTGGATTTTGTGAAAACAAAAAGGAGGAATGCCTTTCTATTCTTATCCCCTTCTAGTTTGAAGTTGTTGGTTTTTGTTGTGCTGTACTCTTTAAAAAAGGAAAAGGTTAAGCAATGTTAAGAGTAGGGATTGGATTAGGGGAAATGATGACAATGTTTAGAGGTTTCAACGCAATCCCTTTGGTTTGTTTATGGTTCGGGAATTTTGATTGAACCTACCAATTTGGTTGAATTTGGGAGAAAAAATACTTATTCATTTATGGGAGCTCCAGAGGGAAACGGATTTCAGGACTAAGATGGGCATCAAGGAAAGAGCTAAACTTTTTGGGATCAATTCATTTCTTTGTTCAATCATTTCTTGAGTGATTCTAGTGGAAAGGGTATGGGTGCATAATGTCAGTATTCATTTGTAAACATCCACGGGACCAGTGGGCTCTTGAGAGGAAACCATGAACGTTCTGATCCCCTAAAGTCTTTAGTTTGTGGTTTGGACATAATCAAGGATAGGAATATGATATTGTTTGTAACCGTTCTAATAAATAAATTGTTGCAATGGCTATAATAAGCTTGATGTTGGTACCATGAAACAAACATAAAGGGTTTCTTGTTTAGGTCATCCCTTCCTTTTTGCACTACAACAAAAAGGGGCATATTGCGATCCAAATATCCTCGCAAACAACAAAGAAATCAGATTCCGAAAACCCGCAGTTCCGAACACGAATTCGTCGCAAACTCTTAAGCCTTTGCGAAACCCACACCTTC
>Ga0116226_10004055_pt1 | contig 12932 bp, 12 predicted proteins | sample S1TSphfallax_FD_89692 | JGI IMG/M metagenome (GOLD analysis project Ga0116226, IMG submission 89692) | Host-associated microbial communities from peat moss isolated from Minnesota, USA - S1T2_Fa - Sphagnum fallax MG | ecosystem: Host-associated > Plants > Peat moss > Unclassified | place: USA... | reverse complement strand
TAGTCCTTATGTCTGCTCGTATTCTTGTCGTCGATGACATCGAAGCCAATGTGCGGCTGCTAGAAGCCAAGCTGTCGGCCGAATATTATCAGGTCTCAACGGCCTGCGACGGCATGAGCGCGTTGGAGGCGGCGCAAAACGAGCGGCCAGACATTATTCTGCTCGATGTGATGATGCCGGGTCTGGATGGATTCGAGGTCTGCCGCCGTCTGAAAGCGGATGCAGTCACCCGCCATATCCCCGTGGTTCTGGTTACCGCACTGGACGGCCGCCAAGACCGGCTGACCGGCCTGAAGGCCGGGGCGGACGACTTTCTGACCAAGCCCATCGACGATGTCGCCCTGTTCGCCCGAGTTCGCAGCCTGACGCGGCTGAAACTTGTGATCGACGAACTGCGTCAACGCGAAGCGTCTGGCCGGCGAATCGGCGTGATCGAGAGCGTCGCGGGGCGCCTTGGCGGCTCTGGCGGCCGTATTGTCATCGCCGACGATCACGAACGCCAGTCCCGCCGCATCGCTGACGAACTGGGGGTGGAGCATCGACCGGTGATCGAGATGGAGCCGGAGCTGGCCCATATCGCTGTTCGCGCCCGCGCCGACCTTCTGATCGTCAATATCGCCGCCACAAACTTCGATGGCCTTCGTTTGGCCGCGCAGATTCGGTCTGACGAAACCACGCGCCACGTGCCGATCCTGGCCGTGACCGAGGCCGGAGAGCGGACCCGCGCCATGAAGGCGCTGGAAATCGGCGTCAACGATCTGATCGCCCGGCCGGTCGATCCGGAAGAGCTGGCGGCCCGCGCCCGGACCTTGATCCGTCAGAAGCGCTACACCGACTTCTTGCGTAACAATCTGGATAACAGTCTGGAGTTGGCGGTGACCGACGCCCTGACGGGGCTCCACAATCGCCGTTATATGTCGAGCCAGTTGGCGGGGCTCGCCAAGCGGGCCAACCACGGCGGCGGGCCGGTCTCGGCGCTTCTGGTCGATATCGACCACTTCAAGCGCATCAATGACAGCTTCGGCCATGACGTCGGCGATGCGGTGCTGCGGGAGTTTGCGGTGCGCCTAGCCACCAATGTGCGCGCGATCGATCTGCCGTGCCGCTATGGCGGGGAGGAGTTCGTGGTGGTGATGCCCGACACGCCGCTCGATGCCGCAGAACGGGTGGCGGAACGCTTGCGGCTTCATGTGTCAGGCGCGCCCTTCCACGTCGCCGGCGCCGCCGAACTCCTGACCGTCACCATCTCCATCGGTGTCGCCACCACGCTCGGAGACGACGATACGCCCGAAGCCCTGCTGAAGCGGGCGGACGAGGCCGTCTATCAGGCCAAGTCGAAGGGGCGGAACCTGGTGGTCCTTCAGGCGGCTTGAGGCGCGAAGATTTAACCCGCCTCCCGATCTCATCACGCTTTCAGTCTACTGGCTTAAGGTCGCCATGACCGGCGCGTGGTCCGATGGCTTCTCCATCCCCCGCACATCGCGGCAAACCTCGCTGGCCTTCAGCCGGTCCGTCGCCTGAGGCGACAGCAGGATATGGTCAATGCGGATACCGTTATCGCGCTCAAACGCGTCGCGGAAATAGTCCCAGTAGCTATAGGCGTGGGGGTTTTCGCCGACCGAGCTTTGCGCGTCGGTGAAGCCAAGCCAGCGGAGCGCCCGATGGGCGGCGCGACTCTCGGGTTGAAAGAGGGCGTCGTTGGCCCAGTCACCGGGTCGCTCAGCGTCGAGCGCCTCTGGGATCACGTTGAAGTCACCAGCCAGCGCCAAGGGCTCTTCTAGCTTTAGGAGATCGGCGGCGTGGCGATGCAGGCGCGCCATCCAGGCCAGCTTGTACGCGAATTTCTCGGACTCCACCGGATTGCCGTTCGGCAGGTAGATCGAGGCGACCCGAATGGGCTGAGGCGCCTCGACCAGGGCCTCGATATAGCGGGCCTGGACGTCTTCGGGATCGCCCGGAAGGCCACGACGAATCTCAGACAGCGGAAATTTCGAGAGCAGAGCGACGCCGTTGTAGCTCTTCTGCCCGTGGGTCTCGACATTGTAGCCGAGCGCCTCAATCGCCTCGCGCGGGAACTTCTCGTCCACGCATTTGATCTCCTGGAGACAGACGACATCGGGCGCGGTGTCGCGCAGCCAACCGAGAACAATATCCAGGCGCGCGTTGACCGAGTTCACATTCCAGGTGGCGAGACGCATCGCAATCGCCCCTTAGACCGAGAAGCTCACTCCACAGCCGCAGCTCGATTTTGCGTTGGGATTTCGGATGCGGAATTCCGCGCCCGCCAGCTCGTCGACGAAATCGACTTCAGAGCCTTTCAGGAAGGGCAGGGACACCTCATCTACCAGGATGGCGGCGCCGTCGCGCTCGATCCGCAGATCGTCGTCGGCCGCGGCTTCAACCAGATCGAACTGGTACTGAAAGCCCGAGCAACCGCCGCCTTCCACTGCGATTCGCAGCATCAGCGCGCGGCCCTCTTCTTGTCCGATAGCCGCAATCCGGCGGGCGGCGGCGGCGGACAGGGCGATGGGCGCGCGGTCCTTGGAGCTTTGCAGGGCGAAAGCGGGCGACGTCTGGGTCTGAGTCATAAGGTTTATCGCATCTCGGTTCCGCAGAAATGGCTGGGTCGCCGACTCTGCGTCTCTCTATATATGCGCACCTTGGCGCGGCTGTGAAAGTCCCGCGTCGATAGAGTTAGGTTATGGAGTCCGCCGCTTGACCGTTGTCACCCAGCGTTACGACGCCCGCGCCCCTTACGCGGAAGACCCCGCTCGGTCATTCGGGCGCAAGCATCCCGAGAGCGCCAGCCCGACGCGCACACCCTTTGCGCGGGATCGAGATCGCATCATTCATTGCAGCGCCTTTCGACGCCTAAAGGAAAAGACCCAAGTGTTTGTGGCCCATGAGGGCGACCACTACCGCACGCGCCTGACCCATAGCCTGGAGGTCGCCCAGATCGCCCGTTCTCTTGCGCGGTCGCTCAGCCTGGACGACGATCTGGCCGAAACCATCGCGCTCGCCCACGATCTGGGTCACCCGCCCTTCGCCCACGCCGGCGAGGAACAGCTTCAGGAATGCATGGAGCCGTTTGGCGGGTTCGACCACAATGTCCAGACCTTCCGGGTGGTGACGCGGCTAGAGCAGCGCTACCCCGACTTCGAAGGATTGAACCTCACCTGGGAGACGCTAGAGGGGGTGGTCAAGCACAACGGCCCTGTCGCGGACAAGCTTGGCGAACCGGCCTATCGCGCGATCCTGGACTACAGCCAGGCCTATGATCTGCAGCTGTCGACCTTCGCCTCGGCCGAGGCCCAGGTGGCCGCCCTGGCCGACGACATCGCCTATAATAATCACGATGTAGACGATGGTCTTCAGGCGGGCCTCTTCACCATTGAAGACATTTTGGATGTGCCCCTGATCGGGCCGGAGATCGAAAGCGTTCGGCGCGATTATCCGAAGATCGATGCACGGATGCTGCGTCTGGAAGCTGTGCGGCGCATGATCGGGCGCATGGTGGATGACGTGCTGACCGAGACCCAGGCGCGGCTCTCAGGTGTTGAAAGCGCCGACGCTGTGCGCCGGTTAGGCCGTCCGGTTGTGGCGTTTTCACCGGCCATGCTGGAAGACCTCTCCCAGCTGCGGCTCTTTCTGTACACGCGCATGTATCGCCATTCGCGCATGAACCGAACCCGCAGCGCAGCGCGCCGCATCCTTCGAGAGCTGTTCACCGTCTATATGAACGAGCCCGACGTCCTGCCCGAAGCCTGGTTCGCCCGTACGGACGGCCGGGACGATGCGGGCAAGGCGCGCGTCGTCTGCGACTATATCGGCGGCATGACGGATCGGTTCGCCATAGATGAGCACCGGCGCCTCTATCGGCTGGATAACTGGAACGGTTGAGCCGAGCGTCAAACACAAACGGCGCCTGCGCTGAATCGACTCGCATCAGGCGGCTTAGCCTTTGGCCGACTTCAGAATATGCTTATGCGATTCGGCGCCGGTCCGCCCACCTGGGACCCGCCGCTAGAACGCCAGGGCTCAAGCCATGACCGACCACGACCGCGGCGCTTACACGCCTCAAACCGACGAAGCCCTCGCCTTTGATGCGCGCAGGCAAAGCGAGCGTCGGCCTGTGCCTATGACGCTGGTCGGAAGCGCGGTGGTGCTTGTGGTGCTCATTGTTGGTGTGGCTGTGGTTTACCGCGGCGGCGTACGGGGCGCGGATGAAGCGCCTCGACCGATTGGCCAGCCGGTTGTTTCGGTCAAGACGGCGCCGCCGGCCGTGGTCGCTGTCCCCAATAGCGCCACGGATGCAGATGACACGGCCAGCAAGTCCGTTGCGGTCGCGCCGACGCCTGCGCCCACCGCGATACCGGCCCCTGTGACTCCGCCCAAGGCCGCGCCCGCAACCAAGGTCGCGACCGCCACCGCGGGGCCGACCTTTGCGCCAGCGCCCGAACAGCCGGCGCCAAGGCCCGAGCCTGCAGCCAAGACCTTGGCCCTGCTCGATCAGCCTGGCCAGGCCGTCGGTCCAGGACGCGTCAAGGTTACGCCGCCGCCCGCCAAACCGGCCCATGCGGCGGCCGGGCTGGACGCCTCTGAGGTTGCAGCGGCAGGTATGACGGGCTCAGCCCCCGGTCATGCTGCGCCCGCGACAGTCCCGTTCAAGGTCGCCACGGCGACGCCCAAGCTCGTCCCCGTACGGCCCGCCGCGGTAAAGGCCGTCCCGCCCACTGCGGGTCCCAAGTCGATAGACGCCGCGCTCGCGGGCTCGTCCCAGGTGACAGGTAGCCCGGTAGTGCAGATTGGCGCGTTTTCCTCCGCCGCCCTATCGGAGCAGGGCTATGCCGACGTATCAAAGATCATGGTCGGCCAGATGGGCGGTAAGGCTAAGCATGTCATGACAGTGGATCATGCAGGCGCGACCCTCTTCCGCACCTGGGTGTCGGGGTTCACAACGCGCGCTCAGGCCGAGGCCTTCTGCACGGTGCTGAAGGCGCACAGCAAACCCTGTTTCGTAAAGGGTTAGGCCAAAGGGGCGAGCCTATGAGCGCCGCCTGCATCCTAGGGTGCTCAGGTCCCGTCCTTTCGGTCGAAGAGGCGGCGTTCTTTCGCGATGCCCGGCCCTGGGGCTTTATCCTCTTCGCGCGAAATATTGAGACCCCCGATCAGACCCGCACCCTAATCGCAGCGCTTCGTGCGGCCATCGACGACGAGGGCGCGCCGGTCCTGGTGGACCAGGAAGGTGGCCGGGTGCAGCGATTGAAGCCGCCGCTCGCCAAGGTCCGCCCGCCTGCCGCGCGGTTTGGCGAACTCTACACCCGCGACCCAGCAGCCGCCGTCGAGGCCGTCTTCCTCAACCACCGTCTGCTGGCGCACGAACTGGCGGCGCTGGGCTTCGACGCCGACTGCGCGCCGTGCGTGGACCTGATTCACGCCGGCGCCCATGCCTTGATCGGCGACCGCGCTTTTGGCGCCGACATCGCTCGGGTCTCGCGCCTAGGTAGGGCTGCGATGGACGGGCTGTTGGCGGGCGGCGTCGCGCCCATCGTCAAACATATCCCTGGCCACGGCCGGGCGACGGCCGACAGTCATTATGATCTGCCCGTGGTCGAGACCTCCGCCGCCAAGCTGGCCGAGAGCGACTTTGCCCCCTTCCGCAGCCTGGCCGATGCGCCCATGGCGATGACGGCGCATGTGCTCTACAGCGCCATCGATCCCGATTCCTGCGCCACCATCTCGAAGCGCGTGATCGAGACGGCCATTCGCGGCGAGATCGGTTTCGACGGCCTCCTGATGTCCGACGACCTCTCGATGCGGGCGCTGGGCGGGACCTTGGCGGAGCGGACCAGACGGTCGTTCGAGGCGGGATGCGATGTGGTATTGCACGGCAATGGCGCCCTGGTGGGCGAGCCCGTACGCGATCTGGCGGCGGAGTTGAAGGCGATCGCCGAGGCGTCGCCGCGTTTGAGCGGTCGGGCCGCGGCGCGGGCGCAGGCCGCGCGGGCGGCGGCGCGTCAAGTCCAGCCTTTCGATCCTGACGCGGCCGAGGCGCGCCTTTCCGAACTCGGTCTGGCGGGGAGGGACGTCCGGTGAGCGACGCCTTTCAGCCCCTCCTCGATTTCGACGCCGCAGACGACGCCGCCGAGACGGGCGAGGCGCTGATCCTGGATCTCGACGGCTATGAGGGACCGCTCCATGTGCTGCTAGCCTTGGCGCGCAGCCAAAAGGTCGATCTGCTGCAAATCTCAATCACCGCTCTGGCCGACCAGTATTTGGGCTTTGTGCAGCAGGCCAAGCGTCGTCGGTTTGCGCTGGCGGCCGACTATCTCGTCATGGCGGCCTGGCTGACCTACCTCAAATCGCGCCTGCTCCTGCCCAAGCCTGAACGCAAAACCGCCGAGGGGCCGGAGCCGGAGGAGATGGCGGCCGTCCTGGCCTTTCGTCTGAATAAGCTCGACGCCATGCGCCGTGCGGGCGAGCGGCTGATGGCTTTGCCTCAGACCGGTCGCGATGTGTTTTCGCGCGGCGACCCAGACGCCCGCACGATTGTGAGCGCAGCCCGGCCGCAAGGCGATCTCTATGCCCTCATCCAGGCCTATGCGACGCAGCGACTGCGCCAGATGGGGCGGCGCTATCAGGCGGCGGCGCGGGTGGAAGCCTATCCCTTGGAAGCGGCGCGGGATCATTTGCGCCAGCTGCTGCCGGGCCTGTCCGGCTGGACGCCCTTGCAGCGGCTTGCGCCTCAAGGCCAGGGCGAGGGACCGAGCTCTGCTTCCTATCTGGCCTCAACCTTTTCGGCTGGCCTGGAAATGACCAAGGAGGGCGCCGTCGAGCTGAACCAGGCGCAGGCCTTTTGCGACCTGATGCTGCGCGCGCGCCAAGCGAGCACGCTCAATACCGGTCAGGCGGCCTAAGGGCGATGGAAGACGTCCTCATGCTCGAACGGGCGGTGGAGGCGCTACTGTTTGCAGCCGACGAGCCCCTGAGCCTTGCCGATCTGGTCGGTCGTTTGCCCCAGGGCGGCGATGTCGAGGCGGCGCTGGCCTTGCTCACGCAACGCTATGCCGGCCGCGGCGTCGAACTCGACTGCGTAGCCGGTCGGTTCCGCTTCCGCACGGCCCCTGACCTCGCCTATCTGATGAGCGACGTGCGAGCGGAGCCCCAGCGCCTGTCCAAGGCCGCGCTCGAGACACTCGCGATTATCGCCTACCACCAGCCGGTGACGCGGGCGGAGATTGAAACGATACGTGGCGTAGGCTTGAGCCGCGGCACGCTAGACCACTTACTCGAACTCAGCTGGGTGAGGATGCGAGGGCGCCGGCGAACGCCGGGCCGTCCCGTGACCTACGGCACCACCGACGCCTTCCTGGAGCACTTTAGCCTGGCCTCTCTCGCCGATCTCCCCGGCGCCGCCGAGATGAAGGCGGCGGGCTTGCTCAGCCTCGACCTGCCCGCCGACTTCCAGACCCCCAACCCTGCGACCGCCAGCGCCGCCGACGAAGACCCCCTGGAGCCGGGCGACGGCGAGGCGCACGAGTTTCACCGGGACTTTATTGGGGATGGGGAGGGGTGAGGGCTGGTATCGACCCTGCGGGCTTCGTCATGCTGAGGAGCGCCTGACAAGGGGCGTCTCGAAGCACGCCCATACCTATCTGTCCCGATCCGCCACGCCCAAACCCCGCGGCGTGAACCCAATGTCGGAGATGATCCGCTTACCCACGTTATTGCGCGTCAGCTGAACTGCGACATCGACGACGCCCTGAACGTAGGAGACGATCTCAGCGCGGCGCAGGTTGGCGCCGCCTTGGAGGACCATCAGGGCGATCTGGTCGAGTGCGGCGCTGGGGCTGTCCGCGTGGACGGTGGTGATAGAGCCGGGGTGGCCGGAGTTGACGGCGCGCAGGAAGCTGTAGGCTTCGGCGCCGCGCAGTTCGCCCAGGATAATGCGATCAGGTCGCATGCGAAGCGAGGCCTGTAGCAGGTCTTCGACCGTAACGCTGGCTTCGCCCAGCGCGCCCCGCACCGCGATCAGGCCGATGGCGTTCTCGTGGGCGATTTTCACCTCGGGCGCGTCTTCGATCAGGATCAGTCGCTCGTGAGCTGGGATTTCCTTAGCGAGCGCGTTCAAGAAGGTGGTCTTGCCGGTGGACGTGCCCCCAGACACGACGATGTTTTTGCGCGCGCGCACGGCGGTGCGTAGGAACTGCGCGATCTCGCCCCGATCCAGCAGGGCCTGGAGCGTGACGTCGATCTCGGACCGCTCGTTGAGGTTTACGCGGCGCGCCTGATCGAAAGCGCCTGAGGCGGCGTAGTCATCCAGGCTCAGGTCGTTGACCACATGTTTGCGGATGGCGATGGCCATGGCGCCGCGGGTGGCAGGTGGGGCGACGACCTGCACCCGCGCGCCGTCGGGCAGGGTAGCGCTGAGCAAAGGGTGTTCGCGATTCAGGCCTTGGTGCGCGCCTGCGGCGATCTGGGCCGCCAGCCGACGGAGCGCGGTGTCGGTCAGGTCTGGCGCAGGCTGGCGCGTCGCTGGCCCTTGCAAGGTTTCAACCCACACCTCTCCCGGAGCATTGATCAGAATGTCGGTGACGTCTGGCTGCTGCAGCCAGGTCGCCAGCGGCCTCAAGTAAGCGTCGAGATAGACGCCGCCGGCGCCGGTCGCCGTGCGGGCGTTCATGGCGCGGCCACGTTGGTGAACTCCAAGTCGCGCGCGACGAAGATGCGGATAGGGGCGCCTTGAGGCACCTTGATGGTGGGCGCGATATTGGCAGGGGCGAAGGCCGAGGCCGTCGCTGCAAGGCCCGTGGCCTGCTGGGATGAGCCGATCACCACCTCGGTGCTCGGCGATCCGGCAAGCGCCGTGGCGCCGGCGTTGACAACCGACAGTAGAATCGCGCCGCCGAACCGCTCCAAGAAGTGCGTATCGACTGTGCCGGAAAGTCCCGCACGACCCAGAGGGTCTGTCGCGGGTGAGCCGATCTGGATCGAGACGCCATCGGGGCGAAGCACCCGCGTCCAGATCACGAACGCGCGGGATTGGCCCAACGCCGTGGCCGGGCGGTATTCGCCAATCACGCGGCTACCGCGGGGAATGAGCACGGACAGCCCATCGAAACTGCGCACGTCGCGGCTAACAACGGCGCGAGCAAAGCCCGGCAGGTCGGAATCGAGCGCGGTCTCCAGCACCGCGGGGATCATGGCCCCTTGGGCGACGACGCTGCCCTTGTCGCGCAGCACGGTGGCGTGGGCGCGGTCGGGTTCAGAGCCGGTCTCGACTCGGGCGGCGAACTGTTCGTCGCCGGTTAGCCCCGTTGGGGCGGCATGGTCGGTCTTTGCGGCGCCGTCCTTGGACGCCGCAGCGGCTGCGGCGGGCCCAGCGCTCGCGGGCTCGGCCAGATCGACCACCAGAACAGGTGAGTGCGCTGACGAAGCGGCGGCCGAGGGCTGGAGCGGCTGAGCGGGCGTCGCTGACGTCGGCGCGGGGGGCGGCGGCGCGATGGCCTGAGCCATGGGCGGCGCCGACGCATTTGCGGCGCGGCCGGCGGCCTCCATGGCGACGATATCGGGCGGCGGCGCCGGCGCCGGCGCGACTGCGGTCGTTGCAGCGCCTGTCGGCGCGCCAAAGTCGGTCGCAGCATGCGGCCTGTGGCTGCTCATCCACAGAAACACCAAAAGACCGAACAAGATCGCGCCGCCCGCAATGCCTGCACCGCCGGCTACGCCTAGGCCTGAGCCCGCCACACTGGGCGCCAGCGCCTGGGGCCCGAACGCGTCGTCTCCATCTACCGTAGGGGCAGTGTCGCTGGGTGACGGGCGCGGATCTGATCTCTCGAACTGGCTCATGTCAGGGGTGTCCCTGTCCGCGCTCGGCTTCGCGAGCAGTCTTGGCGTCGGCGGGTTTGGGGGCGTCTTCGCCCGGCGTCGGCTCGCGCCAGGCCTGGTTGATGATGGTGGTGACGTCCTTACCATTACGCAGGCGGAACAGGTGAGCCACCTGCTCCACCACCTGATAGCCATCGCGGTAGCTGTAGTTGACCAAGCTCTCGGCGCCGTCCTTGGCCACCAAGAAGAGGGCGGGTGTAGACCCGGACTCCGGCCATTTGAAATAGGTGAACTTGCCGTCGTCGAACACTTCGGATGGCAGGAGGTCGCGCGCACCGGCATAGGTATAGGCGGCGTTGCGGCGCTGTGGCGGGGGAGGGGGCGGCGGGGGCGGCGTGGCGACCACCACGGGCTCCGGCGGATAGGCGAAGCGGATCACATAGGTCATCTCGCCCGGTCCGATCGCTGTGGCCGAGCTGGCGCTGAGCTGGAACAGGTAGCTGCGACGGTCTGTAACCACAGTCATGTTGGTGGCCGCCGCCTGATCGACCGGCTTGATGAACAATAGACTGGCGCCCTTGTTCGGCGTCACCTGCCAGGCGGCGCCGTCGCCGATGGCGACGTTTTCGATCCGCTCATCAGCGCCAAATTGGATCATCAGCTGATAGCCGAACACGGCATGGACCGCGACGATCCGGTCTGGGTCGTACATTAGCGTGCGGATGCGCGGATCGATGACGGTCGCGCGGCCATACCCCATCGGCGGCGCGGATTGCGCCGACGCCGCGGTCCCTGCGCCCACGGCCAGACTAAGCGCCAAGAGAGAGCGAAGCGCCATCATGGCCGTGGCGCGACACCGGGAACCGGCGCTTTCGAAACAGTTGGTGAGCCGGCGCTGACGTTCGTCTCGGTCGCAGCGGTGGTGACCGTCACCGGCGCGAGCGTTTCCGCATCACGACGATAGCGCAGCACCTGGAAACCAAGCGGATTGATGAAGCGGTCTCCCATGCTCATGGGCGCGCCGGTATATTTGAAGGCGATGACGGCGGCGTAGGCCTGTTGCGAGGCGGTGGTCGACTCGGGCTCATGACGCACCGAGTCGAACCGCACGAGCGCTGTGGTGGGGGAGAGCAGCGACACGCTCTTGATCGTGACGCTGACCATGGTGGTCGGCGAATAGAGGTTGAGGGGACTGTTCGGCGTCGTGCGCTGCATCAGGGCCTGGTACTGGGCGCGGGCGTCGCCGCCCGACCAAAGCAGCACCTTGCGATAGTCTTCGCGGAGGTCGGTGGCGTCGAAGCTTTCCCGCGCCAGCACGTATTGAACCAGGAAGGATTGGGTGACCGCCTGATCCTGGGTCAGGGCGCCCGGCTGAAGGCCGCTGATCTGCTGCACATAACCCGTCTGGCGATCCACCGTTATCGTATAGGGGATAACGGTCTTAAGCGGCGTGAGACTGGCGAGCGCCAGGGCTTCCAGGCCCGCGACGACGACGGCGGCGCCCGCGACGATCCAGGCGACGCGGCGTGAGGCGCGCAGGGCGCCATGGATGTCGGCCGACCACGAAGCCGCAGCGTCATAATAGGCCTTGCGGTCGCGGGCGCTAGCTGGGCGGGTTTGGGTCATGATCCGCGTCTCATCTCGGGGTCGCGCCCTCTTGAAATTTGGGTTGGGAGCCGCCGCCAACGTCCTGGCGGGTTCCGCTTCGGGCGGCTCGCGGGCTGGCGTTGCGCCGGCTCTGTCCCAGCCGCGGCTCAGCCGTCGGTCCCTGGACGTCGCGGGCGCTCGCGCTGAAGGCCATGGGCGTGCGCTGATCGGCGACGGGGGCGATGATCGGTGACGCCGCGGCGCCGGCGAAGATCGCGGCGTCGCGGCGCTCCTGGGCGGCCATGGCGGCGGCGGTGCGGGTGGCGCGAGGTTGCGCGGCCGGGTCGGCGTAAAGGGGCGTCGGCGAGACCGTCGGGGCGCCTGAGCTTTGGCTGCCACGATCCGGCCGGGGAAGCCTGAAGCCGCCCGCGATCACGGCGCCGGCCGCGACGAGACCTAAGGAAACGCCGGCGAACACCACCACCAGCACCATCACGCCGAACGCCACACCCGGCGTGTAGCTGTTTACCTGCCGCATGACCTCGATCTGTTGCAGCGAGGGCTCCAAGAGGTTCAGCGCCAGCCCTAGCAGCAGCGTCACCGCGAGTGGCGCAAGCGCGAACCCCAGACTGGCGCGCAGCCAACCTTCGAACAGGCCCCGGGTGCTGTCGAACAAGAGAAGCGCAATGAAGATCGGCCCGATGGCCAGCAGGAGGCCCAAGACCACCTTGCAGGCCAGTAGGACGCCCAGACTCGACAGCAAAAGGATCACCGCCGAAATCAGCATCAGCATGGAGTCGAACCCCGCCTTGCTGAGCAAGGTCGAGAGCACGCCGCCCGATGCCGGCGCACCGTTGGGGCCTGTCGTCTGCGCGGTGAGGGGACCGCCTGGCGGCTGGGCGGGTGAGAAGGAGGTGAGGTCGGTGAAGGCGCGCTGAAGCCCATCGAACACATTGCCATCCAGCGCAGACCCGTGGGCGCGTAGGCCGTGCAGCATGATATCCGCCAGCTGCTGGGGCGCAAAAAATAGCGTGCGGTAGACAATGGCCTGATAGGCGCCCCACTGGGTCGCCAGGGCGAGCACTACGCCCAGCTTCACCGCGGTCAGAGCTAGATCGCTTACATTCAGCTGCGCCCGCCCGAGCATCAGACGATAGCCGAACAGGGCGACATAGATGGTCAGGATCGCCGTGATCGCGGTGACGAAAACGCCCGACGGCTGGAACAGCGTAGCGTAGCCGGTTTGGACCAGGTCCTGGACGTTGCAGTCCACCGTGCCGAGCAGGCTGCGGACCAGGGGATCGTCGGGACCGGGGGCAGGGCAGGCGCCGGCCATCAGCTACGCTCCAACAGATGGGGCAGCCAGTCGGCCGGGGCGTCGCCATAGCGGGCGCGCAGGTCATCGAGCTTGCGGACGCTACTTTCTCGCCCCGACAGCACGGTCAGGAGATCGGGCATACCCGACAGGTTCAGCCGCGCCACCACGCTGTCGGAGCCATGCTTGATCAGGAAGCAGT
>Ga0116226_10004054_pt1 | contig 12932 bp, 7 predicted proteins | sample S1TSphfallax_FD_89692 | JGI IMG/M metagenome (GOLD analysis project Ga0116226, IMG submission 89692) | Host-associated microbial communities from peat moss isolated from Minnesota, USA - S1T2_Fa - Sphagnum fallax MG | ecosystem: Host-associated > Plants > Peat moss > Unclassified | place: USA... | reverse complement strand
CAGATCGAAATCGACGTGATCCCGCAGAACGCGGACGGCACCGCCGGCACCAAGTTCCCGGTCACCTACAACCTGCAAACGATGACGATGTCGTAACATTATCGCTTAGGGCGCAAAAGCCCGGCGCTTGATCGAGTGCCGGGCTTTTAGTGGATTTGGGTATAATCCCTGTTAACTGGTCAGGACAGGCGTAATCCACCGCTTAGCAAATATTGTTATCGGCCAGCCTGCGGTGCGGAAGGTAAACCGCTTCGCTTTCTGCGGCGTGAATCCAACGCGGCGCTGATGTCGCCGTGACCGGTAAACGGACGTTGTCGGCTCCCTGTCGCTCGCGCCCTTAATTGGAGTGACCCCATATAATTCTTGTGGCCCACAAGCCTCCCACGGAGAATGCGCCAGACCAGCTTTACGCAGTTCGTTCCCGAGCCAACCCATCTCACCGCGCCATCATCGGCGCCGTGAGTAGATTCCGAACGGCATCCCAGGAGCCGCTAAGTAGATTCCGAGGCTGACGTTCACCACGCGGCGGTAATAATAAATCATTTTAGGACATTCGCTGTGGCGAAAAACTAAGAAAATTAGAGGAAGCGATGATGATATTTTGCGGCTTTTTTGCAACGCTTAGGAAGATTGGAGCCACGCGCGTTCGTACGACGACACTAAGTTTTTTAATTGCATGATGCTGTTCTGGTTCCTCATGCGAGGCGACAAAGCTGCATTCGCAAAATACTTTGCCGCCTCGCTGTGCCTCGCGCCATTCATCCCGATGGCTGCTTATGCGGGCGGTGTACTACCGTCCGGCGGACAATTTGTTGCGGGATCTGGTACGATTTCACAATCCGGCACAACGGCGTTGATCGGGCAATCCAGTGCGCGCGGTATTATCAACTGGCAGGGCTTTTCGATCGGCGGCACCAACACCGTTCAGTTCAACAACGGGAATGGCGCAACGCTCAATCGCGTAACCGGCGGCAATCTTTCGCAGATCGACGGTCATTTGACGGCGACGGGCACGATTTATCTGATCAATCCATCCGGGATTGTTTTTGGCCTGGATGGCAAGGTCGTCACAGGCGGCGGCTTTATCGCCTCGACCAGGGATGAGCCGAATGCCACCTTCATGGCTGGCGGGGCTCAGGCTTTCTCCGGCACCTCCAACGGCACCGTGGTGAATGATGGCAACATTACCGCCCAGAATGGCGATGTTGTTCTGATCGGACATGCCGCGAGCAATCGTGGAAATATCAGCGCGCCGAATGGCACGGCGGCTTTGGCGGCCGGCAACCAGATATTGCTGCAGCCGGCGGCGGGACCGGCGGGCATATTCGTGGCGCCGGAGATTGCCGGTTCAGGCGACGTTTCCAATAGCGGGACCGTCAAGGCGGCGGCAATTGCTCTGGAATCCGCGGGCGGTGACGTTTACGCTTTGGCCGGAAATAATACGGGGTTGATTCAGGCAACTGGGACCAAAACCATTGCCGGGCAAGTCTGGCTGACCGCGCCCAACGGCGTCACCAGCATTGCCGGGACGGTTGCGACGCAAAACGCCGATGGCAGCGGCGGCACCATCGTAGCAACGGGAGCTGAGGTGGCGCTGGCCAGTACCGCGGCGGTGAATGCCAATGGCATTCGAGGCGGAAAGATTCTGCTTGGCGGCGACCGGGCAGGCGGCACAATCGCATCGGAAAAGCTTGTCCATGAGACGGTCACGGATTCGCAGTCCACGACCATTGCCACCGGTGCGAAAGTCAGCGCCGATGGTTCGACGGGCAGCGGTGGCGATGTTGTTGCATGGTCGAATGGCACGACGACGCTGAACGGAACGATAGCCGCTTCCGGCCAGACGAGCGGCGGCTATGTCGAGACCTCGGGATTGCGGGTGGTCATCGGTGATAATGGCGGTGTTTCGACAAAGGGCGTTGCGAAAGATGGCACCTGGCTGATCGACCCGCAGAACTACACCATAGCCGCAAGCGGCGGCGATATAACAGGTGCGCAGCTCTCCGCTTTGCTGGCTTCCAACAACATTATCATCGATTCCGCGCAGGGCGCGGTCGCGGGAAGCGGTGATATTAATGTGGCCGACGCGATCGCCTGGTCCACGGCGCAAACGCTCACGCTGGATGCTTATCGCAACGTCAATTTTAATGCCGGCGGTGTGGTAACCAGCACGGGCGGCGGGACGATGGAGATTCATGCCGATGATTCCGCAACCGGCATCGGAACGATTATCATGAACGGCGGGAGCATTTCGGCGAGCGGCGGCGGTAGCGTCAATTTCTTCTATAATCCGGTAAGTTACGCGCACCCGGGCACCTTCGCGGATGTCTCGGTAAGTGGCGCCACCACCTTCACGGCCTATATGCTTGTCAACACCCCGCTAAACTTCCAGAGCATCGCAGCCAATCTGGCAGGGTCTTACGCGCTGAACGGCGACCTCAACTTGTCGTCGGTCGCGCTGGCGCCGATTGGTTCGGCCCTCACGCCTTTCACGGGCAATTTTAATGGCCAGGCATTTACGCTGAGCAACGCAAAAATCACCGATGCTACCGATATGGCGGTTGGAATCTTCGGACAGAATAACGGCACCATTACCAACCTCAACCTTACCGGCGTCAGCGTAACCGGCAATGGCGGTAGTTCAAGCCACGGCACCGCAAGCCGCGTAGGTGGGCTGGCCGGCATAAATGCAGGGGCGATAAGTGATATAAAGATCGACGGCGATATCATCGCCAATAACTCGCTGCAGGATTATAGCGGCCCTGGAACGGGCCTGCTGGTTGGCTTGAACACGGGCTTGATCGCGTTTTCATCCTCGGCCGGCACGGTTCAGGGCCTTGGAAATGTTGGTGGCCTGGTGGGCTGGAATAATGGCAGTACCGCTTTCATTGAAAATTCGAGTTCGGCGGCAACTGTGCAATCGGACTCCAAAACCGCCGGCGGAAACGCCACAACCTATGGCGGACTCGTCGGGTGGAACGAGGGCGGTGCTACAATCGACAATTCCTATAGTGCCGGGACGGTTAATCTGACCGCCGGCCATCCTGTATTGCAAAAGGATATACAAACCGGCGGGCTGGTAGGCTCCAACGCCAGTGACTTTGCCGATTATCCATCCGGCATCATTGAGTCATCATACAGCATTGACCCGATTATTGTTGCCGGCACACCTTTAGAAGTGGGCGGGCTGGTGGGCCGGTTGGGCACCGCGCCCGGCGCGATAGGCACAGTCAGCAATTCATACTGGGATATCACGACTTCGGGAAAGTCTAATGGCTATGCGGGAACCGGTTTAACCGACTCGCAGGCGCGCGACGCGGCAAACTACCAGGGTTTCAACTTTGCCACCACCTGGGCGGCAGGTTCGGCAAGTTATCCCTACCCGATATTGGTCATGCCGGCGTCGACCGTCTCCTATTACCCGGTCATCGTCGCCGGTCTCTCGGCGCAAAACAAGGTGTATGACGGAACGGATGCCGCGACCTTGATAGGTACGCCGGTGCTAACCGGCGTTTATCCGGCGGAGCCTAGTGTCTCAGTCACCGGGAGCTTTACGGGCAGCTTCGTATCGCCGAATGCCGGCAATAACATCGCGGTCTCCTATTCACCGGGTTTTACCCTTTCCGGCGCACAGGCAGGTGATTACCTGATCGCCGGGTTCACGCCGATTGCGGCTGATATTACACCAGCGCCGCTGGCCGCCACGATCATCAACGATCCTACCAAAGTCTATGACGGCACCGCAATTGCCACGCTGGATTCAGGCAATTTTCAGCTCACCGGATTTGTCGCCGGCCAAGGTGCCGCCGTAACCGCGACATCGGGTACCTATAACAGCGCCGATGTTACGGTGGCGAATACGGTAACCAGCGGCATCGCGCCATCGCAATTCGCGGCGGATGCGGGGACGTCGCTTGCCAACTATTATCTTCCAGATTCTGCATCGGGTCCCGGCACAATCACGCCGGCGCCATTGGACGCCTTGATTACCGGCGACCCGACGAAGGTCGAGGACGGTAATAACCTGGCAACGCTGACACCGGCGGATTACACAATTCTGGGCTTTGTTGGCGGGCAGGGCGCTTCGATCACCCAGACATCCGGGCTTTATGCGACGGCAAATGCCGGTGTTCAGCCGGTTTCCGCCGCACTTGCCTCTTTTGACTACGCAGCCGATGCCGGGACGGATTTATCCAATTACAGTCTTCCGACGAACGCGGCCGGGCTGGGCACGATCCTCGGCACCACAACGGCGCCGAATGCCGCCGCATTCCTGAATGTGGTGACACTGACAAGCCTGGTGAATTCCGACAACAGGCCGATCAGCAGCGATAGTTTCTCCGTTCTGCCGGCGATTGTCACCGCCGATTATGCGCCGCCGCTGCATGACAATACCTGGTGGTTCGTGTTTTCGCCCAGGCATCAGCTGGCCGTACAGGGAACAGCCGGAACGCGGCCAGCGATCGGCGCGCAAATCGGTGTGGTTTCCTATAATCTTCTGACCAATAAGGGGTCGCTGATGGTTGTACCCGCCCCCGCCGCCCCCGCATTCCAGGGTGCGACACCTTGATACGGCTGATACAAGTGACAGTTTTCCGATATTTTTTTGTTTTCATGTTTTTTTTAGCGGCACCTGAAACGGCGTTTGCTCAGGCTTATCAACGCATAGCGCCACAGACCGTAAATCCCGGCGTGCCGCCCGTGGTAACAGCGCCTTCTGTTCCGGCGGTTCCGGTACAGCAGGACAATGTAATCCTTTCTCCGCTCCGCGGCGTGGTGTTTTTATCGTCTCTTGCCGAGGTCAGATCAGCAGGCGTGGCTGTTCCGGGAATCAAGGCTGGCGGCGTTGATGTCGGTAGAGTAATACGGCTAGACACGCCTCTGTTTGTTGCGAAAATCGCGCCGTTTATCGGCAAACCTCTTACATTTTCTGGCATTTTCGCAATCTCCTCGACGGTAAGGTCATGGTACGCGGCGGCGGGGCATCCATTTGTCGATGTTGTAGTGCCACCGCAGGATGTTGCTTCCGGCGTGATCCAGGTTGTCGTTTCGGAATATCGGCTGGGCGGGATCAGCGTGACGGGTAATAAGTGGTTTTCCAGCAGCCTGACGGCGCGCCAGAGCGGCCTGCACCCGGGGCAGATTTTGACCCTGGCCGAACTGCAGGACGACCTTTATTGGCTCAATCAAAATATCTTTCGCCAGGTCGACGCTGTATTCGGCCCCGGCAAGACAGCGGGGACAACCGACATAACGCTGCAAACGCAAGATGAGCTGCCGGTGCGGCTTTATGCCGGCTACGACAATCAGGGCGTGCCGGAACTCGGCCGCGATGAATGGGATATTGGCGCCAACTGGGCCAACGCCTTCGGGCTTGACCAATTGCTTTCATACCAGCTGACGCGCAGCGTGAGTGGCCGCTACACCGGCAATGCGGTGAACTGGGAAATTCCGTTGGCCTGGCGGGACACGCTGGAGTTTTTTGGTTCCTACGAACAGGAAAGGCCAGAGAGCGCCGTGGATTTTACCCTGTCAGGCGACAGTGCGCAGGCGAGTTTCCGGTATATTCATCCTTTTGGGGGGCCGATCTGGTTCCACCAGCAGATTGAGGTGGGCTATGATTTCAAGACGACCAACAACAATCTGGACTTCGGCGGGATAAATGTAAGCCGGAATGCCGTTGAGATCGATCAGTTCCCGGTCATATACATCGCGAACGTGGTGGACACGCTCGGCCAGACGCATTTTGAAAACACGCTGGTGATGAGCCCTGGAAATATGACCGCGGGGAATAAAAATGCAGCGTTCGCGCAAATTCAACCAGGTGCCGCCGCGAGCTATGTTTATGATCAAGTCGGGTTGACGCGGGTGTTTTTGCTGCCCGCGGGGTTCACCTCTACAACGCGCGGGCTGCTGCAGCGTTCAAGCCGCAACCTGCTTGATAGCGAGCAAGTTGCCGCCGGTGGATTTGACAGTGTGATCGGCTATGACACCGACACCGGATTAGGCAGCAATGGCGAGCTTTTCAGCGAGGATATCAAAGGGCCGCCATTCTCAATCGCCGGCGTGTTCGATCATAACGGCCGCTTCAACGATGAGAGTCAACTCGGCATTTTCTATGATTACGCGGATCTTTCTCAGGTTCGCGCTGTACCTGGTTTGCGAGATCGGGTGGATTTAGCGAGTGCGGGGGTGGATTTCCGGGCCGAGTTCAAAAACCATATGAGCGTCCACTTCGCCCTGGGTTGGCAGCTTCGCAACGCGCCCGGCACCGGCAAGCATGGCGCCTTTGGAGACATAACAGTCACCTTAGGGTCGTGAGCCTGGATTATCTCGACGATGCAATAGCAGCCCCAAGCTGGATGGCGCCTTCATAGGCAAACATGGCAGCCTCGCGAACACTGCTTTCCGGGTGTGTGCTGCACCACATCGATGCAATTGCAGCCGTGTTGTTGACCTGCTCCGCCGATAAAAGATCAAAGATACCGTGGCCAGGGCCGTTGGATATTGTGCCATCGAAAACTTTGAACTGGCCAAGTGTGTATGCGATGAATTCAGCGATACCCTGGTCGTCGCTCTGGTCGAGATAGGTCCTGATGACCTGGCACGAGGAGGCATTTGAAATGCCTGCGGCCCTCGCATAACCCGAGGCCAACAAGCTGGCGCCAAAGAAAACTGCGGCGCAAAAGATACGTTTGAACAAAATCATGATAGTTTTGCGCCCTGCGGAAGACAATTTCGGATAGCGGAGGACATCACATCACTGCCTTCAGGCCGGATTCCGTCCGGACCGTGTAAAGGCATGAGAGCTTCCCTCCGTAAGTTGTGGTACGGGTATATTCGGAAGTTCATGATGATGTTTTCCTGGACCACCTGGCCGCTGCGGACTCTAGGATCGCCGTTATTAGCCGGGCTGGGCTCAGGCGGCTGTGTCGGACCGTCTGTTAATCATCATCCGGGCGATTCTGATGGAATCCGCTATCGCGGAACGTCCGATCAGGCACATGAGCGCAAGATAACAAATGGCGCCGGCAAAAGTTAAAACAGGCAGGCGAATCATATCCGAAGGCGGCAGACCCCCGGCGAGCAGGCGGACGACGAAAAACACGAGTATGGATGAGATGAGGGCGGGCCCCAGGGCGGCGCGCCAACCGGCAAAAGCAAGGCCCGTGAGCCGCGACACGAGGATGGCGGCGACCGGAAAGGCGGCCAAGAAAGGTAAGACGAAGGGAAGTGCGATGTTACCAAAGGCAAACAAGCGTCCCAGAAGGAAAAGGCCGATTGCCAAGCCGGTATATATCAAAAGAATGTAGAAAGACCATATCTGCCGGTTTTTCAAAGTGAACACGGCATCGCAGAAGCTTTGCAGAACCATGAAAGGGCCGGCAAAGGCGAGTGTCGAAAACACAGGTGCTGCTTGAAGCCAACGCGGGCCGAACGTCAGATGCACAAGTTCCGGCGCGATGCTTGATGCGCCGATGAAGATGGGCAAACAGACGGTTGCGATTGTCGTGATGGTGCGCAGCGCGACACGGCGGAGCCGTTCTGGATCGTGCTGTACCTCCGCCAATGCAGGAAGGCCGACGGCATTGATGGGTGTGCCGGCGGCCGTTTGCAGCGCCATGCGCAGCCGTTTGCCGATTCCATAAAGCCCGGTCGCGGCCGGGCCGAAAAATGCCGCGACCAGCAACGTATCCGCGTTCTGGTTGATCGCGCCGCCAATGCTGGTCGGCGCGATTGATAGCATGAACCGGAAAATTTCCTTGGCCGAATTGCCCGATATTCGCAACCCGGGATGCCAGGAGGACGCCATCCACAGGAATAGCAGGGATAGAAAACTTGTTGCGATTTGCTGTATTACCAGAGCATTGACGCCGTCCCCCCGGATTGCCAGAACAGCGCCGGCGATGCCGCCAAGAGTTGCGCCGAGCAACGCACGGACCGCTAACGACCGAAATTGAAAATGCCGGGCCAGCCGCATCTCATGCGTTCGCGCCAAGCCCATGAACAACAGGATGATACTCATCGCCCGCATGACCCTTGCCAGCCCCGATGCATGCAACAGGCGTTCAGCAACCGGCGCAGAAAGATAAATCGAAAGGGACATACAAGCCGAGAAGCCCAGTGTTAGCCAGAATGCGGTCGTATATTCAATGTCCGTCGCATTGCTCTTCCTTATGACGGCGAACACCACACTGTCGATGAAAAGCGATTTCATCGTAAAAATGGCGGCATAGCTGATACCGATAAGGCCAAAATCGCGTGGCTGAATGAAATGCGCGAGGATGGCGAAGCTGATGAGAGAAATCCCCTGCGTGCCCGCCATCTCCAGAATTGTCCAGACCGCGCCGGACGCGCTACGTTGCGCGAGCGAGCCTGGAAAGGCCGGCATTCTGTTACTCGGCAAATCTAAACGGGACGCGCATCTATTTGGTCACTTTCAGATGGAAACAGTCTATGACGTATAGAACCGCGAGGACAATCAATTGCGTGTATCAGTTCTGATCAATAATTTTAACTATGCCGCCTACATCGGCACGGCCATCAAATCCGTTTTGGACCAGGACGATAAATGGGTTGAATGTGTTGTCGTTGATGACGGTTCCACCGACAATTCGCAAACTATAATAGAAGGATTTGAGGGTATCAAAGCCTTGTTCAAGCCGAATGGCGGCCAGGCTTCCGCAATAGCAGCGGGCCTTCCCTTATGCGAAGGGGAAATCGTGATTCTGCTTGATGCGGATGACCGGCTATACCCGGAAGCCTGCCGGATTATCGCCGAAGCATGGCGCGCTGGTACGACATTAGTGCAATACCGGCTTGATATGTTGGATCTGCAGGGGCGGAAAATCGGCGCGTATCCGCTGCAGCCGTTTTTGCAGGAAGGACAAAAGGAATACGTACTTCGCTGGGGTGAGTTTCCATCCTCGCCGACATCCGGCAACGCCTTCGAAAGCAGCTTTTTGCGCGGTGCGGTCGCCCGGATCGAGGATCGAAGTTTCGCCTTCGCTGACGGCTATTTCATTTTCTCCGCGCCGCTTCATGGCCGTGTTCAGGTTATCGACCGCGCGCTCGGCGCCTATCTCGTACATGGGCGAAATGCTTCGACTTCGGCCCTCCAGACGATGGAGCGAATTAGAGACCAGGTTTGTGTGAATATCCAACAGAAAACTGCGCTTTGTACCGAAATCAACCGCCTTGGCTTAGGAAGCCCAAATGTCAAAGCGTTTCTTGGCCCCTATCATTGGCGAGCCATCGCTTTTATTCTTCGCGTCTATCCGATAAATCCGGAGGTTTTCAAGGGATATACAATCATCGAATGTTGCCGGTGCGGTGTCATAAAATTCGCTTGCTTTCCGAATATCCCCATGCTAGCCAGGTTTCGTAACATCATCGCTCTGCTGTTACTTTTTGCGATTCCCCGCCGCGTTCTGCGCGCCAAAATGCCGGCCGGCCGTCCACCGGAGGATAGCGCTGTTCCGAATGCAAGCTGATTAGGTGTGGTTACGAACCAGCCCGATTTTGCCGGGAATGTGGGATAGCTTCATTGCAAGTTCGAAGCGTATATCGTCAGCGCGGCCGATTGCGTTTTGCAGTAGCCTGCGCGTGGTTGGGGCGCCGAAATCGTCAGGCAAATCGCTTAGGAGAGGTTCTGCCCAGCGGGCAAAATTACTATCCGACTCGCGGATTTTCTTCGGCGTCAGCAGCTCCAGATACCGCCGCCATGCCATGTTTTCCCATAGATGGGTGGTGAGTGTGGGACTACCCACGATTGGTTCGTTCGATGAAAAAATTTGCGCGAGGTTGGCCGGCCAGAATAGCGGCCAGAAAAACGCGCGGTTGGAAAGTATGGTAATCTCATCAGGATAGGTTTGCGCCAGCGTCGCCGGCCGTAAGACCGAGTGCTCATTCCAGAACACGCCGCGGCCATCGCCGCGGAAATCATGGTAGGACTCATACCAGCGTTTCAGAAACATTGCCTGGGGTTCGGCGAGCATCACCGCGTTGCAGAGTTTGTTGTCTTTTTCTTCTCCCTCACGCCCAAGAACCGTTGAAAATTCAAGCAGATGATTGAAGGAGCGGTGTACGAACACGTCGGTATCCATGTAAATTCCACCATGCTCAAGCAAAATTTGCAGGCGCGTGATATCGGCGCGGTGGGCAGGATGAGTGACCGGCCGGCCGAAAATCTCTCGCGGCGCGGTTATTCTGACCGGCTCCACCAGCTCCCGCACTTTCGGCCACCAAGGTCCCGACGGTTCATATTCATAATAGAGAAACACGCGCTGCGGCGATAAGCGGTCTACCGCGCTGCGGATACACACATAATGTGAAAGGCCAAGCGGCTTGCCGCCGAAATCCTCCTTAAGGCCAAAGCAATAATGGAGGAGTTTTGGTATTTTTGGCATCTATTCGTCTTTCAGTTCATCTGGCGCCGGCAGCAATTGGTCAGGCCCTTTGCGAGCCTCCATGAAGCCGGTGAAAATGGCGAGCCAAAGTGTCGGCACGGCACGAATTGAACGGAAATGGAATGCTTTCAAAAGAGCAATCAGCGTGAATGTTGCGAGGAAACTCGGGATACCAGCCACGCCGCGATGCTTGAGAATATAATAGGCGGTGAAATAAAACCGCCGGGCTTCGGTTTCCAATATGTCGTGCCGCCGCACGCCGCCGGCTTGCACCGAAAGATGAAGCAGCTCGGCCGCCGGTTCAAAAATAAGCTTCCAGCCGGCGCTGCGCAGGCGGGTTGAAAAATCAGTTTCCTCCAACAATTCGGTGCGCCGATCAAAGCCGCCGATTTGAGAAACCGCTGCCATCCGAAAACTCATGTTTGACCCCTTGCAGGACTCCACAGTGACGCGCTTTGTTCCAAACAGATTGAAAACCGTGCGGCCTCCCCAGGAAACCTTGCAAACAGTATGGCGCGCGTTCATCCGCAGACTCCGCTCGACATGACGGCCGACCACGCCGCCGATAGTACTGTCATGATAAGCGTCGACATGTGCGCGAATGAAATCCGCGGTCAGGAGAATAACGTCGTCATCCAAAAAAAGGATAATCTTACCCCTGGCCCGTGCGAGCCCCTCGTTGCGGGCATTCGGTAGTCCTTTTGTGCGCAAACGCAGGTAATGGAGCCGCTTGTCGCTGATTGTCTCCATGTAAACTCGTACCGCTTCGGCTTCCTCAAAATCCGATTGGTCAATCACCCAAAGCTCATAATCCTGGAAATTCTGCCGCCCGATTTGGTCCAACGTCGATTGAAGAACCGAAGCGCGATTATAAGTCGGAATAATGATCGTAACGGGGATTGCAGCGTGGGCGGGCACCTTGCACCTTGGGAATGAGTTTGCGTAAAAGCCAGCTTGGTAGAAAGACACGGTGCCGTAGCAAGGGTGCACGAAAACAAATCCAATAGTGAGGAATAGGATGTGTATCGGCTTTGTTGCCGGCAAACCGTCCGTTCTGCCGCGATGAATGTGGCGCCGAACGCCTGAACGATCAGCCCTCGGAAACTACCTACGCAGCTAACCCTCTTTCACAGCCGCGCATCTCGGCAGTTTTCCCAAAACTGGCTGGCCTGGCGTGCGCCAGGTCGATCAGGCCAAATTTGCCACCTCTGCGCGTCGCCGGCCAGGTCCTTAGGGCCGTGGCAGTGGCGCTGCCGCCACGGTGGGATAGTGCCACGACGCGGGCAAGCGCCAGGACGGGGACGCGAACGCCCTTACGACTTGGTGTAAGATCAGGTTGGGGTTTTAGGCCTGGGCTATGCCGTTCTCAGCGCCGGCGCCTCCCGGTTGCCAAATAGGCATCCGGGGCCAAATTGTCCTATACCAGCTTTGCCTTGGTTTTGGGGGAACGGAATGCCGTCTGATGCTGTTTTCGGGGTTGCGGGCCGGTCGCGGGCGGATGTGGCCGCAGGGGAGCGGAATCGCATGCTGGTAGCTTTGTGGCTGTTCGCCGTGTGTTTCATGATCTGGGTGATGGTGGGCATCGGCGGATACACCCGTGATGCCGGGGCCGGGCTTTCCATTATGGATTGGGACCCGATTATCGGCACGCTGCCGCCGCTGAGCAATGCGGCATGGAACAAGGTCTTCGCGCTCTACCAGACGATTCCGCAATATCACCTGAAGCATCAAGGCATGGATCTGGCCGGGTTCAAATCGCTGTTCTGGCCGGAATATCTGCACCGGCTCTGGGGTCGGCTGATCGGGTTTGTGTTTTTTGTCCCGCTAGTGGCGTTCGTGATGACCAGGCGGATCGAAAAACGGCTGATACCCTGGCTCGTGCTCCTGTTCATCCTCGGCGGCCTGCAAGGCGCCATCGGCTGGTTCATGGTGGCATCCGGGTTTGACCCGAACAGCGTCGCCGTGCAGCCCGCCCGGCTGTCCCTGCATTTTTGCTTCGCCATGTTCCTGTTCATCGCGATTTTGTGGACGGCGCTGACGGTCCTCCGGCCCAGCGCGCCGCCGGTGAAGCGTGCGCTATGGCTTCGGCGCTGGGCGGTGGCCGCGGCAATCTGCCTGGCGGTGACGATGTTCGCCGGCACCTTCGTCTCCGGCACCCATGCGGTGGATGTCTATAGCGCCGCGACCAAGGCGGGCATGGGGCCGCCGCGGGATTACTTCGCGCTCTCCCCCTGGTGGCTGAACTTTTTCGCCAATAAGCCGGCCGTATTGTTTGATCACCAGCTGCTGGGCACGCTGACGGCGGTAACGGTGCTCGCCACCGCCACGCTGGCATTGCGCGGCGCTTTCCCGGCCGCGGTGCGGGACCCGGCGCTGGCAATCGGCGGGCTGGTGCTGGTGCAATATGTGCTCGGCGTGACCGCGCTGGTCTCCCAGTTGATGGACGTTGGCGTCGCGCATCAGTTAAACGCGGTGCTGTTGCTGGGCTGCATCGTCTGGCTGTTGCACGGCTTGCGGCGTGTG
>Ga0116226_10004052_pt1 | contig 12935 bp, 8 predicted proteins | sample S1TSphfallax_FD_89692 | JGI IMG/M metagenome (GOLD analysis project Ga0116226, IMG submission 89692) | Host-associated microbial communities from peat moss isolated from Minnesota, USA - S1T2_Fa - Sphagnum fallax MG | ecosystem: Host-associated > Plants > Peat moss > Unclassified | place: USA... | reverse complement strand
GAGGGTGACAATCGTGTGCGTCTTCATTTTGGTCCTTGAGGGGTTAGAGGTCGCGCTCGAGGCGGTCGGCCGTGGCCAGATGGCGCTTGGCGGCGATGAAGCGACGGGCGTCGATCCAAAGCTGAAACGCTAGCCACCCTGTTGCGATGATTGCGATGAAAAAACAGGCTAAGGCGCCGGCCAGCGCCAGGTCCTCATGGCGATTTACGAGGTTGGGACCCACGATCCGGAGCAGCACGAAGTCGAGCGCTAAAACGCTCAAAAGCTTCCAGGCGAGAGTCAGGGCGAAGTTTCTCAGAAGATGGATTTCGATCAGAACGGGCTCGCCCTGATCGCCGTCGCGGGACCTATACACCCGAATATCCTTTGCGCCCGAACATCTGGGCGGCAGTAAATCCTACGCCTTGCATCGGGCGCGGGTCCATGGCGACCGCGTGTCGATCTACGCCTATCTGTCGCAACCGCCAAGGTTGCCTACCCGACACATTACCGTGATCCACTCAGCTGCGTGGCTCTGACCCGCTGTCATGGCGCGCCTATCGCTGAAAGAAATAGGCTGACCCAGCGCGTTGATCGCCGTAAGCTCTCGCAGGTTCGCCCTGATGTGGAGTGCGCAGATCATGACCTCGCAGCTTCCCGCCCTCGTCTCAACGATCCACTATCCGACCCGGGCGGAGCGGTCCGCTGATCGTTGGGTGCATCTGATCGGGCTGTCGTCTGCGGGCCTCGGCGGCGTGGTGCTGATGGGCCTTTCGCTGGGGCTGGGGAGCTGGACGCAGACGCTGGCCATCGCCGCCTATTCGCTCTGCATGCTGGCGACCTTCGTCTGTTCGGCAGCCTACAACCTGGCAAGCCCCTTTCGGCAACCGCTCCTTCGCCGATTCGATCACGCCGCCATCTTTCTGATGATCGCCGGCTCCTACACCCCCTTTACGACCCAGCGCCTGCACGGCGCGGTGGCCTTCTATATGACCGGCCTGGTCTGGCTGACGGCGGTATGCGGTGTGTTGGGAAAGCTGTTCTTGCCGGGCCTGTCCAAGCGGATCTGGGTCGGGGTGTATTTGGCGCTGGGCTGGCTGGCGATCATCGCCGTCAAGCACTTGATCGCGACGGTTTCGGCCATCAGCCTGGCCCTACTGCTGGCGGGCGGCATCGTATATTCGACCGGCATCCTCGTCTACATCCGCAAGAAGCTGAAATTTCGTCGCGCGGTGTGGCATATATTCGTGCTCACGGCCGCCGCCACTCACTACGCGGCAATCCTGACGGGTGTCGTCTTGGCGCCTGCAAGATAGTGGTTGTGCTCGTCAATAAGGCGTCGGCACGCTTTTTGAGCTTATATGGCTTAGAATTTAGGCGCTTTACGTTAGGGGCGGCATGGCGCACGTTTCCGAGCGTCTCCCACTTTTAGAAGCTGCGCTGGGGCGTATGGTCCCCGCGCCAATATCCAGCTCTGCTGTCACAGACGGCGGGGCATGATGAGATTGAAGGGTGCCCCCGATGATTGATCCGACCGATATGCCTCTCAGCCGCCGCAGTTTTATTGAACTGCTCGGAGGTGTCGGCGGGACAGCCCTCGTGATGGCGGGCATGAGCGCCCTTGGTTTTGGTATCGAGTCCAAGGCCGCCACGCCGCCGAAGTTGGGGTCGGGCGTCGGCAAGAAGGTCGTCGTCTTGGGGTCCGGTATGGCCGGTCTGTCGTCGGCCTATGAGCTATCCAACGCGGGCTATGATGTCACGCTGCTGGAGGCGCGGGAGCGGTTCGGCGGGCGCTCCTACACGGCCCGTCGCGGGACACAGCTGACCGAGCTGGGCGGCGAGTCCCAGACCTGCATGTTTGATGAGGGCTACTACATCAATCCGGGTCCGTGGCGGATTCCGTATCACCACCGCGCCTATCTGCATTACGCTAAGAAGTTCGGTATGGCGGTCGAGCTGTTCAATAACGACAACGACCACGCCTACAGCTACTTCACTAAGGGCTCCGGGCCGCTGTCCGGCCGGCCGGTTCGCCGCCAGGAAGTCGCCGCCGACATCCGGGGCTACGCCGCCGAGATGCTGGCCAAGCAGGTCAACCAAGGCGGCCTGGACCAGGCGATGACGGCCGACGACAAGGAGCTGTTCCTCGCCTATCTCAGGAGCGAAGGCTATCTGACGGGCAAGGATTTCAAATACATCGGAACTGACGGGCGTGGCTTTGACATCGAGCCAGGCGCCGGCGTCGATCCGGGGCCTGGCAAGCCGTCAACGCCTTACAAGCTGACAGACATTCTGCATTCCAACACCTGGGCGACGCTGAAGTCGGTCACAGATTGGGACATGCAAAAGACCATGTTCGAGCCCGTTGGCGGGATGGAGCAACTGCCCAAGGCCTTCGTGCGCAACATCAATCCGAAAATCTTGCACCTCGGCCATGTGGTGGAGAAGATCAGCCAGAGCCCGGACCGGGTCGAGGTGGCATATGTCGACTCCAGCGGCCAGCGCGGCGTAGTCGTCGCCGACTACTGCATCTGCACCATTCCGCTATCGGTGCTGCGCAACATCGACATCCAGGTGTCCGATAAGTTCAAAGCGGCGATCAAGGTCCCGGCCTATGCGCCCGTCGGTAAGATCGGCATTCAGATGAAGCGCCGGTTCTGGGAAGACGATCACCACATCTACGGCGGTCACGTCTTTACCGACAACCCTGATATCGTCACCCTGTCCTTACCCTCGACCGGCTGGCTTGGGCAGAAGGGCGTCGTGCTCGGCTACTACCAGTTTGGCGTCAACGCCGCCAAGGTCAGCGCGCTCAGCCTAGCCGACCGGATGAAGTTCGCGGTCGACTTCGGCCAAAAGGTCTTTCCGGAATATGCCGAAAACGCCGAGAACGCCTTCTCCATCGCTTGGCACCGGGTGCCCTACAACATGGGCGGCTGGGTCACGTGGGACGAAGACGGCCGCAAGGACGCCTATCCGACCCTTTGCGAACCGGACGGGCGTATCTATTTGGCGGGCGAGCACCTGAGCTATATCACCGGTTGGCAGGAAGGCGCGCTTGAGTCGTCCTGGCAGCAGATGACCAAGCTGAACAAGCGCGTCCAGGCGGCCTGATCTTGGGTGCATCAAAACACACACTTGGGCCTTTCACAGCGGAGCGGGCATGGCGTTGAGGCTAGGCATTATTTCGGTGGCGGCGGCGATAGCCGCTTTGGGCGTCGGGTCGGCCGCTCTCGCCCAGACGCCGACGGGGCAGGAGCTGTTCGCGCAGAACTGCTCCGCCTGCCACCAGTTGACCGGCAAGGGTATCCCTGGCGCCTTCCCGTCGCTGGCGGGCGACCCCTTTGTGGTCGGCGAGCCTGAACGGGTCGCCAGCACCGTCGTACATGGCCGAGGCGGTATGCCGACCTTTGGGCCGGAGCTGACTGATGTGCAGATCGCCACGATCCTGACCTACGTCCGCTCCGCCTGGGGCAATCAGGCATCAGCCATTACACCCGATATGGTCGCAATGGTGCGCACCACCGCCGCCCCCGCCAAGCCCCACATTCCCGAAATGGCGCACTGAGGCGACAGGGCGGTTAACAGCCTTTAGGCCACCGCAGCCAGGAGACCTGAGACGAGATGGGCTTGGGTGACCCGGCCGCCATCGGCTTGAGCGCCTAGTACCCGGCGCAGCTGCGCGTCGGCCTCGGTGCTCGTAAGAGATGGACCTTGGGCGGCGCTGCACGAGGCGTGGATCTCTGTAACGCCGGTCTCAGCGACTAAGGCCGCAGCGTTGGCCGCCGTGACGCCCGAGCCGGCCAGGATTGAGATGCGGCCGGCCGCTTGGCGGACCAGGGCGCTGATTACCTTGACTCCGCCCGGCGCCGAGGGCGCGCCGCCCGACGTCAAAATCCGCTCGAACCCGAGATTGATCGCGATTTCCAGTGCGGCCGACAGGTCTGGCGTTGCGTCGAAAACGCGATGCAAGGTCGCGCCCAACCCCTCGGCATGGGCGATCAGGCCTGCCAGACCTTCCTCATCCAATTCACCGTTGGGGCGCGCCGCGCCTAGGACTACACCGGCTAGACCATAGGCGCGGGCGGCGTCGATCTCGCGGCGCATCACGTCGAAGTCGGCAGAGTCGTAGACAAAATCCCCTGGCCGAGGCCGGATCATCGCATAGGTCGAACAACCGAGGTCGCGCGCCAAAGCCATCAGACCGGCGGACGGCGTCAGGCCTGCCAAGGCCAGCGCCGCGCACAGCTCAATCCGGTTCGCGCCCCCTTTGACGGCGGCGATCAGGGCCGCTGGCGTATCGACGCACACTTCGAGCCTCACGCGAGGCGTTGAACCACTCATAGATCGACGTCCAAGGACGATGGCTGAAGGACTCGCGCGGCGACCCTAAAGGGTTCAAAAATCTGCATCTCTTCTCCTGACAGGGGCGGCGTCCGGTCGGCGGCTTAATAGGGCCGGATGCATTCGATTGGCAAACCTGTCAAAGCTGAGCTTGCAGGAGTTCGCGTCCGCATCTCCCCGTCCGTCGCCATAGGGGCCCATGTGCCGATAAGCGCGCTGTTCTTTTTCGAACTGGCGGTGATCCTGATCGCAGCCCGGGCTGTCGGCTGGGCAGCCAAGCGATGGCTGGGGCAGCCTCAGGTCGTGGGCGAGATGATCGCGGGCGTCATGTTAGGGCCGTCGCTCTTGGGGCTGCTCACCCCCGGTGTACAAGCGGCGCTGTTTCCCCCGGCCGCCATGGGTACGCTCTACATCCTCGCCCAACTTGGCGTCGGTTTGTACATGTTCCTGGTCGGGCTTGATTTCCCGGTCGCCGCGTTTCGGCGTGAGGCTCGTAGCGCAACCCTCGTCTCGCTCGCCGGTATGGGCGCGCCGTTTCTAATCGCCTGCGTTGTGGCGCCGCTGTTAATCAATATTCCCGGCCTGTTCGGCCCCGGCGTGACGCCGGTCCTGGCGATCCTGTTCGTGGGCTCGGCCATGGCGATCACCGCCTTTCCGATGTTGGCCCGCATCATCAATGAGCGGGGTTTGAGCGGGACACCGCTGGGCGCCCTCACGCTTGCGTCAGGCGCTATCGACGACGCCGGCTCTTGGATTGTGCTGGCTTTGGTGCTCGCGTTTTTGGGCGAAGGCTCGACCGTGGCGCTGCGTACCATTCTCGGTGCATTTGTCTTCGCTATCGTGGCGATCACGGTTGGACCTCGGCTGCTCCGCCCCCTCGGACGTATCGCTGAGCGGGAAGGCGGTTTGAGCCCGGGTCTGATGGCGGCAGCCGTGACCCTGTTCGCCCTGGCCGCCGGCGCCATGGACGCGGTCGGTATCCATGGCGTGTTCGGCGGCTTCATCCTGGGTGCGGTCATGCCGCGCGGCGTCTTCGCGCGCGAGGTGAAGCGCCAGCTCGAACCGTTCGCCGCCATCGTCCTCTTGCCATTCTTCTTCACCTATTCCGGTCTGAACACCCGCCTTGGCCTTGTGAGCACCTGGCCGCTGGTGCTGACGGCGCTAGGGATCATCCTCGCCGCGGTAATCGCTAAGGGCGGCGCCTGCTATCTGGCGGCGCGCGTCAGCGGCCAGACCCAGAAGACGGCGCTCGGCATCGGCGCCCTGATGAATGCACGGGGACTGATGGAGCTGATCCTGATCAATATCGGCTTGCAGCACCACGTGATCGGGCCGGCCCTGTTCGCCATCTTGGCCCTGATGGCCATCGTCACGACTCTGATGGCGACGCCCCTGTTTGAGCTGGCCATGGCGAGCGCCTAAGCGTGTTGGGTGAAGGGGCGCGCAGGGCGCCGCCGCCTTCGACGCAACGCCGCTAAGGCGCTACGCGTTGTTGGACCGAGCTTAGGAGACGTCTGTGGAAATCGTAATTGGAACCAAGGTGTGGTCGAGCTGGTCTATGCGGCCGTGGCTGGTGCTCAAGCACACGGGCTTCGCCTTCGACGAGCGGTTGATCGCGCTGCGAGAACACACCACGAGCGAGGCTGTCGCGGCCTTTTCCCCTTCGGGCTTTGTGCCGGTCTTGAAGGATGGCGACCTGACGATTTGGGACTCCCTGGCCATTTGCGAATATCTGGCCGATCGCTTTGCGGATAAGGGCCTTTGGCCTGCCGATCCGGCGGCGCGGGCGCTGGCTCGGTCGGTCGCCGCAGAGATGCATTCGGGTTTCGCGTCGCTGCGGGGCGAATGCCCGATGGATCTGGCCCGCGCGCTCCATTCCGCCGAGTTATCCGACGCCACCCAAGCCAATATCCGCCGCATCGTGCATCTCAGCGCCGACCTCTTGTCTCGCTTTGGCGGCCCGTATCTTTGCGGCAAGTGGAGCATCGCCGACGCCTTCCTCACCCCCGTCGCCACACGCTTTCGCACTTACGGAGTGAAGCTCTCCGACTACGGCGACCGCGGCGAAGTCGGGACCTATATGGAGGCGCTACTTGAGACGCCCGAGTATCTGGCGTGGGAAGAGGCTGCGCTGCGGGACGCCGCCTGACGCACAATCCCCACATCACCGGCTAAACGACGCGTTCGGCGAGCGCTGGGGCACGGCGTAGAACAGCTTTCGGATGCTCAGCGTAATGGTGCGCCCTACCGGATCGATATAGCCCGGCTGATAGCTGATCGGTGTGGCGCCGGCGGCGTCATGTACCGAGACGCGCTGATCGAACAGGTTGTTGATGTTCAGCGTCAGCCGCGACCCGCGTAGCCACGGGCTGGCCTTCACCGCCCAGGGCTGCTGGCCGAAGTTCTCAAACAGGCGGAAGTTGATCGTTGTGATGTCTGAAAAGAACAGGTTGCCCGTCGATGAGCTGGCGCCGCCCGTGACGAAGCTGGCGCTACGCCAGTCGGCGCTGAGCCGGGCGCCAAAGCCGTAGAGCGTGGCGCCGAGCTGGCCCTGGACCTCGTTGCGATATTGGCCGCCCGTGCTCGACGCGGCGGCGCCATTTAACAGGTTGAGCTGCGGTCCGCCGGGCGCGACGATCTCCCGGTCAACGAAATAGACCGTGTGGTAGATGGCGATCTGGAACCGCCCGCCGCCGGCGAACGCCCCGCCAAACCCGCCGCGCCCGCCGCCGCCGCCACGACCCCCGCCAAAGCCGCCACCGCCTTCGCGACCACCGCCGCCCAATCCGCCGTCGTTGGCGGGGGCTGAATTGGGACTGGCCCCTGCGTCCGCGGTCGCAGCCCCGCCGCCGGCAGGCGCGCCTGCACCCTGTCCGGTCGATCCGTTGGCGTTGTGATGTTCGCCCGAGCCGTCGCCGCCGTTCAGCGCGCGTCGGCTGAATTGGCGTGGTTGGGGCTGGGGTCCGATGGGCCGGGAGTAGTTGAAGCCCCAACGGAGCTCTTCCCGGTCAGACTTATAGAAGTTTACCGGGGTCTCGTTCTCCTCATAGAGGTCGCCATCTGCGGTGCGCAGGAAGCGATCGGGGAAGGCCGCTTCGATGGCGGCGTCCGCGGCCGGGAAGGTTTCGATGGGATGATCGATATCGCTCTTGATCCAGCTCGCGCTGAAGGTGAAGTTTTCCTTCGGGAAGGGCTTTAGCGTCAGCCCCACCTTCACGACATTGCGGTTGTCGGCTTCGAGCGAGCGGTTGCCGCCGGCGATGGTGGTGACATTGACGCTCTGGCCGGTGGCGTAGTCGAACACGGCCACGTCCGGTGTCAGCACTTGGGGGCTGCCGAGCTGTTGGATGGTCGGCGCGGCCTGATCGTTGGTGTGCGACACGATCAGGTTATAGCCCTCGATGGGCGTCCAGTTCAGCCCATAGCCAAACGCCTTCAGCAGGCCGTAGTCTGAGAGCTGGTCGATCGTGGTGTTCACGTTCACGGACAGGTCGCCCATGAACGGCAGCACGTTGTTATCGCGGCTAGTCAGGGGCAGGTCGGTATTCAGCTGCACGTTGACGTCGTTACGCTGAAGGTCGATGGCCTGGAAATTCCGCAGACCCAGATCGCTCGCGTCTTGGGTTAGAGAGGTCGAGGCCTGCCAGCTCTGGGTGTCGCCGGCCTTGGCGCTCACGTAGAAGTTCCCGGCCGGCAGTTTGAACAGGGGGCCGTTGGCCAGGACCTGGATATTGACCGAATCCGAAATCGAACGCGCCGTATTCTGCGGATAGGTTGTAATCAGGTTGCTGGGCGGCGCACTGAACGGATTGAAGGTGCTGGAGTCCGCGTTCAACAGCGATTGCAGCGGCGCCGGATTGATGCCGACGTCGGTGTCGGTCTGGCTGTCGGAGTGGTCGTAGGCGTCGGTGAGGGACAGCCGCCAGTCCGAAAGGTCCCGGTTGAAGGTCGAGCCCAGGTGCGCCGTCCAGCCGTAAATGTACTGGTTCAGGGGCGTGCTGTTGTAGCGCTCGACCATGACCGGCTCGCTGAACGGCGAGAAGGGGTCGCCGCCCGGCACGGTCAATCCATAGCCGCTCAAGCCCTGGAGCGCGGTGCTGCCCGTCGCGCCGAGGGTGCCATTGAAGGTGGCGTTGATCCCCAGCGGCATGGGTCGCGCCAGCACCGCATTGGCTGTCAGGCTCTGGGTTCCGGGCTGCAGGGTGCGGTCGTCGCCGAGGTTGGTGGCGTTGGGGGCGCCGGCGGTCGCGGCGAAGTCGCCCAGCGTCGGGGCCCGGCCGCCCAGGCTCGCGGGTACGCCCGCCACGGTAACTGGTTTGCCCACGAGCGCGCTCAGGCCCGGGTCGATCTGGGCGCCCGAAGTCGTCGACACCACATTGCCGCCGACCGCATAGGGGGTGGTCAAGGGCGACTGGGTGATGTCGCGATCTGCGTCGGTGATGTCGGACGCGCCCTGATATTTCAGGTCCAGGTTCAGCCGGTTATCGCCGCGGATGTGCAGCAGATCAGCTTCGCCCTGGCCTGTAACTTCACCCGCTTGCGTGGCGCCGCCGCCGATCAGCTCGCCGGTCGTGCCGTTGAAGCGCCGCCGCAGAACGATGTTCACCACCCTTTGGTCGGCCGTATAGCCGTATTTGAGCGAGACCTCCTCGGGCAGGATATCGACCCGCAGAATCGCTTCGGTCGGGATGTTCTGCACCTCGTTGAAGGCGGATATGCGCCGACCGTTCAGCAGGATGACCGGGCTTGAGCTACCGCGGCCGCGGTCGCTGCGGGTTTCCGGCGACAGTTCGTTTAACAGCTCCGTCACCGTGCTGACGCCATAGGACTGGATGTCGGCGGGATCGAGCTGCAACTCCGGCTTGATGTCGCCGACGACGGCGCCTGGCTGGGGCGGGGGCTTTAGCTTCCGAGCGACAATGGTGATGCCCTTCACAGTCGTATTGGCGACAGGCGTGGGCGCGGACTCCGCTTCGTCTTCGCCATCGTCCGCGGGGGGCTGGGCCTTCGCCGGCGGGTGGGCTGGGGGGGCGGTCGTTGTCTGGGCGAGCGCCGGTTCACGCGGCGCCTGGATCGCGCAGAGCACTATGGCCAAGCTGGTTGCGGTCCAGAGCTGGTGAAACGTCGTCTCCGAAAGGTCCAGTCGAACAGGCAACCGTACTCGCCACGCGCCGTCAGCAATCATCGTGTTGAAAGACTCCATGCGCCCCCGCAGACGTCCGCAGTTGCATAGCGAGGTTGCAAAATGATTTCGCCGAAGACGTCGTAAGTCGCCGCCGTCTGCAAGGGCGCAGTCAAGGGGGCGGGGGTCAGTTTTCGGAAGAGTCGTACGTCTGCGCCGAAACGGCTTCACGTTGCGCTGCAGCTAGCGAGCGCTGCAGCTCAACTCAGCACGTGTGATCATCTTGCCCCGTCCCTAAGCTCAGGGGCGTGTTGCTTTCGGATCACGATTTACCCGAAGTTGGCCTTTTTTGGTGCGACAAATTATCGAATTTGTTTGCGCCCAAAACAAAAGTTCGATTTCATAAATGTAATTTGGAGTCGGTAGCGTGTCGGGAGCGCATAGATGGCTTGGTTGGCGACCATTTTGCGGGAATTGCACGTGCGGGGCTGGTCTCTGGTGATCTTGACCGTCCTGGCTATGGCTGGTCTGGGGGCTGCGGTCATTCAGGGTGCGCCTGGCTGATCCTCGGCGCTCGGCGTGACCGCCGCGCCGGTCAGTCTGAGACCTTGAGGACGCTAACGAAGGCGCCATGGGCGTTTTTCTTCACTCGGGCTAATGTCTTTTCAAGATCGACAAACCCCTTTGCGCCACCGGCGCGCGCCAGCAGGGCCCGTAAAGGTTCGGGCTCGGCGTTGGGATCGCCCGCGTCGCCCAGGGCCAGCTTGACCACCTGGGACAGGTTTTGCTGCAAACGCCAGGCCTCGATCAGCGCATCTAAGGCGGCTTCGTCCGCTAGCGCCCGGTCTCGCATCGCTTCCAGCGCTCTGCGGGTGCTGGCGTAAAGCGGACCGCCGGAGGCGCCGTGGCGCAACTGTAGAAATTGGGCGGCGAACTCGATATCCACCAGGCCGCCGGGTGACATTTTCAGGTCCCAGCGGCTGGTCGGCGGCCGCTCCTTCAGCATCAGGGCGCGCATCTCACGCACGTCTTTGGCGGCGGCGGCGGCGTTGATCGGGCGGCGCAGGGCGGCGTCTATCGCGGCTTCGGCGCGGGCGCCGAAGGTGGGTGTCGAGGCCCACACCGCCCGACCCCGAGACAGGGCCATGGCCTCCCAGGTCTCGGCCTCACCAGCATAATAGGTTTCAAACGCCGACAGGCTGACGGCCACGGGGCCGGCGCGGCCCGACGGACGGAGCTGCAAATCGACCGTATAGAGGCCGCCGTCCCCTGTCGGCGCCGACAGGGCTGTGATCAGCCGCTGGGTGAACCGGGCATAAAAGGCTTCGGCCGCCCAACCCTTGTCGGCGGAAACGCTGTCAGGCGCGTCGCTCAGATAAAGCGTCATCAGATCCAGATCGGAGCTCGCCGTCATCTCTCGCGAGCCGGTCTTGCCCAGCGCCACCACGGCCACTTGGCCCGGGAAGGTCCCGCCCAGCCGTTCGGTTTCCGCCAGCGCCCAGGGGGCCAGGTTGCGGATGCAGGCGTCGGCCAGGGCGGCGAAGGCGCGCCCGGCCTGGTCGGCGTCGGCGGCGCCCGACATGACCTGCACCCCGATTCGGAAGGCCTGTTCCCGATGCGCGCGGCGCGCGGCGCCCATGGCCGCTTCGAATCCCTCCGTGGCGTTTACCGCATCGTTCAGAGCCGCGGCGACGGCCTTGGCTTCGATCGGCGCAAAGAAGCTGGCGTCGAGCATGGCGTCCAGCGTCGCCGGCTGGCGGGCCATGGCGCTGGCGAGCTGGGGCGCAAACGCCATCACCTGCACCACCAGCTCGAATAGACCGGCCTTGGCCAAGAACAGCGACTGAACCTGAACGCCGGACGGCAGGCGGGCGAAGAAGTCGCCAAAGCGGTTGAAGGCCGCATCCGGCGCGCCGCTGGCCTGGGCGGCTTCCAGCAGGCGCGGCGCTAAGCGGGTGAATAGCTCGCGCCCACGCTCGGTGCGCGTGGCGCCGATGCGGCCGTGGTGCCAGGCCCGGATGGTGGCCGAAACCTGCGCCGGTTGCGAGAAGCCCATCCGCGCCAGGGTGGCGAGCGTCTCCGGATCGTCCTCCACGCCCGTGAAGACCAGGCTGCCGAAGCGCGACGACAGAGATTCGTCTTCGGCGAACAGCTCTCCATAGCGCCGGTTGACCCTGCGAAAGATCGCCGAGGTCTTCTGATCGAAGGCCGCCAGGTCGTTAAAGCCCGTTAGCGCGGCGATGGGCCAGCGGGCGTCATCGGCCTCGGGCAGGGTGTGGCTCTGCTCGTCGGCGATCATCTGCACCCGATGCTCCAGCCCGCGCAGGTCGCGGTAGGCCGCGATCAGCGCGTCGGCGACCTTGCGTGGCGTGTGGCCAGCGTCCGCCAAGGCGTGCAGGGCGTCCACGGTGCGCGGCGCGCGCAGGCTTAAGTTCCGGCCGCCTAGAATCAGCTGCTGCGTCTGGGCGAAGAACTCGATCTCGCGGATGCCGCCGGCGCCGAGCTTGAGGTTGTGGCCGGGCGCCGAGAGCCGCTCATCGACCTTATGCACGTGGATCTGGCGTTTGATCGCGTGGATGTCGGCGATGGCGGCATAGTCCAGCGCACGCCGCCAGATGAAGGGGCGCAATTCCTGCAAAAAGGCGGCCGCCGCTAGCCCGTCGCCGGCGCAAGCGCGCGCCTTGATCATCGCCGCGCGTTCCCAATTCTGGCCGGCGGTTTCGTAATAGATCAGCGCGGCCTCAACCGGCATGGCGGGCGGCGTCGAGCTGGGATCGGGGCGCAAACGCAGATCGACCCTGAAGACATAGCCTTCGGCTGTACGATCCTGGAGCAGACTCGCCAAAGCCCGCGTTAGCCGCACCGCTTGCGTCTGCGGGTCTACGCCGGGCCCCTTGGGCAGGCGGGCAGGGTCGTAGAAGATCGAAATATCGATATCGCTCGAATAGTTGAGTTCAAACGCGCCATGTTTGCCCAGCGCCAGGCAGAAGAAGCCGGGAATCGGGCCGCGGTCTGGATTGTCTGAGCCCCCAAGCCGCCCCTTGGCCTGTTCGGCGCGCGCGACAGCGGTCAGGGCGCTTTGCACCGCGGCGTCCGCGAACTTGCTCAAGGCCCCCGTCACCTGGTCCAAATCCCAGACGCCGCCCAGGTCGGCCAGGGCCGTCACAAGATGCAGGTCCGCCTTCAGCCGGCGCAAGGTCGCGCCCGTCTGCTCCAGATCGGAGTCGAGGGCGGAGGCGGCGCTTAGAATGCGCTTCAGGTGTTGCTCCACCGGCAGCGCCAGGGCGCGATATAGTCTATCCGGCGATCTGAAGGCCAAGCTCGCCAAATAGGGCGAGGCGGCGAACACGGGCTTCAGCGCCAGCCATGACGCATCGAGCCGTGGACGCCAGCCGCCGGCGTCGGCGGCTTCGCTTAAGCGCTCGTAAGCTCTGTCCGCTGCAGCCGAGACGACGGGCCCACAAGGCGCCAGAGCGTCGCCCAGGGCGTT
>Ga0116226_10004051_pt1 | contig 12935 bp, 7 predicted proteins | sample S1TSphfallax_FD_89692 | JGI IMG/M metagenome (GOLD analysis project Ga0116226, IMG submission 89692) | Host-associated microbial communities from peat moss isolated from Minnesota, USA - S1T2_Fa - Sphagnum fallax MG | ecosystem: Host-associated > Plants > Peat moss > Unclassified | place: USA... | reverse complement strand
TATTAGCTTATAGTTAATTCTTGTCTATTCTGCTTAATCTAATTTATATCTATCTCATTATTTATTCATGCAACCATTCCTGCCATTTTCCTGGGTAAGAACTTCAGCCGTGCTGCACTAGTTAGGATACTTCATACGCTACCGTTTCCGTCCCCGTAAGGGGATTAGAGGTAACAAGACTATCATCCGCTTCGTACCCTTCTTGGGTAAAAGTGGGGTTTCCGTCCCCGTAAGGGGATTAGAGGTAACAAGACATTTTGTCAATGGCTGCAAGAGATTTCGCATTCAAAGATGTTTCCGTCCCCGTAAGGGGATTAGAGGTAACAAGACGCTACCTAAGAAGATAGAAAAAGTAGAGTCCGTTGAACAATCGTTTCCGTCCCCGTAAGGGGATTAGAGGTAACAAGACTTGGGAATTGCTTAAAACCTATTGGGAATAGTAGGTGCAGTTTCCGTCCCCGTAAGGGGATTAGAGGTAACAAGACAGTTCCCCTACCCCTGTCTGGACAATATGAGCAAGCTCTGTTTCCGTCCCCGTAAGGGGATTAGAGGTAACAAGACATTCTCTGGTTCATGATAGTCAAGGTAATTACTATGCTGATGGTGTTTCCGTCCCCGTAAGGGGATTAGAGGTAACAAGACTTCGGCGAATTTCCGACGGAGAGCTTTGATAGTAGCCAAGTTTCCGTCCCCGTAAGGGGATTAGAGGTAACAAGACTTTAAGCACATCTTTAGGGGGGATGTATACAGCGTGTTTCGTTTCCGTCCCCGTAAGGGGATTAGAGGTAACAAGACTCTGAATGGTCACACCAACTTGAGTTTGTTCTGAATGTTTCCGTCCCCGTAAGGGGATTAGAGGTAACAAGACTCTAGAGTTTCGTTTACCGCGCCTATCTCCATTACAGAGTTTCCGTCCCCGTAAGGGGATTAGAGGTAACAAGACTCGACAAACTACAAACTCAGTCTTGAGCGGCGCGATCGCATGGTTTCCGTCCCCGTAAGGGGATTAGAGGTAACAAGACTTCTAGTAGCTCAATCTTCAAGTACCCCTGATTGGTTGGGGTGGTTTCCGTCCCCGTAAGGGGATTAGAGGTAACAAGACATCGACCATCTTGGGTGTAAGGGGAAATAACAAGAAAGTTTCCGTCCCCGTAAGGGGATTAGAGGTAACAAGACACGTAGCTAACACACGACTAGCACAACGATCAGAAGTTTCCGTCCCCGTAAGGGGATTAGAGGTAACAAGACGGCATGACAAAAGTTTGTCAAAAGTTGGTCAGTATTCAGTGGTGTTTCCGTCCCCGTAAGGGGATTAGAGGTAACAAGACTCTTCACAAAGACGTTCAATCAACATTGTGTCTTTGATATTGGTGTTTCCGTCCCCGTAAGGGGATTAGAGGTAACAAGACAATAAACAGTATTTCAGGGGGTCAAACATCTGCGTATATGGCGGGTTTCCGTCCCCGTAAGGGGATTAGAGGTAACAAGACGCTTGCTCTGTACGTGTCAATTACACATAATCCCAAATGTTTCCGTCCCCGTAAGGGGATTAGAGGTAACAAGACTTCGAGCAAGGATATGTCAACTCAAGTTTTATTCAAAAGCTTGGTTTCCGTCCCCGTAAGGGGATTAGAGGTAACAAGACGGTATTGATTCTGTTCCTCTAATTTATCTCTGGGGTCAACAGTGTTTCCGTCCCCGTAAGGGGATTAGAGGTAACAAGACTTTGGGCAATGATGGGATTACCACAACCTAGCTTACAAGTCGATGTTTCCGTCCCCGTAAGGGGATTAGAGGTAACAAGACAATTGAGTTTAGCGGACGCGCTTGGGGAGTATCTTGGAGGTTTCCGTCCCCGTAAGGGGATTAGAGGTAACAAGACAAAACGATACCCGTCTTGTAACAGGATTACCCAGTACAGAGGTTTCCGTCCCCGTAAGGGGATTAGAGGTAACAAGACCTTCAATTTGCGATCATCGTAGACAAATTCATCCTCACCGGGTTTCCGTCCCCGTAAGGGGATTAGAGGTAACAAGACTTCATAGGTGTAATCAAAGCGATCGCCAGATTCAACCTCGTTTCCGTCCCCGTAAGGGGATTAGAGGTAACAAGACGAGAAGTTTTCTGCGTTGATGGAAAACAATTCCTCGTTTCCGTCCCCGTAAGGGGATTAGAGGTAACAAGACGAAGGGTGTAGGAGTGAGGGTGTAATCCATCCCTTCTAGTTTCCGTCCCCGTAAGGGGATTAGAGGTAACAAGACATCATCGCTCGTGACATCAAGCGAGATGATGCACGCGAGTTGTTGTTTCCGTCCCCGTAAGGGGATTAGAGGTAACAAGACGATGTGTGTACCAAATGTGTGACGTTGATCGTAGAAGGTTTCCGTCCCCGTAAGGGGATTAGAGGTAACAAGACATTACTGAAGTACGAGGATCGTATATTGGAGAAGGAGAGTACGAAGTTTCCGTCCCCGTAAGGGGATTAGAGGTAACAAGACGTTCAAGTGCGATAAATGCACCATACACAAAGTTGATTTGCCTGGTTTCCGTCCCCGTAAGGGGATTAGAGGTAACAAGACTCAACCCATTGAGGCGACTATTCTGTTCGTTCATTTTTTTCTAGTTTCCGTCCCCGTAAGGGGATTAGAGGTAACAAGACGATTCAGAAATATTTAAGTCCTAGCGGGTACGACACCGTTTCCGTCCCCGTAAGGGGATTAGAGGTAACAAGACGTTGGTAGAGGTTGGGTTACTAACGCTTGAAAGAATACCCTTTCGTTTCCGTCCCCGTAAGGGGATTAGAGGTAACAAGACAAGTACAAGTTTTGCTACTGCTCCTATTGATGCAGAACTGTTTCCGTCCCCGTAAGGGGATTAGAGGTAACAAGACATCAGCAACAAAATCTGAATGAAATCGTACTAACAGATGGATGGGGTTTCCGTCCCCGTAAGGGGATTAGAGGTAACAAGACGCCGGACAGAGACACTTAGAGAGATACCGTCCCTACTGGAGGGTTTCCGTCCCCGTAAGGGGATTAGAGGTAACAAGACTTTAACAGCCGCTTTAACAGCCGCTGCCTTATAACCCCTCCCTAATGTTTCCGTCCCCGTAAGGGGATTAGAGGTAACAAGACAGTCGTCCTCGGATGCAATCTCTGCGCATCCAGGGCACTTGAGAGTTTCCGTCCCCGTAAGGGGATTAGAGGTAACAAGACAAGAATGGGAAAATTTTGTATCGCTGCTGCCGACCTTGTTTCCGTCCCCGTAAGGGGATTAGAGGTAACAAGACCATGGAAATTCACGCCAAGGCAAAAGTTGGCGACGTTTCCGTCCCCGTAAGGGGATTAGAGGTAACAAGACGCGTTGTCTACTGCTGGAAGTGCGTTAAGTAAAGCTGGAGGTTTCCGTCCCCGTAAGGGGATTAGAGGTAACAAGACTCTTTCCATGATTGCAACTCATCCGCATAGATTTTTTTAGGTTTCCGTCCCCGTAAGGGGATTAGAGGTAACAAGACTCCAGTAAGAATGCCCCTATACTCCAAGCCCCTTTAGTGTCGTTTCCGTCCCCGTAAGGGGATTAGAGGTAACAAGACCATTTTTGGTAACTGCGAGTGTCGAGATCCAGTCTAGTTTCCGTCCCCGTAAGGGGATTAGAGGTAACAAGACTCCAGAAATGGTGCTGGTTCACGTTGAAAATAACTCGATGGTTTCCGTCCCCGTAAGGGGATTAGAGGTAACAAGACTAGTATTGACAATGAACTGTGTAACATGTAAGATATTAATCAGTTTCCGTCCCCGTAAGGGGATTAGAGGTAACAAGACCACGCGTAATATGAATCTACTCAAGCAAATATTCGAGTCGTTTCCGTCCCCGTAAGGGGATTAGAGGTAACAAGACAAGGGCGGTCGTCAAGACCAAAGAGCAGGGGACATACAATGTGTTTCCGTCCCCGTAAGGGGATTAGAGGTAACAAGACGTTACTTGAGGTTAGATGGGGGGAGCTAGACGGCTGCGGCGTTTCCGTCCCCGTAAGGGGATTAGAGGTAACAAGACCTGGGTTCAGTAATCAGTTGTGGTTCGACTTGCAAATAGTCGGCGCAAAGTTTCCGTCCCCGTAAGGGGATTAGAGGTAACAAGACAATTATGATAAATAATATTGAGCCATCTATTGAGGATAGGCGTTTCCGTCCCCGTAAGGGGATTAGAGGTAACAAGACATCAAGAAACCAAGCAACAAGAATCAGAATTGGTTACGCCAGTTTCCGTCCCCGTAAGGGGATTAGAGGTAACAAGACAGCTCCGTGGCGTCCCTTACGCTGGACTACAGAGGAATACTGTTTCCGTCCCCGTAAGGGGATTAGAGGTAACAAGACCTACGGCTTCTGGAACAAGACTCCAGCTGAAACTTATCCCAGTTTCCGTCCCCGTAAGGGGATTAGAGGTAACAAGACTTACAAGCAAATCAACTTTCTAGAAGATTTTACCCCTATTAAAGGTTTCCGTCCCCGTAAGGGGATTAGAGGTAACAAGACTACAGCATGAAGTAGCTGAACATCCGTTAACTACTTCCACTTCGTTTCCGTCCCCGTAAGGGGATTAGAGGTAACAAGACATTCCTGGGTGGAAGTACATGGAACCACACCAGAAGGCGGCTCGTTTCCGTCCCCGTAAGGGGATTAGAGGTAACAAGACCCTTCTGAGAGTAGTTCCTGGATGTACTTCGTCGCGCTACTAGTTGGGGTTTCCGTCCCCGTAAGGGGATTAGAGGTAACAAGACGCTACTTTATCAATGAAGTGCTGTAACTGAGTAGCTGACAGATTGTTTCCGTCCCCGTAAGGGGATTAGAGGTAACAAGACGATTATCCTCTCAGCTTGACTGAGCCCAGCCACCCTTGTGGTTTCCGTCCCCGTAAGGGGATTAGAGGTAACAAGACTATTTAAAGTATGAGGAAATAGTCAAAAGATATATTAAGGAGCGTTTCCGTCCCCGTAAGGGGATTAGAGGTAACAAGACAATTGTTGCTGATCCAAGAGCTGCACCTGCTGCATATCGTTTCCGTCCCCGTAAGGGGATTAGAGGTAACAAGACATCAGGTGTTGCCATTTGTGGCATTTGGTGGCAAGAAGTTGAGTCAGCCGTTTCCGTCCCCGTAAGGGGATTAGAGGTAACAAGACCTGAAAGTGAGTCAAGGCAATCGACCCGCATGATTGCATCAGTTTCCGTCCCCGTAAGGGGATTAGAGGTAACAAGACCTTACCACCTCGCTCTAGCTTGCCAGCATCACTAATCCCAAGTTTCCGTCCCCGTAAGGGGATTAGAGGTAACAAGACTATCCTTTAACATCAGTCAAAGAACTGCTTCGAGCAGGAATGTTTCCGTCCCCGTAAGGGGATTAGAGGTAACAAGACTTTGTTGATTCTCTACTGGAGTTAAAGCATTATTGATTAACTGGGTTTCCGTCCCCGTAAGGGGATTAGAGGTAACAAGACGCTACAACCACGCGCCAGCAAACCTTACAGAACCTATAATGGTTTCCGTCCCCGTAAGGGGATTAGAGGTAACAAGACTCCAGTTGGGAATATAGTCGCCCCTGCAACTGATGGCACTTTAGGTTTCCGTCCCCGTAAGGGGATTAGAGGTAACAAGACGTTTTGCGGTTTTGTCCGTAAATTTCTGCTGTGGGAGGGTTTCCGTCCCCGTAAGGGGATTAGAGGTAACAAGACTAAGGACATTCAAAGCTTTATTCTAGGTTGAGTAAGGAATGGTTTCCGTCCCCGTAAGGGGATTAGAGGTAACAAGACGGGTAATTATTTCATGGCAATTCCACAGGGATATCTTAGTAAGGATGGTTTCCGTCCCCGTAAGGGGATTAGAGGTAACAAGACGAGATTATTTAATTTTTTGGTAGATATTGATGATTAATTAATTGTTTCCGTCCCCGTAAGGGGATTAGAGGTAACAAGACAGGTGTTGTCTTTCTTGTAGGTCTTCTATATCTTGAGTTTCCGTCCCCGTAAGGGGATTAGAGGTAACAAGACGCTGTATTAGCTACAGGTAAAGAAATGTTACTAATGTTTGCTGGTAGTGCAGTTTCCGTCCCCGTAAGGGGATTAGAGGTAACAAGACGTATACTGAAGCTTTAGCGCTTTTAATAGCTGACTGAGTTTCCGTCCCCGTAAGGGGATTAGAGGTAACAAGACTATATGCAGGATAACTATGAAACTATTATCGGCATTTGTTTCCGTCCCCGTAAGGGGATTAGAGGTAACAAGACCACCCTTGTCACCTTGACTTGGGTGGTTTTTTTATTCCTCGTTTCCGTCCCCGTAAGGGGATTAGAGGTAACAAGACAAATATCGGCAAATTTTTGTACCGCTTCTGTTTTTGTTTTGGCGTTTCCGTCCCCGTAAGGGGATTAGAGGTAACAAGACATGCTTTATCAGAATTAACTGATTACTACTTTAGAGTGTTTCCGTCCCCGTAAGGGGATTAGAGGTAACAAGACCTCCTGAACCACTAGCACCTGTAGTACCTTGAGGTATACCTAAATTCGTTTCCGTCCCCGTAAGGGGATTAGAGGTAACAAGACAGTCCAGCACACTACATTCAAAATCCAGGGGAATTATATAAACTCAGTTTCCGTCCCCGTAAGGGGATTAGAGGTAACAAGACTTTCTTCCAAAAATTAACGTGGAAGATGTGCGATGCTGTTTCCGTCCCCGTAAGGGGATTAGAGGTAACAAGACGAAAAATGAGCTATCCATATAGCGCAGAAGGATATCGGCAAGGTTTCCGTCCCCGTAAGGGGATTAGAGGTAACAAGACCAACTGCTAAGCTGGTCAAAGAAATTTTAGATCTAGAAGATGTTTCCGTCCCCGTAAGGGGATTAGAGGTAACAAGACGGCTAAAGGGGAAAACCTCAAGTCCATGCTCCAAGATGTGGAGTGTTTCCGTCCCCGTAAGGGGATTAGAGGTAACAAGACCTTGGCAGTCGAAAAGTACAAAACTTTAAATATTGTATGAGTTTCCGTCCCCGTAAGGGGATTAGAGGTAACAAGACTCCAAGTAAACAAATCCATCCTCGTCCTGTATATCAGTAAGTTTCCGTCCCCGTAAGGGGATTAGAGGTAACAAGACAAAGCTGAACGTCTTCGCCAAATTGACGCTAAATGTTTGGAGTTTCCGTCCCCGTAAGGGGATTAGAGGTAACAAGACAAACAAGGACAATCAATATGTAACAATCCCAGTTGTTAATAGTTTCCGTCCCCGTAAGGGGATTAGAGGTAACAAGACCTTGTCCGTTGCTTATGATTGCGTAATCATAAGCATTGTTAACAAGTTTCCGTCCCCGTAAGGGGATTAGAGGTAACAAGACGAGTGAAGTCTTCAACTTTATAATTCATCACTGTCCATTGTTTCCGTCCCCGTAAGGGGATTAGAGGTAACAAGACTATTGTCAGACGTGCTGGAAAATCCAGATGCTTTGAATCAGTTTCCGTCCCCGTAAGGGGATTAGAGGTAACAAGACAGACCTTTGTCAACTAGGAAAGAAGAGGACGATTATGGTTTCCGTCCCCGTAAGGGGATTAGAGGTAACAAGACAGTACGAAGCATTCTTGGTGAATCAAGCACTCAGAACCTTCTCGTTTCCGTCCCCGTAAGGGGATTAGAGGTAACAAGACTAATTTCATGAGAAGCTCCCTCTATCTCCTCCCACCTTTGAGTTTCCGTCCCCGTAAGGGGATTAGAGGTAACAAGACATTTAGGACAGAGACAGATGTGCTTTGTGCCATAATACTTGTAGTTTCCGTCCCCGTAAGGGGATTAGAGGTAACAAGACATGAAGTCATCTTAGGAGGATTCAGCGATGCCTCTTGTTTCCGTCCCCGTAAGGGGATTAGAGGTAACAAGACGTTGCTGTAGCAGCGTCGCTAGCTCGTCAGGTAGCTTAATCAATAAATGTGGCATAGTTTCCGTCCCCGTAAGGGGATTAGAGGTAACAAGACCAGAGAGCTATTGACTATATAGAGAAGAAAGCAATGCTCGTTTCCGTCCCCGTAAGGGGATTAGAGGTAACAAGACCATTAGGGTTAGTGTTTCGTGGGGGTCAATCCACGTTTCCGTCCCCGTAAGGGGATTAGAGGTAACAAGACGTGGACTAAGTTGTAATTGCTTGGCTATTTGTTCGTCAGTTCGTTTCCGTCCCCGTAAGGGGATTAGAGGTAACAAGACTTGGAATTAAGACAGAAAGGACTTGAGTCGGCGCATTGTTTCCGTCCCCGTAAGGGGATTAGAGGTAACAAGACGACATTTATTAATATTTATTCCAGCTATAGGAAATAGTTTCCGTCCCCGTAAGGGGATTAGAGGTAACAAGACAACGCCTTAAATCGCAAGGGTATAGCCGCGAAAATCCGATTAGTTTCCGTCCCCGTAAGGGGATTAGAGGTAACAAGACGTACAAACACCTGCCCGGAATCATCCCACCACCCCACACCGTTTCCGTCCCCGTAAGGGGATTAGAGGTAACAAGACCCCACAACAAGCCTGACGCAGATCGCACCCCTACTAGTCCCTATGTTTCCGTCCCCGTAAGGGGATTAGAGGTAACAAGACACTATGAGGATGCCTTAGTCGAAGCATCCACTGAAAGAGTAGCGTTTCCGTCCCCGTAAGGGGATTAGAGGTAACAAGACACTATGATAGTCATAGAGAAGAGATTTTAGGTCGTCAGAATAGTTTCCGTCCCCGTAAGGGGATTAGAGGTAACAAGACACTGATTAGATTGAGTTTGTGATTGCTGAACCTGTTGCTGTACTGGTTTCCGTCCCCGTAAGGGGATTAGAGGTAACAAGACAAACTTTTTGGTCTCCCAGTAAAGTGTCAATATAGATATTGTCCCATGGTTTCCGTCCCCGTAAGGGGATTAGAGGTAACAAGACGGTTTAAAGTCGAAGGCTATACCTCAAATACCAACCTTGTTTCCGTCCCCGTAAGGGGATTAGAGGTAACAAGACTAGCAAATAGGATAGATGTCCTATTTGAAATAGGTGGACGCAGTTTCCGTCCCCGTAAGGGGATTAGAGGTAACAAGACATCGAATTGGACTAAAGCAAAGGTTTCCATACAAAACCAGGTTTCCGTCCCCGTAAGGGGATTAGAGGTAACAAGACTATCTAATAATGGTACTTCATACTTTACTTCAGTTACAGAGTTTCCGTCCCCGTAAGGGGATTAGAGGTAACAAGACATATGGAAGATAGAGATGGCTCACCCTTATCGGGTGGATTTGTTTCCGTCCCCGTAAGGGGATTAGAGGTAACAAGACACCGCTATTAGAATCTTGTGGATTATAATTTTTAATCTCACTCGCGTTTCCGTCCCCGTAAGGGGATTAGAGGTAACAAGACAGTTGCTTATTCAATCTGACAAGTTCGTGAGAACGTTTCCGTCCCCGTAAGGGGATTAGAGGTAACAAGACGTCAGTAACGGCTACAAATCAGGTTGGATAGGCGCGAACAAAGTTTCCGTCCCCGTAAGGGGATTAGAGGTAACAAGACAGAAAGCATCCTTCAGAAGGGATGAGTCCTATGCTCCTGCTTCAACACCTCACAGCGTTTCCGTCCCCGTAAGGGGATTAGAGGTAACAAGACAGCCGTCACGGTCAACGGCGGGTGGACAGTACACCCCAATGAGTTTCCGTCCCCGTAAGGGGATTAGAGGTAACAAGACTCAAGTTCGCAACAACAGTTCCTCAACCAACATTGAAATCGTTTCCGTCCCCGTAAGGGGATTAGAGGTAACAAGACAAGGAAGATTGCCAGTTGAAACTTGTTGTTCATTGAGAGGTGTTTCCGTCCCCGTAAGGGGATTAGAGGTAACAAGACCTGGAGGAAAAGAAGCAATAGCAAAAAATTTGGGAGTCGGTTTCCGTCCCCGTAAGGGGATTAGAGGTAACAAGACTTGTTTTTACTTAACGTGTTACCATTACACCATCCTGCAATGTTCGTTTCCGTCCCCGTAAGGGGATTAGAGGTAACAAGACCCTTTCATCTCAGAAAGTGCATCACTAGTATGCAAAACAGTTGAGTTTCCGTCCCCGTAAGGGGATTAGAGGTAACAAGACGCAGAAAAAGGTGAATCTCTGGAGCGCATCATGAGAGCACTTGGTTTCCGTCCCCGTAAGGGGATTAGAGGTAACAAGACGAGGCTTGTTATTCGGAATATCACTGTGGGATGTTTGTGATCGTTTCCGTCCCCGTAAGGGGATTAGAGGTAACAAGACACGAGGGTTCGATTCCCTTCAGCACTATTAAACTTAGTCATACATAGTTTCCGTCCCCGTAAGGGGATTAGAGGTAACAAGACATTCAGGAGAAAAAATCATGTCTAATACATCTATAGTAAGCTTCGTTTCCGTCCCCGTAAGGGGATTAGAGGTAACAAGACGCCACGTTCTGATGTAAGAGGTTTGTTCCTTGGTCAACATAGTTTCCGTCCCCGTAAGGGGATTAGAGGTAACAAGACGTTATCAGGAAGCATTGGCTACAACAATGACCAAATACAAATGGTTTCCGTCCCCGTAAGGGGATTAGAGGTAACAAGACTCCACTGGTAGGAAAGCTTTCTAGCAGTAGTCCGAAGAGGTTTCCGTCCCCGTAAGGGGATTAGAGGTAACAAGACCTGAACAACTTCATAGTTCAAGCAAAGAAGCAAAAGTTTCCGTCCCCGTAAGGGGATTAGAGGTAACAAGACAAATAACAGAGTTGGCAGCAATCTCAACAGCGCACTTGTTCGTTTCCGTCCCCGTAAGGGGATTAGAGGTAACAAGACAATACTGCAATTTCTCTCCTTCCCATTGCACAGCATCACTGTTTCCGTCCCCGTAAGGGGATTAGAGGTAACAAGACATGGGCAGATATAAATAGGAAGAACTTTACGTCTGAGATTCGTTTCCGTCCCCGTAAGGGGATTAGAGGTAACAAGACTCGAGTGACTCAATCAGACGGTGCGAACCCCCGTCTTGGGGTTTCCGTCCCCGTAAGGGGATTAGAGGTAACAAGACAATACGGGGTTGGTAATGTCTCCTATGAAATGGCTGAAAGGTTTCCGTCCCCGTAAGGGGATTAGAGGTAACAAGACGATTAAAGTAATTGTAATTTATCGCAGCACAATGTTTCCGTCCCCGTAAGGGGATTAGAGGTAACAAGACCACTAGATGAGGATAATAGTTTAGAATGTCTGTATTAAATAAGTTTCCGTCCCCGTAAGGGGATTAGAGGTAACAAGACCCTGGGGATGTAGAAACCTTAAGAAAGTTGGCTTCGGAACGTTTCCGTCCCCGTAAGGGGATTAGAGGTAACAAGACCGAGATAGTGAACGCTGTAACAAGCACTGTCAAGGGCATCATCTTTTGTTTCCGTCCCCGTAAGGGGATTAGAGGTAACAAGACGAAATCTCTCAACTCCTTCTTCAAGGAGAGTTCATGGATGTTTCCGTCCCCGTAAGGGGATTAGAGGTAACAAGACTGTCACTTGTGCCTATCCCCGCAATCCCGAAGATGGGGGTTTCCGTCCCCGTAAGGGGATTAGAGGTAACAAGACGCTTATGGTGCGGTTCAAATGAATAAAAATGGTGGTGAAGTTTCCGTCCCCGTAAGGGGATTAGAGGTAACAAGACATTAATCCTAAAGTCCAAGGAAATGTACTTAAATTTGAATTGTTTCCGTCCCCGTAAGGGGATTAGAGGTAACAAGACTTTGATGAAGTTTACGGTTTTTGGAAATGCTCTGATTGTGATCGTTTCCGTCCCCGTAAGGGGATTAGAGGTAACAAGACCTCACCCTGTTACCTTTTGGGCAGAAGAGGATGGTAGATTGTTTCCGTCCCCGTAAGGGGATTAGAGGTAACAAGACCAGGCACTATCTCCGGAACACCGATAGTTTTAGCGGGGCCGTTTCCGTCCCCGTAAGGGGATTAGAGGTAACAAGACTTTCCCGCGATCGCATGACCGCGTTTTTTGTAGGCAGTTGTTTCCGTCCCCGTAAGGGGATTAGAGGTAACAAGACGATTCAGATGCTAGAGTCTGCTTCTGGTATGCGAGTTGATGGTTTCCGTCCCCGTAAGGGGATTAGAGGTAACAAGACCCGTTTAAGACGGTCCAATGTTTCTGATTTTTTGACCATACTGTTGTTTCCGTCCCCGTAAGGGGATTAGAGGTAACAAGACTTTCAAGACTTCTTTAGTATCTTGAATACCTTGAGATTGTATCGTTTCCGTCCCCGTAAGGGGATTAGAGGTAACAAGACTGTTTGTTTATTGAATCATCAAAACCTTCGCCTTCAAGGAATCGTTTCCGTCCCCGTAAGGGGATTAGAGGTAACAAGACAAATAATAACGGACAAACTTCTAGGCTTGATGGAATCGGGGACGTTTCCGTCCCCGTAAGGGGATTAGAGGTAACAAGACCCTATACACTGGAAACACTTACTGTATTTAGCTTTCAAGGTGCGGTTGTATATGGATACTTATGCAAGAACGTAGGATTTAATCTCAGTACGCTTTCCCAAAGCTTTTTTACTTTGAATTAGCCTATATTTGGTAATATAGCAAGAAATTACTAGCTAGTCAAGCCAAAAAACCTATCTTTAATCCCTTTATCAACCTTTTACTTAATTAATATCCCTCATCCTCAACGCGACATACCTCATACCATTTATTACAATCCGTTACAAACTCCCAAAACCCTACTCCTAAAGACTTTTTAGCCAATCAAAGCTTTTTTTAGCCAAGTTTATCTTTACAAAAGTAAATAATCTCATACAGGGCGATAAATAATACTCAAAGAGAAAACCATTGCCCTATGTACCAAAAGAAAATCAGGACAATTGATACACCAGTTTTATTGAATGGCTTCCTTCATAACAGCGATCG
>Ga0116226_10004050_pt1 | contig 12936 bp, 9 predicted proteins | sample S1TSphfallax_FD_89692 | JGI IMG/M metagenome (GOLD analysis project Ga0116226, IMG submission 89692) | Host-associated microbial communities from peat moss isolated from Minnesota, USA - S1T2_Fa - Sphagnum fallax MG | ecosystem: Host-associated > Plants > Peat moss > Unclassified | place: USA... | reverse complement strand
TTAACTTTGAATTAATGAAAAGGCACAAAAAAACCTCTTTTTCCCCTGCTCCCCTGCCTTATTTGGATTTGAGATCGGCAATTGCTCCTCTGGTCATGGCGGCGATCGCTTTATCTGTGGCTTTGGGTAGATGATAATACTTACCTCCAGATGTTTTTGCTAATTCTTTAGCAAAACCAGTAGAGACAAACTTGCTCTCCGTATCAATGACTAATAATTTCATATTTAGGGTGCGGATTCTAGCTGCGATCTCTAGCAATTCTGCCTTAATATCAGGCTTTTCCCCTGATTCTTGTGGTTCGCCTAAAGAACGTGCTAGGGGTATATTACCTCGTCCATCAGTAATTGCGACAATCACAACCTGACCTATATCTCCTGACATTTGGGCATTTAAACCCACACGTACTGCTTGGGTTAATCCATGGGCTAAAGGCGAACCACCACCGCAGGGTAATCTTTCCAAACGATTGCGGGCTAGAGCGATCGACCGCGTTGGAGGTAGTAAAACTTCAGCTTGTTCTCCCCGGAAAGGAATTAAGGATACTTGATCTCGATTTTGATAAGCTTCAGTGAGTAATTGCATGACCGCCCCTTTAGCTGACTGCATTCTGTTTAATGCCATAGAACCAGAAGCATCAACCACAAATACGACTAAAGCTCCAGCCTTGCGCACTAATTTTTTGTTTCTCAAATCACCTTGTTCTACAATTACCTTTTTATTTGGTTGTCTAGCATGTCGCGACTTTTGATAAGGAGCAGCTGCTCTCAAAGTTGCGTCCACCGCAATCCGGACGACTTTTCCTTTGGGTAGCATAGGTTTAATGTACCGCCCTCGATCTGTAGAAAAGATCAAACTGCGACTACCAGATTTACCCTGTCTTTGGGACATTTGAGCAAAATATAGCACGCTAGGGTCAAGAATTACTCCTTCTGGATCGAAGATGAATTCTTCTGGAATACTAGGAGGTTCTGTTTCTGGTTCTGACTCTGTTTGTTGTTCTTGTTCTTCCTTTTGTTCTTCTTCTTGTTCTGGATCGGATTCCTCATCTTCTTGATTTTCGGGTGGTGGTGGTGGTGGCGGTGGTGGTGGTGACTGAGTAATGGTAGTTCTAGGAACAATGACTAATTCTACTGCACGGCGTAGGTCTTCTGCATTAACTTGATTGCGTCCATCTAAAGCTGCAGATGCTTTAGCTACGCGTACTGCAAATAATTCGGCTCGATGTCCTTCAACGCCACCACGAATTGCTTCGTCCACAAGATAGGCAATTTGCTCTTTGGCGATTGTTACTTCTTTGAGCCATTCCCGAGCTAAGATGATTTGGGTGCGCAATCCCTCCAAGTCCTCGTTGTATTGTTGGAGAAATTCTTGAGGAGAAGTGGCGTAAGCGATCGCACTTTCTACTGCTTGGACTCTTTCATCCAGACCCAGGACACCATCAGCCGATAGGGCGATCGCAATCCTATCTAAAAGATGTTCTCGTATTTGACCTTCTTCTGGGTTATAAGTAGCGATAAACAAGGTGTAACAAGGATGCTGAAAACTAATCCCTTCCCGTTCAATTTGGTTACGTCCGTCAGATATTACACTTAAAAGCTGATTGCTAATTTGGTCATCTAATAGATTAATTTCATCTATATAGAGTACACCCCGATTAGCAGTAGCAAGTAACCCCGGTTGAAAGACGGTTGCACCCTGTTGCACCGATTTTTCTACATCCACAGAACCCAATAGACGATCTTCTGTAACACCGAGCGGAATTTGGACAAAAGGAGTAGGAATAATTTCTGTGACAATATTCTCTGGTGGCTCTGCTAATAGTTGGTTATCCCATGTATCTGGCTGATGAGGATCGCAGTTACATATAGAACCTTTTACCACTTCAATAGGTGGTAGCAAAGCATGAATAGCGCGAGCCATCACAGATTTAGCTGTACCACGACGACCAGCAATTACCACTCCTCCCAGCCGCGGGTCAACTGCTGCTAACAATAAGGCTAATTTAATTGCTGCTTGACCAATTACAGCTGTTAAGGGGAAAGCAGTGATTGAGGGCGCGACTGGTGTATTAGTAGTGAGAGCGGACATCATTTTCCCAAGAAAGCTTTTATTATTTTTAGCATAACAATTTCCACCCATTTACAATACAAATAATGAAAATTCTCATAATTCTCAGCGTTCTTAGCCATCAAAATTGGGGAAAATGCACCAACTTCTAGTATTTAAAAATGAAAAACTCCGACATCAAGCACTTACCCATCGCTCTTATGTTAATGAACATCCAGGAGAAACCGAGAATAACGAAAGACTAGAATTTTTGGGTGATGCTATTCTAAATTTCCTCAGTGGTAATTTTCTGTTTAAACGTTATCCTCATATAGAAGAAGGTGAGCTAACTCGTCGTCGAGCAGCATTAGTAGAAGAAAAACAACTAGCCAAATTCGCTCAACAGATTGGCTTAGATTTAGAAATGCTTTTAGGTAAAGGTGCTATTCGAGATGGCGGTTATCAAAGCCCAAATTTACTCAGTAGTACTTTTGAAGCATTAGTTGGCGCTTACTACTTAGATAACAACTCTAATATTGAGGCAGTAGGTCAAGTTGTAGAATATTTATTTGTATCTGTATGCGATGAAATTTTTGATAATTATTTTCATATAGATCCAAAAACGCGACTACAAGAATGGGTACAACATAATCTAAACGCATCTCTTCCTAAATATAATACAGAACGGATAGGGGGTTCTTCACATGCTCCAGAGTTCATATCCAGGGTTGTGATTCAAAATAAAGTGTATGGAGAAGGTAAAGGGAATAGTAAAGCGAAAGCAGAGGAAGCTGCTGCACAAAAAGCATTGATTTTTATTAAAGGTGCTTAATCAAAAAGATTTTGCCAATTATTTTGCCATGATTTTGCCAAGGTATACAAAAATGTCCCAATTTTTGCCAATATAGTATATGTATTTCTTAAAGATTCATTTGTTGGTATGAATCGATTATGAGTGAAAAAATCATAGAAAGCAACGGCAGGGCTTTTCTCATTCTAATTTTGCCACTTTCGTTTGTATTCATTTTCCTGGTTTCCACTTGGAGAATTTTGCTGATAATTCTATTCCTCATGATTGGCTGGCAGCTTTGGCATCAGTACAAATGGGAAAAATGGTGTCAGAATGTTGACCCAGTGTTTTACCAGTTAATTAAAGAAAACCAGGGAAAGATAACACCTATCGACTTGGCAGGCAAAGGTAATTTTTCCGGTACAGTGGCAAAACGCTACTTAGATAATAAAGCTAAGGAGTTTGGCATTAATATACTAGGCTCTGAAACAGATCCTCAGACTTACTATTTCATAACTCCTAGTGTTTTAGGTGACATCTTAGATAGCAGTGAACCTGAGCAAAAAATTTCTCATTCATCAGCTAGACAAAATACCTATGCCTTGGTAGCACCACCGTTATCGGAATTGCTGGAGGATGATCAACTAGCATCTTTACCATTAGTTAGCGATGACCCAAGGGACGCAGAAGTATCTGAAAAGCCTTTGGAAAAACAGTTAACTTTTGGTTCTCTGATTCAATCAGAGCTAGCTAAACGCCTAAATGTTTATTCAAGTACAGTTTATAAACGGAGAAACGATCCAGATTTTCCAGAATGGAGCCGCAGCCGCGATCCTGATGGTATTGCTTGGGCTTTTTCTCGAAAAACTAGGGAATTTTTTCCTCTAGATAAATAACTAGTCAAAACAGTGGTAGTTTCGGGTGATTATAGTTAGAATCTAGGAATGAGGAACAAAGTAAGAGATTTTTTGCTGATTAATTCCTTATTCCTATTTTAGTTGTAATTTTTGGCATTAGTTTTCTGTTTTTACAGCTAAACCAACAGCATCCCTCAAATTGGTCAGACCATTTTCCCTTAATTTAGCACTTAACCCAGCTAGAATTCGCCGAACCATCAGCGGTCCTTCATAAACCCAACCTGTATAAACTTGGATAAGACTGGCACCAGATGTGATTTTTTCCCAAGCATCTTCAGCAGAAAAAATTCCTCCCACACCAATTATGAGGATTTCTCCTTTAGTTTGCCGCCAAATATACCGAATTATTTCTGTACTTCGGTGACGTAATGGCTGACCACTGATTCCGCCTTCTTCTGCTTCGGGAGAGTTACCAGTTGCTCCGATGATTGTCGTTTTTAGTCCATCACGATTGACCGTGGTATTGGTAGCAATAATTCCAGCGATCCCATAAGTTTTAGCTAGATCGACAATCTGAGCGATCGCTTCCCATGCCAAATCTGGAGCTATCTTGACCAATAATGGTTTATGTAAATTATTTTCTTGTTGTAGCACGTCGAATATCGTACTAAGCATAGCAGCATCTTGCAGTGAGCGTAATCCTGGGGTATTAGGAGAGGAAACATTAATCACAAAATAATCACCTAAATTTTTCAGTACGCGAAAACTCTCCAGATAATCTTGAGCAGATGCGACTAAGGGTGTTATTCTAGATTTACCTAAATTTATGCCTATCGGTATAGGCAAAGTTGACTCTTGCCTAATGTGGGATAATTTAGTTGCTAAGGCATATGCGCCAGAGTTATTAAAACCCATACGGTTCAACACTGCTTTGTCTAATTCTAAACGAAACAGGCGAGGAAGGGGATTTCCCTCCTGTGGGTGGTATGTTACAGTACCTAGTTCTGCGAAGCCAAAGCCTAAATTAGCCCAAGTATTAATGGCTACTCCATCTTTATCAAAACCAGCGGCTAATCCCACCGGATTAGGAAAGTTCAGTCCAAGTAAATGCTGCTCAAAACTGTCGTCTTTTAAACATAGATAACTCTGCAAACTTTGGTTTAGCCAGCTACTAAATGGGCTAACCTGATTTTGCGATAGCCATCCAAAGCTACTAAGGGTTTGATGATGTAGCCACTCTGGATCTATTTTGAGTAAATTAAACAAAATAGGCCTAATTACTGATTGATAAATATCCAATTTAAATTAGTATCTGTCAATTACTACAACCATATAAGTTACTTAAGATAAACCTTATTTGGAAGCTCTCAAATATATTACCACAACATATGCTAGCCGATAATAATTCATTGGGTCAGCCAAAAAAAACTATCCTTCCTGAAGAACAAATAATTTCTCTAGGAAAGTTACTCAGGAAACTGCGAGACGAAGAAGATACTGATGTACTTATACAAGCGACGATTGCTTATATCGAAGCGCAATTTGATTATCAATTAATTTGGCTGGCTCTTTATGATCGGCAAAATCATAAATTAGTGGGAAAAGGAGGTATATTACCTGGTCTGGACAAAAGCTTCTTAAGGCAAAAAGTTTCACTCGATGCGGGAGGTATATTAGAGAAAGTCATAATTGCGCAAGCTCCTCTGGGCGTGGCTGATTTACGCAAAGAAGGAAGGATGGGTGAATTGCAAGTATTTGGCACTAAATTTAACATTCAAGGTACGATATTTTTATCAATTAGTTACAGAAAAAATTGTTTAGGGGTGTTAGTACTTGGCTCACAACGCTGGGGTTATTTAATGACCGGAGAAGCGAGAGAAAGATTATTAATAGCCATAGATCAATTAGGGGATGCGTTATATAAACAACAAATAAACTTCCAGCAAAACCTGCTGAAAAATGCGGAAGCATCGTTCGTTGCTTTGATTGAAGCTGTTTGTCAAACCAAGAAACTAGATGATAAACTACAATCTGTAGTTAAAGCAGCACAAAGCTATGTTGCGGGGAGTCGCACTATTGTTTATTGGTTTGAAAAGCGAGACCGGTATTTTTGGTGTCGCATTAGTAACAGACTACTGAATACGAAGGATGAGATCTACCAGAAATCAATAGAAAGAATCAAGGTACAGGATTTAAACGACTTTTACTATGATCTAGCAGTGGGTAAACTAGTCTGGATTGGGGAAGGAAGTGCTTCTTTAAAAAGTCAATTTACTGAAAAATTACTAGAAAGCCTGAAAGTACGTTCATTTTTAGCAGCTCCCATCATATGTGACAAAGACTTAATGGGCTTTTTGGCTGTAGAGAATTATCAAGCTAGAATTTGGAGCGAAGGGGATAAAGCTTTTGTTAAAAGTAGTGCGACACTAATCTCCTTATTTGCCCAGTCGGAAAATTGGGAAATTAGAACTCAACAAATTGAGGAAGATGGTGAAATAATTAACCAAGTCGCTCGTGCTATTTATTCCCAGCAAGATTTGAAAGAAATTTTACAAAACTGCGGTGCTAGAATTTTAGAGAGATTAGATAGTCACCGCCTCTTGCTCTTACAGTACAATGCAGAATATAACAACTATCAAGTTTTTTATCAGGTTAGCTCCCCGAAGCTGGAGATTCGGTTTGTCAAATTAAACCTCAACCTTCTGCCAGAAATAGACATAGAACTTTTACAGAGTGCTAAACAAGCAATTAGTATTGAGAATATAGATGAAGAATTAAGGTTTGTTAATTGGCGCGTTGTTTTACAAAAAATTCATGTGCATTCTTTACTAATATGTAACTGTGTTCATGGTTCTAGACCAGATATTATCCTGGTTGTTTTAGATGAGACATATCGCTCTTGGACAAATATAGAAAGGGATTTTCTCTGGATGATCAGCCAATATTTTGGCACTCTGATTAAAAATACCCAAGTAAGTCTGAGCAACCAAGAAAACGAGAAAATTTCCCAAATATCCCAGGAATATTTTCATGTTTTGTTAGAGTCTGATAGTAGCATATCTGAAGTAGTAGCTCTGGAACAAATAGCATCTATTTTAGATTGTCCTCTAGCTCTATTAATATCTTGGAGTTCTTCTAGTCAAGACTTGGCAAAAATTACGCCAGTAGTGTTGAATGACCCTAGATTTAGCGTCGATACAGAATTTCCTCTAAATATTCATCTGGATTCTTTGATTCAGCAGGTACTATTAGAAAAAAGTTGCTTAGTTTTACATCGGGAAAATTTGCCATTAGAAACTAGACAATGGATAAGTCTACCTGAGAATGGACAAGTTTTTGTCATGTTATTAAATAAAGCTTCTTCTGACGAAATCAATACATCTGTAGTACTCTTGGCTAATGCTGGATATAGGATTTGGTCACAAAAAACTTTGCAAGCAGCAGAAAAATTGGTTTCTCAATTGGCTTTATGGCAACGCAAACAAAGAATGAGCCAATATTTATCATCTAAAACTGACAAATTGCAACAACTTAATTGGTATAAACATGGTCTTTTAGCAGAAATCTCTAGAATGTCGTCTCAGGTAATTCGTCAAATTCATGATTTAGGTATTCCCACTAATGATCTCACCCAAACTCGTTACAAGTTACTCATACGGCAATTAGATTTTATGACTAAGTCGATGAAAATTACCCTAAATCAAGAACAATGGGAGTTGCATATAAGTGGGGAAACTATGTTAATTACCAGTTTGATGAAGCGATCGCGGGACAGAGTAAATGCTATAGTGAATCAGCGACAACTCTGGATAGGTATACATGGTTTACGGGAGACCTTAGAAGAATGGGAATCGCGGCAGAAATCTATGGTCAATGGCCATCCCCCCTCGATCAGCAATCAATCTATCATGTCTATAGCAGGAGACATCCCCAAAATAGAGTTAGTGATGCATGAGTTATTATTTTCTGCTTGCAATCGCGCCCCTCATGGCGATCGCATCGACATTTGGTGTCGTCCCCTAGATACAAAGTTCCTAGAAATATCAATTATGGACAATGGAACTATTGACCCACAGCTTTTAGACCAATTGCACCCTAATGGGCCAAGAAATGTATCTACCCCCTCTAGTCTGACTAAGCCACCAGGTCTACACCTGATAATTTGCCAAAAAATCATGCGTCAGTTAGGCGGAGAGTTACAAATATACAAAGTGCCAGATGATCCTAGAGTGGTTAGTCGCCTAGTATTACCTTTAGCCATCAGCAACTCTACAGGTTAATATGATAGGGTTTAATCGAGAATCAAGCTGAGATTTAGCGTATATCCATGACCCTCAATATTCAACCTAAACTAATTATTCACGGTGGTGCTGGCAGTTCTCTCCAAGGGAAAGGAGGCTTAATTAAAGTACGTGAATCACTTCATAGGATAGTCTCCGAAGTTTATACTCTCTTATTAGCAGGTGAAACTGCTAAAACATCTGTAGTTCATGGCTGTAAATTACTAGAAGATGATCCTCGCTTCAATGCTGGTACTGGTTCTGTGCTGCAATCCGATGGACAGGTGCGCATGAGTGCTGCTTTAATGGATGGAGATATACAGCGGTTTAGTGGTGTAATTAATGTCTCACGGGTGAAAAATCCCATTGAATTGGCGCAGTTTTTGCAGGTTTGTGCGGATAGAGTATTATCTGATTTCGGTTCGCTAGAATTAGCTCGTCAGCTACAAATTCCTAGCTATGACCCTTTGACCGATATACGTCTACAAGAATGGATAGAAGAGCGTCAGGGTAATTTCCAAAAAACTATGGCGGGAGTAGTGTCGGAATTGAACGAGACGAACACTGATCCAGAAAGTCATAGAGAAGATAATGCAGGATATGGCACTATTGGTGTTGTGGCGTTGGATGGTTATGGAAAGTTAGCTGCTGGAACTTCTACTGGTGGTAAAGGCTTTGAGAAAATTGGACGAGTTAGTGATTCTGCTATGCCTGCTGGTAACTATGCAACATGTCGGGCTGCCGTTAGTTGTACTGGTATTGGAGAGGATATAATTGACGAATGCTTGGCAGCCAAGATTGTCATTCGGGTGACTGATGGTATGTCTTTACCACAAGCTATCCAACGTTCCTTTACAGAAGCCGACAAAAATCAACGTGACTTGGGAGCGATCGCTTTAGATGATCAAGGTACCATAGCTTGGGGTAAAACCAGCCAAGTTTTACTAGCAGCGTACCACAATGGGGACAACATAGGTGATACATTAGAATGGCATGACAGTAGTGGATTAATTGGTTACTGCTAAATATTGGTCAATTGTCCATCCTCTTTTAGATAGATAAAATGCAAAATTTAGGCTGAAAATGCAGACAAATGGAGTATTACCAAAAATTTCACTAGCAGCAGCAGCCTAAAAAAGCAAAATGTATTAGAATCGATAAAAATCTCTTTGAAGTAAATTTGACAAAGGGATCAGAAAAATAATGAGGGGAGAAGCTTAGTGTCTAGAAACCAACCTAAGCAGAATGTGCTTCAGCGGGTCTTGCATCTGGAACCCAAAGATGTTGATAGTAATTTGATCTTGCATCTACAACAGATGTTAGAACAGAGAAAGTATCGACAGGCGCTGGAAGAAATTAAAAAATATCAGCGATCGCACCCTGATATTAAATTAAAAGCTCAAGAAGCAGAGATTTGGTGTTTACGAGGTCAGTGGGAATTTGAAAAAAAAGATTTTAAACAGGCTGAACAATCGCTTAGGCGCAGTTTAGAGATAGCACCAGTGAAAGAAGCTTTCTATTGGCAAATTAGGTGTTTGCTGCAATTGAATCAGATAGATACAGCTATAAAGTTAGCTAAAGATGCTTTTGTCACTGAAAAACTGAGCGCAGAAGAAAACATCTATTATCTGAAACTACTTTTACTTAAAGGTGAGATTTCCACAGTCACACAACTAATCGACCAGCAACCTCAAAAATTTAGTCCAAAGCATCTCGATTGGGTTAAGGGAGTGCTTAAGCTAAAGCAGGGTAATACAGAAGATGCTTTAGCTCTTTTTCAGGAAATCAACAGCCCCAACACACCTGGAGATGCACCAGAAGCTTGGGTAATTTATACACAGCAGATCAGTGATAACTTTGAAGCTGCTGCTCATAGTTTAGCCAATCATTTCTCCGAATATGAGGAAATGATCATTTTCCACCAACTATTAGCTTATCAACAAGCAAAAACTGGAAAATTAATCACCAGATCGCCAGAACTAACTTCTTTAGACAAGACTACCCAGGAAGCTATCACAACATTACATCTGTGGCAGGAAGTCAAAGATGAAGATTATTGTAGCGCAGCACAATTGCTGTTAAAAATGGAGCGACGGACCAAACAATACCCTGAATTGGCAAGTTTACGTCCGAATTTACTCATTTTGGCAGGTCAGCAAGCACTGAACGAAGAAAAAACAGAACTAGCAGAAATGTTCTGGCGGACTGTGATCGCGGAAGAGGCTTTTGATCCACAAGTAGCAGTGAACTTGTTAAAAGTTCAACGGATGCATGATTATTCTAATCAAGAACGTCAGCAGCTGTTAAATCGTTTTTTCCCCTGGTTAGAAAAAGAAGCTAAACTACATCCTGAAGAATGGTCAGAGGCTAGATATAAATCAACTTTAGCTCATCTGCACTGCTTAATGGCAGACAATTTCATGTCTATGGATCGTCCTAAAGCAGCCGTGAAAGAGGTAGAAAAGGCAGAACGTATCCTACCTGCATTTTGTGAAGCTATAGCTCGCAGAGGACTCATAGCCTATATTGAGAACAATTCTCGGGAAGCAATTAATTTATTAACTGAGGCACTAGAAAAAGGAAGTCGGTTTTCCGAAGCTTATTTTACCTTGCTGGAAGCCTGCCAAGAATTAAACGATAAACGAGCACATAACGACGTGCGCCGTCGTTTTGGCCAATACTTTGGCGACTTAGAAGTGGAACCAGAGGTTGAAGTAATACCCTGGAAGGATGCTTTATCGGCACAAAATTACTCAACATTTAGTTGTCTAGCCCAAACTAAAGATCAATCAGACCCTCCTTTAGTGGCTTGTCGCATTTTTGCCGATGCAACTAAAGGAGTACCCAACTCTGGTGGTAAAGTGTCCCTGACTCAAGCAGAAGCGACTAAACAATGGGATACCCTTCTGCAAGGATTATCAGAAAATGATCAAATTCCGGTTTTACAAGCCATAGCTATTTCCATTCACCGATTTGCCAAACGCGAGAAAGGTATCGCTGGTTTACTGACTAAGTATCTGCAAAAACTCGACTCGTTGTCAGCAGAGCATCCCGACGCAAAAATTGCCTATCTGGTGATCTTAGCTATTAAGGAGAATAACTCAGATAAATTGGCCAAACCTCTAGCTAAGTATCTGTCTACCATACCTCAACCCGGAAATGCCTTAGCCAATATACAAATCCAAGCACGTTGTTTTGGTCTAATTAAGAGCTTAGTTCCTTATCTAGAAAAATATCTACGGGAAGAAACACAAAATCCCCTGCTTTTATTAGCCAAGGCTACTACATATCCAGTAACTGATCCAGAATATGCTGAATTAAAACAACAAGGATTTGAATTGGCGCGTCGCTTACAAGATGCTCAAGCATTAAGAGCATTTCGTGAGGAACAGACATTTCTGGATAATCAAACAACTAAAAAGTTCCTCCGAGATCCAGATAAATTGGCAAATATGGATGAATCGGAGTTAGATGAGTTTATGGAGAACATGATCCGCGAAATGCTAGCTGGTAGGTTATCTCCATCTGAAATAGAGCGGATGATCCCAGAAATTAAACAAAAGATGCTGAATGAAATGCCTGATTTTCCCGAGTTTTATGATGATGATGATGATGATGATGAAATTGACTTCGCTAGTTTGTTTAGTAGGACTTCATCTAATTCTAAAAAGAATAAAGGGCGAAACAGAGGAGGTTTTCAGGAATTGTTGTGAACCAGGTGATAAATAGTACAATTATAGCTTGATTTAGTTTTTTTCCATAAGTTATGGCTTCCCACTACGAGGTTTTAGGCGTTTCCTCTGGGGCTACCCTAGAAGAAATTAAAACAGCTTATCATGCTAAATTGCGCGAATTCCCTGCTCATACTTATCCTCAGGAATTCAAAGAGATTAGGACTGCTTATGAAGCACTGCGCCGAGGTGAAACAAAACAATATGAGGATTTTTTCCAACTTCGTCCCCTAGAAATGGAGCTAGATCCAAATCTATTGCAGCAAGTACATGACAAAGCGATCGCTCACTTGGAAATCAGCCTAGATACTCTTATTCGTGCTACATTTTGACCAATGAACATTGATTCAACCACTTTATTTGCGTTTGCTCAGTTTTTTCAGTATCTGGAGTCAGAACAGGTATCCCCTGAATATTTAGCTGAACCACCTGAATCTGTTAATGTGTATGATACTTATCAAACGGTGGCGGAATGGACAGCCTTACGTCACGAAGTTAAGCAACAGGGAAAATTACTCCGCGCCTCCCAAGATAAGCTCGATCAAGCATTATCAGCACTCTCTAGCGATCGCGAGCAGGCGCAGAAAAATCTGGAAGAGAGCCAGAAGCAAATCACAGAGCAGTTTGAGCACCAACAAGAAAAATTGCTACGAGATTTACTTGGTATTGTGGATGCTTTAGATCGGGCTTGTAATTATTGGCAAGAGGAAATAACACCCTCACCTACTATTACTACTACTACTCCCAGGTCTACACCACAAAAGACTTTCTGGAATACTCTGCGAGAGTGGTTTGTCGCCGAAGATCCAGAAGTCCCGCAACCTGAAATATCTCAAAAGCCTACTGTCAACACGGCTATCAATGAAATCTTAACTAGTCATTTAGAGGGAATACAGCTAATTAAGAAATCCTTCCTCGAACTGCTGCGATCGCGCAAAGTCGTACCAATTGAATCTGTCGGTAAACCATTCGATCCCCAAAAGATGTATGCTATTGGGCGTGAGAAAAGCGCAGATAAAAGTGAAAATACAGTCATACAAGAAGTTGTAACAGGCTATTTATGGGGTAATCGTGTCCTGAGAGAAGCGCAAGTAATTGTCGCCCTCCCATATAGTAAGTCTGAAGAATTTTTATCTGAGGGTAAATAAAGGTAAATTTGTAAATTACGGGAGAACAAATAATTTATGAGAGCAGTAGGAATTGATTTAGGAACTACTAATTCAGAAGTAGC
>Ga0116226_10004049_pt1 | contig 12936 bp, 13 predicted proteins | sample S1TSphfallax_FD_89692 | JGI IMG/M metagenome (GOLD analysis project Ga0116226, IMG submission 89692) | Host-associated microbial communities from peat moss isolated from Minnesota, USA - S1T2_Fa - Sphagnum fallax MG | ecosystem: Host-associated > Plants > Peat moss > Unclassified | place: USA... | reverse complement strand
CTTGTTCGCGGTATTGTCCGCGGGATCCATGGATCCCGCGGACAATACCGCGAACAAGTCGTGGCAGCGGGACGTAGGCTTTGAGGTGAATTGTCAACACGCCCTACTCCAAATTTTTTAATTTCTCACTCGCCAATTTTGCCGCTTGAGTATTTGGATAATCTTGTTTAATTTTTTTAAATTCTATGCGTGCTTGCTTGGTATTTCCTTGCATTAAATAAGCAAGCCCTAATTTATATAATATATCTGCCGTTTTAGTATGCTGCACATCACTCTTAGTAGCTATTTTAAACTGCAAAATAGCTTTATCAGGTTGATTTTTCAACAGATAAATATTTCCTAGCCAATAGTATGCGTTAGCGATATTTGTATCATCGGGATAAGTATGAATGAATTTCTGCAATGCACTTTTTGCTTTATCGTAATTTTTAGTTTTCAACAATGCATACGCTGCTTGATAAGCTTTTTGCCCTTTATCCTCAGCAGTAGACACATCAGCAGTGTTACTTCTGTTACTATCGTCTTTTACACTAGCTAATTTTTTACTCGCTACTGAACCAGAATGTTCTTCCTTTTGATGAGACAAATCACTCAACCGTTGATCTAAATCACTATATTGACTTTTTTGTTCGTCCTTTAAAATTTTAATATCATGTGTCGCTACTTCCAGTTGACCTTGCAAATCTTTTACTTGCTGGGTAATTGTCTCAATTTGTTTAAGCAAATCTGTTTGATTGCGCACTTGGCGCTCAAGTTTTTCGACGCGTTGGCCGACTGACATACCGCTTGACGCCGCAGTTGAAGAAGATGACGTACTACTATCATCTTCTTCAACTGGGGTCTGTGCATATGAAGAAATACTAACAATTAAAAATATGAGAACAAACCAAAATCGCATCATAATTATTTTTTCTCATAGACTAATTCAACACGTCGGTTTAATTGATAATCTTCTTCAGTATTGCCAAATGCCACTGGTTTTTGTGCACCCAAGCTCACCACTTTGGTTTGATTAGCCGCCACTCCATTCATCTTTAAAGCTTCAGCAACACTTCTGGCTCGACGCTCACCTAAAGCAATATTATATTCGCGACTACCTTGGCTATCCGTATGCCCTTCCAAACGTACTTTAGCACCAGGATGACTGCTTAGATATTTGGCTTGAACTTCTAATGATGGGCGATCAGACTCATGCACACTACTACTATCAAAATCAAAGTAATAAATCTGATTACAACCAGGCTTTAATGCATTTCCTTTGCCACTACCAAAATTTTCCTCATCGCCAATGCCACTGCTTCGAATGCTTTCTTCATTATAAGAATTAGGATTCTTTGCTTTATTATGACCCGCCGTTGCGCAAGCAAACAGTGTTAAGCACATTAGCGTAATCAAACAGCATTTTGAAAATTTTAAGATCTGCATGTAAAGTACCTCCGGTTAAAAATAATTGGCAAAAGCCCTACCCCTCTCCGTGAGGCCGTCATTGCGAGGCTTGCGCTGTTTGCAAGCCGCGGCAATCCAGAAAAGAAATTTAAGCATTTTTACTGGATTGCCACGCGCATCCTACGCTCGCAATGACGGCCTCACTGGAGGACTGAACTTTTATAATAATTGGCATAGCATAAGTGGATTAAGGGTTTTGCTCAAGCTTTCCCCCATGCTGGATCCTGTATATCCCCTTCAGTGGCCGGGAGAACTAACCTTACCCGACCATCACTTGAAACAAGACTTAAAATCCTTTTCCCATCCAAACGGGTCTCATAAAGCACCATACTACCATTCGGCGCAAAAGTAGGCGAAGTATCATTGCCTGAGTTGGTTAAAGACTGCATAGTCCCAGTGGCGACATCCTGAATGGCAATATTGTAAGCGCCACCATTGCCGTGAATCATGACAATATGTTTACCATCAGGCGAAAAAGACCCTCTAGCATTATATTTCCCATCATAAGTAACACGCTCTACTTGTTTACCAGATAAATCGACTTTATATAGCTGTGGCCCACCACCACGATCAGAAGTAAAAAGAATTGAGCGCCCATTTGGATGCCAATTTGGCTCGGTATCAATTGATGTTCCTCCCGTTATCTGACGAAGTGATTTGCTATCTAAATCTAAAACATAAATTTTCGGACTGCCTGATTTTGAAAGCACCACTGCAAGTTGCCTGTCATTAGGAGACCAAGCAGGTGCGCCATTAATTCCCGCAAAACTGCTGATCACGCTGCGACTACCGCTAGCAACTTGCGCTACATAAATTTGCGCTTGATGATTCTCAAAAGAAACGTAGGCAATTTGTTTGCCATCATGTGACCAAGCAGGCGACATGATCGGCTGAGAAGAAGCTAAAATAGACCGCGGTTTATACCCATCTGCATCAGCAACTTCTAACAGATAACGAATTGGCTCTCCTTCTTGATGGCGTGTCACCACATAAGCAATTCGCGAAGAAAATGCACCTTTTTCACCAATTAGTGCTTGATAGATAAGATCACTAATATGATGTGCTAGTCGACGAAGATTTTTTCCATCTACGCTACTATAGGTTTCCTTAAGTAATGGCACACTTTGATTCTTCACCACATCAACTAATGCGAAATTAACACGATAATGAGAAGCATCAATTGGTGTTACCTCACCTACCACCACATTATCCGTCTGTGCTTGTCGCCACATTGAAGCAACTACGTCTGATGGAATGTGTGGTTGACTCGGCATTTCTTGATTATTTAATACTTTAAATCGACCGCTATTGCTTAAATCACTTTTTACAATTGCTGCGATGTCAGTCGATGCATCACTATCTTCTTGATGCGCAAAAGGAACAATGGCAATAGGCAAAGCATGATTAACACCTCGCGTTAACTCTAAATCTAGAGTCGCAAAACATGGCGTGGTTGAAAATAATAGAAGCGATAAATATAGAATTTTTTTCATAAAAGCCTCTCAGTTGAGCTTGCTTACATTTGATTTGCCTACTGCAAAAAGCATAAGATTTGCTAGAATGCTACCAAATTTTCGTCAAATACGATCTGTGGTATTCTCCTCAAATTTAGTAGCATTCTAGCTAAATTTCCGCTTTTTTCGCTACGACAAATCAAATGTAAGCAAGCCCTAGTTACTCAGCTAAAATCCCTTCCGGCCGCACAGTTAAATTAAATTCACGAAACTCATTAAACAAACCAGCATTCTCTGGCACTGGTAAAGGTGAAGCTTTATAAATTGCTGCCTGGGCTGAATGATCTAAAGCAGCATCGCCACTTAACTTGATCAGCCTCACACTCATGACTACTCCACCCGGCGCTACCCGCACTCTTAACCGACATTCTAACCCTTTTTTTAAATTTTCCGGCACAATCCATCGATGGCTAATTGCAGAAATAATTAAGCTTTTATAACGATCAATCTCTTTATTATCAATACTCGATGAAGAAGTATTTGCTTTAGTTGTCGCTCGAGCATTCCGTGTATTCGATTTCTCCACTGAAGATGCTGTTAGATCTTGCTGTAATAGTTGCTCAATTTCTTTTTGGCGTTTCTTTGCTATCCGTGCTTTTTTTTGCTGTTGTTCTTTTTCAAGTTGTTGCTGTATTTCGGCTTGAAGCTTTTGTTGTTGTTCTTTCTCAAGCTGCCTTTGCTGCTCGATAGCTGCCTTTTCCGTACGCTTAGTTTCTGCCAATAGCAACGCTGTTTCAGCTTCTGTTTGCGTCTCTGCGATATGCTCAAGCTTTTCCGGTTGCTGTGGTTCAATCTTAGGTGATTGTTCTTGTGGCAGTGATTCTTGCTGTGGCAAAGAAGCTGGTTTTTGCTCAACTAATGGTTGTTGTGCTGACGCAGGCGCACTAACTGGCTGCATAGTGGGCATTTCTGTCACCAGCGTCGCTTGTACTATGTCGGGAGATGATGAAGTATGAGCCGCATCATCAAAATTAAAGCGAAATAAAAAAGCTAGCAATAAAACAAGATGAACTGCTATCGCAAAAGCAAATGGTCGACGATAATTTAATTCTGAGGGATTTTTCATCACATCGCACAAAAAATTTATTGAAAATCCTGTTTTTTAAATGGTTACTAATTTTTTCCTGGTGGCGGCTCCGTAATTAACCCAACACTTTTTGCGCCTGCTTGTTGTAACAGCACCATAGCGGTCATAATTTTGCCATAATTAACTCGGTTGTCGCCTTTAACAAATACCGGTTGCTCTTGCCCTTGTTGCTTAGCATTGGCAAGCTCGCTCTGTACACGCTGTGAAATTGCTTGAGGGTCCAAAGGTTGGCTTGGATTTTCCGCTATATTTAGATAGTAATTTCCCTGTGCATCAACAGAAACAATTAACGGCTCCTTATCCTTAGGAGTCAATGGCTTTGCTTTAGCTTGTGGCAAATCAACATTAACACCTTGACTCAGCAAAGGCGTCGTCATCATAAAAATCACCAGCAATACCAACATTACGTCGATATAAGGAACAACATTAATTTCTGCGATAGGCCTTCTTTTTACTGATTTTATCGGAACATTCATATATACCTCTCTGAAACAAGGTTTGCGGTTTTTTTCATCTCATTTTACATCGAAATTTTAATGTTCTTCAATCGAAAAACCTCGAAATACAGGGAGTATTCCTGCGGTTTTTCTCAATCAGAACATTAAAATTTCTTGTAACCTGAGCGAAAAAATCCCGCAACCCTTGTTTCAGAGAGGTATACTATTCCCACTATGCGTTTTACGATAGAGAATGCTAGAAAGCTCTTCTTGAAATGTGTTGTATTGATTTAGTAATCGTTCAACTTGGTTTGAATAGCGATTATAAGCAATGACTGCAGGAATTGCGGCAAACAATCCCATAGCTGTTGCAACTAGCGCCTCTGCAATACCTGGCGCAACCATTGCAATAGTGGCCTGCTGTGTTGCTCCGGTTAATGCTTGAAAAGAAGTCATAATACCCCAGACAGTGCCGAACAATCCTACATATGGACTAATTGAACCCACCGTAGCCAAAAAAGATAAATGCTGTTCGAGCTTATCTGCTTCTTTTGAATAAGCAATTCGCATTCCTCGTTGTGCACCTTCTATAATTGCTGCTGGTTGAATGCTAGGTTGCTGTTTAAGTCTGGCAAATTCTTTAAATCCTGCAAAAAAAATAGCTTGTAATCCTGCTGTTACTGCTTTCCCATTACTAGCTTGCGTATATAACTTACCTAAATCGATCCCCGACCAAAATTGATCTTCAAATTCCAAGATAGCGGCTCGAGCTTGTTTTAATACCAACTTGCGCTGAAAGATCACTGTCCAAGAAATAATGGAAACCGCTAATAAAATGAGCATCACTAGTTTAACCACTATTCCGGCATTCATAAAATAACTAAAAATAGATGGATCATTCGTCATACACGGTCTTCTCCAAATTCAAATGAACGTTGTTGCAAAGCGGAAGTCGGGACTGCTATTCCGAAATGCAAATAAGCCTGTTTAGTAGCAACACGTCCTCTTGCCGTTCTCGCCATAAAACCACGCTGAATCAGATAAGGTTCTACAACATCCTCAATGGTATTACGCTCTTCACCGAGCGCTGCGGCCAAACTTTCGATCCCCGTAGGACCACCATCAAATCGTTCAATCAGCGCCAGCAATAATTTTCGATCTAACATATCAAATCCATGGATATCAACATCTAATAAATCCAAAGCGCGCTCCGCAATGATTTGATCAACGCTTCCTTCTGCCTTAACCTCTGCATAATCTCGTACACGCCTTAGTAATCTGTTAGCAATACGTGGCGTACCACGTGATCGTTTAGCAATTTCTTCTGTGCCGGTCTCATCAATTGGCACGCCCAGAATACTGGCTGAACGCTCCACAATTTTTTTAAGTTCAGCGACTGCATAAAATTCAAGTCGAGAAACAATGCCAAAACGATCACGAAGTGGTGAAGTTAATAATCCAGCTCGCGTTGTTGCACCTACTAAAGTAAACGGTGGCAAATCAAGCTTAATAGAACGTGCAGCAGGCCCTTCACCAATCATAATATCTAACTGATAATCTTCCATGGCAGGATAAAGAATCTCTTCAATTGCAGGATTTAATCGATGAATTTCATCAATAAATAAAACATCACCCTTTTCAAGATTAGTTAATAATGCAGCTAAATCACCAGCACGCTCAAGCACCGGCCCTGAAGTTTGTTTCAAATTAGCACCCATTTCATGGGCAATAATATTCGCTAAGGTAGTCTTCCCAAGACCTGGCGGCCCAAAAATTAATACATGATCTAAAGCCTCTTGCCGATTGAGCGCTGCATGAATAAATATTTCAAGCTGATTGCGTACATTTGGCTGGCCAATATAACTAGCCAATTTTTTAGGGCGAATAGCATCATCAGCTTTATCATCTCTTTGGAAATGTGTATTCACTAATCTATCAACTTCGATTCTATCAGCTTCGATCATTGACTCATCCTCTTAAGCGCTAAACGAATCATCTCTTCGACAGTATGGTTTTCAGCATCAACCTGATTAAGCGCCCTACTAGCTTCCTGTGGTTTATATCCTAATGTTACCAACGCGCTAATTGCATCCTGCAGTCGTTTATGTGGCAAAGAAGCAGTAGTATTTGTAACAAATTCAGTCGACACCGGTGGTAATTCAGTATGCCAATCGGTTAAACGATCGCGCATTTCAATAATCAAGCGTTCTGCCGTTTTTTTACCTACCCCAGGTAAAGTAATCAGCCTGGCACTATTTTGCTCCATCACACAATAAACAAATTCATTGGGATCAATACTCGATAAAATGGTTAGCGCAAGTTTAGGGCCCACACCATTGACCTTAATTAAGGTGCGAAATAAAGCTCGTTCGCTTTCATCAACAAAACCATAAAGTTGTTGCGCATCTTCTCGCACAACAAAATGGGTATACAACACCACCTGTTCGGCAATATTCGGCAGCCGATAAAAAGTCTGCATAGAAGCTTGAAGCTCATAAGCAACATCTCGAACATCTATCAATAAATCAGGTGGTTTCTTTTTGAGTAAAACACCACGCAATTGACCAATCATCTAAGTCGCCCTCTTTTTATTCGCTTTCTGGTTGTTAATTGTTTAAAACTCAGCCGTGAGTGTGCATGACAAAGCGCAACAGCTAAGGCATCTGCCGCATCCGCTTGTGGCACGCCAGATAAGTTGAGTAAATATTTTACCATATGCTGAACCTGTTCTTTTTTCGCCGCACCAAATCCGACAACAGATTGTTTAATTTGTCTTGCGGAGTATTCAGTAATGGGCAAACAATGTATAGCAGCCGCCACTATGGCCACGCCTCGTGCTTCACCTAATTTTATCGCGGAATTTGGATTACGATGCATGAAAATTTGTTCAATACTCACTTCAACTGGCTGATAGGTAGTAATAATTTCGGTTAATCCGGCAAAAATTTGCTTAAGATGTTGGCCTGAGTGATGTTTATTTACTTTAATGCAACCACTGGCTAAATAAGTATTTTTCTGTGCCTCAGTTTTTATAATGCCATAACCAGTAATTCGTGATCCAGGATCAATGCCTAAGATAACAGTCATTTATTTCTTCTCTTTTAGAGCCTGTGCAAAATCTCTAAGGAGTATATACTATTTCAACAATCATTAAATGTAGTTCACCCCGTGAGGCCGTCATTGCGAGCGCAGGATGCGCGCGGCAATCCAGCAAAGAAACTAAATATTTTTACTGGATTGCCGCGGCTTGCAAACAGCGCAAGCCTCGCAATGACGGCCTCACGGGGGAGGCTGAGCTTTTACAACGAGAACTTTTGGTAGCATTGAACAAGTCTGGGGTAAGTAGCTACCATTAAATTTTTTCAGGAAATATCTAAATGTTTGAAATTATCGCTGCCTGGTTTCGCCGTTATTTTTCTGATCCACAGGCCGTCACTTTAATATGCTTATTAGTCGGCATTATTTTTATTTTAACTACCCTGGGGCATATTTTAGCGCCAGCTTTAGCAAGTCTAGTCATTGCTTATTTGTTACAAGGCATTGTGGTTCGCCTGGAACGATTAAAAATTCCTCACTCCTTAGCGGTCATTTTAACTTTCTCGCTATTTGTTGGACTGTTAATTTTTGCACTATTAGGTTTCATCCCTCTATTATGGGAACAAGCTAATCATCTTATTAACCAATTACCACAAATGGCGAATCAAGGGCAGCTTCTGCTAGGAAAATTAACGACTACTTATGCCAACTATTTTATCCCAGATAATCAGATGCAAAATTTTCTGTTTGCATTCAAAAATGATTTTGCTAAATTTGGTCAATTGGTTTTATCCGCTTCAATAGCCAGTATTCCTACGGTATTAATGCTAGGAATTTATTTCATTTTAGTTCCCATGATGGTGTATTTTTTTCTGATGGACAAACAAGTACTACTCAATTGGGCAAAAAATTATTTTCCTAAAAACCGCAGCATTATTCGCAAAGTATGGTTTGAAGTAAATCAACAAATTGGTAATTACATTCGCGGCAAAGTACTAGAAATCATTTTGGTTGGAGTCGCTTGCTATGCATTTTTTGCCTGGATTCATCTCCCCTATGCCATGCTACTTGCTGCACTAGTAGGAATCTCAGTGATTATTCCTTACATCGGCGCAATTATTGTCACCATTCCGGTAGTATTAGTAGGAATTTTCCAATGGGGTTGGCATGCGCAGTTTGCCTATCTGATGATTGGTTATACTATTTTAGTAATTCTTGATGGCAATATTCTTGTACCTTTGTTGTTTTCGGAGGCAGTTGATCTACACCCTGTTGCGATTATTCTAGCCATTTTATTTTTTGGCGGCCTATGGGGATTTTGGGGGGTGTTTTTCGCCATTCCTATTGCGATTGTTGTAAAAGCAGTGTTAGGAGCATGGCCAAAACCCGTGGAATCTTCGCATGCACGATAACGCTTTCTACATCTATAAAAGATTACTACTATTTGCCCGCGGGCAATGGCGTGCAATTTCTTTAGGTATCATCGGTACTATTATATCTGCTAGTGCTGATGCCGGCTTTATTTACCTATTAAAACCGCTGTTAGACAAAGGATTTATTGCCCGAGATCGTCTATTTATTACTTGGATTCCGTTGATTATCTTGGTTGGATTTTTGTTACGCAGTGGCGCACATTTCATGTCTGAATATTACATGGCTTTTGCCGGCCGCAATGTTGTCATGCGCTTTCGTCAAAAATTATTCAATCACCTCTTACAGCTACCCACTTATTTCTATGATAAAAATAGTTCTGGCGAACTATTATCAACAATTATTTACGATGTTGAACAAGTAGCCAAAGCCAGCACTGACGCTTTGATCACGGTAGTGCAAGAAACTTTTTTCATTATTGGCCTTTTAATTGTCATGTTTATCACCAGTTGGCAACTCTCTCTGTTATTTTTGATTTCAGCACCTATTATTGGCTGGATCGCACGCTATTCGAGTCGGCGCATGCGTAAACTGAATTTAAACGTGCAAGCTTCTATGGGCGGCTTAACCCATGTCGCCGAAGAAGCTATTGAAGGTCACAAGGTCATCAAAACTTACGGCGGCCAAACTTATGAAAGTCAAAAATTTAGCCAACTTGTAAAAGACAATTGTAATCGCGAAATTAAAGTGGTCGTCACCAAAAACTTGGCAGGTACTGGTGTACAGCAAATGGCTGCTATCGTAATTGCACTAACTGTTTATCTAGCTGCAGCACAAATCACCCACATTACTGCTGGCAGTTTTACTTCGTTAATTTCTGCAATGATGGCGTTATTAAAACCGCTGCGAAACTTAACCACCGTGAACAGCACAATTCAAAAAGGCATTGCTGGTGCAATGAGCATTTTTAAATTACTTGATAAACAACCAGAACAAAATAGCGGCAAAAATCAATTAATTCACGTTAAAGGCAAGTTGCGATATCATCAGGTCAGTTTTAATTATCCAAGTCAACCTCGAAAAGTACTTGAGGAAATTGATTTTACTATTGAATCTGGTCAAACTATTGCATTAGTAGGACGCTCGGGTAGCGGTAAATCAACTTTAGTTAGCTTATTGCCCAGATTTTATGATCACTATAGTGGAATCATTTCTATTGATGATCAAAATATTTTATCGCTAGAATTAAATAATTTACGCAAACAAATTTCGATTGTTTCTCAGCAAGTAACTTTATTTAACGATACAATTTTTCACAACATTGCTTATGGAAAATTAAGTCAAGCCTCTGAAGCTGAAGTCATTAAAGTAGCAAAACTAGCGCATGTGATGGAGTTTGCCATGCAATTTCCAGAGGGTCTTGCAACTAAAATTGGTGAAAATGGCGTGATGCTTTCCGGCGGCCAGAGGCAACGCATTGCAATTGCAAGAGCATTATTAAAAGATGCGCCTATCCTTATTTTAGATGAAGCCACTGCTTCATTAGATGTAGAGTCAGAACGTTATATTCAATTAGCGCTTGATAGCTTAATTAAAAATCGTACTACATTAGTAATTGCACACCGGCTTTCAACCGTTGAAAAAGCAGATAAAATTATTGTGCTTGATAAAGGCAATATTGTTGAGTCAGGCGCTCACCATGAATTACTTGCCGCAAAAGGGCTGTATGCTTACTTATATAATATGCAATTTAAAGATCAGGATGACTTATGAACCGCCATTATATATACACCTTAATCCAAAATACCTGGTATAAAGAATCTCGGCTAAGGTTTTTTTTACGGCCCTTCTCAATTATCTTTGGCTTTATTGTTTACTTGAGAAAAATTCTCTATCAAAAAGGATTTAAAAAAATCACGCGGTTTAACTGCCCCGTTATTGTAGTTGGCAACATCACCGTTGGTGGAACTGGCAAAACACCGGTAGTCATTGCAATAGCAAAATTTCTTCAAGAAAAAGGCTATCAACCAGGCATCATTCTACGTGGTTATAAAGGCAAGTCTAAACAACCACAATTGGTAGCAAAAGAAAGTGACCCTAGTATAGTTGGCGACGAAGCTGTTTTACTTGCAAGACGGACAAATTGTCCAGTAGCTATCTGCGCTGATCGAACAGCAAGTACCGATTTGCTCCTTAAAAACAATCTTTGCGACATCATCATCAGCGATGATGGCTTGCAGCATTTCGCTTTAGGTCGAACGATTGAAATTGCAATGATCGATGAGGAGTTAGGATTCGGCAATGGTTTATTATTACCCGCCGGCCCTTTAAGAGAACCAAAAAGCCGCTTAGATACCGTAGACTTTTGTATTACTAATGTCAAAGAGGATGAAGTAAAATTAAGTCGGCTTTCAAAGAAAGAATTTTTGATGCAACTAATGCCTAATGGATTTATAAATTTAAAAACTAAAGAGCATATTTATGTTCCTGTAGAATTATATGGAAAAAGACTTCATGCAGTCGCCGGCATTGGTTCTCCAGCAAAATTTTTTCGCATGTTAAACGCAATAAAGCTTCTTTTTATTGAACATGAATTTCCTGATCACCATCCATTTAGCTTGCATGATTTTGAGTTCTTAAAAAGCCGCGAATACGAAGCAGTCCTTATGACAGAAAAAGACGCGGTAAAATGTGAATCTTTTGCAGATTACCGATATTGGTCTGTGCCAGTCATTGCCAGGCTATCTAAAGAATTTTACATCGAGTTATTAAAAAAGGTCCAACATCATGACAACAAAAGCAAACAACCTAATCTGGCTTGACTTAGAAATGACCGGTCTTAATACCACGACCGATCGCATCATTGAAATTGCCACCATTGTTACTGATGCATATCTTAATATTCTTGCTGAAGGTCCAGTACTTGCCATTCATCAACCAGAAGAAATTTTAGCTAATATGGATGACTGGAACAAAAAACAACACAAAAAAACTGGATTATTAACCAGAGTACGTAACAGTACGATAGATGAAGCCAGTGCAGAAGCAATGACTCTAGAGTTTTTAATCCAATATGTTCCTGAGAAAAAATCTCCTATGTGTGGCAATAGTATTTGCCAGGATCGACGTTTTTTATATCGTTGTATGCCAAAACTAGAACAGTTTTTTCACTACCGTAACTTAGACGTAAGTACCCTAAAAGAACTGGCAAAACGCTGGAACCCTGAAGTGTTCAATGGGGTAAAAAAGAACAACAAACATATAGCTTTGGATGATATTAAAGATTCAATTGAAGAACTGCAATTTTACCGCGAGCATTTTTTAACAGTTACCAGACCTAGTTAACCCACTATCACCAAACTGATTTATATTAAAGTTACTTGAGTTTATCCAGTTTATCTATTAAAGTTATAAACTAGATAAACTAAGATAAGATTTTTATAAATGGACCCTCTACTTAACCCTTTTTCTCCAGGCGCCGGTGCTCCACCCCCTGAATTAGCCGGTCGAAATGATATTTTGCAGCAAGCCTTAATGGCATTAGCAAGGATTAAGCGTGGCCGAGCTGAAAAAAGTGTCTTATTGATTGGGCTTCGTGGAACAGGGAAAACCGTGCTTCTCCATGAAATTTCTAAATTAGCAGAAAAAGAACATTATCAAGCCGTGATGATAGAAGCCCATGAAAGAAAATCGCTTCCAGAGATATTACTTCCGGAATTAAGAACAGTACTTTTTTCACTTGATGCAGGCGAAAAAATAAGCACTAAAGTTAAAAGAGCATTTAGTGTTTTAAAAAGCTTTGTATCCAGTGTTAAATTAAATTTTAAAGTCAGTGAAATTGATGTTGGAATAAGCATTAATCCTGAAAAAGGAACAGCAGATAGCGGGAATTTGGAAGCCGATCTAGCTCAAGTTTTTATTGCATTAGGAGAAGCAGCACAAGATCGTAATACAGCCATAGCAATTATTATTGATGAACTCCAATATTTAAATGAAGAAGAATTAAGCGCTCTTATTATGGCGATTCACAAAGTTTCACAAAAAT
>Ga0116226_10004047_pt1 | contig 12940 bp, 12 predicted proteins | sample S1TSphfallax_FD_89692 | JGI IMG/M metagenome (GOLD analysis project Ga0116226, IMG submission 89692) | Host-associated microbial communities from peat moss isolated from Minnesota, USA - S1T2_Fa - Sphagnum fallax MG | ecosystem: Host-associated > Plants > Peat moss > Unclassified | place: USA... | reverse complement strand
CTCCAAAAAAGAAACCACAAAGTAAAATCAACAACCTTTATTGATGTGTTCTTTAACCCACATGTATTCAAGTTGCCCAAATTGGCCCCCCCCCCCCCCCCACCCCCTAGTAGTGTGGTTTCACCCAACTAACTACCAGCTTGAGCATTTCCAAGTGTTTTTTAATGTAGTGGAAAATATTTTCGCTACAATCACCCAAGATTAAGTTATTGACTTCAATAATCATATATAAACAATTGATTTTCATATGGCTAATCACAAATATTTAGTTCACATTTTCATTCCACTTGTTGGGGCTAACCAATTTGTGTGCAAGGACTTTTTTAAACATCTATTATGAAAGTGAAAAGTCAATGTTTTATTACAATTGATATTTTCATCATTGAATTGGATCAATAATTTCTACATTCAAACATTGTGTATCCATAGTTTTGGATGTAACATGATGTTAAATTCTCTTTTTCCTTACATTTTGTTGTCATAAATAAACATTATTGTGAAGCAAAAAGTGTAAAACCTTTGAATGCCAACCTCTTAGATTTGCAAATGTGTTTCTTTAAGCTCACCATGAAGATTTAGGTGTCAAAGGCCATAGCCAAGCCATTTGATATTAATCTAATGACAAAGTTATGAATCACAATCTACAACAATGGCTTGTTCACTCGATAACCAAGTGAATACTTGAAATTTGTCGAGATTATAATGGTGTTAGTGCTTGGATCTGTAGAAAATGAGCAAACTTTTTCCACATTTGCATTCATGAAGGATAAATTTGATAAGAGCAAGACTATACTATTGTAATCAGACCAAATAAATATAGGGCAGTAGGTGGTGTGATGTCTAATCCAAGACAAGCTAGACAAAGTAAGTTTAATAGTTATAGGTTAGGTAAGATTAGGATTGTTAAATTGGAACTCAAAATAATTAAAGTAGGAAAGTTGAACATCAAGGAGGCTTTGGAGTTTTTTATAACAGTTGTTTTTCTTTTCCAAGGAGTATCAATTTGGGAGTATAGAGACAAGAAAGATAGAATAGTAGTATGAAATTAAACATTTTTGAAGACATACACAAAATTGCTAAACTATGAACTTGTATGTTTTGTTTTTTTGTAATTTTTTCCATGATCTATTGTTCCTTTCTTATAATTCTAATTGTTAGCACTTTGGTTGGTTCTACATCTTGATGGTCTCCATTAATAGCGAGTATAACATATTTTGTTGGCATTAAAAGATGTAAACCATAGACTAATTGGTAGGGTGTATAACATGTTGCCACCTTGTAAATAGTCCTATATGAAAACAAAATTATAGATAAATGTTCATCCCAATCTATTTTTTTTCATTAACCAACTTGGTTAATAATCTACCAATGATTTTCCTAGTATAGTTTGTTTGTCCATTTCCTCATGGATAATATGTAGTAGAACTAATATGCTTTAACAAAAATTGTTTTGTCAAATGTTTTATTGTGTCATTGATGAAATGTATTCCCTGATCTATAACTATGGTCAATGGACATCCAAATCTTGCTAGAATATACTCATATCAAAATCTAATTATAACTAGTATAGTATTGGTTTTGAGTGCCTTTTCCTCTACCCACTTAGTTACATAGTTTATAGTTACCAAAATGTATTTGTTGATTGTTAGTCTTCATGTTACTTTGATTGTACTTATAAAATCTAGACGCCACTTCATAAAAGGTTCCTTTAGAAGTGTTATTACCAACTTGGCCAAACTTTTTGTTTTGAGTCCTCCAATTTTCTTACAACTATCATAGCTTTTGCAAAAGTCATGAGTATCCTTGAATAAAGTTGGCCACCAATATCTTGCATCTAACATTTTCTTTACAGTAATATTTGTAACAAAATGTCCTCAACCAATCCTGAATGTAGCTCCTTCAAAACAATTTGTGCTTCTAAGGTGGTCAAACATCTATGCATTCTGTTGTCTTGTCCCACTTTGTACATAATTCCTTCTTTCAAAGTGAAATGTTTTTCCTTTTTCACCAACTTCTATTTTTGAACTAGGTTTAGAGTTTTTAGCGTTTGACCTGTCTTTCAATAGGTTTTTACTTCCTACATCCATATAGGTTCTATAGAAAATAATGATGCATCCATAGTCTAATCTAGGACACCCAATGAATTTGAACTGTTTGGTAATTTGGATAAAACATTAGCAATTACTTATGTTCTACAAGGTTTGTAAACTACTATGAACTCATACTCCAATAATAATAATAACCATCTTGTTATCCTTCTTGACACCTATGGTTTGTTGACCAAGTACACTAAAGCCATATGGTCTACATAAAAAACAAATTTGTTTCCCTATAAAAAATGTATGAACTTATGCAAACATAAGCCATTGTTAAAGCTTCTCTTTCTGTAATAATATAATTATGTTCTGCCTTATTGAACATTCTATAAGCATATATTATAGGCTGGTCATATTTATTAGTTGGGTTATGTGCCAACATTGCACCTACTATAAACAATGATGCATTTATGTGTGCATGAAACTCCAACTCCCAATTTGGAGGTAGTAGAATAAGTGTTTCCATGCACTTTCACTTATTTTGATCCCAAGCTTCTTAACATTTTGTGGTTTAAATAAAGAATTTTGTTTTCCTCGTCAGTTTGGTAATTGGTGCCATGATAAAGACAAAGTTCTTGATGAAACATCTGTAAAACTAAGGCATACCATTAAAAGTATGAATCTATTGTGGAATGGTAGTTACTAGCATGTTCACTATTACCTAAACCTTCTTAGGGTTTAATACTTTTCCTTCCTTAAAAACTATGAACCTTAAAATTAGTCTCAAAAATACCATAAAGGCACATTTCTCTAGGTTAAGATTGATTTTATATTCTTTACACTTTTGAAAGCAAAGTCTAAACTTCATCAAATGACTGTCCATATCATTGTAATTTGTGAAGTCATCCAAAAATATCTTCATGAATTTGTTTAAATACTGTTTGAAGGCTTTACTAACTAATTTTTTGAAAATTGGTGGCCCATTTTTTACACTAAATGGCATCACCATCCAAACAAAAGCTCCCCAATTTGTTACAAAAGTTGTTTTGTATTTATGCTTAGGGGTTATAAAAATTTGATGGTAATTTGAATATCCATTTAAAAATGATTAGGCTTCATACGTTACTACAATGTTCAGTAAAGGATAAGGATCTTTTTTGGTTGCCTTATTGAACTTCCTAAAATGCAGACAAATTTTCAATTTTCCATTCTTCTTAGGCACTACCACTATGGGTGATAACCATGTAGCTTCCTCTATTGGTTGAATAAATCTAATTGCTAATAGTTTGTCAATGTCCTATTTAATAGCTACAACATAATTAGGGTTCAATCTGTACCTTGTTTGACGTGTTGGTGGAATTGAAATATTTAACTCAATTTCATGTTAAACTAATTTTAGAGGTATACTTTTCATATTTTTGTAAATCCAAGCAAACATATCCTTGAACTCCTTAAGTAGCATCTAAAGCTCCTTAATCTTCTCCTTTGTCAATTGTGAATTAACCTTGATGTATTGTGGATTTGCTTTAATGCCAAGATTCAACTTAACAAACTGTTATTTTGCAGTAAAAAACCAACCTACTATTTGAAGATTATGTACATATATTTTTGCTAGTGTCTCATCCACTTGAATATCATCCTTAATGTGATGGCAATAGGTTTCTAGAAGAACCTTTTTTTCTAATGAAACCTTTAGTCTAACACAAAAGTCTTTTGACTTCATTGTTGAAAGCACCACTTTTACAATTGTTTGATCTAATATCCTTTGCTTTGGATCAAATTCCTCAATGCTTTTGATTTCTAACACTCCAACATTCAACAATGAAACTATTTCCTTTGAAAATGTAAATTTGTCAATTGAGAACAGTTTTGGTTCTATTTCAAAGATCATATCCTCCTCTTCATCTATTAACCTTTCCATCAAATCATAACAAATAAGTATTTGGGGCCTTTTGGTTTCTGCTCCTAATTTTTTGTTAATTGCTATTATTCTGATGTTCCATTACCTTGAATAGTAATGACATTGTTACCCTAGTCATGTGTAACCTTTCTATCTTTGAGCCAATGTTTTCTTAACAACATAGAATAGCTAGAATCTACCACATTGTTCTTCAAAATAGTAAACGTGGCTATATATGGAATACCATGAATGTGAATCCTCAAATTTTTGATGATTCCTAGAGGTTTGGTCATACTTTTATATGCCATTATGAAGTGGTATGGAATTGTCTTGGTTTGGGTAAACCTAACTTTGTTTTGAGGTTTTCTATTATATTATTCACACTTGCCCCTCCATTTATCAAAACATCTTCAACAATGTTCTTCCCAGCTTGTATTTGGATAACTGCCATCTGGTTATCGACCTCTATATCTGTTGTGTTTAGTTTAGAATGTGTCTCAACCATTATGGCTACATTAGGCTGTAATATCTGTTTAGTAACTATATTAAGTTTTTTTAGCTTCAATTTTTGCCACATATACTTTTTAAGATCTAGTGTTATCTTCAACAATTGATCTAACCTCAAAGTATAGGTAGTTTCTAACATCTATTTATTGATATTTTGGGATATTTGTTGCATAGGCATAACTTTGTTGATAGGATTAGTAGACAAACATTGTGATATAATTGATTTTGTGGACACCTTAGATTTTGGCAATCTTGCCCAATTTATACTCCATTGTGCTTTCTCCTTTGGAATCAAATTTTGTGGTGGGTCTTCTGCTTGCATCTCTTATAGAATCTTGACAAAAGATTGTTGTAGTCTCTGCTCCTCTTCTTAGTTGACAACAAAAAATTTCTTGATTGGCTCTTTATCCTTAAACACTTGTTTTTTAATAACCTTGCTCTTAGTGATGGCCATATTCACATCCACCATATGCACTAAAGGATTTGAAACCTTGGGTTCTACCACAACTTGTTTCTCTATTGGCTTCATTGTTTTATTTTTAAACATATTTTACATATCACTATACTTAAAACAATTTATGATCTTATGTCTAGTGTCACCACAAATATGATAGGAATACTTCATAGGCCACTTTACTTTAATTTGTTGAATAGTAACCTCAAAGATTATAAGAACATGGTTTTCCTTTCTTTTGTCGTTACATGTTTCAACATCATGATTTGTCTTATGACAATTTGTGCATTACATTCCTGTTTTCTTTTGGATTGTTTGAGATTTTTGAGTTAATATTGTATTATTATTATGTGGTACTAACAAATTACTTATCGCCTTTACTTTAAAAATTCCTTTTTCACAAACAAAAGTTGTTTCCTTATGTGGTTGCAAAGTTTTTCTTTTTGTACTTGATGTTGTTAAATGCAAATATGGTTATAATCTAGATCTGAAAATAGGAGTTAAGAAACTTTTTGTTGTCTTGTGTTCAAGACTATTGGCCAACTTTAATAATATTTCAAAATAGACTTTCGTTATTTCATTCTTCTCATGTTTCATGTTTTTCAACTATAGGTAAACTTTTCATCATTTTGAACTTTTCTATACCATTTACAAAAAGCCAATTGCAATTTTGTAAAAGTACAATTTGGGTAATTTTCTATATAATCGTTACATTAGTGAGACACAATATCTTTGAGGGTAAAACTAAATAGATTAATAATTTCAGCATCATCTATTTCACTATTTGTTTTAATAACAACTTTAAACATTCTAACATGAGCATCTAGGTCAGAATCCTTGACTATTTAGGATAGTTAAGTGGCCAACGATAAGGTGTGTTTGGTGGTAATGGTGGCTTGCATGGATTCACCATTAATAATCCAAAATATTTTGGTGGTCTCAGAGGACTTGGTGGTTTTGGTGGACCTAAGCTACCTCCTTTTGGATCTGATGGTTGATTAACAAAAATTCTATTCACTTCTCTAGGTATATCTTCATGCAAATTCACAAATTTTGTTCCCCCTGGAGTTTATGGTCTAGATTTAGCACCATCAACAATATGGATGGGTGTTAATATAAATATAACTTTAGTAACTATAATTATAGATTGGGGCATTGCCACAGAATATAAGGGCATAGATTTTACTTGTTCCATTTTGAAATTTGAAGTTCATGCATAGGTAGTTCCAATATTGTTTTGATGTAACATAGTTGGTATAGGAGCTACAAAAATAGGTAATACATCTACCACAATCTAAGCTCTCATTTCCATTTAAAAAAATAAAAATAAAAATTATTTGAGTCTATCTGGAATTTTGACCCTATCATGGTAAAGATCCTTTGGTTCCACATGTCCATGATTCCCTACTCTTGTAGGTTTTGAATTCAAATTTTGGAAATGCTTAGTAAATCGTTGTTTCACATTATCTTCAATAAATGGACATTCATTAATTTAATCTTTAATCTGATGGCAATATGTGCAACGTGGAGAATTTAGTTTTAGAACTCTATTGACATTGTGAATCCTTTTACTCCAATCCCTTATAGCTCTTCTAATTATGCTTCCATTCTATTGATTAAATTTGGGTTCACTATAACTCATTTTTATAATTGTAGGAACACATTTTGCTATTATTGGTTCTACTCTTGGTAAGACTACAATTTCATATCTAGTTACAAATATTGACTCAACTCCTTTAGACATTTTGATACCTTGAGTTGTGGCTTTTTGCTTGATGACATAATGAATTAAACATTCAAAATTTTAAGTTTTTTTTTCAAACTTTTCATTCTCCTAATCATTTCGATAATAAGGAGGTGAAGTAGATCTATACCTTGGTATTACTTCTTCCTTTTTTGACTTGCTGAGTTGTGAACCATACTAACATAGCCATGTCCGATAATTTTAATTTTTAAGAGTTGCATCAAGGATATTTGAATGTGGTAAGGTTATTAAAGGTTTTTAGCAACTTCATGTTAAAATAAGGAATGATGAATGTGCATCATTGTGTGGGGGGGTTGTTTTCTTTTTCGAAATACGATATTGGTAAGTAAAATGTTGGGTTAGTTTTTTTCTTCAATAAAAAACTAGTAACCATAGTTTTAAAACCTTAGTTGTGTAATTAGGGATGAGAAATTTCTAGAGGGTTAGGGGTTGAAGCAGACATCAAAATTCATGGTGTTCAACAAAACATTGGTTTTGTTCTAATATTTAATGAGTAGTAAGGATGCTTGAGATTCATGAAGTAGTTGAGGGGGTATCAATGATAGGTCCAATAGAGATAGAATAATCTTCAAGCCTTATTAACATAAGATTAATTCAAAACAATTTAACGATTAAATAAACAGGGTTATAGGGTGGTAATGGCAACATGAGTTTCATAATGAATGAAACATTTATTTAGATTATGGATAAACTCAATGAGGAACTACAATTACATGTTGAGTTTTAGGCTATGCCACAATGATAGTTCATAACTATAAGAAATCTAGGATGCATTGAATGGCACAAATTAAGTAGTTTACCTTGTTATAAGAGGTAGTTGATGAATTTGACTGTGCAACCAATGATAGTGTCCAACATCAGGAATTGAAAACCATGTGAACATAAAATTATTTTCAGTCTTGTAACAACCTTCATAGACGATTTCAGGTTCATCACCAAAAGTGGGGTCGACTTGCAACAAAATCACCAAGGTGCAAGAGTTTAGAGAACTGCGATAATACCAAGCTCAAAGGGGATTGATTTCAAGATGAGCACGCACTTCTTGTAGTTCAGGATTTTCATCACGAGGATGCTATGTTAATGTCAAATCTAGAGATGACTTTGGAGTCAGTTCTTCATTCACTTGTGCAGCTTGAGGCCCATAAAATGTGGCCATACGCGACACCATAATTTCAAGGAAAGGAAAAAATATTTTTAATCAAAATCAAATCAACAATGAATGTGTGGAGGACTTGTTATATCAAGATGCATGGTTGTAATTTATAGGTCAAGGAAAAGGAAAGAAATCCGTAATAATGGTCCAAAACCATGGTAAAAAAAAACCTTAAAATTAAAGGAAATAATTAAGGTTGAAGTAAAATTTGTTGGGGGTAAGTGGGAAGAGGTGAAAATGTGCTTCTTTTTTTCCTTCCATTGGCCATCAAACATTGGAACCTTGGAAGGGTCACTAAGCATTAGAATCATCCATTGGCCACCAAACATTGAAACCTTCCATTGGCCATCAAACATTGGAACTTTGGAAGGGTCACCAAGCATTAGAATCTTCCATTGGCCACCAAACATGAAAACCTTCCATTGGCCACTAAACATTGGAACCTTACATTGGCCACCGAGTTGGGATCTTCCTTCATCTTTTTCCTTCTCTTTCTTTTTAAAAAGGCGAATTCAGATCATTTGGGGCTCTCTTTTCAGAGGATAATTTTCAATTCAAATCTTGAGAATATTTGTTCCCACAAGCTTCTTGAGTAGGAAAATAATGATTAGTCTTGGTAGATGGTAGAAATAAGGAGAGTAGAATGGACATTTGTAGTAGTTTTGAAAGAATGGAAGTGAGTAGGGATAGTGTTGGGAGCTTGAAATCTTAGAAAAAATTCACAAACACTCTCGAGTTTAATAGCATAACTTTTTATTGGTTTGGTTGTAAAACTTAAGATTTGCTAGGAAAAGGCCTTGTAGTTAGTTTTCTAATGAGCTAAAACAAGCCAAATTTGAATGATGTGTGTGATAGGTATAATATTTTAAGTGATTGGTGGTCTACAGCCAAGTTGAACATATTACTTTAGTAAAAGCTTTTCGGGTTTAATAGCATAATTTCTTATTGGTTTAGGTGTAAAACTTAGGATTTGGTAGGAAAATGTGATTTGTAATTAAATTTTTAATGAACTAAGGAAAGTTAAATTTGAGTAACGTATGTGATAGGAATATTATTTTAAGTGATTGGTGGTCTACAATCAAGTTGAACTTTCTACTTTCGTAAAACCATTTTGGGTTTGGTAGCACAACTTCTTATTGTTTTAATTACAGAGCTTGGAATTTGGTAGGAAAATGCGACTTGTGGTTACCTTTTTAATGAGCTAAAGCAAGTTAGATTTTGATAATGTATGTGGTAGGAATAATATTTTAAGTGATTGGAGGTCTGTTGCCAAGTTGAACATGGTGGTGAATCCTTAAAAGTTGGTTTAAATGAAGGACAATTTAACATAAAATTCTAGGATTTGGAGTATTTGAACTTGAAAAATATATCTATCAATTCTAAATCGTAAATGATTCATAGGAGGCAAACTACTTGGTTTCAACCACAAACACAACTTAACATCTAAAGATAAACTTTGTGTTTTTCCTTCAGTGATAACATATATACTTTCAAGTATAATCACTTCATAAAACTGGGAGTAGAAAGACAAAAAGTCACCTCACATGAGTCTCTGTTCTTTTTCTTGAATCAAAGTATAAGAATTATGTTGTTGCATTAGATATGTTGATTCTAGCATAACTTTTTATTAAGGTTCAAATTTTCAACTCCTTCGTCTAAATTCAACTGGTGAGTTGTGAGTTTGCATTTTAAATATAAAGCTCTTCCCTCTCGAAATTTTGTAATAGATTGTTGGTGCGCTTTTGGGCTTCACTAGTTTGCATTTCACAAGGAATAATTTGTGCTACCTAAGGTGTTCTATGACTTGTAGGTTTCTTTTTTGTCCACAAATGTTTTTATTTTGTTTGAAAAACTTTTTTAGGTGTTTCAAACCATTAATCTACTTGATTTGTATTCAAATTGTTATTAATGGCAACACCATTTTTCACTTGTTCATGTAATACAACTTGATTTAATTGTCTCCTTAGGCTTTTAGTTATAATTTTATTTTTCATCTTTCCACATCCTAATTCAAATCTGAACAAATTTTTGCATTAGAACAAAATTTTCGTAATTAGTTATTCTGCTTAGATCTATTTCTTGAACAAAAAATCGTGATCGATTTGAAAAAAAATGCAAATAATGAAACTGAAGTTCACTATCTATTTATAGAAACAAAGTTTTTAGCAACAAGACATAAACAACATTATGAAATTCATTCTGAATTTAGACCTTGGGATGGTCGCCAAATGGTAAATATAAAATTTCTAATTCGATTTGGTTTAAAATTTGGATTGAAATGCAATAAAACTAATTCTAACAAAATTTATTCATTTAGATTTACTTAGAACTAGTTTTAGAATTAAAATCTAGCAATGAAAAATATGATTAAAAAAAACATCAAAACGACAAATTATGGCTACAAAAACAAAGCTTTCCAAAAATCCAAGTATATATTTTTTCATACTCCCTTAAAGCTCCATGTTCTACAATGATATAATGGTTCTCATCTCTTCCTCTTCTCCTAAGATATTCTTTAAAAAAAGTTCCTACATTCTATTCAAATTCAAATGGTGATAAAAATTATGTAATCTAGTTAGTAATTCCTAAAATAATAACTAGGCAAATAGAAACATACTAACTAATAATTATTGCATTGATAAACATATTTGCATATTAAACCTACAATTCATGTTTGGTAGATCGTATCAAATTAATTATTTTTTTGAAGAAAAAGATCTAATAGTCCTATTAATACATGAATATTTCAAAATTTGAACAATAATGTTTAAATACATTAAGTCCAATTAGTAAGTTTCAAAGTTATTTTGTGTTTTGAGATGGGTTTAATTTTCTAAAATTTTGACAACTTGTTCTAAATTTTTTTAAAGAAAATTCAATTGACTTTTTAATAAACTAATTAATGTTGAACATGAGTTGTAAATATGATATTTTACAAAAGTGCCCTTAGTCAAAGGTTATGGACATCACACCCTAGATATAAAATAACAAAAAAATGTTTTCAAAAAATTATTCTGAAACTTCATTATGTTAAATCATTATAGTTCCATTTAAAGAGGTTAGCCCTCAATCTAATGACCAATTAATATATATAGAATGACCAACAAATGATATATTAAAAAAAATCCATGATAACTTAAGGAACACCTACAAATTTGTTTTTGATGAGTACTTCTTGATAAATGCCTTTTTCACATGACATTGTAGGCGTAGGAAAGAAAATTATAGCTTGCTATAATCACATGAAATGATAGTATGTTATTTTAATCTTTTCCCAAGGAAGATGATTACAAAATATGTTCTAAACCTCCGCTGTATAAAATCATTATAGTTCATGAATAAATGCATGAATAATTCAATGATCATTGAAAGTTGAAAGTTCAAATTGAAGCTCTTGGGCCCATTATGCCATGTGGAATATAGAAGGTGTCCTTATTCACATTGGTGTTGTGACTTAAAAGGAAAACAAAAAAATGAAAAAATGCAAATGATTATGACTTTAATTCAATGCCTAATGGGTCATAGTGATCATTCATTGTCATGCTCCAAATAGATGTTGGGTCAAAGTATGGTTGGGGTACCAAAAAGGAGTGTCTCCTTTTGTATCTAGTGGACCCCTTCACTTAAAACATGTTGGATTGTATAAGTGTTCAATTTGTTTGTTTAACCCTTTTTGAAAGATAAATCCTTTGCAATGTATTATACCTATGACTTATATTTGGTGATAAAAAATTCTTAAAAGGTTTGGCTATTGAAAAGAGAAAAAAGTACTGGTATTCGTTGAAATCTTCAAGTTTCAAATTGGCAACTTATTGGATGTAGTTATTACTCTAGTCACTAGATTAATGATTTAGATTCCAAAATTAAGTTGCACTCTATGTACTTATTCTTTGAATGCCAAGATTTTGGAAGACTGGAGGTGGGTAGCTGGTAAGGCAAGAATCAATTAAAAGACAGTGTGCTTAATAATATATGTTTTGGGATGAAAATGCTTAATTTTCAAAAATCGTTTTCAAATAGTGCCTAATTTTCAAAGACAATCTTCCAAAAGTGTCAAAAAGTGTCCACAAATTTGTCTTGGAGGGTAAAACACTGTCTCAATATATCTTAAATGAGAGAAAGAATTATCAAAAGCCTCATCTCAAATTAGAAAGAAAGAATACTTGAACAACCACATAGCCTTGCAAGCGTAAATGACACAAATATGACAAACAAATAGCAAGTTGGAACTAGGTATATTCTGGAAAATCTCATTGGCACCAATTTTCAATCAATTTATGTACTTGGCTAATGTGAAAAACCCCAACCATGTCTATCTTTTGAAAATTCAATAAAAAAAAGGAACGTGGTTTATTCTTTTCAATTTTATGGGGTAGGTGGACTAACAATCATCCTGAAGAGGACATAGCCAAATTTGGCTAGAGGTCAGCAAAAAAAGTAATTTGTTTTTTCAAACTCTGCTACATAATAGTGACATATAGGAAACTATACTTCTAAATCTGGCAAGTTCCACCTTTTTTTTCCTTGGAGTGTGACAACTTTGGGCGTTTTTTCCAAAAACTCATTTGGACAGGTTACGCCCCCCTTTTTTTTGTTGCCAAGTGGCAAAAAATTGCCACAAAAAAACTCTGGATTGGAATCTTCTTCAAAAGAATTATTAGGTGGACAATTGCCGATCTGGCTATCCACCCACACTGTTCAATTTGAGACCATTGGACTAACCACTTGTCTTCGTGCGAAACCTTGCACGAATACGAAAATAAAAATAAAAATTGGTTGCATATTCCTTTTTTCAGGAATAAGATCGCCAGATTATGAATAAAATGTAAATTTCAAAATTGGTTTGCGGCATTTCCATTTCCATTTTGGTTTGGGGGCATTTTTTTAAAGCAAAATTTTACTGTTTGGATAGGTTCTGGAAACCTCTCGCCATATAATGCCCAATCCGTTTTAGGATGAGGGTTTCTTTTAAGGATTTTGTGATGCAGCGAAAGTGGCAATCATCTAGAAAATAATTTAGCCAAAGTTGGCTAAATACTAAATATGAAAGTAGAAAAAAAAAGAATCCTTCTATATTCCTGGCTACCTGCTGGAACTCATCATAAATTTTTAGCTACTTGAAATT
>Ga0116226_10004046_pt1 | contig 12941 bp, 13 predicted proteins | sample S1TSphfallax_FD_89692 | JGI IMG/M metagenome (GOLD analysis project Ga0116226, IMG submission 89692) | Host-associated microbial communities from peat moss isolated from Minnesota, USA - S1T2_Fa - Sphagnum fallax MG | ecosystem: Host-associated > Plants > Peat moss > Unclassified | place: USA... | reverse complement strand
GCTTGGACAGGTAATCAAAAGCACCCGCCTTCAATGCTGCAACTGCATTATCGGCACTACCGAACGCGGTCAACACGGCAATCGGCAAATCCTTGAAGCTGGCAGAAACTTCCTTGACCAGATCGATGCCCAGACCATCCGGCAAGCGCATATCGGTCAGCACCAGCGCGTATTCGCGACTACCCAGAAAATGGCGCGCAGCAGAGAGCGATTCTGCGCTATCGACATCCAGCCCCATTTTGACGAGCGTGATTTCCAGCAGCTCGCGCAAATCCGGCTCGTCGTCAACAACTAAGATACGCGGTGATGTCATGGCGGGATTCTGATCGTCCTATCGGTGGAGTTAAGCAGCGACTTCTGTCCAGTCGCTTTTTATTTTTCTGGATGATACCAATAAAATGCTATTCAGCGTCAGCAGCAAAGGTAATGACAAATCGTCCACGCGCTTCTTCCGCACCATCCAACGACTTTTCCATCCGGTATTCGTAATCAAGCATCGCGCCATTGTTCATACAAAGCTCACGCGCAACATACAAGCCGAGCCCCGTACCCTTGCTGGAGGTGGTGTAAAACGGCTCGAACAAGTGGGCACGCACCTCCGGCAGAATCGCTGCGCCGTCGTCACGCACATGTAATTCGCGTCGGCCTGCGACGTCAGCGACCAAATGCACCTTCACGCAACCCGGCTTCTTGCTGGCGTAACGTAACGCGTTAGTCAACAGATTTGTCACCACCTCGCGCAAATGCAATGGATCAAAGCGCACATGCTGGCCTTCCAGGCCATCGAGCTCCAGCATTTCGGTCGGCATAGCATGGGTTTCCTGCAATTCGGATGAAATGTCATCGAAGAACGGCACCAGCGAAATCGGCTCGCTGGTCGCCTGTGCCTTGCGCGACAGCTTCAGAATATCCTCGATCATCTGGTTCAGGCGCGTAACATTGTCGCCAATGATTTTCAGCAGGCGCTGCGTTCCGGCATCGGCCACATCTTCGGACAATAACGACGATGCGTAAGCAATAGCCGACAAGGGATTACGCACCTCGTGCGCAATACTCGCAGTCAAGCGCCCCATCGACGCCAGCTTCAATTGTTGCGCCTGATTTTCGATTTCGGTCACGTCCTGCATGAAGATCACCGTGCGATCCCCTTCAGTTTCAATCGCCTTGACTGCGCCAAAACGCAATTTCAGGCGCACCGTCAATTCGCGTCGCCACCCCCAGATCGTCGTTGCACCTTGCAAGGTGGTGTCTTCGCCCGGCTTGATCACGACAAAGGTAGAAGCATCGGCAATGCGCTGCTCGGCAGGCTTTTCCAGCCAACTGAAAAAAGCCTCAGCAATCGGCGACAAGGCGGGACGATCCGACAGACGAAAACGCGTCTTTCCTCCCGGCACAGCCAAGCCAAGCATGCGGTCTGCAGCGGGATTGCTGATTTGCACCTTACTGTCGCGGTCAACCACCAAAATGCCGTCGCCCATGTCGGCGATCACGAGCCGATTGATCGACTCCTGGATTTGCAAGGCGCGCCCACGTTGGTAAGCAAGGTCTTCCTGATTGATCAGGCGTGCTGCCAAGCGATTGAACAGCACGACCAATGCAAAGAAGAACGCGCCATACAAACCCGATTGCGAGAATGATGCATCAGGAACCGCAGTAATAACCTGATAGCCGCTCAAGCCCAACAAAAATAGAGTGACGATGGACGCAAAAAACAGCGCCCATACCAGCGGCAACAGCACCGCACCGCCAGCAAGCGGGAACAGGAACAGGATCGCCAAGCCACCGCGCGCGCCTCCCGCTTCGGCATACAGCAAGGCAATCGCACCGATATCGACTGCAATCTGCAACAGCATCTGCAGTACAAAGCGGGCGCGGTAATACAGGACGAAGACGACAAAGGAAATCGCCAGCGTCAGGTAGGCAATACAGGTCTGCCAGTAGGCGAATTGCTCGGCATCGGTCGGAGGCGTCTTGATACCGAAGGCCATATAGACCAACAGCAGGATGGCGATAACGACGCGGGTAATATTAAAGGTCAGCAGTGTGCGCCAGAAACTTTCGCGTAGTTTCGGCGAGCGTGCAGCACGTGGTTGCATTGCACGCCAGAGACCGTCACGCAGGCGGGTATTGGGCATCAGCGTCGTAACCTATTTGCGCGGCGCATGCAGCGCCTTGTGTTCTTCACTGCAAAATATCGCACCCGACGGGCCGGTTACGGCTTCCGACGCCGGGATATAGGTACCGCAATGCTGGCATTGATGCATCGTTTCCGGCTGCGATTGCTTCTTGTTGCCCATTGCATCCGGGCTGCCGGAAAGCCGGGCAAGGTTACGCTTGAACCAGGTAACGACTGCAAGAGCGATAAGTAACCAGATGATGAATTTCATAAAGATGCGTTCACACAAATGCGCGATGCAAAACAACCTCAAAAACAAAACGGCTGACGATGTAACCCAGAAATAGTGCAGCAAAACCGGACAAGGTAAAGCTCAACGCCGTCTTGCCCCGCCAGCCGCGCCATTGACGTCCCGCAAGCAAGGCACCGAACAGGAGCCAGGACATCATCGTAAAAACTGTCTTGTGGTCGAAGCGGAATGCACGCCCAAACAACTGTTCGGAAAAAATCACGCCGGAGAGCACGGTCAAAGTCAGCAGCACGAAACCGAAGGTGATCATGCGAAACAGCAAGCGTTCCATCGTCAGCAAGGCTGGCAGGCGATCGATCGCGGTATTAAACCAACCGGCAGGCGCACCGGGCCGCGCATGCAGTCGGGTTTCCTGCAAGGCCATCAACACCGCATGGAAAGCAGCGATGGTCAGCGAGCTGTACGCCAGCACTGCAATGGCGATGTGCCAGGAAAACAGCGGCGAAATCTGCTCCAGTTGCATCGTCGCGCCCGGAAACAGGAGCGGCAACACCGATGCCACGGCAGCGCAAGGCAATACCAGCACACGCAGGCTATCCAGCGCGTAGTTACGATTTTCCAACCAATAGGCAGCGACCGAAATCCACAAGGCAACCGACAGCATCACCGCAAAGCCGATGCGCAAAGTACCATGCGCATCGATCTCGCCGCTCAACGCCAACGCGTGCGTCAACCAGCCAAGTACCACGATCACTGAAATCGGCGTGCGCAGACGCAATGGCAAAAAAGTCGCCAGCAAATAGAGAACCGCTGACAATGCTGTATAAATAGTGTGCATGAGTTAAGTGTATACCAACGAAAGGTCGCGCCCAATCCGCTTCCCGCACGGCAAAAGATGTTGCTTGTTCAATGCGATAGCGCCTAATTGGGCGAACACCAGGAAATTCGATGCCTAATTATATAGAACATCGATCATCCTCCCCTTGAAGTGGCCGCATCATATCCGCAAATACGACCGGGGATCGACCGCCGCCCCTGCTGGTTCAGGTAAAATGTCAGCCTGTTACAGAGGCGACGCTTGCGCTTTTTGCGCCTTTTTCGCACCGCCACTGCCTTTTGCTTTCTTATAGATATCGCAACCCATGCTCGACAATCTGACCCAACGCCTCGCTAAAGTCGTCAAAACCATGCGCGGAGAGGCGCGCCTTACCGAATCGAACACGGCAGAAATGCTACGCGAAGTGCGCATGGCGCTGCTGGAAGCCGACGTGGCTTTGCCCGCCGTGCGCGACTTCATCGCCCGTGTGAAGGAAAAAGCGATGGGCGAAGAAGTCATCGCCTCGCTATCGCCGGGTCAAGCGCTGGTTGGCGTGGTGCAGCGCGAGCTGGCTTCGCTGATGGGTGCTGATCTCGGCCCGGAAGCATCGCAACTGAGCTTCGCCACGCAACCCCCTGCGATCATCCTGATGGCAGGTTTGCAGGGTGCAGGTAAGACGACGACTTCCGGTAAGTTGGCAAAATACCTGCGCGAGCAAAAGAAAAAGAAGGTATTGACGGTTTCCACCGACGTCTATCGTCCTGCTGCGATTGGACAGTTGCAGACAGTTACCGCACAAGTCGGCGCAGACTTTTTCCCGTCGCAACCGACTGACAAGCCAGTCGATATCGCCCTGGCAGCCTTGGACTACGCGAAAAGGCACTACCACGACGTATTGATCATCGACACTGCTGGTCGCTTGGGTATCGACGAAGCAATGATGCAGGAAATCACAGCCTTGCATGCAGCGGTCAAGCCGATTGAAACCCTGTTCGTGGTTGACGCAATGTTGGGTCAGGACGCGGTCAATACGGCCAAGGCTTTCAATGACGCATTGCCACTGACCGGTATCGTATTGACCAAGCTGGACGGCGATTCGCGCGGCGGTGCAGCACTGTCGGTACGCCACGTGACCGGCAAGCCAGTCAAGTTCACCGGCGTCGCCGAAAAGCTGGATGGCCTGGAGCCGTTCGATCCGGCCCGTATGGCCGACCGTATCCTCGGCATGGGCGACATCCTGGCGCTGGTCGAAGAAGCACGCAAGAGCGTTGACGTTGCAGCGGCACAGGAACTGGCAGAAAAGATCAAGGTCGGCGGCAAGTTCGACATGAACGACTTCAAGGCGCAACTGTCGCAGATGAAGAAAATGGGCGGTTTTTCCGGCTTGATGGACAAGCTGCCAGCACAATTCCAGCAAGCTGCCAGCGGTGCCAACATGGATCAGGCAGAAAAGCAGGTACGCCGCATGGAAGGCATGATCAACTCGATGACGCCACAAGAGCGCAGCAAGCCGGAATTGATCAAGGCCGCACGCAAGCGCCGCATCGCAGCCGGTGCCGGAGTGCAAGTGCAGGAAGTCAACCGCATGCTGGCGCAATTCGAGCAAATGCAATCCATGATGAAGAAGCTCAAAGGCGGCGGCTTGATGAAGATGATGCGCTCGATGAAGGGCATGATGCCCGGCGGTATGCGTTAAAGATAAGACCACCAGTGGCGCACTCGCCGTGCGCCACTGTCTGCAAGCCTTCTCGGCACAGCGGTTCCCCTTATTTCCCTCTCTTGCAGCCAGCATTTCCCTCTCTTTCCCCAGTAGTTACAAGGGTCGCCGTGACGAAAGCGCCACAGTCGCCGCAGCGCTATAGCAGTGCATCACGCCACGCCTGACTGGATCGCTCCAGCAGGGAAAATAGCCCTGCTCTCCCCTGGTGATTCGCATCCCGCCCGATTCTCCGAAGCTGCACGAAGCCGGTGAAATTCCTCTCAACGACATGCAAAGCCTTATGTATCAAGGCTTTCCACGTAATGCGTGATTCCATCCATACGATTTTCTGCAGCGCCCCAGAGGAGAAATCCAGCACCAGTGTGATGCATGACTGGACCACTACTCCCTGATACAGAGGGAGTTTTTGTCCATTCGCTCTTGCCCCAGAGGGAAAACACGTCGCGCTTGCCCCACAAATTGATTCGCGTACGTGAAAAAAACACTTGCATACCTAAGGAAACCGCACCACTATTAGCGGTGCGTGCATGACGCAATATTCCCAACACATCTGTGAAGGAGGCTTGAAGATGGCAACAGCCAAGAAACCAGCGGCAAAACCCGCAGCAAAGAAACCAGCTGCAAAGAAGCCAGCAGCAGCAGCCAAGAAACCAGCAGCAAAAGCAGCAGCCCCAGCAAAGAAAGCTGCAGCGAAACCAGCAGCCAAGCCAGCAGCAAAACCCGCAGCGAAGAAAGCAGCAGCCAAGCCAGCCGCTAAACCGGCAGCAAAGCCTGCAGCAAAAGCCGCCGCTAAACCAGCAGCGAAGAAGGCGGCAGCTCCTAAGGCAGCAGCCAAGCCAGCGGCAAAGAAGGCAGCCAAGCCAGCAGCTCCACGCAAGCCAAATGCAGCCTTCATGAAAGCGATGACACCGTCGGCAGTTCTGGCCGCAGTCGTAGGTGCAAACCCGCTGCCACGCACGGAAGTCACCAAGAAGATCTGGGAATACATCAAGAAGTTCAAGCTGCAAAACGAGCTGAACAAGCGCATGATCGATGCCGACGAAAAGCTCAAAGCCGTTTTTGGTGGCAAGAAGCAAGTGTCGATGTTCGAGATGACCAAACTCATCTCCGATCACTTGAAATAAGTCCTGCCAAGCGCCAAACAAAAACGCCCGCATCGCGCGGGCGTTTTTGTTTTCGGAACAGCCGCTTATCTGATTATGCGGTCATGCGTTCACTGATTCTTGTAATCCCAATTTTTCCACGCCCCCAATACCATATTGGGATATTGCGGTTGCCCTCGGCTGCCGTTATAGCGGCCCAAAGCCAGGAACAAGTCGCCCGACTCCATGTCGATATACATGCGCAGGATCGAGCAGCCGTAACGCAGGTTAGTTTGCATGTCGAATAGCTTGCTTGGATCGCCATCGCCAATGATGCGGGTCCAGAAGGGCATCACCTGCATGAAGCCGCGTGCGCCAACGTTCGACATCGCGTATTTGTGAAAGCCAGATTCAACCTGTATCAGCCCCAACACCATCTGTGGATCAAGTCCAGCGCGCTTGGACTCGTACCAAAGCGTACGCAGGAATTCCTTACGCGTTTGCCCATCAGGCAATTTGGGCTTGAGGCGTTCTGACATCTCACCCTGCCAGAACAGGTATTTGATACGCTCTTGTATGGTAGCAAATTGAAGGTCTGGCGGACGCGAACTGGTGATGGCCTTGGACAGGGCGACACGCACGTCGTCAGCCATCGCTTCTTCCTTCTGACTCCCAGCCCAGGCAGAACCCGCCACGCTACCGAGAACGGCAGCAAGCAACAGGCAGCGCAGGCCGGTGCGAATCAGCGAAGATTTTCCATGTCTTACCATCGGGATTTTTGAGTTCCGGTCAAAGCGCAGTACGGAAGGCGCAGTACGCCTTCCGCCATCACTTCTATACAGAACTGATTATGCAGCCAGTTTAGCCTTGATGAAGGCCAGCATTTCGTCAACGGCAACGGGAGTCGCTTCGGTGTCGCGACGGCCTTGGTATTCGAGCTTACCCTCCTTCAGACCACGGTCACCGATGACAACGCGATGCGGCGTACCGATCAATTCCCAGTCGGCGAACATCGCGCCTGGGCGTTCGCCACGGTCGTCCAGCATCACGTCAACGCCAGCAGCTTGCAATTGCTCGTACAACGCATCAGTCGTATTCTTCACGCCTTCGCTGCGGTCGTAGCCCATTGGGCACAGCACAACTTCAAACGGCGCCAGTGAGGCTGGCCAGATGATGCCCTTGTCGTCGAAGTTTTGCTCGATAGCGGCACCGAGAATACGGGTGACGCCAATGCCGTAGCAGCCCATTTGCAGCAGTTGCGGCTTGCCGTTTTCGTCCAGATAGGTCGCCTTCATGTCTTGCGAATAGCGGGTACCCAGTTGGAACACGTGACCAACTTCGATACCGCGCTGGATCGCCAGCACGCCCTTGCCATCCGGCGATGGATCACCAGCGACGACGTTACGCAGATCAACAACGACAGGCTCTGGCAGATCACGACCCCAGTTTGCGCCGGAGAAGTGGAAATCTTCCTCGTTCGCGCCGCAGACGAAGTCATGCATGTTTGCAACCGTACGATCTGCGACAACCTTGACCGGCTTCTTGGTGCCGATAGGGCCGAGGTAACCTGGCTTGGTGCCGAAGTACTCGACGATTTCGGCTTCGGTAGCAAAACGGTATTCGCCCAAACCTGGCACCTTGTTCGCCTTGACTTCATTCAACTCATGATCGCCGCGCAACAGCAACAACCAGATTTCGGTTTGCTTGCGACCATCGACTTCCTTGTCCGACGCCAGCACGATCGACTTGACCGTTTGCGACAGTGGCAGACCGAGCAGTTGTGCAACATCTTCGCACTTTGCTTTACCTGGAGTCGCTGTCTTGGTCAGATTTTGTGTTGCGGCAGCACGGGTTGTGTTCAACGCTACCGCTTCTGCCGCTTCCATGTTGGCGGCAAAATCCGATGTTGGGCAATACACCAATGCGTCTTCCCCGGTATCGGCGATCACGTGGAATTCATGCGAACCGGAACCACCGATAGCACCGTTGTCGGCAGCCACCGCACGGAATTGCAGGCCGAAGCGCTCGAAGATGCGAACGTAGGCGTCGTACATGACCTGATACGACTTCTGCATGCCAGCAACATCACGATCGAACGAATACGCATCCTTCATCGTGAATTCACGGCCGCGCATCAGGCCGAAACGTGGGCGACGCTCGTCACGGAACTTGGTCTGGATGTGATAAAAATTGATCGGCAGTTGACGGTAAGACTTGATTTCCGAGCGCACGACATCGGTAATCACTTCTTCGGAAGTCGGCTGGATCGCGAAATCGCGGCCATGGCGATCCTTAACGCGCATCAATTCCGGCCCCATCTTGTCCCAGCGGCCAGTCTCTTGCCACAGTTCAGCAGGTTGCACGACTGGCATCAACAATTCGACCGCGCCTGCACGATTCATTTCCTCGCGGATAATTGCTTCTACCTTACGGATGATCTTCAAGCCCATCGGCATGTAGGTATAGATACCCGAGCCGAGACGCTTGATCATCCCCGCGCGCATCATCAATTTATGGCTGACGATTTCTGCATCGGACGGGGCTTCCTTTAAAGTCGAAATAAAAAATCGAGAGGCACGCATATAGGTGAATTCTTTTTAAAAAGAGAGAGTTATAATCGACTCAATTTTAAAGGATTAGCTGGCTGATGCGCCCACTCTTCGCACAAATGATTACCGTTCCTTGGGAAATGCTGTATTTTCGACATGCCGTTGATTAATTTCAAGGAATAAAGTCGTCTGCGCGCCGGTTTTACGCTGAAGGGAGCGCTTAGCCGCAGAAAGTATTGAGGTGCAATATGCTGGATCGTGAAGGCTATCGCCCGAACGTCGGCATCATTCTGCTTAACTCCCAGAATGAGGTGTGGTGGGGAAAGCGGGTACGCGAGCACTCATGGCAGTTCCCCCAGGGGGGCATCAAATTTGGTGAAACCCCCGAGCAGGCGATGTTTCGAGAACTAGAAGAAGAAGTAGGCTTGCGCGCCGAGCATGTGAAAATCATTGGCCGCACACGCGATTGGTTACGTTATGAGGTACCGGACCGCTTTATCAAGCGGGAAATTCGGGGGCATTATCGTGGCCAAAAGCAAATCTGGTTCTTGCTGCGCATGGTGGGACGTGACTGCGATGTCAATCTGCGAATTACTGATCACCCGGAATTCGACGCTTGGCGTTGGCATGAGTATTGGGTGCCACTTGATGTCGTGATTGAGTTCAAGCGTGAAGTGTATCAACGTGCCTTGCAAGAATTATCACGCTTCTTGACACGGCCGCAGCATGCCGGATCGCAACGGCATCACAAGCCGAAGCCTAGCCCCAATCCGGGGTCAAGTGCTGCTGCGCCGCAACCTGCGTTGATAGAAACCAATCCACCGGCGTCTGATGCGCCAACTGAAGAATAGACAATATGATTTGCCAAATTGCTACATTGTTGCAACGCGGCCCAATAGTCACAAGACCTTGGGCCGCTGCTTTGTTGAGTGCTGCAACCTTATCCGCTTCAGCTTTAAGCTGGGCCGATGATGACGCCAACAAGCCACCGCCGGAAATCGACTGGCAGCTTCCTGCTGCACCTGCCGCATCCGACATGCTGCCGTTTTTCCAAAGCCCGATCACGAAGCAGACGTTTGCGATTGATGCCAAATCCCTATCCGTGGATAAGGATGAGGTTGTGCGCTATACGATCATCGGCACCAGCGCAGGTGGCGCGAAAAACATCAGCTACGAAGGCATTCGTTGCAGCACGTTTGAAAAGCGCCTGTATGCGATGGGCCATGCTGATGGCACTTGGGCCAAGGCGCGCGATTCGGAATGGCAGCCCATCCCGACTACCGGCACCAACAAACAGCACGAGGATCTGGCGATCAACTTCCTTTGCAGCGGCACCTCGATTGCTGGCAGCACCAGCCAGATTCTGCAGAGCCTGCGCTATCCCAAATCAGCAGCGAGCGGCAGGCTGTAAACGACGGAACGCGCCGAAGCGCGTTCCAGTTTTGTTTTGCCCAGCTTAGGGCTTAGATCAGCACCATGTTATCACGGTGTATCAGTTCAGGCTCCTCGACAAAGCCGAGGATTCCTGCGATATCCGCAGATGGATGACGCATGATGCGACGCGCTTCCGAGCTGGCGTAGTTGCTAATACCGCGCGCTACAGAGCGTCCCGACTCATCGACGCAAGTGATGACGTCACCGCGACCAAAGTCACCACTGACCATGATCACGCCAATCGGCAGTAGCGATTTGCCTTCTGCCGTCAGCTTCTGTACCGCACCGGCATCCAACACAACCTTGCCTGCCGTTTGCAGGTGATCAGCCATCCATTGTTTGCGAGCGGTCAGGTGCCCGGTTTGTGCCGTCAATTGAGTGCCGATGGCTTCGCCATTCGCTAAACGTGTCAACACCTGATCTTCACGGCCCCAAGCAATCACAGTGTGTGCACCAGAAGTTGCAGCGCGCTTCGCGGCCAGAATCTTGGTCAGCATACCGCCACGACCGATGCTGCTACCCGCGCCGCCTGCCATTGCTTCCAATGTAGCGTCACCGGCTTTTGCCTCGTGAACAAATTCCGCTGCGGGGTCTTTACGTGGGTCAGCCGTATAAAGGCCACGCTGATCGGTCAGGATGATCAATGCATCGGCTTCCAACAGATTGGCAACCAATGCCCCTAATGTATCGTTGTCGCCGAACTTGATTTCGTCGGTGACGACCGTGTCGTTCTCGTTGATGATGGGGACGACATTCAGGCCCAATAGCGTGACCAGTGTAGAACGCGCATTCAGATAACGCTCGCGGTCTGCCAGGTCAGCATGCGTCAATAGCACCTGCGCAGTGTGGATATCATGCACGCGAAAACTGGCTTCATAGATTTGCGCCAGGCCCATCTGACCGACTGCGGCGCAAGCCTGCAATTCATGGATACCGGTTGGACGCTTCTCAAAACCGAGGCGTTGCATGCCTTCGGCGATCGCACCGGAACTGACCAGCACGACCTCTTTGCCCAGCTCGCGCAACTGCGAAATCTGCAGCGCCCATTTGGCTATTGCTGCATGATCCAAACCTTTACCATCGTTCGTCACCAGCGACGAACCCACCTTGATGACCAACCGCTTCGATTTTTGAATAATTGAATTCATGGGTATTACCGGGGATTTTACTGTCCCCGGGATGGCAGTCTGATTGTCTGATTTTCCGGGGGTGCTAGTCAATGACTTTGAAGCGCGGGTCGTCGCTATCAATGGAGGTGATGCTGCGCACTTCTTCGGCAACTTGCTCCTCTGCGCGCTGCTCCAGCAATTTCTGCTCGGCGAGGTAGTCGTAAATCGCAACCACCAAATCCTCGCAACCTTCACGGTTCAATGCAGAGATTTCAAAGACCGGGCCTTTCCAGCCGAAGCGCTTGATGAAATCCTTCACACGCGCCTTACGCTCTTCTTCCGGCACGATGTCGAGCTTGTTCAGCACCAGCCAACGTGGCTTGTCGAACAGGGATTCGTCGTACTTCTTCAATTCCTTGATGATCGCCTTCGCTTCCTTGACGGGATCGACATTCGCATCGAACGGGGCCAGATCAACGATGTGCAACAGCAAACGTGTGCGCTGCAAGTGACGCAGAAATTGAATACCAAGGCCAGCACCGTCGGCAGCGCCTTCGATCAGACCAGGGATGTCAGCGATCACGAAACTCTTTTCGTGGCTGACACGCACCACACCCAGATTTGGATGCAATGTCGTAAATGGGTAGTCCGCAATCTTCGGACGCGCGTTCGAGACAGCAGTAATGAAGGTCGATTTACCGGCATTCGGCATGCCCAGCAAGCCAATGTCAGCCAGCACCTTCAATTCCAGGCGCAGTTCGCGACGTTCGCCTTCCTTGCCGTCGGTCTTTTGACGTGGCGCGCGATTGGTGGACGACTTGAAATGGATATTGCCCCAGCCGCCCTCACCGCCTTTTGCCAGCAGGGTCGTTTGGCCGTGCTCGGTCATGTCAGCGAGGATTTCACCATCAACTTCATCGATGATCAGCGTGCCGACCGGCATACGCAACATGATGTCGTCCGCGCCCTTGCCGTAACAGTCGGAACCACGGCCGTTTTCGCCATGCTTGGCGCGATGCAATTTGGAATAACGATAATCGACCAGCGTATTGACGTTGCGATCCGCCACTGCCCAAATGCTGCCGCCCTTACCACCGTCGCCGCCGTCAGGGCCGCCAAATGGTCGGAATTTTTCGCGACAGAATGAGGCGCAGCCATTCCCGCCGTCGCCAGCAATGACTTCGATCCTTGCTTCGTCAATAAACTTCATGATTTACCGCCATAAATTAAAAAAGGCTCTACCGATGGCAGAGCCTTTAAATGAAGATAAGGCTCTCGCCTTATCTTACCTATTTTTGCTCAGCTATGCCGCCAAGTTACGCAGCCACAACAGTCGCGTATTGGTTTTGAGCAGCGCCCTTAACCACAAACTTGACTTTGCCGTCGATCAGCGCGAACAGGGTGTGATCCTTGCCCATGCCGACGTTTTCACCTGGGTGCATCTTGGTGCCGCGTTGGCGAACAATGATGCCGCCTGCGTTGATTACTTGGCCACCGTAAACTTTGACGCCCAGTCGTTTCGACTCGGAATCGCGACCATTGCGCGTGGTGCCGCCGCCTTTTTTGTGTGCCATTTAAATGACTCCTTGTATCTGATTAGTCCGACCAGCGATTAGCCGTTGATCGAAACGATTTGCAATTCGGTGTAGTTTTGGCGATGGCCTTGATGCTTTTGGTAGTGCTTACGACGACGCATCTTGAAAATCTTGACCTTGTCGTGACGACCGTGAGCAACAACAGTAGCCTGCACCGTAGCACCAGAAACCAGAGGCGCACCAAACTTAATGGTGTCACCAGCGCCCACTGCGAGCACTTGATCCAAGGTGATTTGGGAGCCAATGTCTGCCGGTATCTGTTCTACTTT